>OLFS01000130.1_pt1 | contig 73236 bp, 45 predicted proteins | sample 1605491 | NCBI WGS metagenome assembly OLFS01 (sample SAMEA3888921, study PRJEB22519) | human gut metagenome | biome: human gut; feature: human-associated habitat; material: faeces | place: Denmark | collected 2011 | reverse complement strand
CTACGGCTCCACCGGGTCCCCCATCTCAGATGGGGGCTTAATATACGAATACAGTTATAAGCACCTCTGTAGTTTCGATTCGTAATCATTCTGTGAAACGCTAAGAAAACTTTTGTCGGTGAGGCGATCTTTGGATTTCCATAAGACCGCGGTTCTGCTGGCAAAGTGGCAGGAGATGGTGCCGGCACAGCAGGAACAGGTACTGGCTGAACATGCTGCGTCTTTGGCTTCTTCTTTTCTTCGCTCACCTTCGGTCTACTATAGCTTGGCTGAACCGTTTGCACTTTTGATTTTGGAGAAGAATGACTCTTGGTATTTCCATCGGAATTTCCCAAGAATAACAGCAAAGCAATGAAAGCAACGGCTGCTATCACAATCTTGATGAGGCATCCCTTGGACTCTCTCGAGCGCTTTTCCGCCTTCTTACGTTCGAATTCTTCGACAGACGAACAAGACCTCACTTCATTATCCACAGAAGGTGCTTTGATATAATACTGTAACGCTGACAGAAATTCAGAAATGATTTCCTGATTCCCAGACTGTCGCGCATATATCAAGCCCTCTTTTGCAACGATGTATGCATAATCCCACATATCTGCCCAAGTACAGGCTGTAGCCAACGTATAATACGCTTGAGCTAAAAAGCCCGCAGCTGCTGCCTTTTCGGATGGAGACAGTTGTTCAAGTCTCGAAGCTGCCCGATGTAAAACCGAGACCCACTGGTCTTTGTGACTCATGATTTGCGCAGAGTTGCTAGCTTCTTTTCCTTTTTTTCTATCGACAAAACGTGCCACTTGGACAAAGACGATTTCCAAGTCATCCGTCAGCGGCTTCACCTGTACTTGCTGCTTCAGTATTTCATCATCTTCCTGTAACTGCTGCAACACCTTCGGATTCTCAGCAAAAACCTGCATGGCTTTTTCCGTGACAGCAATACTGAGCTCTGTCAACTGTCTCTCATTATGATAAAAGAGTGATAGTTTCCGTAAATTGCCAGCGATGTCTTCACTTTGTGACTGTTTATCGGCCTGTCCCTGGTCTTCGAAATACAGCTGCAGCGGCTGCGCCAGATAGTCAAACCACTCGATTTCCTGAAACAGGGGCGACAGCTGCGCTACGCTGGTATAAACTTTCGCAGCCTCAATGTCCTGCTGTATTTTTTCAGAGCGGGTATCCAACTCATTTTGTACCTTCATATTGTACAAATCAATGAAAAAACGGATGCAATCGCCATACTTTTTCGGATATTTTCCAATTCCAGGCTGGATCATTTCCTTGGCAATCACATTCCCTATCTGCGCCGCCTCTTGCGTAGAACATTTGCGAAGCAAAGTATCAATGGCCGCTTTTGCCCCTTCTTCAAGTAACTGACTCAGTGCTTCTTCTATATCCGCCTGCTCGATATCAGCGGAAATCCCCGCTTTCTTTCTTGAAATGATAATATCGGTATATATATCATTCAGTGATTCCTCCTGCAAGGCTTCTTTATATTCATCATCCAGTGCTACGATCTTCTGTACCACGAGCCGGATATCCGCGCCACGGCAATTCTGCACTTCATTCATCAGCGAAAAAGCTGAATTAGAGTTTTTGAGAAACCACGGCACTTCGGCCTGCAGACGCTTCCTTGGATTAGTCAGCGTTTCCCTGGCCGCCTCATACATAGATTCATTTGGTTCATCCACCCAGCTTTTGTCATCTTTTGCGTCATTGATACGGGCGATCCCATCTTCTGGCGTTACCCCCAATAAATCAAATGCATTTTCATTGACTTCCATGTACTCGTCTCTCCTTCATGGCAAGTGCTCTGACTCTCACCGTTCATCACACCCTGTATTCAAAATCCGATTGACCGATGATTGCTTTCTTCATCTTTGGCGCAGATTTCTTTCAAAACATCTAAAAAAACGGCATCATCGATTTTCTCTTTTCCCAGACGCACCGTCCTGCGCGCTGCTTCACGTACCAGAAAAGCCACATCCGAAAGTGGGTGCCCTGTGAGTTTCTCTGCATAAACATCCATTTGAAGAGATTCTGACTGCGGAATCTTTGCAAGCAAATGGTGCAGGGCATCCCGCACCTCTTTCTTCCCGGGCATCTCCACTTCCAGAATCTGGTCAAAGCGACCTTTCCGAAGAACCGCCGGATCAATCATATCGAGATGATTGGTCATACCAATAATAAGCACCTGCTTTTCTATCGCCATTGGAATATTACGCAGAAATTCATCCACTTCTTCGATGTGATGATCACTGGCTCCTTCTCTTTTACCCAAGTAAGCTTCAATTTCGTCAATAATTAAAATGGACGGAGCCGCCTGTATCGCTTTGGCAAACAGTTCGGAAATCAGTTTCCCTGTCTGATGAATATAGGGACTCGCCACTGTCTCGGAATTGACTTCAAAGCAGGGCAGGCGTAAAAATTCTGCCAACTTGGAAACAGCAAAAGTTTTCCCACTACCGGGAGGTCCGTAAAGCAGAATCGCCGGCAGAGTATGAATCCCCATTCTTTCATAGGCTTCCTTATGGCGAAAGAAATCAACGACCTGGTGTTCAAAGAATGCAGACAATTTTTCTCTGCCAGGCAGCCAAAACCGTTCTTCTCCTATCCTCACCGATTCCTGACAATCCACGTTTTCTTCCGTATTTTTCAAAACTTGTTTCTTCGGCAAGTCACTGCATTGGATGAGCTGCTGCAATTGCTCCGCGGAAAGCCAGGAGCAGAAATGGGATACCTTTTCCGCACAAACCGCATTGACCGGAAGTCCATCAGTCAGCCATCGCCCCAAAAGCAGTTCCGGCGACTCCTTCTCATCATCTTCCGATTCCAGAGGAAGCATCCAGTCATATTTTTCTATATAAAGCACATTGGGACACTGCCCCTCTTTGTATTTCTTTTGAAATCTGGCAAACGCGCTGCAAAAGCCTTCTGCACTTTCCCAGTCATCCGGATAAGGACCGTGCTGCGGCGTGTACAACTTGTACCCCGACTCCGTCAGATAGCAGAACCCACATGACAATGGATGTAATTGCCCACTGACAAAGGCATCGGGAATCAAATTCCCATTTTTCCACACCTCTTTGAGATCTGCTGTAATGCAGATGGCATAGCGCCCATCTTCTACCCGATAGATTGCATACTCCTGCTTTTCACATATCGGTTCTAGGACGCGAAAGCCATCGATCACTTCGTCTCCTCGTTTCAGGTGAAACGACATTCTACTCAACTCCTCATGATATTGGCCGCAGCAGACATCTCGCTCATATCCACACCCTGTTTTTGCGAAACAAACATAGTCGCAACCACTCGTTTCAATCTCTCAAAATCATCATTTCGGATGGCACTTTCGCCTTCCTGTACCAAGTGATGATACTGCTCTTTATCAGTAAAGTTGTAAGGACGAGAACGAAGATAACTGAAAAGGCCTCCAACAAAAGACTTCGAGCGGTCAAAGAGAATTCCCCAATATCCTTTGCCCCTAATAGCAGAAGCCAGTTCTTCAAACTCTGTGGTCTTTCTCCTCACAAGACGTGCCAAAGAATCAATCATACTCTGCATATCATTTCTTTCCGTATCATTGCAAAGCGGTTCGACTTCACTCTGATACCATGCACGAATGTCTGCTAAGTCTTTTTCTCGGATATTTTCCTGATTGTCTTCTTTGATTTTATTCAAAAGCACTTTAGCTTTGATTAAGTTATCCGAATTCTTCTTGACTTTTTCCGGATCAATAACCGGATCATCTGCCAATGACTGCGATTCTTCTGCCAACTCTCGAATCGTATCCAATCTGTCATCGGACACATTGTCCTCCAATTCATCTGCCTGCTGCAGAATGGACTGCCCTTCATCTTCAAGCTCATACACAGTATCTTCGCTATTCATATCTTTCTGTGCCGATTCACTGTCGTAGAAATTTTTTTCATTTTTTACGATTCCCAGTCGTTCAATGCTGACTTCCACATCCAACGAACCAGCCTCATTGATGGTATAATTGAACTCAATATCATCCCCAGGGCGGATAGCACCATAGTCCAAATCCGTTCCTTCCACTTTGATCATCCCGATAAATTTATTATCCGTCACTTTAGACGTAATATTGCCTTCCCACAGTTTCAGGCGCAGCGCACCGTTTGTATCCCCCGCTTTGATTCGTTCTGTCGCTTTATAGCGGCGCGTCCCTTTCGCAGGCAGCTTATCCCCTTCATGAACGAGCGTATCCAGGGAAGCCGCATTGCTCAGACTGTCTTCTCTGACCTCCACACTGATGGTATGAGAGGCTGTAATCGCACCGATCGTACTCAGCGTCCTCGTGATCACGATCTGACGCTCCGGCAGGGTGACCATGCGGCGCGAAGGATCATAAATATAAATTTCAAATGTATTGGCGCCTTTCTTCGCCAAAGGCAAAGTAAGCATGGCACCATTTTTCAGTTCCAGAGTACCAGAAGACCAGCCCGTATCTGCCGAGCGGAGCTCGAAGGAATACCCCGTCGTGTCTGCCTTCGCCTTGACCATGAAACGGGCCTTTTCTTTTGTAGTACGTGCTTCATACTTGAAATCAAGCCCCAGCGTTTCTGCGGTCATGACCTGATTCGATGCTTTTCTTTCATGTTCTACACTTGTCCAGTCGATGCTCTCCGCAAAAATAGATGCTCCTTCTGCGACAGCTGTCATCGGATTGATCACATCCAGCCCCAAGATCTTCATTCCCAATTCTCGGGCAACGTAGTCTCGGAGCCATTTGTAATTACAAGGACCGCCGATGAATACAACGCCTTCAAAATCAGAAATCGGGATTCCAGACTTCTTGACAGTCTCTCTGGCACATTCAATAGCTTCTAAGAGAATGCCATTCATGAGACGATTTAAATCATCTCGGCCAATTTCAATATCCAGCTCGATTTCCTCATCATTTTCATCGGTGATATCTCGTCCCAATGCACTATAAATTTCTGCTGTCTCATCGGAAGACAACGCAATTTTAGCTTCTTCCGCAAAAAAACGGACACGGCTCATCATCTTTCTGTATTTCTCATACTCCATGAAATTATCCGGAATATCGTAGTCATCATTATCCAACAGCCATGGCTTGATAATGTTATCAACAATCTTTCTGTCAATATCTGTACCACCACACATGGCAACGCCACCGTGCGCAATGACATCCACTTTCCCATTGACACAGTTGGCAATCGCTACATCCAGTGTGCCGCCACCCATATCAAAAATCATAAATGACCCGTTTCTGATTTCTGTATTGTGCATGACACTCATAATGGCAGCAACCGGTTCCTGCATGACAGCCACATGTCCGATGCCTGCCATTTCTGCCGCCTTTTTCGTTGCCTCATTCTGCATCTGATCGAATGCCGCCGGAACCGTAATAACAGTATAGCGATCTTCCGACTGCGTGATATCTTCTGGCAGACAACGGAACAGCTCCTTCAAAACCTCAGCGCTGCACTGCTCCGGTGTCCAGACTTTATCTGCAAATTCGATTTTTGTGCTCGTCCCCATAAAGCGTTTAAACTGCTTCGCCACACGATTTTCATTTCCCTCACCTACCTGCGCTTTATAAGCTTTATTTCCAACGAATTGCCGTCCTTTTTTATCAATGAAAATGCAGGATGGTGTCACATCCGTCTGCTCCTTCGTTTTCCAGACACGCGTCTTTTCCCCATCAAATGTCACAATCGCACTGTTGGTTGTTCCTAAATCAATTCCGATATAGTAAGCCATAGATGTCATCTCCTATTTTTTTATCGCCAGAACAGCTTTTCCGTTTCTGATAATTCGACTCGTCCCTTTTTCTTTGATCACCGGTTCCAACATGGTTTCTATATAAAGAGTATCTGCTTCTTCAAAATCCTCCAGATTCAACGGATCCACAGGAAGTCCGATTTCAAATTCCAAGCCTTCGTACTCAGGCACTTCCACATGAAGGAAATCGCAATAGCGCTGAATCATCTTGTCCATATGTCCATATGCCATCTGTATTTTTTTCTTCTTTGCAATTTCTAATTGCTGTCCCTTGAGTTGTTTGCTGATCGATTTTTCAAATCGAACCACTTCACATAAAAAATCTACAGTTTCCTTTTCCATATTGACCACCTCATCTTCTTTGAAACTCTGCACACAAAAAGCCCAATTATGAACATTCATAATTGGGCATCATAAAGCAAAAAGAGGTTAAGCGTTTGCCCCCCCGAATTTTTGTTTCGTCATGAAAGAAATTGTATGGCAAACACTTGCATGCGACGACCGTGTATCAGCAAAGAGAAAAATTAGCATAACGAATCCTCCTCCCACTGCAAGATAATTGAAAAGACTACATTTTTATTATAACACACTATTGTGGACAATTGTTAGCATTGATTTTCTAAAAAGAGCCAATGAATCTATCCACCGTCGTTTTAACCATTGCTGCGAGCACTGACGGTAATATAAAAAGTGCTTTCCAAAAGAGTAGAGGTTGTCATGCGCTTGCTTTCAGCCAAGTTCTTAGTCGTTGTCTTGTTCAAGAGGAAACCACGTTCCTTGTATTTCAGACCGTAGCCATCCCCAGGGAAAACACTGATTAAATCGCAGAGTCCGATTTAGCATATATTTTCGTGCAATGCTTCGGCATAAGCCGCCTTAAATAGCTGGCAACGCGTATATACCAAAAGTGCCCCTGCGCCATGAAAAAAGCACGCCGCGAATGGATTTCCATTCATGGCGCGCTTTTGTTTCTTACTTAAACTTATCGATGATCTTATCAAGCCATGAGCTCTTTCCTTTGTACTGCGCGCAGTCCTCTCCCATGAGGTGGGCGTAGTTCAGGAGGGCTTCTTTCTGCTCTTCCTTCAGGCGCTTTGGTACGGTGACTTTGACTTCCACGTACAGATTGCCCTTCCGGCTGGACTGGAGGTGCGGCATGCCTTCACCGATGATGCGGAAGCGGGTACCGCTCTGCGTACCGGCAGGGATCTTGAGCTCGACCTCTTTGTCAAGGGTCTTGACTTTGATGGTGCTGCCAAGAGCTGCGACCGGGAAGGTGATGTCTACGCTCTTGTAGAGATCATCCCCGTCACGCTCGAAGTCCGGATCGTCTTTCACGTAGATGTATACGTAGAGATCCCCCTTCGGACCGCCGCGCTTGCCTGGCTCACCCTCGCCGGAGACGCGCATGCGCACGCCGGTGTCAGCACCGGCCGGGATATTCACTTCGATGGTCTTTTTCACGCGGATCGTGCCGGTGCCGCGGCATTCGGAGCATTTATTCCGGATGATCTTGCCGCTGCCCTGACAGTGCTGGCAGGTGATGATATTCACCATCTGTCCGAAAGGACCATTCCTTACCACACGCTGCTGTCCGGTGCCGTGGCAGTCGGGGCAGGTCTCGATGGAGGAGCCTGGCTCTGCACCAGTACCGTGACAATGGGTACAGGTATCATTCTTCGGTACGGTGAATTTCTTCTTGATCCCGGTCGCTGCTTCGCGAAGGGTGATCTCCATATCATAGCGGAGGTCAGCGCCCTGCTCCGGGCCATTGCTCCGTCTGCGTCCGCCGCCGGTGAACATGTCGAAAATATCACCCATGTCGAAGCCGCCAAAGCCTCCCTGACCACCGAAACCGCCAAAGCCTCCCTGTCCGAAGCCGCCGTAGCCCGCACCGCCGCCGCTGGCAGCCTGCGTAAAGGCATCGTGTCCGAGCTGGTCATACTGTGCTCTCTTGTCCGCATCGGAGAGAACGTGGTAGGCTTCATTGACTTCCTTGAATTTTTCTTCCGCGGCTTTTGGATTGTCTTTATTCAGATCCGGATGGTACTTGCGTGCCAGCCGGCGATATGCTTTCTTGATTTCATCGTCTGTGGCGCTTTTATTGACGCCCAGCACGTCATAGTAATCTCTGCTGTCTGCCATTCTTTTCTATCCTCAAAGAAATTAGAATGCCTCAAAAGGTCCTGAAGGCTCCGCTCTCTTCCCGTTTTCTGGAAATCCGTAGAACCTTCAGAACCTTCTGAGTTTCTCTATGATGATCCCCTTGCAGGAGATCAATTATTTCTTGTCGTCGTCTACGACCTTGTAATCAGCATCGACTACATTGTCATCGGCTTTCTTGGCACCTGCCTGAGGTCCCTGCTGAGCGCCTGCCTGCTGCTGTGCCTGCGCCTGCTGTGCCTGCTGGTACAGCTTTTCGGTGAGTTCATGCAGCGGCTTGGTGAGTGCTTCCGCATCGGCTTTGATCTTTGCGGTGTCATCGCCTTTGAGGCTTTCTTTCAGGGTAGCGATGGCGTCATTGACTTCTTTGACTTTGGCAGCATCTGCTTTGTCGCCGAGTTCTTTGACCGTCTTTTCCGCCTGGTAGATCAGCGCTTCCGCATTGTTCTTGGCTTCGATGCCTTCCTTACGCTTCTTATCTTCTTCTTCATGCGCTTTTGCGTCGTCCTGCATCTTCTGGATTTCTTCATCAGAAAGGCCGGTAGAAGAGGTGATATCGATCTTCTGTTCCTTGCCGGTGCCGAGGTCTTTCGCAGAGACGTGGACGATGCCGTTCGCATCGATGTCGAAGGTGACCTGGATCTGCGGTACGCCCCGTGGAGCCGGCGGGATATCGGAAAGTTCAAAGCGGCCGAGGGTCTTGTTGTCCGCTGCCATCGGACGTTCGCCCTGCAGGACATGAATGTCTACAGACGGCTGGTTATCCGCTGCGGTGGAGAAGACCTGAGACTTGGAAGTCGGGATGGTGGTATTTCTCTTGATCATGGTCGTGAAGACACCGCCCAGGGTCTCGATACCGAGGGACAGCGGGGTGACATCGAGGAGAAGGACGTCCTTGACTTCGCCTTTGAGGACGCCAGCCTGAACAGCAGCGCCGACAGCGACGGATTCATCCGGGTTCACGCCCTTGGATGGTTCCTTGCCGAATTTATTCTTGATCAAGGTCTGTACTGCCGGGATACGGGAAGAACCGCCGACAAGAAGGACTTTATCGATATCACCGACGGAAAGGCCTGCATCCTTCATCGCAAGGTCGATCGGTTCTACGGTCGCCTGTACAAGGTCTTCGGTGATTCTATCAAATTCTGCGCGGGTCAGGGTCGCATCGAAGTGGACCGGCTGACCATTGGAATCGATGGTGATGAATGGCAGGTTGATATCCGTGCTCATGACGGAGGACAGCTCGATCTTGGCTTTTTCGCCTGCTTCCTTCAGTCTCTGGTTCGTCATCGGATCACGTTTCAGTTCGAAGCCGTTCTGTGCTTTGAATTTTTCAGCGATCCAGTCCATGACGCGGGCATCGAAATCATCACCGCCGAGATGGCCGTTGCCGTTGGAGGCTTCGACTTCGAAGACGCCATCCGCCAGATTCAGGATGGATACATCGAAAGTGCCGCCGCCGAGGTCATAGACGAGGAAGCGATGTTCTTTGCCGTCTTTGATCTTGTCGAGGCCGTAAGCCAGAGAGGATGCGGTCGGTTCATTGATGATACGAAGGACATTCAGCCCTGCGATCTTGCCGGCATCCTTGGTCGCCTGGCGCTGTGCATCGGTGAAATAAGCCGGGCAGGTGATGACTGCATCAGTGACTTTTTCGCCGAGATAAGCTTCTGCATCGACCTTCAGTTTCTGCAGGATCATCGCAGAAATTTCCTGTGGGGTATAGGATTTGTCATCAATGGTGACTTTGTAGTCGCTGCCCATGTGACGCTTGATGGAAACGATGGTGCGATGCGGGTTCGATACCGCCTGGCGTTTTGCCAGCTGGCCGACCAGACGTTCACCGGTCTTGGAGAAGCCAACAACGGATGGGGTCAGGCGAGAACCTTCCGCATTCGGAATGACGACAGGCTCGCCGCCTTCCATGACGGCAACAACAGAGTTTGTAGTCCCCAGATCGATACCAATAACTTTTGACATTTGAAATGTCCCCTTTCTTTCTATTTGTACTTACGAAATTTTATATAGAGAAATGGAATCGCAGAGCGTCCCATTGATTAGCCGTTATGCACGACCTGTACCTTCGCTACGCGGAGTACGCTGTCCTTGTACAGATACCCTTTCTGGAATACCATAGAAATAGTTTCGTCTTCTTTGTCATCTGCCGGGAGCATCATGACCGCTTCATGGAAATGCGGATCGAAGGTCTTTCCCAGTGCTTCGATCTCCTTCACGCCGAAGCCTTCCAGGATCTTGACGAATTGTTTCTGCAGAAGCTCGAAGCCCTGTACGTAAGCCGCACCGCCTTCATCTTTTTTCATGTGAGCAAGCGCCAGCTCGAAATTATCCAGCACCGGCAGGAAAGCTTTCAGTGTTTCTGCGGTATGTGTATCTGCCGCTTTCGCTTCCGCTTCTCTGGTGCGGCGGCGGAAATTATCAAAGTCTGCCTGCAGTCTGACGTACTGAGAAAGAGCCGTAGCCAGCTTGGACTCCGCTGCCTCTGCCTTGTTCTTGGCTTCTTCGGCGGTCTTCTTCGCTTCGCCGAGCTGATCCATCAAGTCATCTACGGGAGACGTTTTCTTTTCTTCTTTGGCTTCGGTTTCTTTCATCGGTTCTTCGACGTCGACTTTCTTCTTATCTTCCTTCATCCAGGAACCTCCTATGTTTTCCCTTTTAATAACAGATCCAGCCGCTGCTGCATGAAGCGCATCATACCGACGATGCGGCTGTACTGCATCCGTGTCGGTCCTAAGACGGCCACGGAGCCGATGACCCGGCCGCCGGATGTGAACTGCGCTCTGACAACGGACAGATCCGAGAGCGACTTCATCGGATTCTCTGTCCCGATATGCACAGCGATAGGCTGATCGGAAGAGGAAAGAAGCATACTTTGAAGCATGTCTCTTTCCTCTAAGAGATTCAGTATATCCTGCATCTTTTCTACATTTTTAAACTCCGGCTGCTCGATCAGCTGCGAAGCTCCGCCGGCGTAGACCTCTTTCTGCGGGCTCACAGCCTTTTGCAGTGCCTGAAAGACCGACAGATAGGGGGTCAGATCCTTCTCTACGTCTCGCTGGAAGGAGAGGATCATCTCTTCATCCGTATGGCCGATCTCCCTGCCATGCAGGAAATGATTCAGCTTATCCGCGAGGAGCTGCATCTCATCGAAGGAGGATCCTTTCGGAATATCCACCACCGCATTCGATACATCGCCCTGATCCGTCACGACAAGGAGGATCGCCCGCCTGCCATCGAGCGGAAGGAAACGGACATAATTGAATTTCTTTTGCTCCGCAGAAGCTGCGACCGACAGCGTATGCGTCAGCACCGCTACGGCTTTGGCCATATTCCGGAAGATCTCTTCCTGACGGTTCACATGATCCATCAGCATGTGGTCGATCATGTGCTCTTCTTCCGAAGAGACCGGAGCAGGCTGCATCAGCCAGTCCACATAGAAACGGTATCCTTTGATCGAAGGGATGCGCCCAGCGGAGGTATGCGGCTGCTCAAGATAGCCTTCATCCTCTAAGTCCTGCATCTCATTTCGGATCGTCGCGCTCGATACGCCCAAGTCATACTTCCGTGCGATCGTGCGCGAACCGACCGGTTCGGCCGTGTCTGCATAGTCCTGCACCACCGCCCACAGGACACGCCGTTTTCTTTCATTCAGTTCATTCACACCATGTCCGGTGCTTTCTTGATTGAGTCTACGTGCCATATGTATCACCTGAATTTATTAGCACTCATTATTCTCGAGTGCTAACTTATGATATTAGAATAGCATTCACCTATGGGAATGTCAAGGATATTTTCGATTTCTTCTGAAAAAACGGGATGAATGGTTTAAGGGTTCAGGGTTCAGGTGCGGCGCATAAAAATAAGGAAGCGCCGCGAATATATATGGACAATGCCCGAAAGTAAGTGGGTATCAGGTTTCCCGGTTGGGAGTTCCAAACATCAACCGCTGAGCCGCGAATGACAAAGATTTCTCGCTTGCGCTCGAAATGACGATACGGGAGTCCGATGCCGCCTAGTCTTTTAGTCACCCAATCACTCGAAACTCCTAATCCCTAGCTACTCATCCCTATTCCCTGCTTTCAAACTTCGGGGTTCGGGGTCAAAGGGTTCAAAGGGGACGATGCCCGAAGGTTTGCGATAGCAGGTTTCCCTCGTATCGCAGCCTTCCCCTCTAGGGGAAGGTGCCCCGTAGGGGCGGATAGGGCACAGGCGGTATGAAAGACAGATGAGAAATGCGGAGAAGTGCGCGGCACATGTGAGGAAAGCGTGAGTCCCTGACCGCGAATGACAAAGATTTCCCCCTTACGATCGAAATGACGATACGGGAGTCTGATGTTTCCTCGTCTCTTGGTCACTATTCACTTGGCGCTCCCAATCCCTAGCCACTCATCCTTGCTTTCAAATAAGATCTCTTTTATTCTTATTGATTTTCATGTATTTTAGTCATATAATAATTGTAGCAAATTACTACAAGAAGGAGGATATATCATGAATACGATTCCTGTTCGCATGGACAAAGCGCTTTTTGATTCTGCCAGTATTGAAGGCAAAGCAGAATTTCGTTCGGCAGCCCAGCAGCTCAATTTTTGGGCTTTGGTCGGAAAAAATGCACTCGCCAATCCTGATTTACCGGTAGATTTTATTCGTGACATTCTCATTGCGAAGAATCAGGAAACAGAGCCTTTCACCTTCGAGGAAGACCATGGAAATTAAGCAAACTCAAATTTTTAAAAGCACATACAAACGCCTTTTCTCTAAGCAGCGAAAAAGCGTGGATCATGCGATTCGACTTATTATCGAAAATCCATCGATCGGTGAGCAAAAGAAAAGTGATCTCAGCGAAGTCTTTGTGTACAAATTTAAAGTTGACGCGCAGTTGTACCTTTTGGCGTATACTTTTGATCCGGTCACCTTGACACTGATCATGCTTGGGGTTCATGAAAATTTTTATAGAGACTTAAAACGAATGCCTTATTTGAAAAAATAAAAACAGGGTTTGAGAAAAATGATTTATCATTTTTCTCAAACCCTGTTTTCTATCATACGGTTTCACCAAGCTGAATCCTTCGGATGGCTTCTTTGGCAGCCCGCTGGGCTGCTTCTTTTTTATTCTTTCCGACGCTCTCGCCCATAACTTTGCCATTGATGTGGATTTCCATCCAGATGGTCTTGTCATGTGCCGGTCCTTCGTCCTTGGTGACCACATAGGAGATATTCACATCTCCGTGCTTCTGTACCATTTCCTGCAGGTCAGACTTGTAGTCATGGTCATAGTCTCCCTGATCGATCAGATCGAGGAATTTTTTCATGTGCCCCAAGATGAAGCGGGATGCTACCTCATAGTTATTATCGAGATAGATCGCACCGATGACAGCTTCGAAGGCATCGCCTAAGATCGAGATACGGGTGCGGCCGCCGGACATTTCTTCTCCGCGGCCCAGACGCATGTAGTCGCCCACATGGAATTTCGCTGCGCATTCAGCACAGGAAGGCTTGCAGACGACGCTCGCCTTCGCTCGGGTCAGCTCCCCTTCCGGCCAGCTGGGGAAACGCAGAAAAAGGTATTCCCCGATGACCAGATCCAGGATGGCATCCCCTAAGAATTCCAGTCGTTCATTGTCATGAATGACTTCATTTTTATGTTCATTCGCATACGAGGTATGGGTGAGTGCTGTATTGAGAAGTTGTGCATTCTGCACGGGAATTTCATTTTCCGCAGCAAACTTTTCAATTTCTGCCATACGGTCTCTTCTTCTCACTTCAGCATGTCTCATTCTTCATAGCGCCTCATGATGACAACGGCATTATGTCCGCCAAAGCCGAAAGCATTGGACATGGTCACATCGACTTTGCGATCTTCCGGGCCTTCAGCCGCGTAGTGAAGGTCACATTCCGGATCAGGAGTCTGAAGGTTCAGTGTCTGATGGACTTTGTTGTTCATGATAGAGAGTACGCAGACGACAGCTTCGATCGCACCGGCAGCGCCCAGAAGATGGCCGGTCATGGACTTGGTGGAGTTCACAACGATGTCATAGGCATGCTGACCGAGGACTTCCTTGATCGCCTTGGTCTCATTCTTATCATTGAGGCCGGTGGAGGTGCCGTGTGCATTGATGTAGTCGATATCTTCCGGAGAAATACCTGCATCCGCAATGGCATTCTTCATGCAGCGAGCTGCGAGTTCACCACCCGGACGCGGAGCTGTAATATGGTAAGCATCGCCATTCGTACCATAGCCGATGACCTCTGCATAAATGTGCGCGCCTCTCTTCTTTGCGTGTTCAAGTTCTTCAAGGATGAGGACACCACTGCCTTCACCGAGTACGAAACCGTCACGACGGACATCAAAGGGGCAGGATGCTTCTTCCGGCGGGCATTCACGGGAAGAGAGCGCATGCATGGCAGCAAAACCAGCCATCGGTGTCTTTGCGACAGCCGCTTCGGTACCGCCGGCAAACATCACATCCGCATCACCCCACTGGATCATACGAGTCGCTCTGCCAAGAGCATTGTTGCCGGAAGCGCAGGCGGTGACGTCAGTGAGGACCGGTCCCTGCAGACCGAAGGTGATGGAGACCATGCCGGAGGCCATGTTGGCGATCATCATCGGGACTGCGAATGGATTCACTTTTCCCGGACCGCGTTTTTCGATGCGTTCCACGGTATCTTCCATGGTCTTGATCCCGCCGATACCGGTACCGATAATGGTGCCGACGCGGTTCGGATCTTCTACGCTCATATCGAGCTTCGCATCTTGGGCTGCCATTTTTGCGGCAGCAACAGCAAACTGGGCATTTCTATCCATGTGACGGACGGTCTTCTTGTCACCCACATATTTGACGGGGTCGAAATCTTTGACTTCGCCTGCGATCTTGACAGGGAAATCCGTGGGATCAAATTCTGTGATCGGCGTTACACCGGATTTGCCCGACAAAAGGGCATTCCAAAATGCATCGACGCCGATACCAACGGGAGAAACCACACCCATGCCAGTCACTACTACTCTTCTTCTTTCCATAAAAAGGGCACCTCTCTTATAAACTTCTTTTAAACATTATTTATCGCGTGTTAGGTTTTTAAGCAAAAATTATAGGACTTGAAAAGGCATGGCTCCGCCTGTTTCAAATCCATCACGCATGGACAAGACCTCAAAAAAACGAACCACGACGGTCATTCGCTTTTTTGAAATATTCTCCCCCAAAGGAAGTCATATGGCATGCCGGAGGGGATCCCCCTCCGGCTTCCAATATGATGTTGAAATGCGAATGCGCATTACATCTGGCTGTCGATGTAGTCTACAGCGTTCTTTACGGTCTTGATCTTTTCAGCAGCATCATCCGGGATTTCGATGTCGAATTCTTCTTCAAATGCCATGATCAGTTCAACGATATCCAGGGAATCAGCGCCGAGGTCATCGATGAAAGTGGAGTCGATGGTGACATCAGCTTCGCTAACGCCCAGCTGGTCAACAACGATCTTCTTTACTCTGTCAAAAGTGCTCATTACTCATTTCACCACCTTTCTCATAGAAGACAGACGTCTCCTTGTATTGTACCCTACTGATTATATTACATAACCATTCCGCCGTCCACCTTTAAAACCTGTCCGGTGATATAACTTGCATCATCGGAAGCCAGGAAGGAGACAGCTTTGGCGACGTCTTCGGCAAGACCCATGCGTCCGAGCGGGATGGCTGTCAGCATGGCTTCTTTATTCTTTTCCGGAATAGCATCGGTCATGTCGGTCGCGATGAAGCCCGGTGCGACAGCATTGACACGGATGTTTCTTGCAGCGAGCTCCTTGGCGCAGGCCTTGGTGAGACCAATCACGCCTGCTTTTGCTGCTGCGTAGTTGGCCTGGCCGATATTGCCCATGATGCCGACTACGGATGCGATATTGATGATGGAGCCTTTTTTCTTTCTCATCATCATCTGCGCAGCGGCTTTGATGGTGAGGAAGTCACTCTTGAGGTCGGTCGAGAGTACGGCATCCCAGCTTTCTTCTTTCATGCGGATGAGAAGTCCGTCGCGGGTGATCCCTGCATTATTCACAAGGACATCCAGCTGACCGAATTCTTCCTTGATCGTTTTGAAAATGCGATCCACATCTTCTGCTTTGGAAACATCGCCCTGGATGGTGAAGGCTTTGCCGCCAGCGGCTTCGATTTCTTCCTTCACAGCTTCTGCGGCAGCCTGGCTGCCGGCATAGTTCAGTGCGACAGCATAGCCCTTCGCAGCCAGTGTAAGAGCGATGGCTCTGCCAATACCGCGAGAAGCCCCCGTGACGAGAGCAGTCTTTTCGATAGTTTCCATCATTATTCTCCCTTCAGTGCAGCCACGACTTCATCGATGGTGGCTACATCTTCTGCATGGTGGCAGGGTACGGAGCGGGCGATCTTCTTCATGAAGCCGGTAAGAACCGTGCCTGGGCCGGCTTCGACAGTCATATCGACACCGCCGGCGACCATATTCCGGATGGATTCTTCCCAGTGTACAGGATGTGCCGCCTGATCGACCAGATTCTTTCTGATCTCGTCCGCTTTGGTCTCTTCCTTGGCATTGACATTGGCTACGACCGGGATGGCGGTGTCATGGATGTCGATCTTGTCAAGGACTTTCTTCAGTCGAAGAGCTGCCGGTTCCATCAGGGTGGAATGGAATGGCGCGCTGACCTTCAGCATGATGGCACGGCGAGCGCCTGCTTCCTTCAGTGCTTCGCAGGCTTTCTCGACAGCTGCCGTAGCACCCGCGATGACGACCTGTCCCGGGCAGTTGAAATTAACTGCCTGAACCGGAAGGTCTTCGGTGGAAACTTCGCCGCACACCTTCACGATGGTTTCCGGGTTGGAACCGATGATAGCTGCCATGCCGCCTTCTCCGAGCGGCACCGCTTCCTGCATGAAGCGGCCACGCAGATGGACGGTGTTCACGGCATCTGCGAAGGAGATCGCACCCGCTGCGACCAGCGCAGAGTATTCGCCAAGGCTGTGGCCTGCTGCGATATCCGGCGTGAGGCCGTGTTCCTTCAGCACCTGCCATACTGCGACACTGGCCGTCAGAATGGCAGGCTGGGTGAATTCGGTCTTCATCAGCTCTGTATCCGGGCCTTCGAACATCATTTTGGAAATCGAGAAGCCGAGCGTTTCATCCGCTTCTTTGATCAGGGCTTTGACAGAATCATAGTTTTCAAACAGATCCTGTACCATGCCCACCTTTTGAGATCCCTGTCCAGGGAACAAAAATGCAGTTTTCATAATTATTACTCCTTGTAAATGAAGTGACTAGTATCTAGGGATTAGGGATTGGGAGCGCCAAGTGACTGGTGACTAAGAGACTATGAGACATCAGACTCCCGTATCGTCATTTCGAGCGCAAGCGAGAAATCTTTGTCATTCGCGGCTCAGCGGTCGATGCTTGGAACCCCCAAACGGGGAACCTGCTACCCACTCACTTTCGGGCATCGCCACTATATAAACTTCGCGGTGCTTCTATATTATTATGCGCCGCACCACAACCCTGAACCCATCAACATGAACCCTTTTCCCCTATTTTACATCCATCTCATGACATCGCAGCCCCATGTAAGACCGGCGCCAAAGCCAGTCAGGACGACGTAGTCACCATGCTTCACGCGTCCGGCGCGGACGACTTCATCAAGCGCAATGCCGACGGAAGCTGCTGATGTATTGCCATAGCGATTGACATTCACATACATATGATCCTGCGGCAGAGCCAGACGCTTTGCGATCGCCTGAATGATGCGATTATTTGCCTGATGGGCAATGAACATATTGATATCTTCCTTCGTGATGCCAGCGGCTTTCAAGGTCTTCAGCGTGGTCGCACCCATGTGACGGACAGCGGCTTTGAATACTTCCGGCCCCTCCATATGGATATAGATACGGCCGGAGTCGATGGCGCGGTGGGTCACAAGTTCAGCGACTCCGCTCGCCGGGATATTCAGGATCTTGCCCAGGCTGCCGTCTGAGCCAAGATCCGAAGCCAGAAGGCCATAGCCATCTTCGACCTTTCCGATGACAGCGGCCCCTGCCCCATCACCGAAAAGGATGCAGGTGGAGCGGTCCTGCCAGTTCACGAGGCGGGAAAGGATTTCCGCACCGATGATCAGGATGTGCTTGTACATCCCGGCTTTCACCAGATTCGATGCCAGAGCTACTGCATAGATGTAGCCTGAGCAACCGGCGGAAATATCCATCGCACCCGCATGCTTGCATCCGAGCTTATCCTGCACCATGCAGGCCGTGGATGGTACCACATAGTCAGGGGATGCCGTCGCTACAATGATGTAGTCGATATCGTCTGCGGTAAGGCCAGCCATTTCCAGTGCCGGAAGAGCTGCTTTCACGCAAAGATCGGAGGTCGTCTCCGACCGGGAAGCGATATGTCTGGTCTCGATGCCCGTGCGGGTGCGGATCCACTCATCACTGGTATCGACCATTCTTTCAAGGTCTGCATTGGAAAGGATCTTCTCCGGCGCATAATGTCCGGTACCCAGAATTCCTGCAGAACATAATTCACTCATATATATAATGTCCTTTCCGTTCGCTCAAAAGAGAATTTTGGTAACTGGCAACTGACGCCAGGACTTGAAAAACAGTTTCTATGAGTTCCGAGGATTCAAATGGTTCCATGTCTTCAACGGGTTTCCCATCTTTTTGAAATCACGTTTCCCCGTCCAAAAATTCCACGGCGTTTGGGGGCGGGGAGCGACCCTTTCGAGCCTTCAGAACCTGCTGCGCCTCATTCTTATTGCGTCTCCATCTGTTTCAGCGCATCCATCACGATCTCATCCAGATGCTCCTGACAAACGCCCATCGCCATATGGATGGCATTCTTGATCGCTTTCGCTTTCGAAGCGCCATGGCAGATAATGAGGCCGCCTTTGATGCCCATGAGCGGCGCGCCGCCGTATTCAGCATAGTCAAGAGGCTTTGCCATGTATTTCTTGAGTGCCGGCTTCAGGAGCAGCCCGCCGATCTTCGCGCGAAGTCCCCCCTGCATGACAGCATTCTTCAAAAGGGCAGCCACCAGTTTCCCGGCGCCTTCCCCAAATTTCAGGACTACATTCCCTGTAAATCCATCCGTGACGATGACATCAAATTCTCCCGTCATCATATCGCGGCCTTCCGCATTGCCCGCAAAAGGAATGACCTTCTGTGCGGAAAGCGCCTCATTCGCTTCCGTGACCAAAGGGCTCCCCTTCGTCGCCTCTTCCCCGATATTGAGAAGACCGATCTTCGGCTGCTGGATACCCGCGACCTTCGTCGCATAGATATAGCCCAGAAGAGCATTCTGGATATACGTCTCCAGCTTCGGCTGCGCACTCGCGCCGGAATCGATCAGGTACGTATAGCCGCCCTTCTGGTTAGGGATCGGCGTCAGGATGGCCGGACGCTCGATGCCCTTGATACGGCCGATGCCGAGAAGTCCTGCCGTAACGGCTGCCCCAGTCGATCCCGGAGCCACGAGAGCTCCGCACTCCCCCTCTCGCACAAGACGAGCGCCGACAGAGACAGACGCATCCTTCTTTTTGCGGTACGCCAGCCCAGGATGCTCTCCCATCTCGATCACTTCGGACGCATGATGGATCTCGATCAGAGGATTCTGATCCTCATGATGCTTCTCCAGGATGGGGCGGATCTCATCCTCATCTCCCACAAGAACGACAGGCACTTTGTATTCCTTGACCGCCTGAATGGCGCCAAGCACGATTTCCAGCGGTGCAAAATCCCCGCCCATCGCGTCAACAGCTATTTTTTTCACAGGACGCCTCCATTACTGCAGGATCTGCATGATAAATTTTGCGCGGTATACTTCTTTATCACCGTCAAAGAAACTGATATAGATATGTTTTTTATTTCCTCTGACCAATACGATCCGCCCTTTCACGACAAGCGCCGTGCCGGGCTTGACAGCGATCTTATATTTGATATTTCCGACCTGCGTCGAAGCGAAAGGCACACCGGCCAGCGACTCGGCGAATGCAGCAGCTGCGCCATATAATTTTTCCGCAGCCACCACGCCGAGATTATCCGCCATCTCATCGCTGGTCTGAAAGAGACCCACGCCTTTAATACCGATATCCTTATCTAAGATCTGCAGCCCGCGCGCCTCCGGACTTCCTGCCACGAGGTGCTCCATACGGTCACGCATCTGTGGGATGCCAAGTGCCTGCCTGTCCAGACGAATCGTAGCTCTTGATACAGAAAATTTCTCTGCCAGATCTCCATCTGTCAGACATGGATGTTGGCGGAGCAGGCTCTGTATCGCATCGCGTCTTTGGGTTTTATCCATTTTGAAATTTCTGCTCATTTTTATCACCTGCTGATAATACTATATCACAAGCAGTCAAGGATTGCACGAAGAAATTGAATAAGCGAAGAGCCTTTCTTTGAGACATATGCAGGAAATCATATTTCTTTCACATTCCTTAGATTTTCATCGATATCATGGGCGACTCACTGAATCCGTAGATTAAAATTTCATTTGTTTTAGCGATTTCTAAAAGATACTTTGGAAAACATCTCCCTGATGGGCTTCTTTCCGAATCAGGGAAATCGCCCACATTTACTGACTTTTTTCGCCTCGGATTTTATCACCAGGTGATAATTTAAACGCGCCGCGTAATTCGTTTGCTAAAAATTCAGGATTGTTTAAAAACTTATCCATTGACTTATTTCATCTCATGGCATAAACTACAGTAAATACAGGATACTTCATGCTTGCTATTTTGTCAAACATATCTGTGATACCGTATACTTATTTAAAAGTGAGATTTGTAGAATATTTTAGGAGAAAATCACATGAAATTACCAGCATTACACATTGGCAACCTGACCGCTACCGTACCGATCGTACAGGGAGGCATGGGCATCGGCGTCAGCCTCTCAGGTCTCGCAAGTGCCGTAGCCAATGAAGGCGGTGTAGGTGTCATCTCTGCTGCCAATGTAGGCTTCAATGAACCAGACTTCAAAACAAATACAGTGAATGCCAACCTTCGCGCGCTAAAATCCGAACTGCTGAAAGCCAGAGAAAAAGCAAAGACCGGCATCATCGGCGTGAACATCATGTCCAAAGGCCATCACTATGAAGACTATGCCCGCTGCGCAGCAGAAAACGGTGCAGACATCATCTTCTCCGGCGCGGGACTTCCTGCCGATCTCCCCGCCTGCGTGGAAGGCACAGACACCAAGATCGCCCCGATCATCGGCTCCCCGAAAGCAGCCCGCGTCATCCTGAAGCTGTGGGAACGCCACCATCACCGTACCGCCGACATGGTCGTCATTGAAGGCCCGAAAGCCGGCGGCCATCTCGGCTACACCAGAGAACAGGTGAAAGAGCACGAGAGCGACGGCTATGAGAAGGAAATCAAAGAAATCCTTGCCGTTGTCAAAGAATTCGAAGAAAAATTTGAAAAGAAGATCCCCGTCATCTTCGGCGGCGGCGTCTATGATAAGAAAGACATCGAGCACTACCTCTCCCTCGGTCTCTCCGGCGTACAGATGGCGACCCGTTTCGTCGCCACCAAAGAATGCGACGCCGCTGACGAATTCAAACAGATGTATGTGAATGCCAAAGAGAGCGACGTCACCATCGTACAGAGCCCGGTCCACATGCCAGGCCGCGCACTCTTGAACCCCTTCGTCAAAGCCTTCACCGAGCACCGCATCCCGCCGCAGGGCTGCTTCCACTGCCTCAAGACCTGCGACCCGGCGACCACCCCCTACTGCATCACCATGGCCCTCATCCGCGCCGTCCACGGCGATGTAGACCACGGCCTCGTCTTCTGCGGTGCGAACGCCTATCGCATCGATAAGATCACGACCGTCCATGACCTCATCCAGGAACTGACACAGGACTAAGGGGTTAGACTTCTGACTTCTGAAATTAGCCATGATAAAAACGCTATCCACATTTTCGTGGATAGCGTTTTTTGTTATGAGGTTATGTAGTAAGACACCGGTCAATTGATTTCCGAATCTAGTAAGGAATGAACGCGGATCATCCACCAGTGTAGGATTACAATACATCTGCCTTATTTATCTGCCTCATTCTCTTGTTATCTGCCACATTTCATGCTAAAATGTGGCAGATAATAGAAAGATGAGGGAGATCTTTATGCGGACATTTAACTACTCGCAGGAAATACAAAATTTACTGACACCTGAAATCGTCCAGCTGCTCACCTGTATCCATGAACACAAGGGACGACAGGATTTATTTCTGGAGGCGAATACAGACGAACTGAAAGCACTGGTAGACGTTGCCATGATCCAAAGTACAGGAGCTTCCAACCGTATCGAGGGAATCTTCACCAGTGACAAACGATTAGAAGCACTGGTCAGCAAAAAAGCCGAACCGCACAATCGGTCTGAACAGGAAATTGCCGGATATCGTGAAGTACTCGCCTTGATTCATGAAAATCACGACTATATTTCCCCTGCCCCTAATGTCATCAGGCAGCTCCACCGAGATCTGTACTCTTACTCAACAGGAGCCATTGGAGGAGACTATAAAAACGCAGATAACGTCATTGCGGAAACAGATGCACAAGGGCATCAAAGGGCCAGGTTTATTCCCGTTCCTGCTTTTCAGACAGCTGACGCTATGGATTCTTTATGTCAATCATTCCAGAATGCCTGGCAGGAAAACATCATAGATAAATTGCTGCTGATTCCCATGTTCATCCTGGATTTTCTCTGCATTCATCCATTCAATGACGGAAATGGACGGATGAGCCGACTTCTGACACTCCTTCTTTTATATCGTGCCGGCTACATCGTCGGAAAATACATCAGCTTGGAAATGCTGATTGAAAAAACGAAAACCACTTACTATGAAGCTCTTCAGGCCAGTTCTTTCGGCTGGCACGAAAATCAAAATATCTATGCTCCTTTTGTGAAATATTATTTGGGCATCATCATAAAAGCATACGATGAATTCGAAGACCGGATTCAATACTTGGTAACCAAAAAGATTTCAAAGCCAGCCCGTATCAAAGCCATCATCTCCCAGACACTGGGGAAAATCAGCAAAAAGGATCTTATAGAACGCTGCCCGGATATCAGCCAGGGAACGATAGAACGCACTTTGTCCAGTCTGGTAAAAGAGGGCTATATCGTCAAAGTCGGCTCTGGTCCGGCCACAGCATATATCCGAAAGCAATAAAAAAACAAGCAGCCTACACTATTTTGTGGCCTGCTTGCTCTTTTCCCTTTCTTCTATCTCATAGCGGATGAAGGCATACAGCACCTGCCATTCGCCGTATTCCAGCTTCATGACCGCTGCCGGCAGCAGGTGATGCTCCCGGAGCAGGAGATACATCGCCTGCACTTCGCCATCGGTCTGGATACGTTTTTTACGGCTTTGTCCGCCTTTTCCTGGGTCGTATAGACGTTGAGTGAAGAGCTTTGTCAGCCGCTTCGGCTCCCGGGAGGATGGATTTCCTCTCTCCGAGAAATACCATCGTAGAAATTTTGGGTTTTACACGGTTTTCTTTATGATTCAAAAAAGATCCCGCTTCTTCTTTGCCTTCCCCATCGGGCAAGGGGACCGCGCTTGCAGCGCTCGGGTACTGTCATCAAAAGCAAAAATAAGGCAGACGCTTTTCGCGTCTGCCTCATCCTTTTTCATTCTGCTAGTACCCTATTCGGCTCGCTCCGCTCGCCGCCTTCCTCGCAGAGAAGGCTGAGATACTGGAGGAACGCCGTTTCCTTCATCACTAGTCACTTCAAATCTACGCTCCGAGCTCGATGGTCCCGGACTTCAGGTGGATGAACTCACCAGTCGCTTTTTCCTTCCCGACTTCTTCTGCGATGCGCATGGTCTGTGCGTGGCAGGTAAAGAGGAAGATCTGCTGGGTCTTACCGAGCTCCATGAGGAAGCGCAGCGTCTCACGCTGGCGCTCTTCGTCGAAGCGGACGAAGATGTCATCCAAGACGATGGGGAGCGGCTCGAGCTGCTCGCCGAAGGAGAGGGCCATGGCGAGGCGAATGGCAAGGAAGACCTGATCGCCTGTACCGGAGGACCAGATCTTGGCCTCTTTCACCCGGTGCTCGCTGTCCACGATGCCGATATCTTTTCCGTCTTCGGAGATCCGAAGGGAATACTTGCCTCTGGTCATAGCAGAGAGGAAAGTATTCGCCTGCTTCATGATCTGCGGCTGGCGGCCGGACTCATAGGCGGCCTGCGCACGGTTCAGGATTTCTTCTGTGTACATGTAGGTCAGCCATTCGGAGAGTGCATTGGCAAGCTCGGCTTCGATCTTTTCTTTTTTCTGCAGGGTATCGGTGATGGTATTATCTCCCGCCAGACGGAAGATCTCATTTTCCACCGCTCCCTGATTCTTCTGGAGCTCACCCAGTGACGCCGTCTCTTCTTTGATGTGTTTTGCAAGGTTCTGATGGGTTTCCATCCAGTCATCGTACTGTCCGCTTTCCAGGAAGTTCCAAAGGGACTGGAATTCTTCATCGCTGCCTGCATAGAGGCGCAGATCCTGCTTCACGGCCTCCCATTCCTTCGTCAGCTGGTCATGATGCTCGTGGGCATTCACCTTTTCCGCGAATTCTTCCGCATTTTTTGCATTGACCAGATGGAGAAGGGTATCCATCTCCCGCTGGCAGGAGGCCCAGCCGTCATCAAGCTTATCCATTTCCTTCCGATACGCATCGTGCTGGTTGTTCTTTTCCTGAATGGACTGCCACGTCAGGCTGCGCGCATGCGTTTCCTCGTAGAGCTCCTGGATGCCGTCCGGATCGACGGTGTAGGGCATCTTCGTCTTCGAGATGATGCTCTCTGCCCGGCGGCTGTAGGCATCGAGGCGCGCATCCATCTGCTCCAAGCGCAGGTCGAGGATCTTGCCCTTACCTTCAGCGGAGTAGATCTTCTGCCACTGCTCCTGCAGTGCGGAGAGATTCTCTGCGCTGGTCTTTGGGAGCTTGTTTTTCGCGAGGAAGGCGTCCCAGTCTTTGTCTGCTTTTTCCTTCTTTTCGCGAAGCAGCTTGCCTTCTTCTGTCCACTTCTGGTGCGCAAGCTGCTGCTTTCGTACCGTTTCCCGTTTCCAGGAGATGGCCTGCCGCTTCGCCTGGTCTTTGTAGAAATCGGAGCGACGGCTCTGCATCAGGTTATGGAAGGCCTGCAGATCATCTATGTCTTCCGGTGCCTGTCCCGGGAATTTGTCAGAGATCGCCTTCCTCTCGTTCACGAGAGAAGCCAGCGAATCATTCCATTTCTCAAGGTCATTCCCTTTCTTATGGATGCTCTTATTATTGAATAGGAAGCAGAGAATCCCGAGCATGAGCCCGCCTGCTGCGCCATAGAGCGCCGCGGTGCCTGCCATGGCCATGTAGAAGGAGGCGATGCCGGCTGCTGCTCCTGACATAGAGAGAATGCCCAGCCAGAACCAGAAGGTGAATTTCTTATCCTCGAGCTGCGAGGCGGCATCGATCTTGCCTCTGATTTCCGCTTCCTGATGGAGAAGCTGCTCGAGCGAGGAGGCCATGTCCTCCATCTGCTGGAAATCCTCCTCGGTCTGAATGTCTCCATCTGCCGCCTCTTCTGCGACAGCCTCGACCTCCGGCTCTCTTTGCTCCCAGAAATGGAGCTCATTGCCCCTGACGCCCACGCTCTGCGCAAGGCGCCGTCCTTCTGCCCAGTCCACATGGACGCAGGCATCCTCCAAAGGCAGTGCGCGGTCCCAGAGCGGCAGGGAATAGCCCAGATTCACAAAATCGAGCTTCCAGTTTTCCTTTTCCTCTTCCAATGCTTCCACATCGACGATGGTCTGGCGCCACTGCCCCAGATCGATGTAGAGTTTTTCCAGCGCTTCAGCCTCTCTCGCCCATGGGATGATGTCTTCCTTCTTCTTCGGCGTGTACTCATCAAGCTTTTCCTGGAGCGATGCCTTTTGGTCGTGGATCACCTTCATGCGGTTCATGAGCTGATTCCACTGCTCCTTACCATTCGACGGGAACATCTTCACCTGCGAAGAGAGATCCAGCTGGTGCTTGATATCACGCGCCCGCTTGTAGTATTCCCAGGCGCCCAGCCGCTTCGAGAGCTCTCTGTCCTTTTCCTGATCCTTGGCAAGCGAAGCCTCGAGCTCACTGATCTGCTTTTTCAAAAGCTCCTGCTTCTTCTGCAGCTCAGCGAAATCCTTTTCCTGATGAGAAAGATGATCCAGCTCCTGATTCACCGTATCCAGATCCGCCATCAGCTGATTGATCTTGCGCTTTCCCTGAGACGAAGCCACGAAGAGCTTTTCCTTATTCTCTTGGATATCCTTCTTGGCACTGGCGAGCTTATCACCGCCCTGCAGCATGAAGAAACGGCTGCGGATGGAGTCATTCGCAAGGAAGGAAGCCCCCTGCAGGTCCTCTAAGCCGACAGCGAAGATCTGCTCATACATAGAGCGTGTGAGACCGTGCCACCAGAGTGTCGGCAGCTCCTCGGAGAATTTCTCATGGCTCGCATTCTCGAACCAACGCTCCTTCTCTTCACGAAAGACTCGATACTCCTGCCCGTCCGCACGGACGAATGCCATATTTCCCTTCCGTCCCTGCCACTTGCCGCGCCCATAGCCGAAGAGCATATCACGGATGAAACGAAGCATCGTCGTCTTCCCGCTCTCATTCTCTCCCATGACCACATTCAGCGAAGACGTCGACGGCTGCCAGGACGCGCCCCGATAGATGCCGTACTCTGAGAGCTGCAAATCCGTGATTTTCATCGTCCATCCTCCTCTGTCAGCATTTCCGCTCCCAGCACCTCCGCCCGGCGGAAAGCAGCAAGAAGTGCCTCATCAGACACCTTGCCCAATAGATTCTTATACTTCGAAAGCTCCGGCTGCGAAGAAGCCATCTCTCGGAGCATCTTCGCCCTTTCTTCCGACGGAAGATCCATGACCGCATCAAAAGCCTTCAGATAATTCCCCGTCACATCGGGAAGCTCGCGACGCTCGGCCAGATTCAGGAATGGCCGCGTCCGATCCTCGATGCGGGTGAAATAAGCAAAGAGATGGCGGAACTGCTCCTTTTCATTCAAAGACTGCAGAAGGAAATCCCGTCCCTCTTCCGTCGCGATCGCTTTGTGCAGCGCGCCATGCCCCGTCAGTACCAGACGCACCATATTCGGCCTACCGGTCAGTTCCTTCAGTCCTGCGCGGCGGCGCGCCACGTCTTTCAAAAGATCATCTGCGGTCAAGAAAGGAGCGATATCGATGACCATGTCCATCCAACGTATCACATCCGTCTCGATGAACTTCAACGTCACTGTACCATAGGCCCCCACATCGACCAGGTAACAGCCACGGGGACCGATTTCCGTGATATCCAGCCCCTGCGTATTGCCCGGGTAGACGATATAGGGCTTCATCGAGAGCGTCTTTCTCGTATGCACATGCCCCAGCGCCCAGTAGTCGATGCCCGCAGTCTTCAGCTCCTCGACCGTGCAAGGCGCATAGGGACTCCCATCGACGCCGGCTTCCGTGTGCAGCATCCCGATGGTGAATCCATCCTCCGGATTCACATGGAAAGAGCGCACCAGATCATCCTTCGTATGGCGTGTCTTGTAACTGATGCCATAGATCGTGGCCGCCTTTTCCCCATCCTTCATGAGCGGGATGCCTGTCACTTCTTCGGAAGAAAAAATATGCACCGTCTCCGGCAGCGGGATATCCGCACGCCAGGCTTCGCCCGGGTCGTGATTTCCATGCACGATAAAGACCTCGATCCCCGCTTGCGCCGCCCGATACAGCTCCCTGCCGAAAGCCATTTGCGCCGCGAGGCTGTGATGGTCTGAATTATATACATCTCCGGAAATCAAGATCGCATCTACCCGATTTTCCAGTGCCGCATCCACCACCCTTTCAAAGGCTTTGAAGGTGGCTTTCCCGATCTGCTCGTTCCACGGTCCCTTCGTCCCGAGGCGCACGCCTCCGAATGGTTCTCCGAGGTGCAGATCCGCACAATGGATAAAAGAAAAATGCTTCCCCATACTTCCTCCTTGATGGTCGTTGTTTATCCAACAGGTTCAACAGCTTCTATAGGGCTCTGCTTTTGAGCGAGAGCGATACAACGCAAAAATAAAGCGCGCCGCAAGCTTTAATTAAAAGAAGGTTCGACGGCGCCTTGTAAATATGATCGCCACCTTTTCTGCTCTCGCCCGCAGAGCCTGCTGAACCCTATTTCTTCGAGAAACACCTATTATTGTATCATATCGCGCCATAGTGAGAAGTAATTTCTGCAACAAAAAAATGCCTCTCTATCGAGAAGCATTTTCCTTTGACCATTATTCTTCAACAGTCTTGGTGATGATCTGTTTGCCTTTATAGAAACCGCATACTGGGCATACATGATGAGGTTTTTTCAGTGCATGGCACTGTGGGCATTCCACAAGACCCGGAACAGTCAGTTTCCAATTTGCACGTCTCTTGTCGCGACGGGATCTAGAACTTTTTGTCTTCGGAACCGGCATTTCTCGCACCTCCTTACCTATCGGCCGTTATGCCGTTTGTCTTTCACTGTTTCGCCAGTGCTCTAAACGCGTTAGAGAAATTTATCAACTTCAATAGTATACGGGATTGGCCAGGGAAAGTCAAGGGGAAAGTTTATCCGCAATGCGGAGCAGCACCTGACAAAGGCGGCTTTTTTAGTATGCCGTGAGTGACCCTGCCGCCTCCGTATCCCACCAACGTTTCCCCTTCCGCCTGCTTCTATACTTATGAAAAAGGACTTACGCTGAATCAAGGAATGTCACATTGTCTCAAAAACGAAAAAATGTTCATTTACAATGAACAATAAAAGCCGGCCCATGCGGACTGGCTTTTATTTGATGTATTCATTACAGATCTTCGTAGAGCGGATACTTCACGCAGAGAGCATGGACACGCTTTGCGCAGTCCGCCTTGACTGCTGCATCCTCTGGATTTTTGACGACCGTCGAGATGATATCTGCGACTTCCTTGAAGTCATCTTCCTTGAATCCTCTGGTGGTCAGAGCCGGGGAGCCGAGACGAATGCCGCTCGTGACGAATGGAGAGAGAGTCTCGAACGGAATGGTGTTTCTGTTTGCAGTGATACCGATCTCATCGAGAACCGTCTGTGCGACCTTACCTGTGATGCCGATCGCTTTCATATCAGCGAGGAGGACATGGGTATCGGTGCCGCCGGAAACGACGCGGATGCCATTCTTCTGCAGCTCATCAGAGAGGACCTTTTCATTCTTTTTGATCTGTTTTGCATACTGCTTGAAATCATCGGAGAGATCTTCGCCGAAAGCGACAGCCTTTGCTGCGATGACATGCATGAGAGGACCGCCCTGCATGCCCGGGAATACCGCTTTATCGATGGCTTTGCCATACTGTTCCTTGCACATGATGATGCCACCGCGCGGTCCGCGAAGAGTCTTGTGGGTGGTGGTGGTCACGATATCTGCCCACGGCACCGGGCTCGGATATTCACCGCCTGCGACAAGGCCGGCGAAGTGTGCCATATCGACCATGAAGAGTGCGCCGACTTCATGGGCGATCGCTGCAATGCGTTCGAAGTCGATGATGCGGGAGTATGCACTGGTGCCGCCGATGATGAGCTTCGGCTGGACTTCCTTCGCGGTCTTTTCCATGGCTTCATAGTCCAGAAGTTCATCTTCTTTTCTGACGCCGTAAGGAACGACATTGAAATAATTGCCGGAAATATTGACCGGGCTACCGTGCGACAGATGACCGCCATCCGTGAGGTTCATGCCCATCATGGTGTCGCCCGGTTTTAAGAGACCGTAGTAGACAGCGAAGTTCGCCTGCGAGCCGGAATGCGGCTGTACATTCACATGTTCCGCACCGAAGAGCTCCTTCGCACGATCGATCGCCAGCTGTTCGACGACATCGACATATTCACAGCCGCCGTAATATCTCTTGCCCGGGTAGCCTTCTGCATATTTGTTTGTGAGGACGCTGCCCTGTGCTTCCATGACAGCATAGCTGACGATATTTTCAGATGCGATCATTTCCAGCTTGTTTCTCTGACGGTTCAGCTCTTTCTGAATGGCTTCATAAACCGCTTTGTCTTCTTTTAAGTGTTTCATTGAAATGAACTCCCTTCATTTTTCAAAGTGAAATCGAATGGATCGATTCATACACCCCATGATGCAAAACTTTCATCAATAAGAGTGGAGAAATATCGGCGCATTGCACCATTTCACCAAGCACCGCTCTCTAAAGCAGCGCTCTCTGCCTCAAATATCCCCCAGTCACTCATTTCCGGTTCCTGCATACATTTGATTTATTGTATCATGAGGCGCACACAAATGCATCTTTGGGTTTGAAATATGCATACTTGATATAGAAAAAGGGCTTAGCGTGTACCCTTCAGGATACACGGCCAAGCCCTTCCGTTGAGCAGGTATGCTATTCGTGAAATCACTCACAAGAATAGTATAGCACAAATCAGGAAGAAGTAAAGAGGAAATAGGGTTCAGCGGGAGTGGTGCGGCGCATAATCATAGGGAAGCGCCGCGGAGTATAAATAATGGCGATGCTCGAAAGCAGCATTCAAGTCACCAGTCACTCATCACTTCTCACTTGTCATTTTCCCTCACATAGTGCGCTCTCTCTCCACCAATGAGCGGCGGGCGGGTGCGGGCCGCTGCCACAAGGGCCGCTCCGATATGGTTATTCACCAGACGGACAGGGACAGCCACACGCTTCAAGTGCATCCCAATCATCGTAAGCCCGATATCGAGTCCCCCGTCAGCCTTGATCTCCATCACGGCGACCGGGTCCTTGAAATGATAGAAAGCATTCGTCGAAAAGGCGCCGCCGGCATGCAGCCAAGGGACGACCGTCACCTCCTCATAGCCGCGCTTCTCTGCTTCGCTGCGCTCCATGATGAGCGCCCGATTCAGATGCTCGCAGCACTGGAAGGCCAGAGCGAGTCCCTCCTTCTCTGCAGCTTCCATCAGAGCCGTCACGACAGCCGTGCCGACTTCATAGGAGCTGTCCTTGCCGATGTGTCCGCCACGGATCTCGCTCGACGAGCCACCGATGACGATGAGACTCCCTTTTCTGAAATGAGAAATTTCGCAAAGCTCATGGAAAGCTTTTACGGCCTGTTCCTGTAAGTCTTCAAACACTATTGCACCTCTTCGATCGCAGCGATCTTTGCAATTCTTCTGGCATGGCGGCCACCTTCGAACGGAGTCTTTAAAAATTCGTCCATGATGAATTCCGCAAGCCCCGGCCCGACGACACGCGCGCCAAGCGTCATGACATTCGAATCATTGTGCGCACGGGTAAAATGTGCGGAGAAGGTATCGCCGCAGAGCGCCGCACGGATGCCCTTCATCTTGTTCGCAGCGATGCACATGCCGATGCCCGTCCCGCAAACGAGGATCGCATACGTCGCCTCACCCTGCTGCACCAGCTTGCAAGCCTTCTCTGCAAAATCCGGATAATCACAGGACTCTTCCGAGTATGTCCCGCAATCTATGTATTCGATCTTCTCTTCGTCCAGATGCTTCATAAGAGAAGCTTTGAGTGCAAACCCACCGTGATCACTCGCCATAGCAATTTTCATAATCTTCGCCCTCCTTGGAAAATAGGAATACTGTACCATTTCAGTATACAACAGCGGCACATAAAAAGGAACAGCTCGACAATGGGCGAGTTGTTCCTTTCACATAACATATTCTATGCACCCAACGGATATGGTGCGGTACATATAGGTAAAAAGAGGCGCCGGATTTCTATGATGCCGATGGAAAAAGTCCGTCAATTCACAAAACCAAGAGCCCCTTTGAACCCGTCCGCTCCTATCTCTTCTCCACCACGATATGATACCCGGACGCCTTGGTGAGGCGGTTCATGATGGCGAGACCGAGACCTGCGGTATCTGTGCCCTCGCCGATGATGGCGTCGACGGGATGGCGATTGAAATAGAGAAGACCGGAGAAGAGGTTGTGCGCGAAGCTCTCTTTATCCTCCCGATGTCCCCAGACGAAAACAGGAAGTCCCTTGGGGAGAAGACGAGCCGTTTCTTCGCTGACGAAGAATCCATACTTCTTATCCGTCTTTTCCGCAAAGGAGAAGATTTCCTCTGCCACCTTCCCCGCTTCTCCCGTATACACGGTGAGCGGCGCGGAAGGCGCATAGTGGCGATACTTCATGCCTGGTGCCTTCGGATGTGCGCCGTCTTTGGCGAGTGCGCTGTCTACCGTCGTCGGTGCAATGACAGAGAGCGCTTCCTTCGTCGTGCCGCCGGGACGGTAGATGACGATCTCGTCCCCTTCGATGCCCACCACGGTGGACTCGAGGCCGATCTGACAGGGGCCGCCATCGATGACGGCGGCGATGCGTCCATTCATATCATGCAGCACATCGTCCGCGGTCGTCGGGCTCGGACGTGTGGAAATATTCGCACTCGGACCTGCTATAGGGACGCCGGCTGCACGGATGAGGGCGCGTGTCGCCTCACTCCTCGGACAGCGGATGGCGATGGTGGAGAGTCCCCCGGATGTTTCCATCGGGATGCAATCCTTCTTCGGGAAAACGATGGTCAAAGGCCCCGGCCAGAAGGTATCCATCAGCCGCCTTGCGAGCGGGCTGACCTCGACTGCGTACTTCTCCACTTCAGAGGGATCCGCCACATGGACGATGAGCGGATTATCCGAGGGGCGGCCCTTCGCAGCGTAGATCTTTTTCGCCGCACCCGCATCGAGCGCATTTCCTCCAAGACCATAGACCGTCTCCGTCGGAAAAGCCACAAGACCGCCCTCACGTATGATGCGGCCGAGCGCCTTTACTTTATCCTTATAATATAGGTCATTGACTTCTACTTTTTCAGTCATGCTGCTTCTTCTTTCTGCAATAGATCGCGCGCTCGATGTCGCCGTAGTCTTTGATAACTTCGAAATCCTCAAACTCGCCCGTATCCTTCAAAAGAGAAAGAATCTCTTCCCACTGGTGGATGCCGAATTCCACGGCAAGGAAACCGCCCTCCTTCAGATGTGCGGCTGCCTTCTCAGCGAGGCGGCGGTAGAAAACGAGACCATCCTCTCCCCCATCAAGCGCAAGCATCGGCTCATGCTTCACTTCCTCCTGAAGATGGGCGATATCCTCGCGAGGAATGTAGGGCGGATTTGAAAGGATGCCATCATACAGCACCCCCTCAGGCAGCGCATCGATATAGTCCCCGAGTATCCACGCCGCGCGCTCCTCCATCGCAAGCTCTTTCCCATTTTCTTTTGCGACAGCGAGGGCTTTTTCAGAAATATCGATGCCGACCCCCTTCGCTTCCTTGCAGTAATACAGGAAGGAGAGGAGGATCGCCCCGCTCCCTGTCCCGAGGTCCGCGACCTCGATCGCGCCGTCATTTCTATGGTATTGGATGACCTTTTCTAGCCATGTCTCCGTGTCCGGGCGAGGGATCAGGACATCCTCATTCACATGAAATGTGAGCCCCATGAATTCTTTCTCGCCAATGATAGCCGCCGTGGAAATTCCCTTCACACGCTTTTGTATGAAGGACTTGAAAAGTGCGAGCTCCTCAGGATTCACGATTTCTTCGAAATCCGTATAGAGGAAGATCCGCTGCTTGTGAAGAACCTTCGCAAGCAAGAGCTCTGCATCCAGACGCGGCGACTCGATCTCGTGATTCTGGAAATACTGCGTCGTCCATGCGAGCAGGCGCTGGATCGTCCAGAGCGTATTAGCGGCCATTCGCTTCCCCTTCTTTCATGCGGCGCGCCAGATCCTCTTCCATCAGCCGGTCAAGGATCGCGTCCATGTTCCCATTCATGAAATCATCGAGCTGGTAAATACTCATATTGATGCGGTGATCTGTCACGCGGCCCTGCGGGAAATTGTACGTCCTGATACGCTCCGAACGGTCTCCGCTGCCGACCTGATTCTTGCGGTCCGCCGCTTCCTTGCTCTGCGACTCCCGCATCGCCTGGTCATAGAGCCGAGACTTCAGGATCTGCAGCGCCTTCTCTTTGTTCTGACGCTGGCTTCGTTCATTCTGACAAGTGACCACCATGCCCGAAGGAAGATGCGTCAGTCGGATCGCCGAAGACGTCTTATTGATGTGCTGACCGCCCGCGCCGGAAGAACGATATACATCGATACGCAGGTCTTCGCGGCGCACCTCGATATCTACATCCTCCGCCTCCGGAAGGACAGCCACCGTGACCGCCGACGTATGCACACGCCCCTGGCTCTCTGTCTCAGGGATACGCTGCACGCGGTGTACGCCACTCTCGAATTTCAGGATCGAGTACGCATTCTTCCCTTCGATGGTGCAGGTGACTTCCTTGAACCCGCCAAGATCCGTCTCATTCGCATCCGCGATCTCTGCCTTCCAGCCCTTGCGCTCTGCAAATTTCAGGTACATTTTGAGAAGATCCGATGCAAAGAGCGCCGCCTCCTCGCCGCCCGTACCCGCGCGGATTTCCAGGATGACATTCTTCCCGTCATTCGGATCCTTCGGGATCAGCATCTTATGGATTTCCAGATCCAGCGCATCACGCTTCTCTTCATTTTCCTTCAGCTCTTCCTTCGCCAGCTCATGGAGATCGGCCTGCGACTTATCGTCCAGAAGTTCCAGTGCATCCTGGATCCCCTTGAGTGCCTCCTTATATTCTCTATACTTGAAAACGATCTCTCCCAGCTCCGCATGCTCCTTCGAGAGCTCTCTCCAGCGGTTCTGATCGGCGATCACCGAAGGATCGCTCAGCTGATCTTCCAGTGCCATATATCTGGCTTCCATACCATCTAATTTGCTGATCTGCATTATGCTTTACTCCTGTTATAAATTTGGTCGTTTGTAGTTTGAACATAGGGATGAGTGGCTAGGGATTAGGTGTGACTAGTGACTGGTGACTGAAATCGCGGCGTCGTCATTCTGAGCGGAGTGAAATGCCGTATGTTTGCTCATGCGTAATCAAAACAGTGGGAACTGAGTCGAAGAATCTCGAGCCACGCGGAACCCAGCCCTGATCCCATCAACCTGAACCCTGAACCATAGCCAAAATTTCAAACGGATACTTGAAATATCCATTTCCCCACATACACATCTTTCCTAGTATATCAAAAAAAGGCAATAAAAAACAGGGCTTGCGCCCTGTTCCTTATTCTGCGGATTTGCCGTAACGTTTGTTGAACTTTTCGATACGGCCACGAGCCTTACCGAAACGCTGCTGTCCTGTATAGAATGGATGGGATTTGCTGCTGATATCAATATTGATCAGCGGGTATTCATTGCCATCTTCCCATTTTACAGTCTGGTTGGAAGTTGCTGTAGAACGGGTCAGGAAAGAGTAGTCAGCACCGATGTCGCGGAAAACGACTGGATGATAATCCGGATGAAGTCCCTTCTTCAATTGTTGCACCTCATTTCAACTACATAGATAATTCTTTGCTATTATAACAAACGGGATAGCAGAATGCAAGGGACAAATAGAGAAAATTTAGAGGAAAGAGGAGCGGGTTCAGGGTTGTGGTGGCGGCTTCGCCGCCGTATAAAAGGGGCGATGCCTGAAGGACGTGGGGCCAGCCATCCTTTCGTATCGTCATCCCGAGCGCAGCCCTCGAGCTCTACTGCCCTGCGGGAATCTGCGTGTATGCGCCAAGGGAAAACGATGTCTTGGTGTTGTCTCACATCAGGCAATGAGCGTTCTGCCATAGAGATTTCTCGGCTACGCTCGAAATGACAACAGCACGAAGCGCTATTAAAACTCCGCGGCGCTTCATTATTTTTTGCGCCGCACCACCCCCATTGAACCTTTTGAACCCATCGAACCCGTTGAACCACTTGAACCTGTTATCCCCACTATCCAGGCCATGAGCCAATCAACCATATTTCCTGTATTTATGCTATAATATGTCCACACTCTATATTATAAGAAAGAAGGTCTATTATGCAGAGACTTGTATCCTACAACTACAAAGGCGAACGCCAGTGGGGCGTCCTGTCCGCCGACGGCACTTCCATCTACCCCGCCATCGATCTTGAAGAAACCTACTTCATCCCCCTCGCTGAGACACTGGGTGATTTCATCGAAAGCGGCGAAGAAGGCCTCCTGAACCTCGCTCACGCGCTCGAAATGAACGGAAAGGACAAAGCCGTCACTCCGATCGCACTCGCAGACGTCCGCCTCGAAGCCCCCTTCTACCCCAGAAGGAACGTCCTCTGCGTGGGCAAGAACTATCAGGCACACGTCAAGGAATTCGACCAGAACGCCAATGCCAAGAACCCGGAAGATCCGATCTTCTTCACCAAAGCCACCACCTCCATCATCGGCCCGGACGAGGAAATCGACAGCCATCCCGCAGTCACCCAGGAAGTCGACTACGAAGGCGAGCTCGGCGTCATCATCGGCAAACGAGGCACGAACATCGCAGAAGAAGATGCGATGAAATACGTCTATGGCTACACCATCATCAATGACGTCACCGCCAGAGACCTGCAGAAAAAGCACCTCCAGTGGTTCCGCGGCAAGAGCCTCGATACCTTCTGCCCGATGGGCCCGACCGTCATGGTCGGTGACTGGCCGCTCCCCTTCACCATCTACACGAAAGTCAATGGCAGCCTGCGTCAGGAAGGCACCACCACCGACCTCATCTTCTCCATCCCGAAACTCATCGCAACTCTCTCCGACGGCATGACTCTCCTCCCGGGCGACGTCATCGCGACCGGCACCCCGCAGGGCGTAGGCATGGGCTTCAACCCGCCGAAATTCCTCAAAAAAGGCGATGTGGTAGAGATCAACATCGACCCCATCGGGACACTGAGAAATCCGGTGAAATAATATTTCATCAAACGCAAAAGCACGACAATCCAGCAAAGATTGTCGCGCTTTTCTATTGAGGTCAACGAGATAGCGTATCGCCATTTCTCATTTCTAAGGAAACACTGATTCAATCCGTTGTCAGATTGAATCAGTGTTTCCTTGGATAAGGGGAATCCCCGTATCGTCATCCCGAGCGTCGCCGAGGGATCTCTACTGCACTGCGGTAATCAGCACGTATGTATGGACACAGCAGCGATGCCTTGTTGCTGCGTTATACCACCGTCTCGCATGTGCCGTATACCGTCCTGCAAGAAAGATCTTCAGGGAAACACTGATTAAATTGTTGTCAGATTTCATTCTTGGATTTTTATACAGAGCAAGGAATCATCTGACGCGAATAGCGAGCTATTTAAGGAGGATGATGACGAAGCTATGTATAAAAACCCATATGAAATTCGACTCTGCGATTTAATCAGCGTTTCCCTAGACTTTGCTCGAGATGACGATATGGGATCTTCTTCGTCTCACATACGACGCTATATTACTTTCACGCCGCACCCGTTGAACCTATAGAACCAGCTGAACCTCTCTCCCACACACGTCAGGGACTACCCTTATATCTTTACCTCCTGCCTGCTTTCAAGGCAACAAAAAGGATGAAACCAAGCCTTACGCTTAGTTTCATCCTTTTTTGTTTGCGTTCTCACGCGGTCAATCGAGGACTTTATCAGAATCTGAGGCGGATGCCGGCATTCAGCTTCCACTTTCTCTGGAAGTCGCCGCCAAGATCTCTTGCAAAGTCTGCATAGAGCTGGCTGTTTCTGCCAAGGCGATACTCTCCGCCGAGGACCAGTTCTGCCCAGGTGTCATCTCCGTCAAAGGAGGTGGATTTCCATCCGCCGTCTTTTGCAAAGTAGCGGGTATCGATGTCTCCACTGAATTCATGCGCCAAGTACAGCCCTGCATGAAGGCTGCCATGGGCTTTCTTCATGCCCGCTTCGAAGCCGAGGCGGCCGACAAGGCTGTCGTAGCTGTCCTGATAGATGTTCATGATTGCGCCATTGTTTGCACTGCCGGTGTAGTCCTTGCTTCCTACACGGGACCAGGTGAGCTGTACTTTCGGGGTGATGTAGCTCATCTCGCTGCCGAAGGTCTTCCCGTATTCTGCGGTGAGGCCATAGGCATTGGCTTTGTAGTCTGCATGCAGCTTATTCCTGAGTTCGGTATAGACGTCGTATTCGTTTTCTACACGGCCGGCTTTGGCTACCACTCTGAAGTAGCTGCCATTGTCCATCTTCTTCACGCCGTAGACGCCGAAGCTGTAGAGCTTGTTGTCGCCTTTGCCGCCAAGGAGGTAGTCGCTGTCGCCATCACGGTAGTCGAAGGCTACGCCGGTGTGCCAGCCATTTGCGAGGGCTTTGTCGTAGCCGACCTGTGCGCCCCAGTAGCTGTTGCTGTCTTTCAGTCCGCTGACGTCCGAGGAGGTCTTGCCGCCAAGGGCTTTGGCAAAGATGCCGTCTTCATCAGCGAGGTCTGCTCCGGTGTAGGTGTCCTGCATGTTGTCACGCCAGCTGTGGAAGGAGGTGGTGACGGCGCTCCTTGCGCCCTTCATGACGAAGGTCTCGTAGTCACCTTCTTCAATGGTCGGTTCCCACTGGATGCTGCCATCGACCAAGGCGCCTGTGCCTGTTTGGCCTTCGAAGGAAATCGATCCGGTCTTGGCACTGGAGGAGGTGAGACCTTCGCCGATCTTTACTTCACCAGTCAGATTCTTGCCATTGCCTGCATCGTTCCCCTCTGCATAGATGGCCTTCTGTGCCAATGCTTTCAAGATCTTGGTTACGGCAGCTTTGTCCGTCATCTGGATGCCATTGTTGGCTGTGTAAAGCGTCAGTCCGGAGCCGTTAGCTACTTTGGCAATGTTCACGTTGCCGCTGGTGAAAGTGCCGTCGTCTTTATGCTCCATGATAAAGGTTCCGTGTCCGCTGAAGCTTGCAATATCGAGGTCCTGGGTTCTCTCTGTCATATCGATGTAGCCGGTGTGTGCTTTATCGCTACCACCATTGACGATAAGTTTTCCTGCTGCAGGTGCGTTCGTATCCCCTGCTTCATCAGCCAGACGGATCGCATACAGGCTGGTGGTGTTTTCTGCATCTTTCAGCATCCAGTAGCCGCCATCCTTGACGTTCATGGTGAGGGTGCCAGCGCTTACTGCATAGCTGCCTGTCACCTTGGCTCCATTGCTAACATTGAGCGTCAGCTGACCGCCCTCGCTGACAGACAGATCGCCTGTCAGGGTGGAATCCTTGTCTCCGAGGGTGATGTCAGCCTTGCCGCCATCGACGAGTACATCGCCCTTCATGATGGTGGTGGCCCCGGTATTTACAGTAAGGTTTCCACCTGCGACGTAGACAGCGCCCGTGATCGAAGCGGCTGCATTGCCTGTGATAGCGACCTCACTGCCTTCGCCAGCTACAGAAATCGCTGTGCCATCCTCGCCAGCTGCTTTGATGTCGGTCACACCATTCAGCGTGACTTTGCCGCCATTGGAAGCGGAGATCGCGTCTTTTCCGGTGATCACGGTGCTGCCGGTGATGGATACCTGATGACCATCCGCCTTGATGCCAGCGTCTTTGCCGGAGAGTTCCAGCTTCGCCTTGGTGGTATCGATGGTGATATCCGCCTTGGCATCGATAGCAGAGCCCTTTTCTACCGTGATCTTTGTCGGATCCTTCGTGAAGGTATACTTGCCTTCTTCTTTCAGAACGCCATTCTGCTTGTAGATATAGTCATCCTTCGTGATGCCGGTGATGGCCTGGGTGTAGGTGTCCTTCACCTGTTCTTCCGGATAGGTGACCCCAGGTGTGACTGTCCCTTCTGCCAGGCTGCCTCTGCCATCTTTATCGCTGAAGGCGATGTTTCCGGTCTGCAGGGCTTTGCTCGATGCGGTGAGTCCGTCAGCGATCTTCACAAAGCCGGTGAGGTTCTTCTCGCCTTTTGTTGCATAGGCGCTGTAGGTGAGCTTTCCTGCCAGCGCATTCAGGACATTGGCGATGCTGTACTCGTTATCCATCTCGATACCGCTGTTATCGGTGATGAGGGAGATCTGGGAACCGGCAGCAGCCTTCTTGATGATGGTGTCACCCGCTTTGTAGTTCTCTGCCGCTTCGCCATTTCCTTCATGTGCATAGTAGATATTCGCACAGCCGCTGTAGTTGTCGATGGTGATCTTCTTCGTATCGTTTTGGAAGATGTTGCCTGCGTGTGCTGCATCACTGCCGCCGGTAAAGTTGGTTACATGGCTGCCTGCAAAGCCGCTCGGGACTTCCTTTCCGTTCTTCTCGTTGGTCCAGGTGGCACCATCTGTCAGCCACAGGTTAAATGTACCATAACTGGTGGAGTCATCACCAGAAGACACTTCGTAGAGGCTGCGGCCGTTCCAGCTGCTGTCTTTGCCCTGCAATGCCAGATTAACGGTAGAAGATGTAGAAGTTGTTTCCTCCTCCCAATAATCATAGGTTTCTGCCGACTTGGTGTAGACATCGCCATCGATCTTCACGATGCCTGCGCCTTCCTTGCCGTCTTTCATATTGACGTTGATCACGCCATTGTCGTCAGACTTCAGCGCAATGTAATTCGCTGCCTTGCTATCCTTTTGGATAGTCAGGTTGCCGCTCATGGTGACGGTACCGCCATTCCCGCTGTAAATGCCATTGCTTTCTGTCTGCGCAGAGGTAGAAATGGTGGTGTCTGCATCAATGGTGATCTTACCGCCTGTTGCATAAACTCCCTGCGCCCTGAAGCCAGTGGTATCCGTACTGAGCTTCAGGCTCTTAGCTGTAATGGTCACATCCTTCGATTTCCCATAGCTGAGACCGGTAGCGACCGCACGTGCCACATTGCTGCCCTTCAAAACATGGTAGGATACGTCCAAATTCTTTCCGTCGGCATGAATCGTAATCGGTCCGCCACTGGATTCAATAGCACTCAGGTTCGAGCTGTAATCCCCCTTTGTGACATCGATCACTGTATCCTGCGTGAAGTTGTAAATGCCTTTTTCGGTTTCGATGCCCAGATTTTCATACTTCTTATCCAGATTACCGGTGATCGGATCAGTAATAACGGAATCATCCTTGGCCGTATACTCATAGAAGCCCTGACCAGGTGTCTTCGTGCCGGTTGCATCGGTGGAGAAGCTGATATCGCCGGTCTTGAGCGCTTTGGAGGAAGCGGTCAGTCCTTCAGCAATCTTGACCGTACCAGCCAGCTTGCCGTCATTCGCGGTGTAGAAGAGCTTCTGTGCCAGCTTGTTCAAAACTTCATTGACCATATTCTGGTCTTCAGCCTTATCCTGTGCGGTAAAGCCTTTAGTAATGCCCTGGTTATCCGTGATGAGCGTGATATTGGAGCCGGCATCAGCCTGACCGATGGTAAAGCTGCCGCCGAGAATATTCGTCGGATGATCAGCATCGTGGTTGTAAATCACAGTGGTATTGCCGCTGTAATCACCTACGCTGATATCGCCCACATCACTTGCCACAAAGATGCTGCCTTTGTTACCGGAGAAGGAAGCAATCTTGCTGGCACCATTTACATTCCAGATAGAGTTATCCAGCTTCAGGTGCATCGCATTGCCGCTGCTAGAGCCGGTCCAGGTGGCGTGATCCAGATTCGCATTCACGGTGTTTCCGGAAAGGTTATTGCCGGTCCAAGATGCACCACTTCCCATGTAAAGGTTCACGATACCTGCACTGCTGCCGTTAGCATTGCTTACATCGCCCTTCCAGAAGGAATCCTTCGTATTCAGACCGAGGCTGACATCTGCATTGGCACCGGCATTATCCATGCCGCCGCCGAGATAGACATTGCCTTCCAGCTGAACAGTATTGCTGCCTGCACCGATGACAGCTCCTTTGGCATCCTTCTTGACATTCACATTCACCTGTCCGCGATTCTTGGAAGCGAATTCACCATAAGCACGGATCGCATATTCTGCTCCGTTAATAGCCTTGATGACGCCGCCGCCAACCTCAACCTTGGAGGCAACTGCACTGATGGCTTCATTCGCACCGGAGCCCCCGCTCTTCTCCGCTAAAATATCGACAAGACCGTCCACGATGATACTGGACATCACGCCGCTTACGCCGTTCATACTCTTGATCACGGCAGCACTTGCCGGAGCCGTGCTCTTCGCACGCAAGGTAAGTACATGATCAGCACCGGCATTGTGAATATTAATTGTACCGCCGGCATTCACGAACAGTGCGCCTGTCTGACCGTTCTTTGTGCTTGTTGCACTGACAGACATGGCACCGGCATTTTTGATGTTGACTACACCCTTGCCGATGGCTGCGATACCGGTTGTATGGGTATCGGTTGTTGTATCTACCGTCAGCTTATTCCCATTCATATCCATGGTCACATTGTGCTTTTCATCGGAGCCGGAAATCGCTGCGCCAATCTGCGGGAGCCATGCACCACCGGCAATCAGATGCTTTTCAGGTGTGATGGTCGTGCTGTCTGCCGTGAATACATAGGTGCCATCGTCCTTCAGTACGCCTTTTTCTATGTAAACCGTATCAGCAGCTGCATCACCGGTAATTGCCGTAGTAAATTCTTTAGTTATCTGGCTGCCAGGCTTGCTGGTCTTATAATCATAGTAGCCCTGGCCAGGTGTAAAGGTGCCGGTATCTTCCGTAGAGAAGGAAATATCGCCGGTCTTCAGTGCTGCGGAAGAAGCAGTCAGGCCTTCAGCAATCTTCACTACGCCAGAGAGATGATCATCCGTATAGTTCTTGTAGAACAGCTTGCCTGCCAGGTTATTCAGTACGTTAGCTACTTTATCCTTAGCATCAGCGGAATCGCCATCTGCAAAGCCGGAAGTAATACCTTTGTTATCCGTAATAAAGGTGATAGCAGAGCCTTCTGCTGCATTGGTAATATTAAAGCTGCCGCCAATCATCTTGGTCGGATCATTAGCATCATGCTCATAGAATACAGTGGTATGACCGCTGTAATTGACAACAGAAATAGGATTGGTATTCTTCTGGTAAATCAAGCCTGCATTATCGGCATCCTTACCGCCATGCAGTGTTGCCAGCGTGCTGCCACCCCACTCTGCTTTAGAAACAGTGGTAGTAGTTACATGCGATTGCTGTTCGTTTGTCCAAGCTGCACCGTTTTGCAGATACAGATTGAATTGTCCGATATCATGCGTAGTATTGCCGCCAGCGCCATAGTCGGAATTATACTGGTCATAGGCTGCCACGCCCTTCCAGAAGGAATCCTTATCGGTCAAAGCCACATTAAGGATGCCTGCGTCATTCCAGTCGATCAGCTCACCGCCCGTGTATTCCACAACCTTCTTGCCATATTGGCCGGTGGCATACATATCACCGGTAATCTTGGTGGTCGTATCGCCTGCAGCGCCGTCCTTCATGTTGATATCCAGCGTGCCTTTATCTACGCGGACTGCATAGAAATTATGCGAATGATCGCTGTCTTCGGCTGCAGTAATAGTGCCGCCGCCAACAGATACCTTGGTATTAGCGCCCACCAGCTTGATACCGCTGCCGCGTACACCGGAAATATCTACAGGACCGCTGACAGTTACAGTGGAGCTGTCACCGGTGACCAGAATACCGGAAGCACTCATGCCTGCGCCGCGTTCTCTATGACCTTTGACATTGCTGATTGTCAGCGGGCCATCAATAGTAATCTCGCTCTGCTGGCCCTGGATATTGATGCCGGTTGCAGAATCACCCTTAGTGGTAATATCAGTAATTTCTACCGGACCGGAAATATTCAGGTGCGCATTGCCTAGGGCGTAAATGCCATGAGAGGCTCTGGTATCCGTATTGGTTGCTCTAATTGAAAGCTTTTGGTCAGCAGACGGGTTAACAACCTTGATATAGGTATTAGCGCCTGCGTAAATAGCTGCTGCCTGTCCGCTTGATTGAGCAGCATGCAAAGCCAGGCCCTTGCCAGACATTTTTACAGTCATCGGACTGGACGGATCAGTTGATTCGCCTGCGTAAAGGGCGCTGGCAAAATTACTAGTGACATTCGATTCGGTTACAGCAACATGTGCTACACCGCTTTCATCCAGCTCACGGCTCAGGCTGATATCTTCGGACTTAGTAATAGCGCCCGTTTTATAATTGGGCTTTTCCTGTTCAGGAGTATAGGCATAGAATCCCTGTCCTGCCTTTTTCGTCCCATTAGTTCCGTCAGAGAAGGTCACATCGCCGGAAGCTTTGACAATAGCGCTTGCACTAGATGCTGTCAGTCCGTCTGCAATCTTAACAACGCCAGACAGATTTGCATCCTTGTAGCCTGTATAGAACAGCTTATTAGCCAGCTTGTTCAGTACTTCCTTGACATGATTCTTTTCTGCTGCCGTATCACTAGCTTCAAAGCCACCGGTAATCCCCTGGCTATCGGTAACCAAAGTGATCTTGGAATCGGCAGCGGCGGTCTTGATCGTGAAATCACCACCATGGATGGTCAGCGGATCATTTACATCATGGCCATAAACAACCGTTGTGTCACCACTGTAATTATATACGGTAATACCCTTGTCGGAATTCTGATAGATTACACCGGAGCCGTCCAGCTTAGAAACATTGCTGCCGGCAAACGTTGTCTTCAGCGTATCTGCTGAACGCCCGGTTTCATGCTTCCATACGGATCCTTCTGCCATTGTCAGATTAAACTGACCAGCAGGTGCATTATAAGTACTGCTCGGAATATTGCTTACTGCGCCTGTCCATTGGGAACCCTTCGTCATATTGACATTGATAACAGAAGCTTTATTGTCAGTTACCTTCATGTCACCGGTAACGTCCAGAACTCCGGCAGTAATGCCTTCACCGGTATTCAGGTTAATAGTCCCCTTGTTAGCCTGCAAAGCATAATATTGGCTATAATTCGTACCGTTAGACATATCCGCAGCTTTAATTGTTGCGCCGGCAGTAGATATAGTGGAAGTATTCAGTACACGGATTGCACTGCCCAATACATTTTCAATATTAAGATTGCCCTTAACAGTTATATTGACAGGAGCATCTGCGCTTGAAGAACTGTCTGCATAAATACCTGCCGTATTCGTTCCAACCTTGTTGCCGTTCTGAACATTCTTGATGGCCAGGTCTTTTTCAAATACAACATTGCCTTTGGTACCTACATATAAACCATAAGCACGCTGAGTAGAACCGGATTTAACTCCGTCTATCTCAACATCAGTATTTGCAGTAAAGCTGCCGTTTTCACCTACACGAATGCCATAAACATAGTTAGCTTTAGTATCAGCATTGCCATCAGCACCAAGACCGGCGGAAACCTTCAGGACGCCATTGCCCTTGGAATCCTTAATTTCCATACTCTTGTCTGCATCAACGTAAACGGTAGACAAATATTTCTTTGCATCACCGCTGGTGTTAAGCTTTAAGGTGTGCCCTTGTAGATCAACAACAAGCGGGCTTACTGCATCGCCTGCTACATACATAGCACTAGGCGCACTAGCAGCTACACTATCCTGCGCTTCGGTAACATTGATAGAAACAATGCCGTTGACATCGCCAACACGTGTTTCATCAATGTTTTCAGATTTTACAATAGGACCAGTTTCATAAGGTTTCTCATCCGTCGCCGGAGTATAGGCATAGAATCCCTGTCCTGCCTTCTTGGTACCCGTATCAGCGGTGGAAAAAGTGATGGTTTCAGATCGCAAGCTGGCAGAAGACGCTGTCAGGCCTTCTGCGATCTTGACCGTTCCGCTAAGATTTCCATCTGCGTAGCCCGTATAGTAGAGTTTTCCGGCCAATGCGTTCAGCGTGCCGCTGATGAGGTTCTTCTCGTCTGCTTTGGTTGAAGCGAAATCTAAACCAATGCGATCGGTAAGAAGGGTGATCTCACTGCCTTTGTCTGCGTGAGAAATCTTCACATCTCCGCCAAGGATAGCGTAACCACTGTTGGCGTCTGCCGGTTTTGTTGTGTCATGTTTGTAGATATAGGTGCTGCTGCCGCCATAGTTCTGGATGGTGACGGTGCCAGCCTTTGCATCTGTCATATCGATGACGCCACCGTTTCCTGCCATCTGCTTCAGGCTGCTTGTTCCACGGTTGTTCCAAGTGCCTCCAAGGGTGAGGCTGGTATTGTTTCCTGCACTGCTTCCCGTCCAGGTGCTGTCTTTCCCGATGGTAACGGCGTAAGCCCCGTTTCCAACGGCATTCCCTGTCCAGTTTGCTTGATCTGTCAATGACAGAGTCACACTCCCTGCTCCGTCAAGGCTGCCGTTTAATGCGGAGTCTTTTCCGGAAAGGGTCGCTTCGATGCTGGACTGATCGCCACTCACCAGACCTTTCAGCGCGGTCTTCTTTCCTTTCAGGATGGCCTTGCCGCCTTTGTCAGCTTTGACAGTGCTGCTCACGCTGCCATTGGCTGTGAAGGTACCTCCATTGACATTGATATTGTTTGCCGCAAGCACACCATCAGTTCCTACAGTCATCGTTCCTGTTGTGGTCAGATCTTTGGCATGGGTCTCACCGTTTACCGCAAGGACGCCCGCATTGGTGATGTCGCCGTTCACGGTAGTCGCTGCGTCAAGTGTCAGCTGACCGCCGTTCGTTACATCTCCAGAGATGGTCGATGTGCCAAGCGTTACGCTTCCGCCCTTCTGTACGTTGACAGCCTTTTCAGTCCCGGTGATTTCGCTCTTGCCTTTGAGTGTCACGGTGCCAGCCGCATTGATCCCCGTCTTGCCATTGACTTTCAGTATACCTGCCGTGATATCTACAGTCTTTCCAGCCGCTGCACGGATCCCAGCTTCGCCGCCGTTCAGATCCAGTTCATTCCCGTCAGCTGTGATGGTCACGTCTTTCGCTGCATCGACAGCTGCGCCTCCCTCTACCTGGACAGTCGTTTTATCCTTGGTAAAGGTGTACACCTGATCCTGCCATACATGATCATCCTTGTACTCTTTGTCATCTCCGCCAGTCATCGAAGACGTGAAAAGCGTCTTCGACTGTTCAGCCGGAGGTTCCGGCGTTTCTCCACTGCCTGCAAAGCTGCCCTGACCATTCGTCTGATTAAATGCAATATTTCCAGTATATTTAGCCACAGAGGAAGCTGTCAAGCCTTCCGCGATTTCCACTTTCCCGGAAAGGAATTTCTCACCATTGACAGCATTTTTATAGTACAGCTTTTCTGCCAATGCATTCAAAACCTGATTCTTTACTGCATCAGACTGCATGTTGTCATCATAATCCGTCCGGAGAACGATTTCTGACCTACGAATAGCACTGCCGATGTTCACATCTCCGCCCAATATCTTCGTGGGGGTATTGCTATCATGTGAGTACAGTACCTTGACCGCTCCAGAGAATTTGTCGATCGTCAGCGACTTGCTGTTTGCTGTTTGAATGATGACACCCGCTGTATCACCAGTCCCCGACTTCGTACCACCATGCAGGAATGTCACACGGCTTACCTCATTGTTTCCTACATCCTCATCGTCCTGTTTATAGCGGGTATTTTTCGCTTCATTGGTCCAGACGGCTCCATTCTGCAGCCACATATTGACCTTGCCGCCATTGTCAATGATACCATTCAAGTAGGAATTCTTCGTTGCCAGCCCCAAGTTGATGGCGCCCGTCGATTTTAAAGCAAATACATCTCCATCCAGCCGTACATCATGTGTACCGGCTGCGGAGCCTGCCGCATTCATATTGACATTGATCGTACCTGCATAGGCACCCAGTGTATAATAGCCGTATTTCGTTCCCTGCGGCACAGTAATATGCCCGCCTCCAATGGATACCTCGCTACCAACTGCATTGGTGGTGATTCCATTGCCATACACCGCCATATCTACATCACCAGTGACAGTGACTTTGCTGTTTTCAATATTCGTCAGGATGCCTGCATTATTGAAACGAGACAGAACATTCTCCTGATTGACAGGAATGCCCCACGTTGCACTGTCCTCTCCTGCGATTTTCAGATTGCCATGAATCGTAATAGCAGAAGACACCTTCGATTCCTGACTGTTTTCTCCCCAGCGGAACGACTTCTGGATAGCGACACCATTGCCACCATAACCGCCAGACATGGAAATATTGACATCTCCATTGACGGTGATTTGGCTGGCTGTATTTTTCCCGCCATCATTCCAGATCGCATTAGTCAAAGAATTCCCGCTGGAATATCCAGAAGTCACGACATCCACTTTGTCTGCCGTGATCGTTACATTCTTACCATTTCCGGCATAAATGCCTACAGGAGATGCTATATAGTTTTTAGAGGCTAGCTGTAAGGTATGACCAGAAGCATCGATCGTGATGTCTTTCCCATCTTTCGCCTGAATGACCGCTGCCGCATTGGTGGCATGATCCCCTTCTTTTCCCAGATTGATACTTAACACTTCATCTTTGGTAAAAGAATACGTTCCATCATCTGAAATGACATCACTAAAAGCTGTCTGGTCCGCCGATGTCCCAGTAATGCCCGCTTTTCTAGTTACAGTTCCTATCTTGGCATCTGCATTCTCCAGGGTGATTTTTGTTTCTGAAGATGCAGTAAAGCCTTCAGGACGATACGTCGTCAACTTGGCAAGACTTCCCCAGACTTGATCGGTCGGCAGCATCGTGACAGAATTGAACTGATAGAACTGCTTGTCAGTAGAAAAGTCCTTCGTCTCCCATTGGTGCGTAGGTTTCGTATCTCCATCTTCGTACACATAGAGATTGTTACCCCATTCTACCCATAACCGTTTGGTATAATACTCCGCATTCAGGCGACCAAACCAACCTCCATCTTCTCCGACCGTACCCGCCAGCACTATATTCCAATCATCCGGATTTTTCGACATCAGATTGGCCATGGTCGTCTGGTACACACGGCCGGTAAATCCACTCTTATTGTCCCCTCCTACATCACTCAAAGTATACTTCATCACATAAACAGTACCATCCGGCAGTACCTTCATATCACGGAAATCATAGCCATCGTTTTTAACCTGCTCCGGTAAAATGATCGACTTTTTATCATGAAGATTTCCAATATTATTCCCGTTAATATTTACATAATCCAAAGAAGTTTCTTTATTTCCGAAACCATAATTTTGATAGCCCCCAATAGAAGTACTCAAGATTAAATGATTATAATTATTCAGTTTCAACTGATCCGTATTTTTCCCAATGCGGGCATACCCATTATAAGATAAACCGCCATCGCTATTGATCTTATACTGCATCAGATACCCATTATCATAATTATCGTATCCGCCCTTGAGATTGACACTGGCTGCCACATATAAATAGCCATCTTTGACCAAAAGCCCTTCCCCATGAACCGTCGTAGTCTGTATACTGCCATTCGTATCTGTATAGGTATCATACGCCTTGGCATCTATATCCCCGGTCTTTTCCTTGATATCCTGCTTTAAATTGACAGTTTTGGTTGTATCTTCTGCAATCTGATCATCCACAACGTGCGCAATGCCCACTTGCCCCAGATCATAGCCCGTCGCATAAATGGTATTTCCAAACCCGGTAACAGCATGCGCATTCGTAACGGCTTTAATCACTCCTGTAGGATTGGCACCAGAAGCCCAGTCCCCATCCGCATCCATCAGGATACTTCCTTTCAGTTCTGTGTTGCCATAGACGTATTGACGCAGGAAAATCTTGCTTTCCCCATCGAGCATCACAGAGAACGTAGCCGGATCCCTGTTCAAATCCTTCACCGCTCCTACCACTGGAGCCGCATCGACCTTCGTGGTCACGCGGGAACCTGTCACTCCTCCCATCTGGCTATTGGCATAATCCGATGGGATCGTTGCCATCAGATTCGCCGCTCCTACACTGGATCCCGCCATGAGGCTCCCTATCAGAGCAGTCAGGAAAGCCATCTTGCGTTTTTTATTACTCATTTTCCACATCATCTATTCCTCCTTAGAATTGATAACGGATCGACGCATAATACGTCCGCCCCTGGATAGGAAATTCCGGATTGATGTATCCCGGCACCGTGAAAGCCGTATTGCTTCGGATCTTCATCTTCGGTCCCCTGTTGAATATGTCATTACAGCCAAAAGAAAGCTGCCAGCTGTCAGCCGGTTTCCATTTCACACCGCCATTGATGGTCGTCAGTGCATTAACCGGCCGCCCTGACAAATGCGCATACTCTCCGCCTCTGGAGTCCTTACTGTAATCGGTATAATAACCGCCGGTATAATGGACTTCGCCAAATAGATCCACATGCCGATTCGGGCGATAGGTCAGTCTCGCATTCCCTTCCCACTCCGGCTGATAGGTAGCCCAGATATCAGAATAACCATAGCCTACGACACTATTTTTCCTTTGCATATGTGTCTGCATGTAAGTGGCCCGCAAGTCCAGATCCACCTTCTTCCAGCTGAAATTGGACTGGAATTCCACGCCATGTACCTTGCCGCGGTTATCATTGAAATAAGACCAATGGTCTTTCCCTGCCCGGACCAGCTGCAGCATATTGGTCGAGTCTCTCCAGAAATATGTGAGCTGCGTACTGTTATCTGCATGCAGCAGTTTCCCTTTCCAGATGGCGCCTATATCAAACTGCTTTCCTTCTTCCGGAACAGGGAATACAGAATTCTGACCGCTGCCACGAGAAGCGGGCAGGATACCAGCCCCATCCCCTGCGATTTCATACATATTCAGCAAGCGGTAGTATGTCCCACCGGTCATGCGAAGCGTCAGCTGGTCATTGACCACTTTTTTCAAAGCGAGCTGCCAGGTCACCTTGTCATCCACCTGGCTGTCTTTCGGATGCAGCCAATGGAAACGATTCTCCTGATTCACTTTAAATCGTTTCCCATCGCTGTAGCCAGTAATCTTTGATCGGTTATAGCGAAGGCTCGGCGTCAAGAACCAGGTGGACTTCCTATCTAAGGTGATCGTATCCTGCAGCTGCACATTCAAAATGTCCTGATCATATCGATTTCTTGTCTGCCCAAGGGTATTGGCTATATCAGAATCTCCCAGCACCTTATCCATCAGCGAACCATCGATATGTAACCGTTCATGCGACATATTCATCTGGAAATCAAGCATATTACGCTCAGACACTTTGTACGTCCCATCCAGCTGGATATTGTACTTATTCGAAGTATACTTGCTCCATTCTCTTAGGGGGACTGTCGTAGCTTCCACGTCCGTCACATCATTTTTCATGATATTTTCCGCTTTATAGCTCTTCTTCTGGTGAAGATAGTCCGCCGTCCAGCCCCATTCTAACCGACCATTCTGGTTCCGATTCTGTAGCATCAGCTCTGTATTGGTTAATTTTTGCCTCCGACTGTCATAGAAATAAACATCTCTCAAATCAACCCCATTATGGATGATGGCATCTGCAGCCGATCCCCCCCACAATCCGTCCGGTAAATGCCGGTCGATCTGATTCCAGGAACCTTTGACCATCCAGTTCTGGTTCTGCCACTTCACTAATGCGCTGCTATTTTTATAATCATTGTACTTACGCCAACGTTTCCCATCTTTCGCTTCTTTCAATTTCTTCTTATATTCTTCGACCTTCTTCTTATATCCTTCTAAACTCTTGCTGGTTTCCGGGTCCGTATTCAACTTTTCATTGGCGATAGTGTCTCCTACCGTTTGATCGACATAATTTCGTACAATCTCCTGCTTGATTTCAGGCGTTATAAAATCACCATGACCTTCTTTCCACTCCCGGCTGGCTTCCCCCCACCACCATTCTTCTCCGTATTCGTTTGTGAATAATTCCTGTAAAGTCTTACCATTTACAACGGTAGAGGCAATTTTATCTTTGAAGGTCAGTGCATCCTCTTGCATCGCATTCGCGAATGCATTCTTTTCTATCTTTCCTGCCAAGCTGTTTTCGCCTGTCCCTCTGACGAAGTTCAACCAATCATCCGTATTATTTTTGAAGTGATCAACTTCTTCAGGCGACAAAGAAATAATAGGCACTTTTTCCTGCCCCTGCTGATTTTTGGTGGAAGTCAAGTAATCAATACAGTCGCGATTGAAATTCGCTACCTGATTCTGAAACCCAGATAGTGCATTCTGCACTTCCGGTATATTTCTTTCCGCCGCATAATTGGTATAGGAAAAATCGTTATCACTTGACTCATAATTTCCTGCCACCAGCAAAGTACCGCTGCCCGCAGGTGCCGTATACTCCATGGAGAGACTCTTCCCGCCATAGGAGCTCTTTCCCACTTCTGCAGAAATTCCGGGTTTATCCGGTTTCTTGGTCACGATATTGATGACACCGCCGATAAAAGTTCCTCCGAAGCGTGCCGGCACATAACCGCGATACACTTCAATGCGCTCTACATTCTTGACCGGAATGGTGGAAATATCGACAGCCGCATCGCCCCCGAGGTTTGTCAGTATCCCATCCATGAAGACACCGACCTGTGCCGCGGTAGAACCTCGCACCGTGACCGTCGTATACTGCCCGTGCCCGTTCACCTCGCGCACGTGTACCCCAGGCACCGTCTTCAGCATATCCGGCAGCGTCTTCTGCTCCCCTTTGAAATCCTGAGGGCGAATCACGGTGACAGTCCCCGGAGAAAGCTTTGCTTCCCAATCTGGCCTTTTAGCCTCTACAGTAATCCCTTGCAATGTATATATGGGTCCTTCCGCCTGTTCTGGTTCGTTAGCGGACACAGACATTTGGCCCATAGAGATCATTCCTAGCAGTAAGCCAATTGTTAGGTAAGATTTCTTGGACTCCCTACGCCAAGATGAATTCAATTTCTTCATTTTCTCTAGTCCTTTCATTTTGACCTCTTGCTCAATGAATATGGGGCATGAAATAAAATGTGCTGCCTATCCTTTTATACTTTATATTCTTATTTAGTATCAACCGTATGACTATCATATAGTCAAGCCCCCTATTTATGGTTATCAAGGCTCCAACAACAAACAGGCAATAATTGTGTGCAGGATTTTGCCTAATCACACCTGCTTCTATGTGAAGGACTCTCCCCTTTCTCATAAAGAAAAAAGAGCCATGAATTTCCTTTCAAATTCACAGCTCTTTATTCTCCTAAAATAACAGTCACACATACCAGAGAAACATTGATTTAATCATTACCAGTGTTTCCCTAGTCTTGGCTTCTAGCTCCTATTAAAAGGTAAAACGAAGTCCTACATTATAGCGCCAATCGGTCTTTAAATCGCCACCATAAGTCTTTTCCAGATACCCATAGAAATTGGCTCTGTCTCCCAGCTGGTATGTACCGCCAAACATAGCAGATACCCAAGTACCATCAAAGTCCATATGTGTCGCATTAGAAGGTTCACCTTTTGCCGTATACTGTGTATCAAAACCACCTTGGAATTCATGGAGAAGCGAAAGTTTTGCATAGATGCTGCTTCGTTCTTTCACTAAACCAAATCCAACACCGATACGTCCAATCAAACTATTAAAATCATCCTGATCGACATGCAATGCACGGCCTCCGCCATAATCACTAGCAGCATCATAAGATTTGCCAGATAATCTACCCCAAGTCAGTTCTGCTTGTGGTTCTACATAGAATCCACTATCTTTGACAAACCGTTTCCCATATTCTGCAGATAGACCATATCCATTGGTTCCATAATCGCCGTCCAGTTTATTCCCTGCATCGTTCATAATATGATACTTATTCTTGGCATGGCTAACTCTGCCAATGATATCCAAGTAAGCCCCATTTTGCATGGTCTTTGTAGCATATACATGGAAATTGGTTACATCATTATCACCAGTCCCCTTTTCATAGGTACTCTTCCCGTCGATGTAGCTGACAGAAGCACCAGCTCTCCATCCTGCATTGCCTACGGCATGATCATAACCGATATGATATTCATTAAAGCGGGTACGGAAATCTGTGGTTCCTTCGTCGTAAGACATACGCCCAGCGCCCACTTTAGCCCACATACCATTTTCCTTTTCAGCATTGCCTACACGTAAATCGCCCAGCCGGCGTTCCACGTCATTATTGATAGCCCGCCAAATCATAGCTGTAGAAGCCATGGCAGATTTAGCACCACGCATCATAGCAGTTTCTTTAGGTCCATACAGGATAGCTGGATAATTCTTCGGAATCTGATAGGTACTATCCACGACACTACCCGTTCCATCGGACGTCCCATCAAACGTCAAATCAGCCAATCTCGTTTCTACTGAACCAGCAATCAGTCCTTCTGCCAAGCCTACATGTCCATTGAGATGAACTGCCGGATTTTCACTGTCAGTGGCTTCCTTATAGATCAGCTTGCCAGCCAAGTCCTTCATTACTGAAAGTACTTCTTCTTTATTGGAAGTGTCAATGCCTTCCTGACTTGTCAATAAAGTGAAATCTGCATTCTGTCCATCTGTCTGATCCGCTTTTTCGATAATAATATTTCCTTTTTGACTAAACTGGCTAGTTGCATCAGTTCCATCTTCACCTGCAGATTTGGATTCATCCCGTGCTATATAGGCTTTCATAAAGCCACTATAATTCTTAATTGTTAAATCTTTCGCACTGTCCTGAATCAGGTAACCTGTATGCGCTGCATCTTGTCCCCCGTATAAATGGGTAGCAATACTTGCTAGATCTGATTTTACAACTTCACCGGAACTCCAGATGTTATACGATTCTGGTGTATTGTTCCAAACCGCTCCATTTTGTACATAGAGATTCTGTTCACCGGTACCTCCAGTTTCCCCATCAAACCTGGAGTTTGCTGTGGTAAAGGCCAAATTCAATGTCCCATTCTTCCCATAGTAAGGAGTAACGGTCACTGCATTACCCTTCAGTACAAAATCATTACTGCCAGCACCTTTCACAGTGCCATCATCATCGACCAGCATATTGATATCAATGCGACCCTTACCTGCCGTCCAAAGCGCATCGTAATTATCCACAGAAATACGACCACCACCCAGACGAATCCAACCGCCTCGTGCAAAAACAGCCGCATGCTTATCTGCTTCAATGTCTACGAGGCCTTTGATGTATACCGAGTTTTCTTGTGTTATATCCTTAGCTTTATTATTCCCGTAAGTCTCAATAGTACGATAATCAAGCTGATACCCTGGTGTATCAATGCCACCACGAAGGTATACGATATGGTCTTTCAAGTTTCCTTGATCATTTTCAATGACCACATGAGCACCATTGGTAGTGCCAGCACTAGTAGAAGCACGGATGGCACTACCATAATAGTAATTAGCATTGCAAGTCAAATGAACTTCCCCTGGATTAGTAATCTTAATGGTTCCTTCACGAGCTGCCATGATAGCGGCTGTAGTCCACATCGGCTGGCTCCCTGTCGTCTTCGCTTCAGGGAATGCTTCCAAATCAACAGTCAAATTATTTCCGTGAAGATCAATGGTATAAGAAGGACCATCATCTGGTTTAGCACTCTTCCACATGCCAAAACCTTTGCTTGGCTTTTCATATTCCGTCCCATAATTGGTAATCAATCCATAATACAAACTACCTGAATAAACGGAATCTGTAGACTTTGCTTCTCGAATAAATACATCTTGATTGAAATCATAGGTATTGGTATCTGCATTGTAAGCGTCTGCATAGGCCGTATCGATAGAAGCGTCCCCAGTGATATAGGTGACATAGGGATGATAGACTTCCGAATCCCGTTTTGCCTGGCCAGTCTTTTCATCAAAAGTCAGATTGGCAAAATGCTTGGTCACAGAACTACTGGTCAGTCCTTCCAATAATTCTACGGTACCACTCAAGTTGCGTTCTCCTTTAGTATAGTTCAGATAAGCCAATTTACTTGCCAAATTATCCAGCACTTTTTCAACTAAAGCATTATCCGTGGTATCGATACCGGCACTATCGGTCGCAATAGCAATTGTAGATGCGGAAGTCCCCTCTGCTGTAGAATCACCCTTATCCCCCAAATCAGTGCTAGAAAGACTTAGTGGTTTAGATTCTTCAATAGTAATGTTCCCACCAAGAATCTTCGTCGGATCAGAAGCATCATGATCATAAATAAATGTGCCATTTCCACTGTAAGTACCGATGTGAAGATTATCACTGCCCATCTTCACATAGCCACGACTGGCTGTCGTTTTACCGCCGGTCAAAGCAGATAATTTGATACCTCGACCAGTTTCTCCCATATTCCACTGACCGCTAGAGTTGATCGATACTGATCCATTATCACGCAACAAGGAACCATCCCATGTGGAACCATTCAAAGTCACAGTGCCAATGCTATCATTATCTGCCTTATAAGTAGAACCCTTAGTAAAGGCTACATTGACATTCCCCTTCACTTGCCCTGTGTAATTTCCATCCACAGATAAAGAGACCTGACTACCTGCATCGTCATCTGTACTAATCGATTCATCTGTTAATCCACTTACAATGCCCAATGTGATGTTGCCACCTTTTTCTGCGCAAATGGCAGATTTATCTGCTTTCTTGACTTTCACAGCATCTAAAGTAACCTTGCCTCCGTCATGTGCATATACGGCATGACCATTGGGTGATTCAATACTAACAGTATTGGTTCTATTATAAATCTTCTGACCAGTTAATAAGGAGACTTCCCCATTCTTTCCTGCTTCAACACCAGTAGTTTTCTTACCATCCAATGTCAGATTAATGCCACCATTAACCACTACCTTACTCGTGGTATTACCATTTTCATGCCCTGCATAAATCCCAGTTGCTTCCGTCCCTTTGACCGTAGCATTCAATTCATTAGCAATCACGCTGACCTGATTCCCTGTCCCACTATACGCCAAGTAAGCTTTGGAATCAGCTAAAGAAGACGCATCTGCATTCATCTGTAAAGTAGAATTGAACGAACTATTTTCCGTCAGATTTGAAATTCCTGTATCTTTCCCATCTGTACGAATAGCCGCATACACATTATCTGTAGCGGGAGTAGTAAAATTAACATTCACTGCTCCTCTAAAGCCTTTATATCGCCAAACCCCACTTTCATCAAATTCATATTCACTGCCTGCTGCGCCATTGATAATAGGAGTGGCAAAGACACCCTCCGCTAGATCTCCGACATTTGCATCTGGTTTGATTTCTTGATCTGGATCACCCCAACCAGGAGTTTTGTATTCCAACTGATAAGAACGAAGAACCTTGGAAGAAGCGGTCAATCCTTCTCGTACTTGTACATAGGCATTCAGCCGATATCGGTTAGTCTCTGCATAATTTTTAATTTTAGAGGCCAACTGCGTCATAGCTTCTTTGACATCATCGTTGCTCATACTCGACAAATCTGATGCATCAATCACCAGATTCACATTGACACCTTCATAAGATGAATTCAAGACATCTTGACCAACGCTAACATTTCCCCCAATGATTTTCTTGTTTTTTGCATCCCATTTATAAATCAATGTATCCCTATCTTGGTACGTGTTCGTAGTCGTATAATTGAGTCCATTGGTCAGAAACTCCCCCTGGGTCATATCATACGTATTAGCCGCCTGCACAGACGAACCTCCGACCAAGGCACCCGCCGCCAAAGCCAAAACAATGCTACTGCGAAGCCAATTTTTCATTTCCTTTTTCATAAATCATGCACTCCTCTCTCAGATATACTGATTAAATAAAAAAGCTGCCAAGTATAGACCGGATTTTGAGCATCACAAAAGAAATATCACTCTATCCGACCCATACCTCGCAGATCTTTGAACACCATCATGATGTGATAGTTACGAAAAAGCATGGCACTCCGACTTAGTTCCTCGATGAATTCATTTCTTTGTGAAAGACGTGCAATGAACCTTCTCCCCATACGGTTGCAGGACAGTTCTGGATTTACACCAGCATTCCCCATACCATTTCATTAAGGAAATTATATTCCGTATGATTATCATACAGTCAACGAGAAAATTAAAAACATTTGAAAATCTTTAATGCAGTAGCTTCTCATTCACTTTTTCAACTGATAAGATAGCGGATGAGTAATTGTTGATTATTGTAAGTTGCTGGTTATTTGATTCCAACAACTAATGCAACTTAATATAACCAAAAACTCGTGAATCTCATTACGATTCACGAGTTTTTTGTTATACGATCAGAGATGAGCTATCGAAATCAAAAGCATCAGAAGGTGAAGCGAACACCTGCATTGGCCTTCCACTGTACTTCATAATCACCGCCAAAGCTCTTCGTGATATCCGCATAGAGCATGCTGGATGGCGACAGTCTGTAGGTGCCACCAAGAGCAAGCTCTGCCCAGGTATCGCCGAAGTCCTGATCTACACTGGAAGTGGCTTCTCCTTCCGCGCTGAAGGTGCTAGTAGTCTTCCCGCTGAATTCATGAAGCAGGCTGGCTTTCAGATAGAAGTTGCCTTTATCTGTAGCCTTTCCTGCAGCGACGCCCAGACGACCGATGAAGCTGGTCATGCCGTCCTGGCTGACGTGCATCTTCTTGCCCCCCGCATAGCTGCTGACGGCGTCATAGTCTGCACTGCCAAGACGCGAAAGTGTCAGCTGTACCTGTGGTTCGATAAATCCTTTCTCATCACCAAACCGCTTGCCGTATTCTGCCGAAATACCGTAACCAGTCGCGCTGTAATCCCCATCGAGCTTGTAACCGCTGTCATTGTACACCGTATAGTCATTGCTGGTATGTCCGACTTTCGCTACGACATCCAGATACTGACCATCATCAAAGAGTTTGCTGCCATAGAGGGAGAAGGTATAGAGCTTCGGATCTCCTTCACCGCCCTTGTCATACTTGGCATTGCCCTTATTGTAGTCGAAGGCACCGCCGACATGCCAGCCATTCTTCTGCAGCTTGTCCGCACCGATCTGCGCTCCCCAGAAGCTATTCGTCACTTTTGCATTGTCTTTGTCGTACTTGACTTTGCCGCCAAAGGTTCTTGCCCAGATACCATCCTCAGCGCCATAGTGAAGATCACCGACGCGACTGGTCATATCTGTCATATCGCTTCTCCAGGAGAGCATGGAGGTGGTCATTGCGCTCTTTGCACCACGCATCATCGCAGTTTCTTTATCACCGTAGATGATGTTCGATTTATCTCCCGTCTTGATTGACGATGGATCCATCTTGATGGTTCCCTGACCCTTATCTTTCTGGAAGATAATATCTGCCAGTTTGACAGTAGCAGAGGTATTGGTCAGCCCTTCGTTAATACCTACTGTGCCTTTCAGATGATCCGCCAAATTCAGCGTGGTATCTGTCACAACATCTCCTTCACCTGCCGGCACCCCAGCCTTTACCTCAGCAGTATCTGCCTTGTCTTCTACTTCTTCAGTGTAGTAGAGTTTATTTGCCAGATTCTTGAAGGTTTTCAGCAGGGTATCGGTATCATGGTAATCAAGCCCCTCTCCATCCGTACGAAGATTGATAACAGAATTATCCGCCGCTTTCTTCACGGTAACATTCCCGCCAAGGACATCAGTCGGACTTGCTGCGTCTCTTCTGTAGAGGATGGTAGCAGAGCCGCTGTAGTCATTGATCGTCAGGTTGCCAGTGATGCCATTTTCACTTTCGGTGATAGCAGAAGCACCGTCACCGGTGGTGGAACCAGAGAGACTCGTGCTGGATGCAACAAAGACTTTACGCCCAGTCATATCGATAAAGCCGTTGTCACTAGTGAGGTATCCGATGTAGCTTTCTACCGGTTTGCCGCTCTGGTCCAACTGATCTGGCGTGATGGCATTGATCCAGGTGGCACCATCTTTCAGTGTGAGCTGGGTGTTTTCGCTGGTGCCGAAGCCGTACCAATACGTGTCTTTTCCTTCAAGCTTGGCATTGACAGCACCGTTAGCGAAGCCTTTCCAATGGGCTCCGTCCTTCATAAAGAGGTTGACCGCACCAAGCTGTCCCTGCGTCACGCCATATCCTCTGGTATCCGCATAGTTCCCTTCCCAGAAGGAGTCTTTACCATTGAGCCCGACATTGATCTGCCCCTTGGTACCCATACCGCCATTGGTCACGAAATCACCGGTGATGGTGGTCTTATTGTTTCCGGCACCGACCATCTTACCATTATCGTCTCGCTTTACATTGACATAGACTGTACCTGTATTCTGTGTCACAAACTCACCATAGGCGCGGATGGCCGCCCAGGCACCATTAATAGCCGCGATATTGCCACCGCCGATATCTATAGTGGACGCTACAGCACTGATCGCTTCATTCGAAGCAAATCCATTTTCATCTGCTTTGCCGTCAGCCACCACATCGACCAATCCAGTCACGGTGATCTTGCTGGTACCTTTCATGCCATTCATGGTCTTGATGCCCGCGCTACTTGCCTTGGCCTTAGATTTACTGTCAATTTTTAGGACATAGTCGTTACCATTAGCATCTTTTCCTGCATTATCGATGTAAATCTCACCGCTGCTATTCGCAAAGAGCCCAGATGTGACACCGCTGCCACGCGTGGTGATAGTCATATTACCCGCATCTTTGATAATGACTTTGCCCAATTTCTCTGGCTTGTCCTCTCCCAATCCAATGGCAGAAATGCCTGTAGTTCCATTACTCCCCTGGCTGCCATCTTCGGAAATCTGCAGTTTGTTGCGATTTGCATGGATAATGGTGTTGGTTCCTTGTTCACCAGATACGGCTGCAGTAATCTTTGCAGGCAACCATGCACCACCGGCAATGGCGTGGTTGTTACCAGTGATGGTATTGCTTTCTTTGGTGAAGGTATATTCCCCAGTGTCCGTGCTGAGGACGCCTGTCTTGATGTATTCGGTATCTTTGCTCTTATCGCCAGTAATAGCAGTAAAAAACTCACCGCTCCCCTGTTCAGTTGGATCGGAAATTGAAGCAGTATAATCCTGTGCTTCTACCATACCCGTCGGCAACAGAACTCCCGCACTGAGAGCGAGCGCCACGCATAAGCCTAATTTTTTTGCATATGACTTTTTCATATACTATTCTCCTTTCTAAGAGAACCATTGGAGGAAACTCCTCCGTAGGACAGTATGATCAAGAAACCGGTATGCAAGTCTCGGCATCATGAGTTTCCTATATTTCCCTCAATCATTACTCTCCTAGTACATGCATACAACTTCTCTTACTATCCAATTAAAGAATAAACCGTATGATAATCATACTGTCAATCTTTTCTAATTTTTAATTACAACTTTTATAACCAAATGAGCTTCTTAAATAGAGTGCCTCATATTTTAAAAAGAATATGCTATGAAGTACAGACATTGATTTCATACAAAGCATATGAAAAAGCACCATATCGATGCCTGCATGACATCGATATGGTGCTTTTCAAAAAAAGAGAGAAGAGAAAAAGGGAGTGATATGTAGAGGGGAAAGATCTACATAGGGGACAAGACAGGAAACATCTGGGAGGGGAAAATCACAAGTGCTCTCCCTGCATCGCCCCATGGAGTAAATACAATGATCGCATGGACTTCTGCTTCATAGCCCTATCCCATGATCATTCAGAAAACGTACCGACTGGAGAAATTCATTGATTCTGTTCTGCCAGTAGAGTGCATGAGCCAACCTCCGGCGCTTCGCACCACCTCCTTCCAGAGGAAGGAGGGAAAAATCATTCGTTCATCATCGTCATGGAACCTGCCAAGCCTCCAGAGCCTGCTCTTTTTTCCGCCTTATTTCATATTCGCTTTCACATCTTCGGTGAGGTCAGCGGAGATGGTGCCGTAGATGATACCGCCCGGGACGACGACGGTGTCGATCTTCTTGGCTTTGGCTGCTTTTTCTACAGCGGCCTTGAAGTTGTCCTGGATCGGTTTCATAACTTCATTTTCCTTTTTAGGCTTTCCCCGAAAAGTGCGAATCAATTTTTAAGGAAACACTGATTAAATCGTTGTCAGATTTTACTCTTGAATTTTTATGCATAGCGAGGAATAGCCTGACGCGAATAGCAAGCTATTTAAGGAAGGTTATGACGAAGCTATGTATAAAAATTCTTGTAAAATCGGACTCTGCGATTGAATCAGCGTTTCCTTAACATATGCAAATAAAAAGGGCTGCGCCTTGCAGATCTCCTGCAAGGCGCAGCCCTTTGCTACCAATCACTCATATTTAAGAAAATCAGAAGGTGAAGCGGACACCCACATTGGCCTTCCACTGTACCTTGTAATCCCCGCCAAAGCTCTTGGTAATATCACCATAAAGCATGCTCGAAGGAGACAGTCTATAGGTACCACCCAGTGTCAATTCTGCCCAGGTATCACCAAAGTCCTGATCCACGGTAGAGGTCGGTTCATTTTCTGCGCTGAATGTCGTGCTTGTTTTTCCGCTGAATTCATGGAGCAAGCCTGCCTTCAGATAGAAATTACCGCGTTCCGTTGTTTTTCCTGCGGCTACACCCAGACGGCCGATGAAGCTGGTCATGCCGTCCTGGCTGACATGCATTTTCTTTCCGCCGGTATAGTCGCTGATCCCATCATAGTCTGCACTTCCCAGGCGAGAAAGAGTCAGCTGCAGCTGTGGTTCCACAAAGCCATCGGCTCCGCCAAACCGTTTTCCGTATTCAGCGGAAATGCCGAAGCCATTAGCACTGTAGTCCCCATCCAGCTTATGTCCCATATCATTGTATACGGTATAGCTGTTTGTCGTGTGACCTGCCTTGACAGCGATATCTACATACTGGCCATCCTCGAAAAGCTTCGTGCCATAGAGCGAGAAGGTGTAGAGTTTTGGATCCCCTTCGCCGCCCATTTCATACTTGGCGCTTCCCTTGCTGTAGTCGAAAGCACCGCCAAAATGCCAGCCATTCTTGAAGAGCCTATCCGCACCGACCTGAGCGCCCCAGAAGCTATTGCTGAAGGAAGAGGTTCCTTTATCGTACTTGATCTTTCCGCCGAAGGTTCTTGCCCAGATCCCATCATCCGCGCCATAGTGGAGATCTCCCATACGAGTCGTCATATCGGAAACATTGCTTCTCCAGGACAACATAGACGTATTCATGGCATTCTTCGCACCACGCATCATCATGGTTTCCGAGCTGCCCCAGATGATATCCGGATCCTTCTCTCCTGGCTTCATGCTGTTCTTTTTATAGCTGCCCTGTCCCGTGGTCTTATTGAAATCAATCGTACCATACTGCTTGGCAGCACTTGCAGCTGTGAGGTCCTCTGCGATTTCTACCTTGCCATTCAGGTTGGATACGCCATTGACCGCATCCGTATAGGTGAGCTTCTTCGCCAGAGCATCGAGCACATTCTCTACGCCGTGATAATCGCCCATATTGATACCGCTACGATCGGTGCGCAGGGTCAGGAAGCTATTGGCATCGGCCTTCTTGACCGTCACATCGCCACCCAGAATATCGGTCGGGTCTGCTGCACTATGGCTATAGAGCACCAATGCATGACCGCGGAACCGGTCTACCGTAATACCGCCGCTGTCCTTGTTCTGGAAGATCACGCCATTTCCGGTATCCGTTGCATCCAGCAAGGAAATATTGGCTTCTTCCTTTCCCGTGTTGTTCCATACGCCGCCATTCTGCAGCCCCAAATTAAAGGTGCCGCCATGATTGGTAAGACCACCTGTCCAGGTAGAGCCTTCGGTAGCAATGCCTAAGGTTACCGTGCTATCCGCATCATTAACCTTCACATCCCCCACATATTCTGTCGCTGCCGTGTCATTCGGAACAAAGAAGCTGATGGTACCGCCGTTCGAGGCTTCTGCCAGCGTGGTGCTCTGGATCTTGCCAGCGCCTAAGGAAACACGGCTGCCTGCCCCATCGGCCTTCGCCGCTGTCTCGGCGCTGATATTCCACACGCCGCCTTCATGGGTACTGAAATTGCCGCCGTTCTTGGCTTCGATACCGACCTTGTCCGCCGTAAGCTCTGTGGTCTTTCCGTTGCGGAAAGTCAAGGCTTTGCCATCTACGGTGATACCTGCATTCCCTTCGTTTGTGATGGTCAGATCATGACCATTCATATCGATGGAATAATTCGTATCTTTCGCCTGGATCGCCGTATCAGAAGCCGTAGCCAATTCTACAGCGGTCTTATCCTTGGTGAATTCATAACGGATATCCGAAGGATTCCCGACCTTCATGACACCGCCATCGAGGTACTCGCTATCCGTGCTCTCATTACCTGTCATGACCGTCGTAAAGGTTTCCTTCTGCTGGTCTTTTGGATAAATCGACGGGGAAGCGCTATCCGCTTTATACTGCCCCTGTCCATTTTCTCCGGTAAATTCCATATCCCCGGTGACCTTGGAAGCCGCTCTCGCCGTCAGTCCTTCCGAAATCTGGAGAATGCCGGTGAGATTTCCCTCTGTCTGGTAATTGGTGTAGTACAGCTTGTTTGCCATCGCCTGGAAAAGGGAGCTTACCGTTTCCTTTTCACGAAGTCCATCATCGCTGATACCATCCCGATCCGTGATCAATGTGATCCGAGAGCCGGCCTCTGCGCTGGTGACAGTCACATCGCCGCCGGACACCTTCGTCAGATCATTGGCATCATGCTTGTACAGGATAGAAGCATTTCCACTGAACTTATTGATCTGGATATTTCCAGAATCTCCGGTCATGTCAATCACGCCGCCGACGCTTCTCGTAATGCCGCTGACGAGCTGTCCCACATGAGAATCTCCTGTATTTTTCCAGGTCGCTCCATTCATAAGCATCAGGTTGTTCGAGCCGCCGGTCCAATCCATAGCGCCTGTCCAGATGGAATCTTCCCCATCCAGATTCATATCCAGCTGTCCATCGCTTTGAGACATATCGCCCGTCCATACGGCCGGCGCATCTCCCTCATTTCCGATGGACAGGATGCCATTCGCACCGACTCTGCCCAAAGTATCCGCATGGATATTCCCTGCATTGACACGGACAGTACCGCCCTTCACATCGAATCCCGTCTTCGCATCGATATGAGTCAACGTCTTCAAATGGATTGTGCTAGCTGTTTCCGACTTGCCTGCAGTCTGTACGCCGATGGCATCTCCCTTAGCATTGGCTGCCATTATATGAAGGGTACCATTCTGGGCAGACACATCGTAGCCCACGCCTTTGATCCCTGCTACGGCTTCATTGAGTCCCTCTTCTCCACCGTCGATATGCACATCCAGCTGATGGTTTGTCAGGTCCATATTGATGGCTGCATATCCCCAGGTATCACTGGAAGCATCGATAGCACTGGTATAAGGTATTTCCCCGCTCTGCGAAATCTGAAGCTTGGAATCCTTGTGGAAAATGAAGTACTTGCCATTCTGCTGCACACCTGCATTGGCATAGGCCGTATTATTTTCATCCTTTCCAGACCATTTTGGGGCATACAAAGGTGTAACAAATAAAGTGCCATCCTGACCAGGCGTCTCGATCGCTCCCGAGACGCTTCCCTGATGGGTTGTTTCGTCATAGGAGATTTTTCCTGTTTTCAGCACAGAAGCAGAAGTCAGACCTTCTGCGATTTCCGCATAGCTATCCAGGTTTTCTGGCGTTCCCTTATAATAAATTTTCTGGGCCAAAGCATTTAATACTTGAGATACCTGCGTTTCATCCGACATGTTGATCCCATCACTGTCCGTCCGCACATAAAGGGTCGTCTGCGGATTGACCTTCTCTGCTTCTTCGATGGTTACATTTCCGCCAAGGATTTGAGTTGGATGCGACACATCATGATCGTAGAGGATTCGGATCCCCCGCTTTAGCATACCAATCGTCAGATCGTTATCCGCTTTCATGTAGATAGCACTTTCACCGATACCAGGATTCCATCCACTGACCTCGTGGATATAGCTATCCTGTGCTTTATCTTTCTGTTCCCACTGATACGTCCATAAGGTGGGTGTGAACCCATAATTATCATTATTAAGTTCAAGTGTAATTTTGCCAGATTTCGCTGCGTCGTTAACAATACCGCCTGTCCAAGTAGCCCCATTATTTAATGTCACCCGATAGGTGCCACCGGTAGCTCCCGAAAGATCTAGATCACCGACTAACTCTTTACCATTGATAGAAACTGCACTTTTGTCCTGACTCTTAGTCACTTTGAGCAGCGTACCACCCTCTGCGCGGATCACATTATCATCAAAGCCAAGAAGATTTAAGCTTTCTCCTCCATCCAGCCAAAGAGCGATTTCTTCCGGCGTTTCTATATCCAGAGTACCATCTACACTAAAGCTGGTATCTCCTGCCTTTGTATCTCCCACATCACGACCTTCTACGACTTTGATCCCGACAAAACCTTTCGCACCATCTTTACTTGCTATATGCATTCTGCTATCTTTTAGATCAATGTTCGCACTACTGTTTTTCACCAGGATCCCACTACCATTTGTACCAGCTGTTATATTCAGGTCTGGCATTTCTGTAAATTCCAGCTTCGTATATTTTGAAGTATCTTTCTCTTCATTCCCGATATAAATACCTGCGGTTTCAGCATCCAGATGCAGGGTATGTCCCTGACCTGCAATCTGCACAACATCCGCATTGCTATTCACTTTCCAATCCATGGCTTTATCGGCGGTGATGGTGGTGTCTTTCCCTAGGGAATACAGGAACTGGCTCTGACGGACCCCCTGATCCGTATAACTCTGATCGTAGGCCTCATCACCCGTCATGGAGCGGTTAAAAGTATCCACCATTTGTGGCGTATAGCTGCCTATCCCCGTAACTGGGTCAAAGCGGATAAACCCTTCCGTCAACATAGCACTTTTAGCCGTCAAGCCATCTGCAATTCCCACTTTCCCTATCAGCTTTTCTTCTGTCGGATTGCTATAAATAACCTTCTTTGCCAATGCCTTCAGCACACTTCCCACCTGGGCCGTATCATCCATAGAAATACCATCATGATCTGTAACAGCGTATAAAGTCGCCTTACCGCCTACATATCGAGTAGATACTTTGTCTACTATGATATTACCGCCAATGATAGTAGCTGGATTTTCAGTTTCATGATTATAGACTACCCGAAGGATCCCATCAAAACAATTAAAATCTGTAAATTCGATGTCCTTTTTAGACTTTTGGAAAATGGTTGATTGATCCCCAGCGTCACCTCTATATCTCGTACCTTCCAGGTATACTTTTACAAGATTTCCTGTATCGCCTTCTTTATCAATATGATTCCAAATGGCATCCTTTTCCATGGCAAGATCTAATGAACCACTGCCATCTTCTGTGCTATCTACCGTCGTTCCAGTCCAAACGGAACCACCTTTGGTGAGAACTAGCTGACCATGTTCTTTTCCCAGCTTAATATGTCCCGTCACATTGACGATACCATTGGCCGTATCAGAACGACCTGACTGACTACCGATGTGCCAAACACCACGAGTAGCATCGACAGCAAATCCATCCCCTGCATCAATCGTAATATCTGCTGCCTTTGCTTTAGAACCACTGTTATAAGAGTTTAGCGAAAGTCTTCCACCATAGTCCTCATCCGTCCCATCCGCTACGATAATAGCTGTACCTCCATCTGTACGAATGGTAGCCCCATTGGCAGAAACCCGTCCATGGATCGCCGTTCCTTTCCCTGCATCGATATCAATACGTCCAGCAGTGGTAATGGTACTCCCATGGGTTGTCTTCATTCCTACAAAATCTGTATCCTGCAATTCGTTGTGAATGGTGGTAGTTCCCTCTGCATTTAAAATATAAATGGTAGACCCTTTATTCGTTTCTGCATTTCCAGATGCCAATACCCCTGTTTTTGCATGATGAATGGTCAGATTCGCTGTTTTTCCATCTAACTCAAACTTCGCCCATTGACCATCTGTCACTATACCTGTCGACGCATCAATTTCAACGTCTCCCGGATCATTCAAATCAAACTCCGTGCCTTCACCAGTTACTTCAATTCCCTTACCCTGAATACCTGCTGCCTTCAAATTAAAATTGATTTGCTTGGCATTAATCTGTACGAAATTCCCCCCTTTTGCCTGCATAGCAGCTTCATCATTGACGGTGATACTTGTGTCTTCTGTAAATGTCGCTTTATTCTTTTCCCGCAGTACATTAGCATTTACATAATCAACATCTTTGGTCATATCCCAAGTCAAAGCCGTGGTAAAATCGGTCTGTTTCTGATTAAAGCCTTCCACATAGCCAGTACCTGCTTTGGTAAAGTGGATATCTTCTTCTCGAGAGACACTCTGGCTGGTCAAGCCTTCTGCAATCTGCACTGTTCCTTTCAGATGATCTTCCCCGTCCGCATAAGCAGCATAATACAACTTGTTAGCCAATGTATTCAGCATATTCCTCATGAAACTTTCATTGGTTAACTTGTTTGGCTTGATGCCAGTGCTATCCGTGCGAATGGTAATGGAAGCCTTCTCTCCATCTGTCTTCTCGGCATGACCGATATGAATATTTCCTCCCTGGATTTTTCCTCTTTTCTGGCTATAATAAATCACTGTATTTCCGGTGTAATTGGCAATCGTCAGATCAGAATTGACATCGGAGTTTGCTGGCTTTGACATATCGATATACCCGACATGTGCCGCATCTTTACCCCCATACAGATGACGCATAGAAGAAGCCCCTGTATTGGTCCACTGGGCTCCATTCTGCAGGAACAGGCGAACACCAGTCACATCCGTATCTTTTGTATTGGCCGCTTCCTGTATTGTTCCGTACAAAGTGGAATCCGCCGTCGTCAATGCGGCATTCACTGTAGCATTGGTGTCTGCACCCACCCAGGCTCCCATAGAAGCCAAGGCCGCATAACTATTTTTAACCCAAGCAGTGGCTCCTTTCGCCGTGATATTGACCTTATGATTTCCTGGCGTCAGTCCCTTTTCTACAGACCCCGATACATTGACGTTCATCACGCCCCCGCTTCGAGCGGTGACACTACTATAGGCCTGCGTCACAATAGAACCGCCACCAATAGAAATCCGTCCACTGGCTGCATTGGTCGCCCAACCACCATTGGTGTAAATATCGACCAACCCGTCAATATCAATGGTTCCTGCCATTGTTTTCAACGCAGTCACATTCATTTCGTATCCCTTAAGCGGGGTCGTGACACGCATCACCACCGCATGAGCTGGATCATCATCATTATGAATGACCACATGGCTGTCTTCCGTCATAGCACCAATATCAGCATAGTAATAATAGTCAGAATCCGTATCCAGACGGATCTGTCCCGGATTATTAATGGTTAAGGTCGCAGCTCTCGGTACATATAAAGCTGCCGCACGGTTGGTAAAACCGCCGCCATTATAAATATTGCCATGCATGATGACATCCAGATCATGACCTGTCATATCAATCGTGGTATCTTTACCAATCATCACAGAGGCAAAATCTCTCAGGTAATTATCATCCTTTGTGATGTTAAAGCCCGGGTGAATCACCGCATCTTCCTGGAAGCGATACGTCCCATCGGCCTGTTTGATGCCTCGTTTTTCATATTCATCATCGACACCTAAGACACCGGAATACGGGGTCTTCACCTCTCCAGCCAGCTGCGCCTTGCCCGTAGTTTCATCAAATCCCAAAGCAGACAATTTCTTGGAAGCGGAAGCAAAGGTCAAGCCTTCATAAATTTCTGCGGTTCCTTCCAGATTCCTTTCGCCCTTGGTATATGCGGTGTATGTCAATTTATCTGCCAAAGCACCCAGCACCTGTTTCACCTGGGCATCATTGGACAGATTTAACCCATCACTATCAGTGACCAGCGTGATCCTTGCCTTATCACCTGAATTCTGTAAGCCAGCACTGGATACCGTCACAGACCCGCCGATCAACTGATCCGGAGCCGCCTTCTCATGCTTCCAAAGATAGACATTGGATGTATTATAGCCGCTCAGCGTCACATCTTCGTCTCCCATCAAGACCGCATAGGAACGGCCTGTAGCAGCCGCCTCGTCCTGTGCCAGTGCCTGCTGCCCGGCAGGAAATAATGCGCCCCCTCCCAAAAACAGGGTCGCCAATACCATCCGTTTTACCCACTTTCTTTGCATTTTCCTTTCTCCTTTCTGGCGAGACACGCTTTACGATGCCATATTCTTCATAGGATCGGTGTGATCCTGACATCCAATGACCGCTATATTCCGTATCTCAAGAAAATAAAAAACTGCCAAGTACGAATTGGAACCTTCTTTTGACACACTAAAAAGCGGCAAAAGATATCCAACCCATACCTCGCAGGTCTTTGAACATAAAAGCAAGATTTACCGCTTACTCTTATGGGATATAAGAAATTTCATGGCACTCCGACTGAGTTCCTCAAAGAAGCAGCTCTTTGTGAGAGACGTAACACTGCTTCTTTTCCCCATACGGTTGCAGGACAGCTCTGGATTCTCACCAGTATTCCCCATTCGTTTCCCTTTATGATTTACATGCATGATACTCTGTATGATAGTCATACGGTCAAGAAACATTTTTGGAATTTTATAAATTCATTAAAAAGCACCATACCGATGCCAAAATGACATCGGTATGGTGCTTTTTAAGAAAAAAGAGAGAGGAGAAAAAGGAGTGATGTGTAGAGGGAAAAGCTCTACATAGGGGACGAGGCAGGAAACACTTGGGAGGGGAAAATCACAAGTGCTCTCCCTGCATCGCCCCGAAAACTGCGTAAGCTTTAAACGGTTTTCCACGGGACGTGCCGCTCTTTGATTGCGTGCGAAAAAGGTTCAGCAGGTTCTATGGGTTCAGAAGGTTCAACAGGAGTGGTCCGGCGCATAAAATAGAAAAGCGCCGCAGAGTATAGATGGTGGAGAAGCCATGAGCTGGCATTTCACTCACCAGTCACCCATTCTTGCTTTTAAGCTTACATATTGCAGGGCCAACCTCCGGCGCTTCGCGCCACCTCCTTCCAGAGGAAGGAGGGAAAAATCTTTCGTTCATCATCGTCATGGAGCCTGTCAAGCCTCCAGAGCCTGCTCTTTTTTCTTCTTTATTTCATATTCGCTTTTACGTCTTCGGTGAGGTCCGCGGAGATGGTGCCGTAGATGATGCCGCCCGGGACGACGACGGTGTCGATCTTCTTGGCTTTGGCTGCTTTTTCTACAGCGGCCTTGAAGTTGTCCTGGATCGGTTTCATGACTTCATTTTCCTTCTGGGCGAGCTGCTGGTTCAGCTTCTGTTCCAGAGCTTTCTTGTCGGCATCGTTCATGCCTTTGGATTTTTCGTTGTATTCCTTCTGCAGCTTCTGCTGTTCTGCCGCTACGGTCTTTCCTGCTTTCTGGAAAGCGGCATTGCCGGAGAGGACGGCATTCACATTGACGATGCCGGTGGCTGCATCAGCCATGCCCATGGCACCGAAGGTACCGGCGATGAGTATCGCGCCCGTGACGGCGAGTTTTTTCATATTCATAAGAATGACCTTCTTTCTGTAAAGAGTAATAGTTGTTGGTTGTTTGGCGTACATCACAGACAACCAACATCCAATCCACATGCCTGTTATTTTTCCCAGAGATGTTTCATGATTTCCGGATAGGTCGCGGTGAGGAGACCCTGGATCTGGTTCAGGATGGCGATGACGAGGGCTGGTTCGAAGTGCGGTACACCAGCCGGGATGCAGCAGGTGAGAAGGACGTTGCCAGCAGCGTCAGCGCTGAACTTCAGCATACGGTACTGTTCGTTCAGGTCATTCAGGAAGGAACAGATCTTTTCTCTCTTGTCGCCCTGTGCAAGGCCGGCTGCGACCTGGACCTGGAGCATGGTGTATACGCTGTCGTCTAAGAGGATCATGAAGGGCAGGCTTGTTCCTTCGACCTGAAGGTTGCTGCGGAATGCCTGTGCATGAACGTCATTCTGGAAGTCCTGCAGACCGAATCCGCTGATCTTGTTTTCTTCGAGGTATTTCTGGAAAGCGGCTACCTTTTCTGCTGCGACTTTGACTTCGACTGCTTCGGTTTTTTTCTGTTCTGCCATTTTATGTTCTCCTTTGTTTTGTGCCGGTTTGTTCTCCGGATACCAGTATTGATACATATAACCACGTCTTACAAGGGAAACGACTGCCGCAGATGTTTCCCAGTTCTCCGCCCTGTGTACTTTGAATCGCAGGACGGAAAGCTCTTTCAGGAGAGCCAGATAGGATTTCTTGTTCACGAGGACGACGTTTCCTTTCGCGCCTTCGATACGTGCGATTTCATCCTTAATTTTTTTCATCATTGGCTCTCCTTTTCACAAAGAGGAAGGCGGTAGAAATCAGAAATAGATCAAGGCCTTTGAAAATCCATTCGTTTTCTGCAATAAAAAACTGCGGAACAATTTCTACTTTTGCTTAGACTGAGACTGTGACCAGCACCCAGTCTACGAAAGTAGACACGACTCCCGCAGATTTGCTCTTGGATGTTGGAAACAGGCGGCATCCGACTTGGAAATGAATTTCCTTCACGGCTGGGTCTCAGTTTCGGATTCTCACCGAATTCAGCGCAATAGCCCGTAGGCTCTGCTTCCCTCTTCAGTTGGTTCAAGGGCTTTCACCTCTTGATACCGTCATTGTAGCACGAAAGGATGCAAATAGCAAGCCCATTTTCAAAATTCACCCATTTTTCTCTTATATTTTGGAAATGAATCCTTATTTCCTTATCATTGACCATTGTGCTATCATTAAGTATATGAAAGTCATACGGTAATGAAATCTAAAAGGTGAGTGCATGACCGATAAAAAAGAGTATTATACAGCTGGCGAGCTGGCCAAGCTCTTCGGGATTCCGAAGCAGACGATGTTTTACTACGATAAGATGGGGCTGCTTACGCCAGAATTTGTGGCTAAAAACGGATATCGTTACTATGCGATGCCGCAGTATCTGACACTGGAGATCATATTATTCCTGAGAAAACTGGATATCTCTGTCCCTCACATCAAGGAGTTCCTGGAGCATCGCTCGCGTGATAAGATCCTCGGTATTCTGAAAGAGCGAGAATCGCTTTGTAAACAAACTCTGTCGGAGACTCAGCAGCTTCTCGCTGCCATTTCCTGCTACCGAAAAACACTGGAATCCAGTCAGCACATGGAACTCAATCGAGTACTCCTGCAATGTTATCCGGACAGTCGTATGTATATGACGCCGATCCCAGAAGCGCACCGCGGAGGGTTCGATGCCATCGCGATACGCGCCCGGCATGTGCATGAAGCCTTCGCCCATTCCTTCTGCAAGGACCACCCGACGGGCTGGGTCATCAGTGAGGAGGATTTCTTCTCGAAAAATTTCAAGCACTCGTCCGCTATCGTGACACAGTCCGGCGAGGAGGGTTCGCTCCTTGCATGTAATTATATACGTCCCTCGGGGCTGTATTTATCCATTCTGACGAAGGGCGCGTACTTTCTCCACGCAGAAGAGGCGTATGAAAAACTGACGGCTTTCATGAAGATAAATCATCTCGTACCCGATGGCGATGTCTTCCTCTTCCCCATCATCAGTTACTGGGCGACAAAGGATCCGGATGAATATGTCAATTCGCTCAGTGTGAAGGTCAAGGACCCCCCCCTCAAAATCGAAATTAACCGATGCATAATTACAATAAAAACCCGCTATAGGCCTGTGATCAGCCCCTGTCAAGGTAGACATGGCAAATATCTAAAAAAAATTACTGCCGT
>OLFS01000109.1_pt1 | contig 78787 bp, 68 predicted proteins | sample 1605491 | NCBI WGS metagenome assembly OLFS01 (sample SAMEA3888921, study PRJEB22519) | human gut metagenome | biome: human gut; feature: human-associated habitat; material: faeces | place: Denmark | collected 2011 | reverse complement strand
CGATGGTAGTGTGGCATTCGCCATGCGAGAGTAGGACACTGCCAGGCACCCAATTTAAGAACCCCGCTCACCGAGCGGGGTTTTTTACTGCCTGCAATTCAGTAAGTCGCCTGATAATTGACCCATCTTATCTCTTCTCCTCTGTTCTTATTGTTACTCGTCGCTGTTTTCTGGTTCCACAAATAGCCTGATGTTCCGCTTGGTACTCTTTCTTCGCTGAACCGCTGTCGCTTTTTTCGGTGGCTCTGGCGTCGTCATATCCCGTGCATCCCATGATCGCCTATACGTCATGATCTTTTGCTTGGGCTCTCTGCTTCCTGAGTTAGCTGCCCCCTCTTTTTAAGCCGCAACCCCATCGTCCCTGCTTTTCTATGACGGTGTTAACCGGCTCTGACTTTATTCCGAAGAGGGGTTATTGGCGGTAGCAACATGCAGGAGCCGTGGTCGCTGCGTTGGGTCGTTGTTGTTTGGGGCAATAAGGAAATGGGAAGGGATGCTCGCAGGAACGCAGAGGTTCGATGTTGATAGGTGATCTTGTGGCAGCTGTTGAGCCCACAGGTGAGAAGGTCAAGAAAGGAGTTGAAGAAGACTAATGTGTTGAGCTCTATGAGGAGTGCAAATCGCAGGCAAATAAAAAGCCCACGCAACATGGTTGCATGGGCTCGGTATGAATGGCGGAGGAGGTGGGATTTGAACCCACGGATGGTCGCCCATCGCCGGTTTTCAAGACCGGTGCATTCAGCCGCTCTGCCACCCCTCCGCAGCAGTGCGGCGAATATTACCATGCTGATCCGGCTTGTAAATCCCCGTCCGGTTCGATTGCTGGTTAATTGCACGAAACGACATGAAAAAGTGGCAATCAGGGTGCATCAAGCGCTTTTTTGGCCAGATAACTTGACTTGAAAACAGACTCAACCACTATAGTGGCCTCTATCATATCCTCTGCAAGATAACGTTATGACTATTAAAAATGCCCTGTTTTGCGCGCTGGCTGGCGTGACCCTGCTGGCGACGCCGGTACATGCAAGCGAGCTGACCAAAAGCGATGTTGAGCAAATCGTTCGCGACTATCTGGTCAAGAATCCCGAGATCCTGGTCGAGATGTCCAATGCCCTGCGTGCCAAGCAGGAGAGCCAGCAGGCCGAGAGTGACAAGGCGCTGATCAAGGCTCACTCCAAGCAGCTTTATGCCAATCAGGATCCCGAGATGGGGAATCCGAAGGCGTCGCTGACAATTGTGGAGTTTTTTGATTACAACTGCGGTTACTGCAAACGGGCCCATCCGCTGGTCAAGCAGCTGATGGCGGAAGATAAAGACATCCGGTACATCTACAAGCAGTTCCCCATTCTGAGCGAGTCCTCCTACTTCGCAGCTCGTGCTGCGCTGGCGGTCCAGCTGGGTCAGCCTGACAAGTACCAGGCGTTCCACGAGAAGCTCTATACCCATCAGGGCCCGCTCGCTGATGAAGCACAGGTCAAGCAGTTGGCTGTGGCGGCTGGTGTCAACTGGAGCAAGGTGGAGGCCAAGATCAAGGATGGCAGCATTGACCAGAACCTCGGTACCAACCGTGCGCTGGCTGAAGCGCTCGGTATCTCCGGTACCCCGGCCTTCATCATCGGTGATCAGATCCTGCGCGGTGCTCCCCGTGATCTGGCCAGCCTGAAGGGGTTTATCAAGGACGTGCGTGCCGGCAAGAGCATTCAATAAGCGGTTGTCATGGTCGAGGGCCCAGCGCCCCGGCCAGATACAGAAAGAGGGTCGGTATCACTACCGGCCCTCTTTTTTATTATGTCCTTTGGCACAAGTGGTCGTCGCGAAAGGACCATAACAACGTGCTCAGGACCCGGCCTGTTGGCCTCAGTAACAAGTATTAGCAGAGTCGTTCGGAGTCTATTGATAAATATTTCGCCTCGCAGAGGCGTGTCGTGAGCATTGCTTAATTCCGGTCAAGATTTTTTCTGCTGCTTGCCTTAGAATCGCCGCCCGTTGCAGGAGAAACCCCTATGTTAGTTGATATTTTACGGCTGGTTTTTATAGCCGGAGGCCTCGTATTCATCTTTATGCTGGTGCAAGCTTGCTGGCGGAAGAAGCAGAGTGGATCCTTTGAGGCGACCCCCTTCTGGGCGGTGGCGTTGATCGGTGGGGTTGCCAACTTCCTCGATACCCTGGGGGTGGGCAGCTTTGCGGTAAAGACCGCCTGCTACAAGCAGTTCAAGCTGATCGATGACCGGGTACTGCCGGGTACCCTCAATGGGCAGTGCGTGCTGCCGACCGTGACTCAGTCGCTGATCTTCGTCGGTGCAGTCGCAGTGGAGCCGCTGACGCTGATCAGCATGATGATGGCCGCCGCAGCGGGCGCAGCCTGGGGGGCTCGCCATGTGGCTTCGTTTGATCGGCAGACCATCCGGCTGGTGATGGCCATCTCCTTGCTGGTCGTTGCAGGGCTTATCTTTGCCGGTCTGCTGGGGCTTTTCCCTGTAGGCGGCGATGCGATGGGGCTCAGCGGCTACAAGCTGGCGATTGCCCTGCTTGGCAATTTCATCTTCGGGGTGTTGATGAATGTCGGTATCGGCCTGTTTGCTCCCTGCATGACGCTGGTCTATCTGCTGGGGATGAATCCGCTGGCGGCGTTTCCGATCATGATGGGCTCCACCGCCGTGCTTAGCGTCTTCTCCGCGGGCACCTTTATCCGCAAAGGGGCGTTCGATGCAAAGGCGGTGCTGGCGGTAGCCATCTTCGGCCCCATCGGTGTGGTGCTGGCCGCCATGCTGGTCAAATCCATGGATATGGAGATGCTGAAGTGGCTGGTTGCCTTTATCGTCATCTATACCTCCTGGACCATGTACGCCTCCTGGCGGGCGGTGCGTCGCTCCCCTGTGCAACTGACGGTGGAGAGCGCAGGCTAGCCTGTACCAGTGCCGCTTCGGCCTTGGCTCCCAGAAAGACATAGAGGCCAAGCGCCAGCAGCAAACCCACCGCGCACCCCATTACCCCGACCGCTGGCCAGAGCAGCTCGCTCTGGCCGAGCGAGCCTTTGAACAGCAGCAACAGCCCCTCGATGGAGACCGCGATCAGAATGGCGGCGATAAAGCGGGTGATGGTGCGGCGAATGGCGCTGTGGCGGAAGATATCCTTATGCAGCAGTACCTCCTCTTCCAGAATGGTCTTGCCCAGATCGAACACCGCCAGTGCCAGCGTCAGGAAGATGATGGCGCTAAAGGCGCCGAGCTGGTTCTGTTGCTCGCCGCACAATAGCTGGTAGAGCTGCTCCAGCCCGTGCCAGATGAGCGTTGCGACGATGAGAAACAGCGCCATGCTGAGCACCACATAGACCGCCTTGAACCAGGGCATGGCGCGGCGGCGCTCCCTGTCCCCCATCAACCAGCCAATCAGCTGATTCAGACAGACGGTGATCACCCGTCCTTGCCCCTGCACGATAAGGTGCAGCCGGTTATGGGCCGCCGGTGCCGCAGGCTGGATGCGCATCGGCCCCTGATAGTGGTCAATGCTGACGACAAAGGGATACCCCTTGAGCGAGGTAAGGGGGGCGCTGAGCAGCCCCTGCAGTAGCGGGGTCAACTCCTCCTGATACTCCTGATAGCGCCGCAGCACATCGATGGGGCTCATCTCTGCCATATGGACCTCGGTGACGTGGGCTCTTGTGGTGAATGTGCAAATAGTGGGCCTGCTTTATGACAGGGATGGCAGGGCAAGTTGCACCAGAGGATGACAAATCGGTGGATGACGAGGGGGTAATGCACCAGAACTGGGCGTATCGATGCCCTGCCTAGTGATGGCAGCACAGCAATAGAAAAGGGCCCGTGACGGGCCCTTTGCGACAACCAGCGGCGATTTAGCCAGCCAGCTTGGCGAAGCTGCGCTCGGCGGCCGCCAGGGTGTGTTCGATCTCCTTGTCGCCGTGAGCCAATGACAGGAAGCCCGCCTCGTAGGCGCTCGGCGCCAGATAGACGCCCTCTTCCAGCATCAGATGATAGAAGCGCTTGAAGCGTTCCATATCGCAGCGAGTGACCTGCTCGTAGCGGGTGATTTCGCTCTCTTCGGTGAAGAAGAAACCGAACATGCCACCCACATAGTTGATGGCGAGCGGGATACCGTGTTTGGCTGCGGCCGCTTTCAGTCCCTCGGCAACCCGCGCTGTCTTGGCGCTCAGCTGCTCATAGAGGCCGGGCTCCAGCAGCAGATCCAGCATGGTCAGACCGGCCGCCATGGCCACCGGGTTACCGGAGAGAGTACCCGCCTGATAGACAGGGCCGGTCGGGGCGATGTGCTGCATCACCTTCTTCTTGCCGCCGAAGGCACCTACCGGCATGCCGGCACCGATGATCTTGCCGAGTGTGGTGAGATCCGGGTCGATGTTGTAGTGACCCTGGGCACCGCGCAGGGAGACGCGAAAGCCGGTCATCACCTCGTCCAGGATCAGCAGGGCGCCGAACTCGTCACAGATGGCGCGCAGCCCTTCCAGGAAGCCGGGGACCGGCGGGATGCAGTTCATGTTGCCTGCGACCGGCTCGACGATGATACAGGCGATCTCGCTGCCGTACTGGGTGAAGGCTTCACGCACCGAATCCAGATCGTTGAAGACGCAGGTCAGGGTGTGTTTGGCGAAATCGGCCGGAACGCCCGGGCTGTTGGGTTGACCCAGGGTCAGGGCGCCGGAACCGGCCTTGACCAGCAGGGAGTCGGCGTGGCCGTGGTAGCAGCCCTCGAATTTGACGATCTTGTCGCGGCCAGTGTAGCCACGGGCCAGACGAATGGCGCTCATGGTGGCTTCGGTGCCGGAGTTGACCATCCGCACCTGCTCCATGGAGGGGACGATCTGGCGGACTTTCTCGGCCATCAGCACTTCGATCTCGGTCGGCGCACCGTAGCTCAGCCCCTTCTCAACGGCCTTGATGACGGCGGCCTTGATGGCCGGGTGGTTGTGACCCAGCAGCATGGGGCCCCAGGAGCCGATGTAATCCACGTAGGCCTGACCATCCACATCATAGAGATAGGCGCCATCGGCGTGATCGATGAAGCGGGGCGTGCCGCCGACCCCATTGAAGGCGCGGACCGGTGAGTTGACGCCACCCGGAATGGTCTGGCGGGCCTGTTCAAACAGCTGATCTGATTTTGACATGGATCATCCTTAATGGGATTTTGGTCGTCACACAAGGGATTGCAGCCGATTGAGACTCGGCAGGCCGGAGCATCAGGAGTATGCTTTGCGCTCTCGCCACCCGGACTCTCGGTCTGCTCCCGTGACAAAAATTTAACGGGCCGACTATAGCAGAAAGCCCCAGCCCTGGGCAGCCGAGCAACGCGCCGGGTGATCCTGATCTCAGCTAGCTGACGATATGGTTTTTCCAAGTTGGTGTAACAAGATGGCGCAACAAGCACTCTCCTCTGAAGCCGATACCTCTTCGCGGGGGCCGCTTTCCCGCATTATCCGGCAAGACAAGATGCCCTTGCTGGTTCTGTTGCTGGCGGCGCTGGTCGGTACCCTGGCCGGACTGGTGTGCGGCCTGTTCGAATCGGGAGTCCACTGGCTGGCAGAACAACGTATCGCCTTGCTGGCAGACCGTCCCTGGTGGCAGCTCGGTCTGCTTGGCTTTGGCTTCAGCGCCTTGCTGGGATTTGTCGGTTACTTCCTCACTCATACCTTTGCCCCGGAAGCGGGTGGTTCTGGCATTCCCGAGATCGAGGGGGCGATGGACGATCTGCGCCCGGTGCGGTGGTGGCGAGTGTTGCCGGTCAAGTTCTTCGGCGGCATCTGTACCCTGAGCTCCGGCATGGTGCTGGGGCGGGAGGGGCCTTCGGTACAGATCGGCGGCAACCTCGGCAAGATGGTGGCGGATATCTTCCGGCTGCCCAAAGAACATGGCCATGCCTTGTTGGCCGCCGGTGCTGCGGGCGGTCTGGCGGCAGCCTTCAATGCGCCGTTGGCAGGTATCCTGTTCGTGATGGAGGAGATGCGACCGCAGTTTCGCTACTCCTTTCTGGCCATCAAGGCGGTGGGGATCTCCGCCATCATGGCGACCCTGATGCTGCAGAACATGAAAGGGCAGGGGGCGGTGATCACCTTGCCCCATTACGATGCGCCCGCCCTCAAGGCGCTCTGGCTGTTCCTCTTTATGGGGGCCACCTTCGGGGTGCTCGGTTTTGTCTTCAACAAGCTGGTGCTGGCCTGTCAGGATGGCTATCTGGCGTTGCATCAGAACAAGCGCCACCGTTTCGTGGCCATCGGCATGCTGGTCGCCGGAACGTTTGGTGTGCTGTCGTTGTTTGCCCCCTCGGTGACGGGCGGCGGCACCGAGCTTATTCCTCATCTGATGGGGGATGAGTATGCGATGGCGACCCTGTTCCTTATCTTCTCGGTGCGGCTGGTTGCGACCCTCATCTGCTTTTGCTCCGGTGCCCCGGGCGGGGTGTTTGCGCCGACCTTGGCGTTGGGCACCCTGTTTGGCGTGGTGTTTGGCCATCTGTTTCATGCGGCGTTTCCGGAGCTTGGTATCGAGCCCGGCGCCTTTGCCATCGCCGGAATGGGGGCGCTGTTTGCTGCCACCGTGCGTGCTCCCATCACGGGTATCGTGCTGGTCACCGAGATGACCGACAACTATCAGCTGATCCTGCCGATGATGATCACCACAGTCGGTGCGACTCTGGTTGCCCAGTGGCTGGGTGGCCGACCGATCTATTCCCAGATCCTGGAGCGAACTTTACGGCTCGCCGCGCGTCAAAAGCGGGGTGATGGCAGTGCCACGGCCAGTTAATTTTTCCCTTTATCGCCTTTGGCCCCGGTCAGGGCGGTATAGTGAAGGGAGAGGCGCTGCCGTAAATGGCGTGATAACGGGATGAGGGGCTATGTCCAATCTATTGAAGTTATTGGTCGTGTTAGCCGTTGGTTGGCTCATTGGTTACTTTGTCGGTAACCGTCAGGAGCTGGCCCAGAGCAGTCTGTTGGTGGTGCAGCAGGAGACGCTGGATCGTCAGGGCAAGGCCATCGGCCAGCTCAAGACCGAGTTGGGGGTGAAAGATACCCAGCTGGCGACCCAGAAAGCGGCCTTCGAGCAGTTGCAGACCACCCTGAAGAGTCAGGAGGCGCAGGTGCAGGAGCTCAAGCGCCAGCTGGCCTTTTTCGAGCGGATCATGCGCCCCACCGGCGAACAGGTGGGGGTGGTGATCGACAACCTGACCCTGCAGGAGACCAGTATTCCCGGTCGTTACCACTACCGTCTCGCCCTGACCCAGCCTGCCAAGAAGCGGGAGCTGTTTCGTGGTCAGGTGCAGATCCGGGTCGAGGGGAGCCTGGCTGACAAGCCGAAGACGCTGACCGGTCGCGATCTCGGGATGAAAGTGAGCGAGTGGCGCTATGCCCTGCGTTATTTCCAGCTGCTGGAAGGGAATTGGCAGTTGCCGGAAGGCTTTGTGCCGGATCGGATCCGTGTCACCATCAACAAGGATGGCAGGCAACCGGCGCAAGAGCTGCTGGTTGAGTGGGGCGAGGTGATCAAGCCGCTGGTCGCCGCACCGCCTGCTCCGGTTCCCGCTGCCGGTTAAACGTGGTGAATACTTGAACTGAATGGTCGGGTATTGGATAATTTCGCGGTTTCCATGTTTGTGGATCTAATGGTTGTGAGGTCAGTAATGAGTGCAGTAGCAGAAGCCCCGCTGCCCATCCAGATGACGGATGCGGCGGCCAACAAGGTGAAGAACCTGATCACCGAGGAAGAGAATCCCGAGCTGAAGCTGCGGGTATACATCACGGGTGGGGGCTGCTCCGGTTTCCAGTATGGCTTTACCTTTGATGAGAAGATCAACGACGGGGACACCGTAGTCGAGAAGAATGGCGTCACCATGGTGATAGATCCCATGAGCCTGCAATATCTGGTAGGCGGCAGTGTGGATTACACCGAGGGTCTGGAAGGTTCACGCTTCACCGTGACCAACCCCAATGCCACCACGACCTGTGGCTGTGGCTCCAGCTTCTCCATCTGATCGGCATTATCGGTCTGATGAAACGGCTCTCGGCAACGAGGGCTGTTTTTGTTTGTGGTGATCAGTTAGCTCCATCAAACAGCATTTCTCTGAAACAACAAAGGCGCCTTGATGGCGCCTTTGTTGTTTGCAGGATGGCTTAGCGGGAGCTTGCCGCCGCGACCAGCGGGATCCGGTTCACTGCCTTGCCCATGTAGGCGAGGGTGATGGTCACAATGATGCAGGTGAAGCTCAGCCACATGTAGGGCAGGTAGTCGAGGGTTGTCACCCCCAGCACCCCGGCCATGAAGATGCCGTTGTCGCTCCAGGGCACCATGCCGCAGGTGAGGGTGCCGCCAAACTCGGCGTTGCGAGAAAGGTTCTTGCGCGCCAGTCCCAGTCGGTCGTAGTTCTTGGCCATGATCTTGGGGGTCAGGATCAGCGACACATACATTGCCGAGCCAAACACGTTGGCCAGAAACGCAGTGCCGATGGTGTGGCTGGTCAGGCTGCCGACGCTGTTGATGCGCTTCTCGAAGGCGCTGGCGATCACTTCCAGAATGCCGACCTTCTCCAGCAGGCCGCCAAAGCCCAGACCGAAGATGATGACCGCTACCGAGCCCAGCATGGACTCCATGCCGCCGCGACCGAGAATGTTGTCGATAAAGTCGATACCGGAGGTGATGGCAAACGGACTATAAGCCGAGTGCATCGCCTTGACCGGATCCATGCCTTGGAAGGCGATGGCCCAGATCAGGCCCAGCAGGGCGCCGAAGCTGATCACCGGGAAGGCGGGCTTGCGATTGGCCAACAGGCCCAGCACCAGCACCACCGGCACTATGGCCAGCGGGGTGATGTTGAACTGGTTGTCGAGAGCCTCCATCACCAGATTGACCTGCTCCAGGCTGACATTGCCTGAGTATTGCATGCCCACCACGGTGAACAGCACGGCGGTGATGACATAGGAGAGCAGGCTGATAGGTAGCATCCCCTTGATGTGTTCCACCACGTCGACGTTGGACATGGTCGAAGCCAGCACTACTGAGTCGGAGAGCGGAGAGAGCTTGTCACCGAAGTAGACGCCGGAGAGCACGGCACCGGCTACCAGCGGCGCAGGCACGCCGAGGCTGTGGCCGATCCCCATCATGGCGATACCGGCGGTGGCGGCAGAGCCCCAGGAGGTGCCGGTGGCCAGCGAGGTCAGGGAGCAGATGATCAGGGTTGCCAGCAGGAAGATGGACGGATGGATCACCTTGAGGCCGAAATAGATGATGCTGGGAACAATGCCACCGGCAATCCAGGTGCCGACCAGGGCACCGACGGAGACCAGGATCAGGATGGCCCCCATTCCCTTGGCAACGCCGTCAACGGCTGCCTGTTCCAGGGATTTGTAATCGTGGCCGAGTTTGATGCCAAGCCCCATGATGACGAACCAGGCGATGAACAACGCCAGCTGGATCGGCAGATCGAGCACGCTGGTGAACGAGAATGCCAGGGCCAGGAAAATGGCCAGACAGGCAAACACCTGTGCCATGCCCGGTAGTCGGATGTGGTTTTGTTGGTTTTGCATAGATACTTCCTAAACTCTTGCTCGCCAAGGTCACTCCCTCTCGTCCTGTGGATACATCGATCCCGAGGAGGCAACCCAAAAAGAGGCCGCAATCTACCACAAACCCGGCGGGTTAAAGCCCCATCAAATTGGCAAAAATGCACATTTGATTGAAAAAATCACAAATTAGTTGATCTCATAACCTGTTTTTGAGCGGCCTGTTGACACAATGAGTCACATACGAAGCTTGCTTGTGACGCCACTTGCATCCCCAATAGATGCAGATGATAATTATTATCAATTGTTGGTTGGGGAGAAAACAATGCGCTGGATATTGCGGGGTATGATGTTGCTGGTGGCGGTGGCCGTACTCGCATGGGGTCAGGATAAAGAGTACGGCACCTGGAGTGCCGGTTTTCTGCTGGCTGCCTGGGTGATGCTGGAGCCCGGATTGCGGCCCGCCTTGATCTTGCTGCCAGTGGCCGGGTTGACCGGTATCGTTACCCTGCTCTGGCAGCAGCCCTGGTTATGAGCTTTTGACGGGAGCCTGCTTGATCTTCTGCTGTGCCACCTTGAGCGATTCGACCACCAGCTTTTCCATTTCGGTGCGCTTGGCGTCGGTCAGGAAGTAGATCATGTCGACATTGTGGCGAATATAGTGGGCCGGAAGCTGGTTGAGGGTGAGGCAGCAGAGGTCGGCCATCTGATCGCTGTTGAGCTTTTGCTGCAGCCCCTGTTTCTCAATCTCCTTGAGCACCAGATGTTCGTAAAAGTTGTGAATGTCGGTATCCAGTATCATATGCGTTCCTTGGCATGACGATGAGCGGTGAGTCGTCAAAAGCATAGCCATAACAAGGAGTAAAAACAAAAGGCCCATCACTTTCGTGATGGGCCTTTTGCGTAATGAATGGTGCGAAGAGAGGGACTCGAACCCTCACATCCGTGGGACACTAACACCTGAAGCTAGCGCGTCTACCAATTCCGCCACCTTCGCATCACTGCGGAGGGGGATTCTATAGAGTTTTGGGGGAGCGTCAACAGCCAAAGGGGACTTTTTTCGCTGTTGACGCCCAAAGTGGCGCCAAGGGTACAAAACTTCAGCAATTAGCCGATGTCTGGCATTCAGTAACGGCCCAATGCGTTCTGATACATCCGTTCATACTGGGTGACTGAGTCAGGCCAGTTGAAGCGGGTGCTCATGGCATTGCGCTGCACTTTGGCAAAACGCTCTTTGTCCTGCAGGAAATAGAGCAGGCTGCGGCGCATGGTATCGAGCAGGATGGCGGCAGTCGGATCGTTGAAGCAGAATCCGGTGGCATGCTCGGGATCGGCATCCCAATCCACCACGGTATCTTTCAGACCACCCACGGCGCGCACCAGTGGCAGGGTGCCATAGGCGAGACTGTACATCTGGTTGAGGCCGCAAGGCTCGAACAGCGAGGGCATCAGGAAGAAGTCGGCACCGGCTTCGACCAGATGAGCCAGCCGATCGTCATAGGTGTTGATGAAGGCGAGCTTGCCCGGATAATCCCGAGCCATGGTTTGCAGTTGCGTGGCGAGCGCAGGATCGCCAGAGCCGACGATCACCACTTGTACCTGATGGTGGAGGAATTTCTCCAATGCAGGGAGCAGCAGGGGAACGCCCTTTTGCTCGGTCAGGCGGCAAACCATGCCGTAGATGGGCAAGTCCGCCACGGCCAGCCCCGCCTCCTGTTGCAGGCTCTCTTTGCAGATCTGTTTGCCTGCCATGTTGTCGATGCTGTAGGTCGCAGGCAGGAATTCGTCGAACTCCGGATCCCAGTCCTTGTAGTCGCAGCCGTTGAGGATGCCGCAGAGATCCGCCGCCCGTTGCTGGAAGATATGCGCCATGCCGTGGGCGCCGAGGTGAGTCAGCAGCTCCTGGGCATAGTTGGGGCTGACTGCGTTGATCTTGTCGGCGTAGAGCACCCCGCATTTGAGCAGATTAACGTGGCCGTAGTCGTAGTTGATGCGGCGTTCGTAGTCGGCGATCTCGGGCATGGCCCAGAACTGCTCGCGGCCAAACACCCCCTGAAACGCCGCGTTGTGAATGCTGATCACGCTGCGGGTTTGCTGGAAGAAGGGGTTGTGGGCGTGACGGGTTTTCAGCAGCAGTGGCAGCAGGCCGGTGTGCCAGTCATTGCAGTGGGCGATATCCGGAGCAAAGCCGAGCTGCTCGCAGGCATGGAGGGCAGCGGCCGAGAAGAAGGCAAAGCGCTCGCCATTATCCGGATAGGCCTGATTGTTCTCGGCGTAGAGCTGGGGACGATCGAAATATTGCGGGCAGTCGAGCAGATAGACGCAGACCTCATCCAGCTCCATCTGGTAGATGCGATAACCGATATCCGGCAGCCCGGGGTGGGTTGGCAACCAGCGTGATGCCACCAGTCTGGCCTCATCCCGTCGCTTTATCGTCTTGTAGAAGGGCAGCATGATCCTGACATCATGCCCCTTCTGGGCCAGGTACATCGGCAGGGCTCTGGCGACATCGGCCAGGCCCCCGGTCTTGACCAGCCCCTCAACTTCCGAGGCAACAAACAGGATTTTCAGTGGGTTAATAGCCAACTCTTGCTCCCTTAGGTACCACCACGATACCGCCTTCGGATACGGTAAATCGCTCTCTATCGTGGTCCAGATTTTCACCGATAACGGTGCCTGGCGCAATTTCAACGTTTTTATCAATGATGGCGCGCCGGATGGAGCAGCCTTCACCAATCTTCACATCCCCCAGCAGCACGGATTCACTGATATGGCTGCAGGCGCCGATATTGCAGCGGAAACCGAGGATGGATCGCTGGATCTGGCTGCCCTGAATGAAGCAACCGGCGGAGATCAGCGAGTTGGCGATCTTCACCTTGCACTCGTCGCTGTCGATGAAGGTGGCCGGTGGCAGCGCCGGATAGTGGGTGTGCAGGGGCCACTTGCGGTTATAGAGGGAGAAGGGGGGATTGTCGGCCACCAGGTCCATGTGCGCTTGCCAATAAGAGTCGAGGGTGCCCACATCCCGCCAGTAGACGTGCGGTTTCTCGCCGGGGATGACGTTGGTGCTGTAGTCATAGACATAGACGGGGGCACGTGGGTAGAGGCTCGGGATCACATCCTTGCCAAAGTCGTGGCTGGAGTTCTCTTCGGCGGCATCCCGCTTCAACTCGCGGCAGAGGGCATCGGTCTCGAAGATGTAGTTGCCCATGGAGACCAGCGCCTGGGTCGGATCGCCGGGAATGTGTTTCGGCTGCTTCGGCTTTTCCTGAAAGCCGATCATCCGCCCTTCGGTATCCACCTCGATCACCCCGAATGCGCTCGCCTCTTCGATGGGCATGCGCAGGGCTGCGACCGTCATGGCGGCGTTCTTCTGCTTGTGGAAGGTGACCATCTGGCTCACATCCATCTTGTAGATGTGGTCGGAGCCGAAGATGCAGACATGATCCGGTTCGGCCCGCTCGATAAAGCCGAGGTTCTGGTAAATGGCATCGGCGGTGCCGTCATACCAGCGTTTGCCCATTCGCATCTGTGCCGGGATAGGGTCGATAAAGCGGTCGGTGATGCCGACGATATTCCAGCCCTTCTTCATGTGCAGGTAGAGGGATTGGGATTTGAATTGGGTCAGTACATAGATGCGCAGAAAGTCGGCGTTGACGAAGTTGTTGAGGACAAAGTCGATTAGCCGGTAGCTGCCACCGAAGGGGACGGAAGGCTTGCTGCGGGTAGTGGTCAGAGGCTGCAGGCGAGTACCTTCGCCACCAGCCAGGATCATGGTCAAAATGCCTGCCATCGTATTTCTCTCCCTGAATTAACAACATGAAAAGGTTTTCAATGTTCGGTATAAAAACACCCCTAAAGGGGTGGTTTTTATCGTGTGCTTAATACCTTATCAGATGCCGGATGGCGCTCTCTAGCTGTTTTATTGTGCTGCTTACACTTATTTACATTTTGCTCAGATAGACCTTGAATTTGGCATCACTGCTGATCACTTCAGTCCGTTTGAAGTGTGTCTCCAGTATAGGCTGGTAGCGCAAGAAGGCGTTGGCAACAATGGTCAGCGAGCCATTTGGCAGCAAAAATTCCGGCGCCTTGGCCAGGAACTGTTCGGTCGACGCATAGAAGGTTTTGAGACCCGCATGGAATGGTGGGTTGGAGACGATGTGCTGGAAACGGGTGGAGATATCCGAATAGACATCGGAAGCGGTGACCTTGCCCTGCAGACCGTTGATCGCCAGGGTGCGGCGGCTCGATTCGAGCGCCAGCGCGCTGATATCCACCATGTTGACCTGCAGATCCGGATTGCGCTTGGCCAGCACAGACCCAATCACCCCGGCGCCACAACCGAAATCGAGCAGCTCGCCCTTCATCGGCGGCACGGCGGCCAGCAGCATCTGGGTGCCGAGGTCCAGCTCGGCGGCGCTGAAGACGCCGGGCAGCGCCAGCACGGTCAGCTCGGTATCACCCGCCTTGCACTGATAGCGGCCAAACCAGCTATCCAGATCGAACGGGGCGACCGGTTTGCAGAGCTCACCATGATAGAGGGAGCAGCGGCGGGCCGAATCGCGCTTGATCGGCTTTTCGCCATAGGGGGCCAGTAGCTTGTCGGCGCCATTGATGCCGCCGCGGTTTTCACCGGCGAGAAACAGGTCGGCACCCGCTTCCAGCAAGGGGGTCATCATGGCCAGCAGATATTGTGCCTCGGCTTTCGCCTTGGGCATCAGCAGTAACAGAGCATCGAAGCGGGGCGTTCCGCCTAGCTGGTGGTCGAACAGGATAGCCTCGCCGAGGGCGGCCTGCTGGCTGCGGTAGTAGCAGTAATCGGTGGTAAAGACGGTCAGGGTCTGGGCCAGGCTCGCCAGCTGGCGGGGGTAGTCATCCTCCAGTGCGCCGCAGACAAGTAGCCGCTTGCCGACAAAGAGGGCTTGGTTTCGTTCCAGCATCTGGCTGACGGCACTGATTGGGCTGCTCATCGGGTCTCTCCAAGCAATTTTGGGCGGCCATTATACATAGCCCCTTTCGCCTTGACATTTATGCCGTGTTCCCGAAATATGCCCAGACACCATTTTTTGACCAGAGATGACGAAATGCGGTTCAACGGGTTGAAACGAAAGCACAAAAAAAGCCTGAAATTCGGGCCTGCCGACGTTCGCGCGTAACCTCTCATCCCTGAGAAGCTTCAAACCCCGGTTGCGCACATCGTACCGGGGTTTTTTATTGCCATATGCGCGTCATTTAGGAGAAGGAGATCCCATGTTTCAAGGTTCAATCGTTGCGTTGATCACCCCGTTTCGACAGGGAAAGCTGGATGAAGAGGCGCTGCTGCGTCTGGTGGAGTGGCATATCGAGCAGGGTACTCACGGCATTGTGCCGGTCGGTACCACGGGTGAGAGCCCGACCCTGACCCACGATGAGCACTGCCGGGTGGTGGAGCTGGTGGTCAAACAGGTCGCTGGCCGTATTCCGGTGATTGCCGGAGCGGGCTCCAACAATCCGGTCGAAGCCATCGAGTACACCCTTCATGCCGAGCGGGTGGGCGCCGATGCCACTCTGCATGTGGCCGGTTACTACAACCGCCCCAATCAGGAGGGGCTCTACCACCACTTCAAGGCGGTCCACGATGCCACCGCCAAGCCGATCATCGTCTACAACATCCCGCCGCGCGCCATCGTCGACGTGCAACCCGCGACCCTGGCCCGTCTGGCGGAACTGCCGCGTATTGCCGGGGTGAAAGATGCCACCGGCGACTTGGCGCGCCCCTGGACCGAGCGCCAGCTGATCAAAAAGCCCTTCGCCTGGCTCTCCGGTGAGGATGCCACTGCGGTTGCTTACAACATCGGCGGTGGTCAGGGCTGTATCTCGGTGACCGCCAACGTGGCCCCCAAGCTGGTGGCCGAGGTGCAGAACCTCACGCTGGCTGGCAAGTGGCAAGAAGCGCGTGAGCTGCAAGACAAGCTGATTCCGCTCCATCAGGCGATGTTTGCCGAGCCGAGCCCGGCCGGTGCCAAATATGCCGCTTCCCTGCTCGGTTTCTGCAGCGAGGAGTGTCGCCTGCCGGTGATGCCGCTGTCGGAGGCGACTCGCGAGCGCATTCGCAGCGCCATGCAGCAGCTCAACCTGCTGTAATGCAAAACGGGTGAGCCAAGGCTCACCCGTTTTGTTTTCGGCTTTTGTTTCCGGTCTTTATTTCCGACCTTTAGTACCGGTATGGCCACGCTCAGGCTGCGTGATGCAGCCAGGCGGCGATGGCCAGCTGCAACTCGACATATGCCGGATAGAGGAAGAGATCGGCCAGTTCGGCAGGCCACTCGTTTTGCTCGTCCGATTGGGCTTGCAGATGGGCGTGCAGGCTGGTCAGTGCTGGCAGCCAAGGTGCGGGTTGTGGCAGCGTGGCCGCAGTGCGGGCGACCAGATCGATCCCTTGGCACAGGGCTGCGAGTGCCTGCTGTTGAATGCCTTTATCCTGAGGATGCTCCAGCCAGAGCTGCTCGTGATGCTGCCAGTGGCGCAGCCCCTCGCTTACCCCCGTTGTGCCATCCATACCTTCATGTTCGACCAGCGCCTGCAGGGCCAGCGGTTTGCCAAGACCAGCCAGTCGATAGCCGCGCTGGGCCTTGGATTGGGCGCCAAGGCGCAGCCCGCCGATCCCGGCGAGGCGTTGGGCCAGTGCAAACAGCGCCGCGGTAGCGCCTGATTTGAGCTCCAGTTCCAGCTCGTTGATGGTGGTGCTGCCTTGACTGCCGACGATCTCTCCCTGATCCCAGGCCAGCTCAATCTCGGCCCCCTCGAAGGCGATCAGCCAGTGGCGGCGCAGGAAGTCGGTGCGAAACTGGGCGACCAGCTGCTGCTGAATGTGGTCGCGCTCGCTCAGGGTTGGCCAAATCTCATCGGGAAAGGCCGAGAGGGTCGGCAGATCGCCGCTCACGGGAGCGTTGTACTCGGGTCTGGCGTGCAGGCCGCCCACCACCTGGCCGCGGCATTTGATGGTCTGTTCGGCGAAGGCGTCGCAGCGGCGAATGCGCAACCCCATATCCAGTTGGCGAAGAGCCAAGGTCGGCGTATCGAAATAGACGTTGCCGAGCTGCTGTTGTGACGATTCTTTAATCTCAAGAGAATTCAGCAGGTTGGATAACTCGGGTTGAATGTCGCGGGCGACAAAAAACTTTATCTCGATCTCAGTTTGCATAGTCATTCCGGGCTGGCAGGCAACTTTGGGGGGCAGGATTCGGGTCGCGGGGATATAATGCCCGCGAGACGACTAGATTAATTCGCGGTTTAATTGAGGGCGCAGTTCGGTTACCATGCGCGCCTCATAAAATCGTATCGAGTGTTTTTTCACCGACACAGGTTTGGCCATGCCAGTAAATACTATTTTGGGGCTTTTTGCCAAGTCCCCCATCAAGCCGCTGCAGAAGCATATCGTCAAGGTTCACCAGTGCTCCCAGCAGCTGGTTCCCTTCTTTGATGCCGTTGCTGAAGACCGTTGGGAAGATGCCGAGAAGATCCGGCAGCAGATCGCCCAGCTGGAAAAAGAGGCAGATACCCTCAAGCGTGAAATCCGTCTGAAACTGCCTCGCGGCCTGTTCTTGCCGGTTGCACGTACCGACCTGCTGGAGCTGTTGACCCAGCAAGACAAGATTGCCAACCGTGCCAAGGATATTTCCGGCCGCATGCTTGGCCGTCGCATGGAGTTCCCCGCCGAAATGCGGACGGATTTCATGGCTTACCTCAAACGTTGTATTGATGCGACCGCTCAGGCCGAGAAAGCGATCGGGGAGCTCGACGAGCTGCTCGAGACCGGCTTCAAAGGACGGGAAGTGGAAATGGTTGCCGAGATGATCCACCAGCTGGATCTGATCGAGGACGATACAGACACCATGCAGATCGGACTGCGTCAACAGCTGCAAGCGGTTGAGCACAATTACAATCCGATCGATGTGATGTTCCTTTACAAGATCCTCGAATGGGTAGGTGACCTGGCAGATCAGGCCGAGCGCGTAGGCGCCCGTCTGGAACTGATGCTGGCTCGTTCGTAATCGACTGACTGGGTAAACACTACTAATGGACATTATCGCGAATTACGGCACCACTCTGGTGCTCGTGGCGGCCTTGTTCGGCTTTTTGATGGCTTGGGGCATTGGCGCGAATGACGTGGCCAACGCCATGGGAACATCGGTCGGCACCAAATCCCTGACCATCCGTCAGGCGATCATCATTGCCATGATCTTCGAATTTGCCGGTGCCTATCTGGCCGGTGGCGAAGTGACGGCCACCATCCGTAACGGCATCATCGACAGCAATGCGTTTGTCGATAGCCCGGACCTGCTGGTGCTCGGCATGATCGCCTCCCTGCTGGCGGCAGGCGCCTGGTTGATCCTCGCCTCCTACTTCGGCTGGCCTGTCTCGACCACTCACTCCATCATCGGCGCCATCGTCGGTTTTGCTGTGGTGAGCATTGGCCCGGAAGCGGTGCAGTGGAGCAAGTTTGGTGGCATCGTCGGCTCCTGGGTCATCACCCCGGCTATCTCCGGTGTCATTGCCTACTTCATGTTCATCAGCGTGCAGAAGCTTATCTTCAACACCGATGATCCCCTGAACAACGCCAAGCGCTATGTGCCGTTCTACATGTTCCTGACTGCGCTGGTGATCTGTCTGGTGACCATCAAGAAGGGGCTGACCCACGTCGGTCTGCACCTGAGCGATGGCGAGGGCATTCTGCTTTCCATCGCCATCTCCATCGCAGTGGCGTTTGCTGGCTGGATCTACATTCGCGGCCAGAAGTACAACCCGCAGGATGACAGCAAGATGCACTTCGCCAACGTGGAGAAGGTGTTCGGCATCCTGATGGTGATCACCGCCTGTGCCATGGCCTTTGCCCACGGCTCCAACGATGTGGCCAACGCCATTGGCCCGCTCTCTGCGGTGGCCTCTATCGTGGCTTCCGGTGGCGAGATTTCCAGTCAGGCTGCCATTGCCTGGTGGATCCTGCCGCTGGGCGGTATCGGTATCGTGATCGGTCTGGCGACCATGGGCGAGAAGGTGATGGCGACGGTCGGTACCGGCATCACTCACCTGACCCCGAGCCGTGGTTTTGCTGCCCAGCTGGCGACTGCCGCGACCGTAGTGATCGCCTCCGGTACCGGTCTGCCCATCTCCACCACCCAGACCCTGGTCGGTGCTGTGATGGGTGTCGGTCTGGCGCGCGGCATTGCGGCGCTGAACCTGGGGGTACTGCGCAACATCGTGGTCTCCTGGATCATCACCCTGCCTGCCGGTGCCATTCTGGCTATAGCGATCTTCTACGTGCTGCAGGCCTGCTTCTCCTAATCGAAGCGGCATTCAGCAAAAAGCCCGAGTCATCGACTCGGGCTTTTTTTATTGTGCGCGGGAGCTGAGGGGCTGCTCCCTTTGCACATCAGCCTTAGAGGCTGGCGCAGATCTGCCACAGATCGTACTGGATAGCGGCGGCGGTCACTTCCCGACCCGCCCCCGGCCCCTGGATCACCAGCGGGTTGGTGCGGTAGCTGTCGCTCTCGATGGCGAAGATGTTGTCGCACGGCAAGAGGTTGGCAAACGGGTGGTGGGGCTCCAGCGCCTCCAGTCCGACCCGCGCCTTGCCGTCATGCTCGAAGCGGGCCACGTAGCGCAGTACCTTGCCGAGGCGCTTGGCCCCTTCGAAGGCGGTCTGGATCGGGCCATCCAGCTCTTTCAGTCTGTCCATAAACTGATCTGCGGTCACCTTGCGAAGCGTAACGGGCACCAGATTCTCCAGCTCGATATCGGCGGAGTCGAGCTCGAAGCCTGCCTCCCGCGCCAGAATAAGCAGCTTGCGACGCACATCCTGACCGGAGAGATCCTCGCGGGGATCCGGTTCGGTCAGGCCGTGCTGCCACGCCTCGTCCACCAGCTCGGAGAAGGGGCGAGTGCCGTCATACTGTTGGAACAGCCAGGAGAGGGTGCCGGAGAAGATGCCGGAGACCCCCTGAATGCGGTCGCCGCTCTGGCGCAGCATCTGGATGCTGGACTGGATTGGCAACCCGGCGCCCACGGTGGCGTTGTAGCGCCACTGTACCTGATGGTCACGGCAGGTCTGTTTGATGCGCTGGTAGAACTCGCTGTCGGCGGCACCGGCAAACTTGTTGGCGGCGATGATGTGAATGCCAAGCTGGGCGAAGTCGGGGTAGTAGCGGCTCACCGTTTCACTGGCAGTCATGTCCAGCGCAATCAGCGCATCGAAGCCGTGCTGCTCAAGCTGGGAGAGCAACTCCGGCCAGATCAGCGGTTTGGGGTTGAAGTTGTCCTGTACCTTGAGGGGGTTGAGTCCCTCTTCATCGAGCAGGCCCCCTTCCGAGCTGAACACCCCGTAGAGGGTGAGCGCCAGATTGAGCTCATGTTCCAGCCGTACCTTTTCACGGGCGTAGAGGCTGAGCCAGTGGCCGCCGATATTGCCCTTGCCGAACACCACCAGTCCGACCCGGGTCGGGCGGCTGAAGAGGGCGCTGTGGAGGGCGATGAGCAGCGGCTCCAGCACTACCTGACGCAGCACGGCCACCAGACTCAGGTCATCTCGGGCCACCTGGACGAACTCCAGCGGTTGATCCGCCAGCAGCTGATAGAAGCGATGACACTGCTCCGCGTTGTCGGTGACACCGGCGCCGACCAGTGCCACCAGACTGTACCCCTCTTTCTGGATCAGGCCAGTGAAGCTCCCTTGTAGCTGGAAGTCGCGCAGCAGCTCGAAGGCTCCTTGTGCCACTTCGAGGGTGTAGGCGAGGCGCAGGATCCGGCGATCCGGCTGGCGCTGCTGGGTAAGCGGGTTGAGGCGGTGGCGGGCCAGATGGGCCTCGATGGTGGCGACCGTCTGTTCATAGTTGGTCTGCGGCAGCACCTTCAGCTCGATGAGGGCGATCTGATCCACCGAGGAGACGATGCGGGCGCCACCGGAGCGGGGGGCGCGGCGCAGGATGTGGGTGCAGCCCTCATCCGGGTTGTAGCTGCAGCGCAAAGTGAGGCGCTGGCGGCTGTCGGCCACAGGTTGCAGGGTGCGCGAATGCAGCACCGAGGAGCCAAGACGGGCCAGCTCGTTGGCTTCGGCGAGGCTCAGGCGCTCCAGCAGACGCGCCTCCTTCACCCGACGGGGGTCGGCGCTGTAGACCCCGGCCACGTCGCTCCAGATGGTGGTGGATTCGCCGTCCGCCAGCAGCGCCAACAGGCTGGCGCTGTAGTCGGATCCATTGCGACCGAGCAGCAGGGAGCGCCCCTCCATGTCGGCAGCGATAAAGCCGGTTACCACGATGCGACCGGCATGCTCCGCCAGTCGCGCCTTGAGCAGTTCGCTGGAGAGCGCAGTATCTACCTTGACCAGAGCGCCATCCTCGGCGCGCAGGAAACTGCGGGCATCGAGCCAGATGGCCTTGTCGCCGCGGCTGGTGAGCAGGGCTGCCAGCAGGCGCGCCGACCACACTTCGCCAAAGGCGAGCAGTCCGTTGCGGGCGAAGCGGTCAAACTGCCCCTCCAGGGTCTTGGCGATCAGCTGCATGTCGTCGGCCAGCTGCTTGCTCAGATCAAGCTGTAGCTCACCCTCCAGCAGGCCGTCGATCAGGCTCTGCTGATAGGCCTGCAGGGCCGAGATGGCTTCACCGGCGGCTTCGTCCCCCGCTTCGGCCAGCTCCACCAGCTGGATCAGCCGGTTGGTGGTCTTGCCGGCGGCGGAGACCACGATCAGTTCATCCCCGCCCACCTGTTGTTCAACGATACTGGCGACCCGGCGATAACAGACCGGATCCGCCAGACTGCTGCCACCAAATTTGTGGATGTGACGTCGCTTCAATCCTGCTTCTGCTGCCACCGCGATCTCTCCTTGTTGCTGCTGTTCCATTACTTCGCTACCTGTTCTGCCTGCTGCGCCTGTTCAAAAGCCTGAGCCAGATCGGCCACCAGGTCTTCACCGTGTTCAATACCGACCGACAGCCGCAGCAGCTGGGCGCTGATACCTGCTGCCTGCTGCGCGACCGGGGTCATGGCCCTGTGAGTCATGCTGGCCGGATGGGCCACCAGACTCTCCACCCCGCCGAGGGACTCGGCCACCGAGAAGAGGGTGAGGGCCGCGAGGAAGGCGCGAATGCCCGCCTCGCTGCAATCGAGTTCAAAACTTAGCATGGCGCCGAAGCCGGACTGTTGACGGCGCGCAATATCGTGGCCCGGATGGCTAGGCAGGCTGGGGTGATAGATGCGTTTCACCAGCGGCTGCTGTTGCAGGAAGGTGAGGATGCGGTCGGTGTTCTCCTGATGGGTGCGCAATCTGGGGGCCAGAGTGCGCAGGCCGCGCAGGGTGAGGTAGGAGTCGAACGCCCCGGAGGTGAGCCCCAGACAGTTGGCCCACCACACCAGCGACTCGGCCAGTGCGGCCTCCTTGGCAATCGCCACTCCGCCCACCACGTCTGAGTGACCGTTGATGTACTTGGTGGTGGAGTGCACCACCACGTCGGCACCGAGGGCCAGCGGTTGTTGCAGCAGGGGGGAGAGGAAGGTGTTGTCCACCACCACCTGCGCACCCACCTCGTGGGCGGCGCTGGCAATGGCGCGGATATCCACCACCCGCAGCAACGGGTTGGAGGGGGTCTCCACCCATACTAGCGCAGGCTTTTGCGCCAGCGCGGCGGCCAGAGCGGCCTCGTCACCCTGATCGACAAACTGCACCCGGTAGTGGCCCTTGGCCGCCAGATACTCAAACAGACGCCAGGTGCCGCCGTAGCAGTCGTGAGGGGCGATCAGCAGATCCCCCGCCTTGAGCAGGGCAGTGGTGACCAGATGGATAGCGCCCATGCCGGTGCCGGTAACCACGGCGCCAGCTCCCCCTTCCAACGCCGCCAGCGCGTCCGCCAGATTGGTGCGGGTCGGATTGCCGGAGCGGGCATAATCGTATTGACGGGGCTCGCCAAAGTCGGCAAAGGTGTAGTTGCTGGAGAGGTAGATAGGCGGCACCACGGCACCGTGTTGCTGGTCTGTCTCAATCCCGGTGCGAACAGCCAGGGTGGCCTTGTGGGTCATGTTACTCTCTCCTTGAACTGTCTCTGGGCGATGGCTGCGTTGCCTGCGCCACGGCGATCCTGCCATTACTGGCCTATGGTGAACCACCTTACGCCAGCACAAAAAAGCCGTCAACACTTCCAGACGTCTAAATGGCTTTGCTGTTGGATTGCCATTAATTTCCTTAAGGGTTAAAATCCGCGCTCACGGCTAAATGAGAACAGGTGAGTCATGGGAACAGAGTGGAACGGCGACTACGTCAGCCCCTACGCGGAACACGGTAAGAAGAGCGAACAGGTCAAGAAGATTACCGTCTCGATCCCGCTCAAGGTGCTGAAAGTGTTGACCGATGAGCGCACCCGCCGTCAGGTGAACAACCTGCGTCACGCGACCAACAGCGAGCTGCTCTGTGAAGCCTTCCTGCACGCTTTCACCGGCCAGCCGCTCCCTTGCGACGAAGATTTGCGCAAGGATCAACCGGACAGTGTCCCGGCCGAAGCGCGCGCCATCATGGAAGCGCTGGGCAAAGAGATCGAAGATTTCGACAAGGAATAATCCCCAATGACGCGGCCCTGGCCGCGTCATTGCTATCTGCCATGTCCCGCTTCAGCCTGCGCCACTATCACCACCACGTCTGCAGCCATAGCCACGACTTTGCCCAGCTGGTGATCCCCCTCGAGATCGAGGTGCAGGGCCGGGGGCGCAGGCTTGCCCCCGGTTCTGCCTGCATCATCGCTCCCGGCGAGCGGCACGACTACGCTGCCGATCCCGCGCTTTCGTTTTTGGTGCAGGAGAGCGATTGGCTGCCCGGCGATCTGGCGGCCCGCCCCTTTATCGAGCTGGATGAACCCCAGCGTCACTACCTCGCTTTTCTGCACCGCATGGTGGCCGAGGGGCGGCTGGTGGCGGGTATGGCGCAGGTGTGGCTCTCCCTGCTGGCGGAAGGGCAGGGGATGCAGAGCGCAGCCACGCCGCGTCTTGCCGCCCGCATCCTCAAGGTGCAACGCCATATCGAGGCCAACCTCGCCGCCCCGCTGACCAATCAGCAACTCGCCGCCATCGCCTGCCTTGGCCAGAGCCAGTTCAAGCTCGCCTTTCGCCAGCAGTTGGGGGTGAGCGTCTCCCACTACATTCGCAGTCGACGCATGGCGCTGGCGCGTACCCTGCTTGCCGGTACGCAACTGCCTGTTGGCGAGATTGCCAGCCGCTGCGGTTACCAGAATCAGGGGGCCTTCAGCGAGCGCTTCCTGGCCGAGAACGGGCTTACTCCGTCCCTCTGGCGTCAGCAAAACGGCTACCTGCCGCAACGAAACGGCTGATCGCCGAAGACGGGATGCTCTCTTTGGGCCATGCTGCGGGTCATGCAAGGTGCACGATAAACAGGAGCCGAAATGGAGACGATTAGCTGGCAGGATTTCGAGATGGTGGAGCTGAGGGTGGGCACCCTGGTGCGGGTCGAGCCGTTCCCCGAGGCGCGCAAACCGGCCTACAAGGTGTGGGCGGATTTTGGCCCCGAACTGGGGATACGCAAGAGCAGTGCCCAGATCACCGCGCTATACCAGCCAGAGCAGCTGGTGGGCCGCCAGATCATCGCCGTAGTCAACTTCCCGACCAAACAGATAGGGCCGTTTCAGTCTGAATTTCTGCTGACCGGTTTCTATCGGCCGGATGGCGCCGTAGTGATGGCTATTCCCGAGCAGGCGGTGGAGAACGGCGCCAAGCTGGGCTGAGTTCATACCCGAACAGAGACAAGAGAGGCGACCCCGGGGTCGCCTCTCTTTTTTGTTTTCTGCTGCGAGTCGTTACTTCAACAGGCTGAAGATCAGCGCCGATACCGCCAGCGAACCGGTCAGCAGGATAAAGCCGTTGGTCCAGCCGTGACGGAAGCGGGCCAGCGCCTCCACCTTGTAGATGGCAATCACCGGCATGATGAACAGGATCATGGCGATAACCGGGCCGGAGAGGGTCTCCATCAGCCCCAGAATGCCCGGGTTGATGACGGCGGCACCCCAGATGGCGAAGAACATCAGGGCGATACCCAGCTTGTCCGCCTTGGCCAACGGCAGGCCGGTGGGCTTGGCGATCAGGCTTTTCAGGCTTTCACGGGCACCGAGGAAGTGGCCGAGGAAGGAGGAGCTGATGGCGATAAAGGCGATGAGTGGCCCCAGAGTCACGATCACCGGGTTGTCGGTGATGTTGGCGAGATAGGAGAGCACAGAGACGTTCTGGGCCTTGGCTTCAGCCAGCTGGGCTGGCGAGAGGCTCAGCACGCAGGAGAAGACGAAGAACAGCACGAAGCCCACCAGCATTACTGTGGTGTTGCGCAGGATCAGGCCGCTCTTGGCTTCGGCCTGCTCGCCATATTCACGACGCTGCACGTTGGCAAAACCGGAGATGGCGGCAGCGTGGCTGAAGGCGAACACGGTGACCGGCAGCGCCAGCCAGACGGTATTGAGGAAGCTGACCCCTTCAAACGCGGTCACTTCCGGCCACTGCCACTGAGGGATCAGGTAGCAGGAGAGCGCCGCCAGAATGGCCGCCAGCGGATAGACCATAAAGGCGAAGGCGCGCAGCATCGCTTTCTCCCCCGCCAGCATCACGGCGATCATGGCAAACACCAGCACGCCGGAGAGCATCACCCGATCCGGGGTCGTCATGCCGAGCTGGTTGACCATAAAGCTCTCCACCGTGTTGGTCAGCCCGACCCCGTAGATGAGCAGGATTGGGAAGATGGAGAGGAAGTAGAGCGCCGAGATGAGGCGACCGGCCATCTTGCCGAAATGCTCCTCCGCCACTTCGGTGAAGTCGGCGTGGGGGCGTGACGAGGAGAGCACGAAGCGCGCCAGCCCGCGGTGGGCGAGGAAGGTCATGGGGCCTGCCAGTACCGCGACGATGACGAGGGGCCAGATTCCGCCCAGACCAAGATTGATGGGCAGGAACAGGATGCCGGCCCCAACGGCGGTGCCAAACAGGCTGATAACCCAGTGGGTGTCGTGACGGCGCCAGCGGGTGATGCTGGCAGTGGTGGAGCAGGAACCGGATAGCTCCTTGGTAGCCTCTACAGATAAACTCATTACTAATTCACTTTTTGTTAGTGTTTTAATCTGAGTTAATTGTGGTTTATCGGGATTTAATTCTCAAAAAGCGAGACTGAAACATATCACTGCCATTGCGGGGTTTAGCCAGCGAGATTGGGAATGGAATCTGGATCGCAGAATGAAACAAAACTGATATTGGTGATTTTTGTGAAATATAAAACCAAAATTTGATCTACTGTCATTTTTTTATTTTGGCTAATCAGGTGTTTTCAGGATTACGTGAAAAATCGCACCATTTCTCGCCGACCGATTGTGATGTTTCACTATCATTTTGCCGCTTTGCCAGCGTATCACGCTGTTCAAGAGCGCCTTGACCAGCGGATCACACCGGCCATCACCCGGGCAACTTCCCTGAAAAAGCAGGCGGCCATCGGGCCGCCTGCTTGTCTGGTGTGATGATATCGCTATCCGCCTAGTGGGCCAGAATGTTGCCCCAGGCGAGATCCGGATCTCCCATCACGATAAAGTCAGGGTTCTCCAGAGATTCGGTTTCGTTGTAGCTGAGTGGCTGCAACGCCAGGCTGAGGATGCGGCCACCGGCTGCCTCGACGATGCATTGGGCGGCGGCGGTGTCCCACTCGCCGGTGGGGCCGAGTCGCACGTAGCAATCGGCCGCACCTTCCGCCACCAGACAGGATTTGAGGGAGCTGGAGCCAAGCGGGATCAGCTCGTAGTTGATGGCCGGGTTGAGGCGGCGGGTGAGGTTTTCCAGCTTCTGGCGACGGCTGATGGCCACCACCAGCGAGTCGGGCTGGTCATGCTCGTGGTGCATGGCGCTGATGGGCAACACCTCGCCATTCACCTCCTTGAAGGCGCCGTGGCCGCGCACCGCCCAGTAGAGCACGTTGGACTCGGGAGCATAGATGACCCCGAGCACCGGCACATTGTCCCGCACCAGGGCGATCAGGGTGGCGAAGTCGCCGCTGCCCGCGATAAATTCGCCGGTGCCGTCGAGGGGGTCCACCAGCCAGTACTGCCGCCAGTTGGATCGCTGGCTGAAGGGGATGTCGGCCGCCTCTTCGGTCAGCACGGGAACGTGGGGAGTGAGCGCCGAGAGTGCCTGTTTGAGGTAGGCATCGGCAGCAAGATCGGCACTGGTGACCGGGGTCGCATCCTCCTTCAGCTGACGCTCGAACTGACCGCCGTGATAGATGTCGTGAAGGATCCTTCCGGCTTCGCGGGCAATCTCCTTGACCCCCGGCACCCAGGCCAACAACTCCTGCATCTCGTTATCCTCTGTCTGTTAACTGCCCGTCTGCGGGCTACTCTGCCTGCTCCGCCAGCCACTTCTGGGCCAAGAGCAGGGCACTGATGCTGCGGGACTCGGTGAAGTCGGGTCGCGCCAGCAATTCGTCTATCCGGTTTAGCGGCCAGGGGATCACTTCCAGCGGTTCGGGTTCATCGCCGATCCGCTGCTCGGGGAAGAGATCCCGGGCCAGCAGGATGTCCATCCTGCTGGAGAAGTAACCGGGCGCCAGCGACACCTGTTTGAGCAGGGTCAGGCTGTTGGCGCCAAAGCCCGCCTCTTCCATCAATTCCCGGTTTCCCGCCTCGAAGGCATCTTCGCCTGGGTCGATCAGCCCTTTGGGAAAGCCCAGCTCGTAGGAGTGGGTGCCGGCGGCATACTCGCGCACCAGCAGCAGGGTGTGGGCATCGAACAGCGGCACCACCATGACGGCGCCCCGGTTGCCGCCGCGCATCCGCTCGTAGACCCGCTCTTCGCCATTGGAGAACTTGAGGTGTAGCGATTCCACCTTGAACAGTCGGCTCTCGGCGACGATATCGGCTTTGAGGATCTCCGGTTTGCTCTTGGGATGATCCAGTTGGTCGGCAGAGATGTGCTCGGGTTTGCTCTTGTGGGGGTCGCTCATCGGACGCTGGCAGCTCGTTAAAAAATCGTGCTTCAAGAGTAAACGACTCTCACACCGAACACCACGGGCCAGGGAGGGGAAAGGGGGAGGAAAAATCCGTTATACTGCCGCCCCGTTTTCCGAGATCCGCGATCAAGAGGCCCGATGCCACACTCCTGCTCCACCACCTTGCCCTGGCACCAGATAGACACCGTCTTGCTCGATATGGATGGCACCCTGATCGATCTGCATTTTGACAACCACCTCTGGCAGCAGCTGGTGCCAGAGCGTTACGCCGAGCGGCTCGGTCTGCCGCTGGATGAAGCCAAAGCGCAGATCGACGTCCACTATCACGCCGTCAACGGCACCCTCAACTGGTACTGCGTGGATTACTGGAGCGAGACCTTGGGGCTCGATATTCGCGCCCTCAAGCAGGAGCTGCTTGTGAAGATCCAGTGGCGCCCCCACGCCATCCCCTTTCTGGCCGAGTTGCGTGCCGCGGGCAAGCAGCTGGTGCTTTTCACCAACGCCCACCCTGCCAGTCTGTCGGTGAAGGATGCGCAACTCGGTCTTGCCGACCATCTGGATCTGATGGTGAGTACCCACGAGCTGGGCTGGTCGAAGGAGAGCCAGCACTGCTGGCAGGCGCTGGCCGAGCGGCTGGCGTTCGATCCGGCCCGCACCCTGTTTGTGGATGACAGCGAGCGGATCCTGCGGGCTGCCGCCGACTATGGCATCGGCTACCAGCTGGCGATCCAGAATCCGGATAGCTGCAAGCCGGAGCAGAGCATCACCGCTTTTCCGGCGATCCGCGACTATGCCGAGTTGCTGCCGCTGGCGATCTGAATCTGCTGAAACGACAGAGGGCTGCATCATGCAGCCCTCTTTCTTTGATTTGAATTTTGGTTATCTGACGCCTGATGGCGAAAAATCACAGCTCCCGAAACGGGCGCCGCTTCTCCTCTTCGATGACGATCGCCTCCAGATTGGCGACCCGCTCCTGCAGCTCCCGAATGACCAGATCCTGCTTGCCGAGGCGGTCGGTGATGCGGGCATCCCCCATCTGGTAGCGGGCCCGCTTGCCGAGGTATCCGAACAATACGCTGATAAATACGATCAGGACTATGCCTGTCCACATGGTCATGTCACGACTCCTTGTCGTCTATAAATGGCGAAAACGCTGATGGATCCGTTCTGTTTTCTCATAGCCGCCAATTGGCCGCAATGGGGCCCTTTTCGCCTTTGTGATGCAGTTGGCTATTGCTGCCGGAGGGGGCGGCCAAGCCACCACCTTGTTACCCAGGTGGCTATTGCTGCCAGAGGGGGCGGCCAAGCCAGAGTCCCCACAGGGTGAGGTGCAGCAGCACGATAAACCAGAAGACCAGCCGGTAGCTGCGCTTCTGGGTCTTGTGACGCAGCCACTGGCGGGCAACCAGTGCCCCCGGCCAGCCGCCGCACAGCTCCAGCAGATGGAGCCTCGACTCGGGAATGCGCCACTCACCCCGTACCGCCTGCCGCTTGTCCCAGGCGTAGGCGGCTACCGTGAGCAGGCTCATGGAGAGCAACACGGCCAGCGGCCACCACTGCTGGCCGTCGAGACCGAGCCAGAGGGCGGCACCCAGTGGCAGCAGCGCCAGCGCCATCATTGGGCCAGCTCCCAGCAGCGCTCCTCGTCCTGCTTGAGGGTTCGGATCACCTTGGCCGGATTGCCCACCGCCACCGAGTCGGCCGGGATGTCGCGGGTGACCACGGCGCCGGCGCCAATGATGGAGCGCGGCCCTATGGTGACGCCGGGGCAGATGATGGCACCGCCGCCGATCCAGCAGTCATCGCCGATCCGCACCGACTTGTTGTAGGCGGTCCAGTTGCGTCGTTCCAGATAGTTCATGGTGTGGGTAGCGGTGTAGATCTGCACGTTGGGGGCCAGCAGCACATGGCTGCCGATATGCACTTCACCCAGATCGAGAATGGTGACGTTGAAGTTGAAGAAGGTCTTCTCGCCGATGTAGATGTTGCGGCCAAACTCGCAGGTAAACGGCGTGCTGATCCAGCAGGAGTCGGGGCAGTGGCCGAACAGCTCGCGGCAAATCTGCTGGCGCAGAGGGCCATCGCCTGCAGGTGAACCATTAAGCTGGGCCAGCAGCGCCTGACCGCGGATCCGGTCGTTCGCTATCTCCTCGCTCTGGCCATCCAGCGCCCCGCCTGCCAGTACCTTGTCCCAGTCGCTCGCCATTGCTACCTCCTCATGCTGCAAGAGCAGGCAGTATACGTGACTGTCAGGGGCGCCGTCAGTCTGTCACTTGTTGCAGGTGATCCCCGTCAACCTGTGGGCCAGATCAGCGGCAGGATCAGCAGGGCCGAGACGAAGTAGGGGAGCAGCACCCGCAGCCCCAGACTGCGACCGCCGATGCCCAGGGCCAGCAACCCCTTCACCAGCGAGTTGACCAGCCCGGCCAGCAGAATGCCGCGAGCGGCGACCTCCAGTGCCAGCTCCTTGTGGGAGAGCTGGGAGAGCGACAGCGTGATGGCGTCCACATCGGTGATCCCCGAGACCAGCGACAGCAGATAGACCCCCGAGTTGCCTACCTTGTCTTGCAGCAGAGTTGCCATAAAGCCGATCAGCGCCAACAGCAGGCCGAACTTGATGGCGGTGGCCAGATCGAGCGGGTTGCTGGTTTCCGGTTTTACCGGGCCGTCAGTCAGCTCCTCGCGCTGGCGCCAGAACCAGAAGGCAAAGCCGTAGACAGTGGTGGCCAGCAGCAACAGGGGGGCGACGAGGCGCATCGCCAGCTCGCTGTGAATGAGCAGCACCAGCACCAGCAGCCGCAGCCACATGGTGGCCCCTGCCAGCAGGATGCCGGTAGCCAGCAGTCGCTCCAGCCCGCCCTGCTCCTTGTTGAGGCGGGCAAACTGCAATGTGAGGGCGGTGGAGGAGGCCAATCCCGCCAGTATGCTGGTGAGTACCAGCCCAGCGCGGGTGCCGAGCAGCCGCACCGCGAAGTGGCCGCAGAACGAGATGCCGGCGATCACCACCACCATCAGCCAGATCTTGAAGGGGTTGAAGGCATCGAGGGGCCCCATCTCTTCGTTGGGCAGCACCGGCAGCAGCACCAGCGAGATGAGCAAAAAGCGCAGGGTGGCGTGAAATTCGGTTTCGCTCAGAAACAGCATCCCCTGCTGGATCTTGCCCTTGAGCCCCATCAGCAGGGCCGCCAGCACGGCGCAGGCCACCGCCTCGCTCGGGCTGAGCAGTACCGACATCAGCCCCAGCAGATAGGTGAGCAGCATAGCCACCGAGCTGGTGAGGCCGAACTCTCCCTGCCAGCGCTGGGCCAGCCAGACCGAGAGGCCGCAGCCGGTCACCACCGCCAGCAGGCCGAGCAGCGGCAGCCAGGGGCCCAGAGTGGGCAGCAACAGCGCACAGACCCCGCCGAGCAGGCCGATAAGGCCGTAGGTCCGCATTCCGGCGATGCGCTGGTTGTCCCCCAGCTGGCGCACCTGCCAGCCCCGCTCCAGTCCGATGATAAGGCCGATGGCCAGTGAGACCAGGGCTCCGTTGACGGGTTCGGCATTGATCCACATGGCGGCTTCCTTTTCGCGTTGTTGCTGCCTGATCCCATGATGGCACAGGGCGTAAGGAGGCAGAGGGGCATGGCTCACAGAGTCTGCGTCCGGCTCCCGATGCGAGTGGCCGATATGAGCAATAGAGATGGAGCGCGAGCACTGCACAAGAGTCGTGCAGGCTATCGGGGAGGTGTTATGGGCTGCTAGCCCGCCATCGACGTCCAGATTTGAACGGGGATAGAAGACAAGAAGGGGAGCCAATGGCTCCCCGTTTTATTGATGGCGTCATGACCCGCTGCGGATCACTTCAGCTCAATCCAGGCTTCTTGCCAGTGGGACCCGACACCCGGCTCGAACTGGGTGGCGGTGGTGGCCCACTGCACGCAGTAGCCGCTGTAGGGGAAGGGCTTGCACTGATAGACCTTGCCATTTTTCGGCTGCTGCACCTTGGTACCGGCGGTGTAGGACTTGATGTTGTTCGGGAAGACGAAGTCATATTCGCCGCTGCTCTGCTCCTTGAACATCAGGTCCATGGTCTGCTGGATGGTCTCGCCGCCCGCTTTCGGGGTGGCCTTGATCACCAGCTGGTGGTGACCTGCCTTGAGCCCTTCCAGCGCCATGGTAAAGGAGTGGCTGCTGTCCTTGATGTCGGCACTGCTTTCACCCTTGGCCACGCCGCCATGGTCATAGAGGGTGTTGGTGACGGCCAGATCGCCCTGTGCGGTGACGGTGAAATCGAGGGTTGCCTTGCCGTTGTCCAGCACATAGTCGCTGGCCAGACCGCTGACGCTGATGCTGTCCACCACCGGCGGTTGCTGCTGTTGCAGGTCAATCTCGACCCGCTTCAGCTCGCTGTTTCGCTTCAGATAGATGGGGTTCATACCGTAGACCGGATTGAACTGGCCATCGGCCCCTTGCTGACCGGCGCGGATCAGGCTCTGTTCGGCGTTGATCTTGCCTGCGAGGGCATGGGCCCAGTTGTTCTTCTGGCCCTGCTCGGCAGTGGTGATGGTCAGCACGGTCTGCAGATCGGGGCGCTCACCGTTGGCATCGAATACCCGGGTCATTGCCTTGTCACCTGCCGCGAGGTCGATGGAGGGGTAGATGGTGCCGGCCTGACTCCACTCCAGCGGCGGCTGGCTGCCATCTTTGAACTTGGCATCGATGATGTTGTAGAAGCTGTTGCTGGTGTCGCCCACTTCCCACACGCCGAGGATCACTTGATAACCGGTGCGCTCCGGCAGGATACAGTTGTGGGTCACCTGCTTGGGCGGCTGCATCATGTTGCCGTCGATGACGCAGAAGGGATTAAGGTCAAACGAGGCGCGGGTGAGCGGCTGGTTGGGGTTCCAGTCCTGCTTGGTGAGGTAGTAGCGCCAGTTGCGGGTGACGTGGTTGGCGGTGAAGGTCCAGCTGATGGCGAAGGGGCCGGGCTGTACTTCACGTTTGGTCCAGCGGTCGCTGGTCTGGATGTTCAGCTCGCTCCAGCGCGGGCTGCCCGCCGAGGCGATTTGACCATCCTGTGGGCCGCTCTGCGGGAAGCCGGAAGGGCCCTCCACGCTCTGGGGTTCCCACTGCACGCCGCCACACTGGCTGTTGCCGCCGGTTTTGCACAGATAGTTGCGGCTCTCTGGCTGGCTGATGTAGCCATGAGCCAGGGCGCTGCCGCTGGCCAGCAGAGCCAGCACCGCTGCGATGTGATTGAGTTGGATTTTTGCTGCCATACATTCCTCTGTTCGACAGATGTGGGCAGTCAGTTGGCCTGGGGATTCCCCGATACACACTTGCGTGTGGCAACCCCGCTATCCTGGACAAAACGTCTGTAGACCGGAGGCTTTGCGTCCCGACCTTTCGGTCAGTTTGCCAAATGACTAGATGATTAGTGATGGGCCAAATGTTCGGCCATCAGCATTGTGCACTGCATTGATTCGTTATTTGAAGTTGAATGTTTAAACGCATCATCCAATGGCGCGCAAATCATTCTAACTGGCTGTTTTTAAATTGTTCTCTTGTTTGTGAATGGCGTCGAATGCCGTTGAATATACCAATAAGATGCATGCTCGCCGCGTGTTTTGCGGCGTAAAAAAACCTGCCAGCTGAGCTGGCAGGTCGGGTGACAAGGCGACACGTATTGACGCTATCAATGGCGGGCGTGCTGCTCGCCGGAGGGGGGAGACAGGGGCGCCATCATCGGCGCCGCGGCGGACTCCTTGCCCAGTTTGAACACCGCAAGCCGCTCATCCAGACTGCGGGAGAGACCGGCCAGCAGCTCGCTCTCCTGCGCCAGTTGCGAGGCGGACTGGGACATCTCCAGCGCCGAGTCGTTGATGCCGCTGACATTGCGGTTCATATCCTCGGCCACCATGCTCTGCTGCTCGGCGGCGGTCGCGATCTGGGTTGCCATGTCGCTTACATGCTGGATGTGGTTGACGATCAGGGTGAGATCCTGCCCCGCCTGCTGGGACTGGTTGACGCTGCTCTCTGCCAGTTTGCGGCTGGTATCCATGGCGTTGGCGGCGGTGACGGCCCGTTGCTGCAGCTGGGCAATGGTGCTCTGGATCTCTTCGGTGGATTGGCGAGTGCGGCTGGCCAGCTGGCGCACCTCGTCGGCTACCACGGCAAAACCGCGGCCCTGCTCGCCAGCCCGTGCTGCTTCGATGGCGGCGTTGAGGGCCAGCAGGTTGGTCTGCTCCGAAATGGCGCTGATGACGGCGGTCACTTCGCTGATCTGCATCACTCCCTCCTTGAGCTGGTTGACCTGCTGGGTGGCCTGCTCCACCTCGGTGGCCAGCGCCTTGATGCCGTGCACGCTGGCATGAACATCACGGTTGCCGAGGCCCGCTTCACCGGTCGCTTCCTGGGTATCCCGCGCGGTATTTTCGGCGTGTCCGGCCACATCGGAGATGGTGGCGCTCATCTCGTTCATGGCGGTAGCGAGCTGGGCCAGCTGATCCCGCTGGCTGGTGACCGCCTGATTGGTCTGCTCGGCAGAGGCGGCGATGCGCAGGGCGGCATCTGCCACGTTGCGAGCCCCCTGGCTGGCCTCCAGTAGGGCGTGGCGGATGGCATCGAGACTCTGGTTGGTGCAGCGGGCGACCACTCCCAACTCATCCTTGCCCTGTACCGGGATGCTCACCACCAGATCCCCCTTGGCGACCCGCTGCATGGCGTGGTTGATCTGGCTGAGAGGGGAGACGATAGAGTGCGTAATGCGCCAGCCCAGCAGCCCCATCAGCAGGATCACGATGGCGGTGGCGGTCCCCATCTTCATGTACTGGGCCCAAATGGTCTGCTGAATATCTTGCAGCAGCATGCCGGAACCGAGGATCCAGCCCCAGGGCTGATAGCCGGAGACCATGGAGAGCTTGTCGGCGGTTTCACCCGACGGGCCGACCCAGACATATTGCAGAGTGCCCTGTTTGCCCCCTTTGGCGATATCCACCATCTGATACCAGAACTGCCCGGCGGTGGCGGCACCTCCTTCACCCATCTTCTGGCCGACCAGTTCGGGACGGATGGGGTGAACCACCATGGTGCGGTTCTCGTCGATGACGAACAGGTAGTTGTTGCCATCAAAGCGGGTGTTGGTCAGCAGCTTGCGCGCTTCCTGCTGGGCCTGCTCTGCTGGCAGGGTGCTGGCCAGAAACTGGATCTGGCTCATGGCCTGCTCCAGTACCGCATTGAGCCGCGCCTCTCGCTCGCTCATCAGATTGCGCTGGAGCGCGTTGGCCGAGATAAGCAGCAGCGAGACAAAACCGACAAACGCCAGTGCGAGCAGCAAAATCAATTTGCGGCTCACGGTAATATCACCGAGCTTGAACATGACTAAACCCTCATTTCCCTGTTGATTTTATGTGGCTCTGTACCGCGGCAGCCAGTTCGTAAGAGTTAACAACTCATTTACTTTCAGTCTCTTGCCGAGCTTTCTCAAATGAGCGTTTTAACATCAGTATAGTCAGCAGACAGCAACCCCCACTTTTTGGTAGCGTGTTGATGCGCATCCCTGCGCAATTTTTGCCAAATAGTGTGAATGGTTTGGCATTTCTTCAAAAAAAGGAGTGGGCCCCGCTGCGGGTGACCCCATAACAAGAGGGAATTTATGAGTTCCATTGCCAGGAATTACTTCAACCAGCTCAACGCCGACTACCTGCAGGTGCACTGGCGCAAGGAGGGTCTCTTCTGGTCCACCTATATGGGCACCAGCGATGATCAGGCCGGTTTCACCGCGGCCGAGCAGGCCTACAAGGCCTTTTGTGCCAATCCGGCCCGTCTGCCCGAATTGCGGGAGATGTTGGTGCAGGCCGACGAGGATGATCTCAAGCGCGGTCTGCAAGGCTGGATCGCCTTCTTCGAGTGCAATGTGATTGAAGATCCCGCCGCTGCCGCCCTGATGGATGAGCTGGTAGCTGCCGAGGCGGAGCTGTTCGCCCGCCGCAAGGGGCTGAAACTGACCCTGCTGGATGAGCTGGGCCAGCAGGTTGCAGGCAGCCTGCCCGCCGCCAGTACCTCGCTCGCCGCCAGCCCGAACGAGGCGGTGCGCCAGAGCGCGCTCGCCATGTTCCACACCCTGGAGCAGTGGGTGGTCGGCAACGGTTTTCTCGAGGTGGTGGCGATCCGCAACCGCTTTGCCCGCGCCATGGGCTATCGCGACTACTTCGACTACAAGGTGCGCAAGAACGAGCAGATGAGCCCGGAGCAGCTGTTCGCCATCCTCGACGACTTTATTGCCCGCACCGACGCTCGGTTGCAGCAGAGTCTGGCCGAGCTGAAGGCCGCCAAGGGCGAGGCGGCCCTGCTGCCCCACAACCTGCGTTACAGCGTGAGCGGCGACGTGACCCGCCAGCTCGATCCTTACGTGCCCTTCTCGCGGGCGCTGCGGGATTGGGTCGAGAGCTTCCGCCGGCTCGGCATCCAGTATCGCGGGGCGACCCTGACGCTGGATTTGCTGACCCGGGAGGGGAAATACGAGAACGGCTTCTGCCACGGCCCGGTACCGAGCTTCTTCCAACAGGGGGAGTGGGTGCCAGCTGTGGTCAATTTCACCAGCCTGGCCGATCCGGCGCAGGTGGGCAGCGGCTGGAGTGGCCTCAACACCCTGTTCCACGAGGGAGGCCACGCCGCGCACTTTGCCAATGTCACCGGCAATGCCCCCTGCTTCTCACAGGAGTTTCCGCCCACCTCAATGGCCTATGCCGAGACCCAGTCGATGTTCTGCGACAGCCTGCTGGACGATGCCGACTGGCTCAAGCGCTACGCCAGAAATGCGGCGGGAGAGGCTGTTCCCGACGCCCTTATCAAGGAGATGATTGAAGCGCGTCAGCCGTTTCGCGCGTTTAACGAACGCCAGATCGCGCTGGTGGCCTACTTCGAGCGGGATCTCTACGCCATGGATGAGGCCGAGCGCACCCCCGAGGCTGTGTTGGCGCTGGCCCGCCAGTGGGAGCGCAAGATTGTCGGGGTCGAGAGCCCGCGTCCGTTGCTGGCCATTCCGCACCTCCTTAATCAGGAGTCGGCCTGCGCCTATCACGGCTACCTGCTGGCGCTGATGGCGGTGGAGCAGACCCGCGCCTTTTTCCTCAAACGTGATGGCTACCTCACCGACAACCCGCGTATCGGGCCGGATCTGGCCGCCCACTACTGGGGGCCAGGCAACGGCATGAGTCACGATGAGACCCTGCGCAGCCTGACCGGCGAGGGATTCAGCGCGGTGCCGCTGGCCGAGGCATGCAACCTGAGCGCCGCCGAAGCGTGGCAACAGGCTCAGGCCTGCATGGCCGCCGCCCAGCAGCGCCCCACGGCTGGCGAGGGAAGCCCGCTCGACGCCCATATCCGGGTGGTACACGGCGCCGAGCTTATCGCCGACAACCGCGAGTCGGAAACCCGCATGCTGGCCGACTTCGAGGCGTGGATTACCCGGTGCTACTTTGCTGGAGATGTCAGAGAGGAGCTGAGCTGCGTGCAGTAAGTGATGTGATGAAGGAAGGCTTGATATGAATAGGCAATTGGCAGGAGGGGCGACCTTCCTGCCATTCTTTTTTTCATTATTCACGATTCATCAATGACTTTATTTCCGCAATTTTCACAGATGGCATGGCGTTCAAAGCGATCCATGTTGGCCAGAAAGGGGCCGGCGGCCCAGCCGGTAATGAAGTCCTTGATAAACGCTTTGCACTTTTGCTCCGGTGTCAGCTGCTGGCCAAAGGTTTTGTCGACCAGCACCACGACATGGTTGGTCTCGCGCTGACAACTCGGGCAGTAGCGTTGTTCGGTGGATGAAAGCAAGGGGGGCTCCTGGTCCGGGGGAGTGGGCGGCAGGTTTTCCGCCGCAGATATGTGTCGTCCCCATTTGATCCCTTTTACAGGCAGGTCGTCAATCACGGCAGAGGTGGATTTTGCGCTATTCCCCATGAAGAGAGGGCCAGTCAGCAAGGGTGACCAGAGGGGCCAGCGGGCCCCTCTGCTGTTGCCGTTTGTCACACATTGCCACAGAAGCTTCCCCCTCTGGCAAAGTCTTGTGACCGGACGGGTGTGCAATGGTGCCATCAGCAGGGAGATGAGGCCCTGCCGCGATGGAACCAGGGAGCATGTTATGACGAACAAATGGATGTGGTGGCTGTTGCCACTGCTGGCGGTCGGAGTCTGGTGGCTCGGTTATGCGGGGGATGCCAACGGGGTGTGGCCCTGGCGCCATGAGATGTTGCTGCTGACCGGCCTGCTGGGGATGGCCTATATGGCCATTTCGCTGTTGCTGGCGTTGCGCCTGCCGCAGCTGGAGGTGTGGTGTGGCGGTCTGGACCGGATGTTGCGATTTCACCGTCAGACGGCCATCGGTGGCGCATTGGCGCTGACCGCCCACTGGCTGCTGGTGGAGGCGCCCAAGTGGGCGGTCTCGGCGGGTTGGCTGAGTCGTCCCGCCCGGCGTGGGGTCAGCGGTGCTGGGGCTGGCAATGGCATCTCGCTCCATGCCCTTGGCAATACCCTGGGTGAGTGGAGTTTCTATCTGCTGATCGCGCTGGTGGTGGTGAGCTTGCTGGCGCTGGTGAGTTATGGCCGTTTTCGGCTGATCCACCGGCTGGCGCCAATCATCTATCTGGCGGGGTGGGGGCACGGGCTCTGCCTGTTGCCTCAGATTGGAGCCATGACTCCCGTGGGGGTATCGATCTGGTTGATCGGTGGGCTGGGTGCTATCGGGGCCCTCTACTCCCTGCTGGGACAAGTGGGAGCACGGGATCGCCATCCGGGGCGGGTCATTGCGGTGCGGGCGCTGGCGGATCACTCCTGCGAGCTGACCATGCAGCTGGAGCGGCCGCTCGCCCATTACCGCCCGGGTCAGTTTGCCTTCTTCGAATTTGATGCCAAGGAGGGGCCGCACCCCTTTACCCTGGTGCGGGTGTCGACGGATCGGCGCCAGCTGGTGGTCGCGGTGCGGGCTCTCGGGGATCATACCCGTCAGCTGGTGGCAGAGGCTCGCGTCGGGGATGGAGTAGTGGTGACCGGCCCCTATGGCGCCTTTGTTGCGCCGCAAGGGGGAGGGCGAGCCCTCTGGCTGGGGGCCGGGATCGGTATCACGCCGTTCGTCGCCTGGCTGGAGGGGCTGGCTGCCCGTGGGGAGCTGGGCGAGGGGATCACCCTGATCCAGTGCGCGCCGGATCTGGCGGGGGCTGTCTACCACCAGCGGTTGGCCGAGCTCTGTCATCGCACCGGTGTGCGTTATCAGTTGCATCTGGACAAGGCGGCCGGGCGGCTGGATCTGGCCCGCATCGCGCAGGATGCGCCCGAGCAGGTGTGGTTTTGCGGGCCGGAGGGGATGGCAGATGCCCTGACCCGGCTGTTGCCGGACGGGCATCTGCATCGCGAGCTGTTTCGCTTTCGTTGAGCTCGATGGGGGCCGTTATTTGGCGCTGGCTGACAACTGCTTGAGGGCGGCTTGTACCGCTGCTTCCAGCTGCGGATCCCGTCCGGCCACCATGTCGGCGGGGGTGAGGGGCACCTGCAGATCCGGGATCAGCTCCTGATTCTCGTAGAAGGTACCGTCCGGTTTGCGCAGCCCCAGGGTCGGAATGCCGTAGGAGAGGCCCGGGATCAGCCGGGAGTCGTGGCTGTAGACCATGGTGCCGGTGCCGGGCACCGGATCGCCGACGATGGGGCCGACCTTGAGGGCGCGGTAGTACTCGGGGAAGGCGGAGCCTTCCGAGTAGCTGCCAGCGTTGACCAGCACCACCGAAGGCTTGGTCCACTGGCGAGTGGCGGCATCGGTTTCCCCCTTGCCCTGACGGGGCCAACTGCTTGCCATCCCCTTGGTGCTGCCGCTGCCGGTCAGAAACTCCACCAGGGTATTGGCGAGATAGCCGCCGCTGTTGAAGCGGACATCGACGATCAGCGCCTCGCGATTGCGCTGCCTGCCGAGGGCATCCGCCACCACCGCATCGTAGACCTCGCTATTCATTGCCGGCAGATAGACATAGCCGACACGTCCTCCGCTCAGCCTGGCCACCAGCTCCCGCCGTTTCTCAATCCAGCGATCCTGTTGCAGCTGGTACTCCTGCTGTTTGTCGATGGCGGTGATCACCACCTCGTCAGTTTGCTTGTTGCCCTCCTGCTGGAAGGTGAGGGCAAGCCGGGCGCCAGCCTGATGGTTGAGGGCCTGATCCAGCTCGGCCAGATTGGCAATCGGGACGCCGTTGATGGCGAGCAGGCGGGCGCCCGGGGCGATATCGCTCTCCTGATCCAGCGGGCCGCCAGAGAGCACGGCGGTGAGCATCACCCCTTGTTCGCTATCCTGCCAGTAGCCGCCAAGGCTGGCGGTCTCGTCCGCCATGCGCGGGAAGGGGGCGGGGCCGCTGCCCCAGGTGTGGGAGACATTGAGCTCGCCAGCCAGCTCCGCCAACAGGTTGCCAAAGTCCCGCGGGTTGCCGATGCCCGGCAGCAGGCGGCGGTAAGCGGCGACATAGCTATCCCAGTTCACACCGTTCATATCGTCCAGATAGAACTCATCCCGGGTGAGCCGGGCGATCTGATCGAAGGCGGCGGTCATGCGTTCCTGCCAGCGGCTGGTGGGCTGCAAGGCGAAGGGGGCGCTGGTGGCTTCGCCGGAGTCGAGATGGATGCGGGTGATCTCTCCCTCCCGCACCAGGGTGGCCAGGGTGCCCTGCTGGTTGAGGCTTGCCAGCGCTGGGCCGGGCTGTTCACCAAACAGTTCGCTGGTTTTGCCTTTGCGCAGATCCTGGCTGTAGCCCTTGATCTCGCTCTCGCTGTTGACCCCCATCTCTTCCACCAGATAGATCAGCTGGTCGCCGATGATGCGGCTGGCGAGCAGGGTGCCGGTGGGTTGCAGCAGCAGCGCTTCGCGATGGTTGAGACGATCGCTCTCAAAGCCGTATCCCCCTTTCGGCGGCTCCAGCTCGGCAATCGCATCGACTCTGGCGGCGCGGCTGCTGTAAATGCCGAGCAGGTTGGTGACGAGGGGCTCGCCATCGGGCCCCAGTGCGCCAAATCGGGTCGATTGCCAGTAGAGAATGGCGCCATCCTGGCTCCAGCCCGGTTGCCCATCCTGATAGCCGTTGAGGCTGACATTGACCGGTTTGGCCTTGGGATTGGCCGTGTCGATCACCGCGATCTCCTGCTCTGCCGCATCGGGGCGGAAGGTGAGCGCCAGCTGGCGTGAGTCGGGGGCAAAGGCGAGATGCACCTCGTGGCGAGACGGGTTGAAGCTGGCAGGCACCAGCTCCCGCTGCTTGTTGCTCGCCAGATCCAGCAGATGGATGGCCTGGCCATCCACCACGAAGGCGAGCTGCTTGCCGTCGGGGGAGAGCACCGGACGGCTGATCCCCTTGTCGGGAATCGCCAGCAGCAGGCTCTCGGTCAGGGGGCCGGGATCGCTGAACAGCAGATCCGGATCCCCCTTGCGCAGGCGATAGAGGGCGGCGTGCCCCTGCTGCTCCGACAGATAGATGAGGGCACGGCCCTGCTCGGCGAAGAGGGGGCTGGACTGCTCGCTCGGATCTCGGGTCAGCTGGCGCACCCGCTCCCGCTCGGGGTCGACGGCAAACAGGTTGCCCTCGCTCACCAGGATCAGCTCGTCCGCCTCTTCGCTGACCAGCGCTTCGTCTGCCAGGGTCAGGGCCTCGCTCGCCTCATCCGGCGTGCTCGCCACTTGTGGGGTGAGGGTCAGCTTGCGTGGCTCGCTGCTACCGGCATCAAGGCGATAGATTTCCCCCAGCCATGACCAGACCAGATCGCCATTGCGAGAGGCGCTGAGCCCCCGCACCGGATGGCCCTGATAGTGGGTCAGTTGTTGCTCCTTGCCGCTGGCGAGATCCCGGCGCCAGACGTTGAAATCGCCGCTGCGCTCGCTCAGGTAAAAGAGGGTATCTCCCTTGTCGCTCCAGACCGGATCGGTGGCCGCCACCCGATCTTCGGTCAGCTGCTTGTGCTGCTTGCCATCAAACAACCAGAGGCGGGGTACCGCAAACGAGTGCTGATGCTTGCGAAAGGGTTGATCCGCCGCGGGCATCTGATAGGCGAGCCGCTCCCCGTGGGGACGGGCGAGGGTCGCAGGCAGCGGCAGATCGGCCTGAAAGGTGCCGCCGCTGATCGGGGTCCAGTAGAGCTCGCCCCATTGGTAGCCTTCCGCGACAAAATGGTCGGCATCGGGCGCCCCCAGGCGCTGGCTGCTCAGCAGCAGTCGTTTGCCATCGGCGCTGAAGGCTTGCGGCAGATCGGTGCGCGAATCGCGGGTGAGGCGCACCATCTCGCCGCCGCTGGCGGGTACCACGAACACATCTTCGTTGCCGTAGAGATTGGCGGCAAAGGCGAGTTGTTTGCCATCCGGCGACCAGATTGGCCGCTGGCTCAGGTAGTCGCTGCCGGTGAGCGCCGTAGCGGGGCCACCTTCGGCACTGGCGACAAAAATGCGCCCCTGCCAGGTGAAGGCAAGCTGCTTGCCATCGGGGGAGAGGGCGGGCTCGCGCAGCCAGAGTGCATCGGCGGCGACACTGGCGGGTAGCCAGAGCAGGAGTGGCGAGAACAGCAGGGTGGCGAGGCGGCACGAAGAGCGCATGGCATGATCCTGTCGGGGAGTGGAGTGTTATCTTCGCCGATCATTGCCCCGGGTGCCAGCGCGATAATTTTTGGTATCTTGTTGTTTTAACTATTAATTACCAATGTCAAATGACGGCGTTCAAGGAAGATGGCCTGGCTGCGGCAAGATATGTTTTGCCGGGCATATTGAGTATTGATGGCGATCCAATATCATGGCGCTCGCTCGCCGCTCGGCGGGCATCGTTCAGATGAACTGGTAACAAGAAAAGCCCGCACCAGAGGCTTGTCGAGGGATGGAATGAGAGCCGTATTACTGTGTTTGTTGGGGCTTTGGCCCGCATTGAGTTTTGCCTTTACCGAAAAAGCCGATTTGGTGGTGGTCAAGAAGTCGACCTATAGCCTGACCCTGATGAAGGATGGCAAAGAACTGAAGCGCTACTGGATTGCTCTGGGCCCGGCGCCCAAGGGGCACAAGCAGCAGGAAGGGGATCAGCGTACGCCGGAAGGGCGCTACACCCTCGACTACAAGAAGACCAATTCCGGCTACTACAAAGCCATCCATATCAACTATCCGAACCTGGATGACATCAAGCGCGCCAATGAGCTGGGTGTTCGTCCGGGTGGCATGATCATGATCCACGGCCAGCGCAACAGCATTGGCAACCGCAGGGTTCAGCCTTCCAACTGGACCAACGGCTGCATCGCCATGCTCAACCACGAGCTGGATGAGGTGTGGGACGCGATTGATCCGGGTACGCCCATCGTCATCGAGCCCTGATCCCCTTGTGCACGCCCGCGACTCCGCGGGCGTTTTATTTCCCGCCAGTGATGACGTGACAGCGCTTGCTGTCCCGTGCTAGTTTTTTCGGCTCGCTTTGGCTGTGACAAGGAAGATCACATGATGTCAGTAACGAGCGTGCCCGAGCGAACGGGGATGCTCTGGTGGCGTGCCACACTGGATATGCTCCCGCTCTCCATTTCGGTGATCCCCTGGGGGATCCTGTGTGGCGCTTTGGCGTTGCAGGCAGGGCTGAGTCCGCTTCAGGCTCAGCTGATGTCGTTGCTGGTCTACGCCGGAGCCGCCCAGCTCTCGGCCACGACCCTGTTCGGGGCGGGCACGCCCCTGCTGCCCATCATGGGCTCCACCATGGTGATCACTTCCCAGCATCTGCTATACGGCTTCACCTTCCGCCGTGACGTATTGCCGCTCTCCCTGCGCTGGCGTGCCAGCCTTGCTTTTTTCCTGACTGATGAGATGTTCGCTGTGGCGCTGAAAGACCGGGAGCGCAGCGGCCACTTTGATCCGGCCTACGCGCTCATCGCGGGATTCGTCTTCTATCTGTTCTGGAATCTGGCAACCCTGCTCGGCATCGCGGCCGGTCAGTACATCGATGGACTGGACAGCATGGGGCTGGATTTTGCCATCGCGGCCACCTTCATCGCCATGACCATTCCCGCCATGAAAAACTTGCCCATGGTTGCGGCCACTCTGGTGAGCGGCGGCACAGCGTTGCTTACCAAGCCGCTGCTGGCGGAGATCCACATCATCGTCTCGGCTCTGGCTGGCATGGTGGTGGGCTATGTGCTGCACCGGATGAGGAGGTAGCGTGAGCTGGCTGATGATTGGCCTGCTGGCCCTGATCACCTTTTTCAACCGCTTCGCCTTCTTTTCTCGGTTGACCCGATATCAGCCGGGTGCCGAGATGGGGGCGTTTCTCGGCTTCTCGGCCCAGTCGGTGCTGACTGCAATCTGGTTGCCCATCGTCTTTAGCTACGAGCCGGGGATAGGTCTTGACTGGGATCCTGACTACCTGACCGCCACCCTGTGGGTGATGCTCTTGACCCCGTTGCGGCTGCCGACTCTGGTTGTGGTGGTGGGGGGAATGGGGGGCTTCTTCCTGCTGCGCTGGCTGGGAGGCATAGCCGAGCTCTTGCCTTGGTGAAGCGCGAGCCGTGATCTTGTGTAATGGATGTCATTATTCGACATCCGTCATGTCATGAATGTCACTTCAAAAAAAGCCTGCAAATGGTGAGGATATGGGCTCTGTCCGTGAAGGAGTGTCCCATGTCTTTGATCGAAACCTGTCAGCGCATCGTGCGCGATCCCCATCTCTCCGCCGCCCAGAAGAGCCACGCGCTGGCGCTGGCCGCCGAGAATGCGTTGCCCTATCCCGACCTGCCTGCCGCAGTCGCCGAGGCGATGGAGCTGGGATTTATCTGCGACATGTTCGAAGGGCACGCCCCCTACAAGCCGCGTTATGTGCTGCCGGACTATGAAAAATTCCTGACTCAGGGCTCTTCCTGGCTGGAGCTGGCGGCGCCGCAGGATTTTGACGAGGCGCTCAACGCCCTGCGCATCCTCTATCACCATGTCCCCTCCGTCACCGGCATGCCGGTCTGGCTGGGGCGGCTCGACCATCTGCTGTTGCCGTTTGTCGGTGAACTGGATGACGAGACCCTCTATCGCAAGTTGAAGGGGTTCTGGATCTATCTGGATCGGGTGCTGCCGGACGCCTTTATGCACGTCAACATCGGTCCGGATGACAACCGCATCTGCCGCCTGATCCTGCGCATCGACAACGAGCTCAAGCAGGTGGCGCCGAACCTCACCTTCTTCCACGATCCGGAGCAGACCCCGGACAGCCTGCTGCTGCAGGCGGTGAAGAACATCGCCGAGTGCAGCAAGCCGCACATCGCCAACTACCCGATCCACCGCGACACCTTCGACAATCGCGGCTTTGGCATCGTCAGCTGCTACAACGCCTTGCCGCAGGCCGGTGGCGCCAATACCCTGGTGCGCATCTCCCTCAAGCGGGTCGCCGAGCAGTGTCAGGGGATCGATGACTTCCTCGGTTGCCTGCTGCCCCATTACTGCCGCTTGGCCTCTCAGCTGATCGAAGCTCGGGCCGCATTCCTCCATGATGAGTCCGGTTTCTTCGACAGCTTTCTGGTGAAAGAGGGGCTGCTGGATGAGGATCGCTTTGTCCCCATGTTCGGCATCTACGGCATGGCGGAAGCGGTCAATATCCTGATGGATAAAGAGAATCTGCCGGGCCGCTACGGTCACGACGAAGAGGCAAATCAGCTTGGCTATCGCATCTCGGCCCAGCTCTCCGCCTATGTGACCACGACCCCGCAGACCCATGCCTGGGGTGGCCGTGCGCTGTTGCACTCGCAGGGTGGCCTCAGCATCGATGTGGCTGTTACCCCCGGGGTGCGCATTCCCTACGGGCATGAGCCGGATCCAGCAAGCCATGTGCTGGCACTGGCACCGCACCACACTTATTACCATTCGGGGATCAGCGAGATCCTGACGCTGGATCCCACCATCCGCCAGAATCCGCAGGCGCTGCTGCAGCTCTGCAAGGGGGCGCTCGCCATCGGCATGCGCGAGTTCACCGCCAACGTGGCCGACAGTGATCTGGTGCGGGTGACCGGCTACATGATCCGCAAGAGCGACGTGGCCCGCTTCGCAGAGGAGGGGTCGCGCTTGCAGACCACCTGTCTCGGTGCCGAGGCGAGTGAAGTGACCGCCATTCGTCAGCGGGCTCCGCGAGTGGTCGCCCACGAATCGACCATCTGCGAGTATTGAGTTCGCACCGATGGCTGATGTTTTGCCAACACGCAGCGCCCTGGTAAGCAGGGTGCTGCCGTTCTCCTGTGTCGACGGGCCGGGCAACCGGCTGGTGCTGTTTCTGCAGGGCTGCAACTTTCGCTGCCCCGGCTGCCACAACCCGCACACCATAGGGTTATGCGACGATTGCGGTGACTGCCTTGCGGTCTGCCCGAGCGGCGCCCTATCCATGAGCGAAGGCAAGGTTCATTGGCAGGCTGTGCTCTGTACCGATTGCGACGCCTGTCTGGATGCCTGCCCGCGCAGTGCCAATCCCAAGACCACAACCATGACGGTGGCCGACGTGTTGGCCCTGCTGCGCCGCTACGGCCCACTGCTGAGCGGGATTACCGTCTCCGGCGGTGAGGCGACTACCCAGCTCCCCTTTGTGGTTGCGCTGTTTGCCGCCATCAAGGGCGCGCCGGATCTGACCCATCTCACTTGCCTGCTCGACAGCAACGGTTCTCTGGCCGAAACCGGCTGGCAGCGGCTGCTGCCGGTGCTCGACGGCGCCATGCTCGACCTCAAGGGGTGGCGTGACTCGGTGCATCACACCCTGACCGGCTATGGTCGCGAGCGGGTGCTGGGATCGCTGCAACTGCTGGCACGCCACGGCAAGCTGACCGAACTGCGGCTGCTCCATGTGCCGGGCAAGAGCGATTTTCTGGATGCGAGTGGTGAGCTTGACGCGGATCTCGCCGCCTTCTTGCAGCAGCTTGGGCCTGTGCCCATTCGCCTCAACGGCTTTCGCCACCATGGGGTACGGGGGGCGGCGGCGCAATGGCCGCAGGCTCACCAAACCGAGCTGGAACAGCTGGCCAGTCGTTTGCGTGCAGCGGGATTGGGGCCGGTCTCACTGCCTGCCTTGATGGGCTGAGTGGCTGCGTCATCCGGTGACCGTCATGGCGTGAGGCGCGGCATGGAAAGGCCGCAACTGTGATTTCTGTCTATTGGAGGGGGCGAGAACGGGGGCTAGAATAATGGCCATCTTCTTACCCCTCAATGACAGATAATCATGAGTGAAAGCAAGGCGTTATATCGGGTTCAGTTTATTTGCCACAGCGAGCGCTACGAAGTCTATGTGCGCGAAGTCAATCAGGGCCAGCTGTTCGGTTTTATCGAGATTGCCGATTTTGTCTGGGATAACCACACGGCGCTTATCGTCGATCCCAGTCACGAGAAGCTCAAGAGCGAATTTGCCGATGTGCGCCAGACCCTTATTCCCATGCATCAGGTGCTGCGCATCGATCAGGTGAAAAAGCAGGGGGCTGCCCGGATCACGGATCTGGGCAGCAACGTCGCCTCCTTCCCCAGCCCCATCTATACCAAACGTCCCTAGTCCCTGCTTGCCGTTGATGTTTCGCCGCGGTGAAACATCAATCTCCGCTCGTTGTCGTCCGGCTCAGGGCTCAATCAATTCGCGACCCAGTTGCAGGATCCGCTGGCGGAACCAGTGACGGGCCGAGCCATCACCGGCCGGGCCATACCAGACCAGACTGTGACTCACCTTGCCGTAATCGAACGGTGCCGGACGCATCACCAGATCCGGCTGACTGGCCATGCAGGCCGCCCAGCCACCGATGGCGGTGAGGATCAGGTCGGTTTGAGGCAGCAGGGCCGCCGCGCTGGCAAAATCGGGCAGGGTGGCGCCAATCTGGCGACGCACCTGCTGCTGGGCCAGGCTCTGCTCAAAGAAGGGATTGGCCAGCTCCTGATCCCGGATGGCGATATGGCGCCAGCTCAGGTAGGCATCGAGATCCCAGGGTTTGGCCAGCGCGGGGTGGTCTTTGCGCAGCAGGCAGACCAGTTTTTCTTCTCGCAGGGTCTCCCACACCAGCCCAGGCTGGCGCGGCAACGGCTGGCTCTGGTCATGGGGCAGGATCACGAAGTCGAGTTTGCCCGCTGCCAGCGCCTCCAGCCCCTGTTCATCCTTGTTCCAGATCTCCGGCACCATGCCCGGCACCTCTTTTATCAGCTGACCCAGAATGGGGCCCACCGGCCAGGTCATCACGCTCTCGCGCAATCCCAGCCGCAAGCTGCCCTGCCATTGCTGCGGGTTGAAGGCATTCTGGCGAGTGAGGCCGTTCAGCTCCCCCAGCAGCCGGTGCAGGGTGGGGGCCAGTCGCTCGGCCATGGGGGTGAGCAACAGCTGGTTTCCCTGACGGTAGAGCAGTTGATCCCCCAGCAGATCCCGCAGCTGGTTGAGGGTTTTGCTGACGGTGGAAGGGGTGGTGCAGAGCCGCTCGGCGGTGCGGGTGACGCTCTGGTTGTCGAGCAACAGGTGCAGGGTGACCAGATGGCGACCTCCCAGCCGAGAGAGAGCGATCAGATCCATAGTGGCTCCTGAAATTGATGAAGATAAACAGGCTTGGAATCAGAAAGATTCAACGTGACCTGCTGGCATTCTCTCACAGCAGGGGGAGGGTGAGCAGACTCCTCAAGAGGTGACTGCGAACGCAACAAACAAAAAAGCCCCGCCAAAGCGGGGCTGATGCGGATTAGCCTTTGAGCACCGCCGCCATGGCGTCAGCCACATAGTCGACGTTGCGGCTGTTGAGACCTGCCACGCACATGCGGCCGGAGCGCACCAGATAGACGGCAAACTCCTCGCGCAGGCGATCTACCTGCTCCGGGGTGAAGCCGGTGTAGCTGAACATGCCGCGCTGGTTGATGAAGTAGCTGAAATCGCGGCCCGGCACCTTGGCGCTCAACACCTCGAACAGCTTCTGGCGCATCGCCTTGATGCGGGTGCGCATCTCGGTCACTTCATCGACCCACATGGCGTGCAGCTCAAGTTGGCTCATCACCGCCGCAGTGATCTGGCCGCCGTGGGTGGGAGGGCTGGAGTAGTTGCGGCGCACGGTGGCCTTCATCTGGCCCAGTACCCGACCGGCCTCTTCGGCATCCTGACAGATGACCGACAGACCGCCGCAGCGCTCGCCGTAGAAAGAGAGGTTCTTGGAAAACGAGTTGCTGACGAAGAAGCTGACGCCGGCGGCCACCATGGCGCGAATGGCGTAGGCATCCTCTTCCAGCCCGTCACCGAAGCCCTGATAGGCGATATCCATAAAGGGGATAAGGTTCTTCTCGACCACTAGCGTGATCACCCGATCCCACTGGGCACGGGAGAGATCCACCCCGGTCGGGTTGTGGCAGCAGGGGTGCAGCAGCACGATGCTCTTCGCCGGCAGGCTGCTCAGGCAGTCGATCATGGCATCGAACTGCACGCCGCCAGTGGCCGCATCGTAGTAGGGGTAGTCATGCACCTTGATGCCGGCTCCCTCGAACATCGCCTTGTGGTTGTCCCAGGTGGGATTGCTGACCCACACCTCGGAGGTCGGGAAGTAGCGCTTGAGCAGATCGGCGCCAATCTTCAGCGCGCCTGAGCCACCGATGGTCTGGATGGTGGCGATACGTCCCGCCTTGACCGCTTCATGGTCGGCACCGAACAGCAGGTGCTGCACTGCAGTGCGGTAGTTGGCGGCGCCTTCCATCGGCTGGTAGGGGCGCGGGGCCGGGGCGGCGGCGCGCTGGGCTTCGGCCTGCTGCACCGACGGCAACAGCGGAATGCGGCCCTGCTCATCGTAATAGAGGCCGATCCCCAGGTTCACCTTCTGCTCGCGGGTGTCTTTGTGGAAGGTCTCGACCAAAGTCAGGATGGGGTCGCCAGCGTAGGCATCGACGTGTTCAAACATGGGGGATCCTTGAAATTGACTGTCCAGTAAAACCGGCGGTCAGCCGGGCTGGACATCATGGCGCAATCCCCATTTTGCCTCAAGCAGTTCGCGTGTTGTGGTGCATGTGCAGACGGTGCCCAGTTCATTGGGGCCAGTGGCGCAATGAAATTGTGATGTCTGGAGTGGGAGTTAAGTGACACCCTCTTATTTTGATTGTAAAGTGTACGCAATATTATTGAATTATGTAGCTAATAACTTGCATTTATTTGGTATGTAATACTGCTCTCGAGGTTGGAATGAAGATATTTAACTGATGGCATGTTACGCTGCATAGGTAAATAACGTTCTTGTCAATTTTGAAGTTGTGCCCTAGCCGCAATTGTTCGGTTTGGTGGCTACAGGTAGATCGGTTTCAATGACGCGACATACATCTTCAGACTCTTTTTCTACCCCTACTAGGAACTGGCTCGGATTGGGTGGCTGGAACCTCTATTTTCTGGGGAAGCTGGCGTTGCTTTGGGGGGGATATCTCAATTATCACCCGCTGGCCAATCTGGTATTTGCTGCGTTTCTGCTTTTTCCACTCTCCACTACTACACCAATGCGGCGCGCAAGGTCGTTGATCGCCCTGCCGATAGGTATCGGGCTCTTCTATCACGACACCTGGCTGCCTGGTTTCGAGAGCATTGTCAGTCAAGGGGGGCAAGTTTTCTCTTTTACGGCTGATTACTGGTTGGAGTTATTCGAGCGTTTCATTAATTGGGAGATGGTCGGGGTTGGTTTTGTCATGTTGACGACCTACCTGTTTTTGGCGCAGTGGTTACGGTTTACACCCTGGGTGCTGGTTGCTCTGCTCTGGCTGTGGTTCTCCCCTCAGTTGTCGAGTGTGCTGCCGGGAATGAATGTACAAGCATCAAGCGTGGCCACCCAACCGGTGAAAAGGGTCGCTGAACACGAATCGGGGACGGGAGAACTGGAACAGCAGCTTGATCAAAGTGCTCCGCCCACCAGTGCCAACCTCAATACCTATCTGAATGATTTTTATCTTGAAGAGCGTGGGCGCGAGACTCGGTTTCCACAGCAGTTGCCTGCCAAAGCGACGCCTTTCGATGTGCTTGTCATCAATATCTGTTCTTTGGCCTGGAGTGATGTCGAGGCGAGCGGTCTGCTGGAGCATCCTGTATGGCGTCATTTCGATCTGATGTTCGACAGCTTTAATTCTGCCACCTCTTATAGCGGCCCTGCCTCGATTCGTCTGCTGCGTGCCAGTTGTGGTCAGCCCAGCCATCAGGACCTCTATTTAGCCGCCCCCAAACAGTGCTTGTTAATGGAACAGTTGGCTCAATTGGGATTTGAGAAGCAGGTGGCAATGGACCACTCTGGTGGGTTTGGGAATTATCTCAAGGAGCTAAAAGAGCTGGTCGCTCTCGATATTGAACCTATGAGCAGGGAAGGCTTACCGCATGATTTGGCCTCTTTTGATGGTGAGCCTATCTATCGGGATGATGCCTTGTTTGCTCGCTGGTTGCAGAAACGAAGCCAGAGCCAAGCTGATCGCAATGCCACCTTCTTTAACCTTATTGCTCTGCATGATGGCAATCGTTATGCCAAAAATCGGCAGCCAGCCCCCTACAAAGCACGGCTGCGCACTTTGCTGGATCAACTGGATCACTTCCTCTCCGAGCTGGAGCGCTCCGGTCGCAAGGTGATGGTGGTGGTGGTGCCGGAGCATGGTGCCGCCCTGACCGGTGACCGTATGCAGATGTCGGGGTTGCGGGATATTCCGAGCCCTGCGATTACCCGCATTCCTGTTGGCGTGGCCTTTATCGGCACCCAGGCTCCCCATGAGCCGACGCGCCATATCCCGGGAGAAAGCAGCTACCTAGCCATTTCCGATCTGGTGGCCAAAACGCTGGCGAGTGACCTGTTCGGCATGCCGACCATCGACTGGAATGGGCTGATCAACAACCTGCCCAAGACCCCCATGGTGTCGGAGAATCAGGGAACCGTGGTGGTGCATTACCAGGATGATTACCAAATCAAACTGGGACAGGGCGACTGGGTTCCTTATCCCCAATGATCCGGAGAGCAGCATGACGACTGATGAGCAGGTCAGTAAACCGGCACCTTTTGATGTCTCCGTAGAAGGGGGGGGGGTCACTGATATCGAGCTTGTCCAGAAGGCGTTTGGTGTCAGTTTTCTTTATCACGATATCGCCCTGGAAGAGCATCTGACAGAGATCCGGTCGCGCTTTCCTCTGCTCGCCGAGCTGGATTTGAAAAAAAGGAACGAAGAGTGATTACCGTTGCGCTGCAAGGGATAAGAGGGGGCGTGGGAACGACCTCAATCGTTGCGGGGTTGGCGCTGGCTGCCAGGCGGCAGGGCGCCAGGGTGCTGGCTGTTGATCTCTGTCCTGACAATCAATTGCCGCTCCATTTCGGGAGACCTCACGATGAGGTGTGCGGGTGGGGTTTGCTGGCTGATCCGACAAACAATTGGCGCTCCGCCATCTATTGCTGGCAACCCGATCTGGATCTGTTGGCTCAGGGCGGTGTTACGGGACTGTTGTCTACTGAGTGGTTATCTGCGGTTGAGGGGTATGATCTGGTGCTGCTGTACCTGCCTGCTGGCGTGACGCCGGTGGCATCAACCCGATTGCTCACCGTGGTCAATGCCGACGCTAACGCCCATACGCGGCTCTATCGCCATTCATTTCTTCCCCAAGAACAGGTAGTGGTCACTCAATTTACTAGTCGGCGTGCACTGCAGCAGGATCTGCTCGACCTCTGGATGGAGGGGGGGGTCCCTCTGCTCACTATTCGCCTGCATCGGGATGAATCGATGGCGGAGGCGATGGCAGCCAAATTGCCGGTCGGTGACTATGCGCCCGACAGCTTGATTGCCCATGAGCTGGATGCGTTGGCGCGCTGGTGCCTCAGTCACGATAGAGACGTTTCATGCTAACTGCCTTGCTGACACCTGCCGCCATGTGCTGGTTACGTGACCGTTACCGGGAGTTGCGGGGCTCTGGCTCATCCCGCTGGGCCGCTGCGTCAGTGACGCTGTTGCGGTTGCTGGCGTGGGCACTGTTTCCACTTGAGAAACCTGCTTGGCAACGCTTGCTTGCCCGGAGCGATACCCTTTATCCACATGTGACGCATACCCGCCCCGGGGACCCGCTTCGCTGGCTACTGCAGTCACTCTGGCTACTTATCTGCAGGCCAGAACCCAGACCGTTCCGCTGGCCGGCATGGTGCCTGCGGCTGTGGCAGAAAGGTACCTTGTGGCTGGAGGGGCGGCTGGCACACTTCGAGCGCAACCAGTTGCAGCGGTCACGCAATGCCGTGGCTGTTGCCAGATGGAAGAGCGTGTTGCTCTGTACCGTGGCGGGGCTGTTTAGCCTGCTCTGTATTACTCAGCCTTTTGATCTTTATGCCCAGCTGGTCTTTGTCCTCATGCTGGCCGTGATGGCATTCGTGCTGCGCGCCGTACCGGGGCGTTATCCCATGCTGATGATGATGGTGCTCTCCCTGACCGTCTCATGTCGCTATATCTGGTGGCGCTATACCTCCACCCTCGATTGGCTTGATCCCATAAGTCTCTTCTGTGGTCTGTTACTGCTGGCTGCGGAGACCTACGCTTGGGTTGTCCTGATCCTGGGGTACTGGCAGACCGCATGGCCACTCAATCGCCCGCCCGTACCTATGCCGGCCGATATTGCCAGCTGGCCTTCGGTGGATCTGATGATCCCCACTTACAACGAAGATCTGGCCATCGTCAAAGGGACTGTCTATGCCTCGCTGGCGCTGGACTGGCCAAAAGACAGACTGACCATCTGGCTGCTCGACGATGGCGGGCGCGAGGAGTTCAGGTTGTTCGCCGAGGAGGTCGGGATCCGCTATGTGGCGCGTCCTACTCACGAGCATGCCAAGGCGGGCAATATCAACCATGCCCTCAAGTTGGCGAGTGGGGAGCTGGTGGCGATCTTCGACTGCGATCACCTGCCGACCCGCTCTTTCCTGCAGATGACGGTGGGGTGGTTTTTCAAGGATCCCGCACTGGGGCTGGTGCAGACTCCCCACCACTTCTTCTCGGCCGATCCCTTTGAGCGCAATCTGAATCGTTTTCGCAAAATGCCCAACGAGGGGGCCCTCTTCTACGGGTTAGTGCAAGATGGCAACGACATGTGGGATGCCACTTTTTTCTGCGGTTCCTGTGCCGTCATCAAGCGTTCGGCACTGGATGAGATTGGCGGGTTGGCGGTCGAGACCGTGACCGAGGATGCCCACACCTCGTTGCGGTTGCATCGTCAGGGGTACACCTCAGCTTATATGCGGATCCCTCAGGCGGCAGGGTTGGCAACCGAGAGCCTGTCGGCTCATATCGGCCAGCGTATTCGCTGGGCCCGCGGCATGGTGCAGATCCTGCGGCTGGACAACCCGCTGTTTGGCAAAGGGATCAGCCTGGGGCAACGACTCTGCTACTTCAACGCCATGCTCCATTTCCTGGCCGGGGTTCCGCGGTTGATCTTTCTGACCGCTCCGCTGGCCTTTCTGATCCTTCATGCCTATGTCATCTATGCCCCCGCGGCGGCGATCGCCCTCTACATGTTGCCGCACCTGTTCCATAGCGCGATGACCAACTCCCGGATCCAAGGCAAGGTACGTCACTCCTTCTGGGGTGAGGTCTACGAGACAGTGCTGGCCTGGTATATCGCGCGGCCTACCACCGTGGCCCTCTTTGCCCCGCACAAAGGCAAGTTCAACGTGACAAGCAAAGGGGGATTGACGGAGGAAGTCTATCTCGATCTGGAAGTATCTCGTCCCTATCTGATCCTGGTGCTGCTCAATATCTGCGGTCTGGGATTCGGCATCTGGCGCATTCTGGTCGGGCCGTCAGACGAGATCCCGACCCTGATCCTCAGCATGTTGTGGGCCCTTTACAACATGACCATTCTGGGTGGCGCATTGGCCGTTGCCTTCGAATCTCGCCAGATGCGCAGTAATCCACGGGTGGAGATGGCGATGCCTGCCGCCATCAAACTGGCCAATGGACATCTTTATCCCTGCACCCTCAGCGACTATTCGAACGGTGGTGTGGGCATTCGTCTCGATGGGCCTCTGCCTCTGGCTGGCAAGGAGCGGGTCTGGCTGTTGTTGCGCTATGGACACCGGGAAGCGGCATTCCCCGCCCGGGTTCAGCACATATTTGGCAGTCGCCTCGGGCTGGAGCTGGAGCCAATGGACAAGGCGCAACATATTGCGTTTATCCAGTGCACCTTTGCCCGCGCCGATACCTGGTCTTTGTGGCAAAAACGGCTGGGTAGCGATCGTCCGTTGCACAGTTTTTTCCAGATAGTTCAGCTGGGCTGGGGGGCTTACTGGCGTCTGCTGCGCTCCACGCCGCTGGCTTCGCTCTGCATCCTCAGTGAGAAGCTGGTGTTCTGGCTGCTCTCTTTTGTTCCACGTCGCGTCTCTTCGGATTTTCGTTCCGGAACCCCGACAGCACAGACAGTAAAAGCATCATGAAACCAAAACCTTACTTGCTTACATTGATACTGGCGGCTTCCACGGTATCGGCGACAGAGATGACGGGACCGCTGCCCGCGGTAGATGCCCCGGTTCGCACTCGTTCCATGACGCTGGAGCAGATGGCTGCACAGCCAGGCACTTTCTCCCTGCGCGGCAACTTGCCAGATGGGCTCGCCGATTTCACCGTACGGCGTGACGAGGTGGTGACCCAGGCCACACTGGATCTGGATTTCACCCCTTCGCCTTCCCTGCTGCCGCTGGTTTCGCAGCTCAAGGTCTATCTCAATGACGAGCTGATGGGCGTGCAGCCCTTTGTTGACAAGCAGATGGGGCAGCGGAGCTACGCCTCTATGGTGCTTGATCCCCGTTACGCCAAGGATTTCAACCGGCTCAAACTGAACTTCATCGGCCACTATCAGAAGGTCTGTGAAAACCCGGCCAGCGATACCCTGTGGCTCAATATCAATCGGGATACCCGCCTCAATCTGCAGTTGCAGACCCTGCCGGTACGCAATGAGCTCTCCTTCTTCCCGATGCCGTTTCTCGACACGCGTGATGATGCGCAGCTGGTGCTGCCCATGGTATTTGCCGGGGCGGTTTCGCTGGAGCAGCAACAGGCGGCAGCGGTGCTGGCGTCCTGGTTTGGGGCCAAGGCGCAATGGCGCGGCCAGCATTTTCCGGTGCTGATCAATGAGATACCGACACGCAATGCCATTATTTTTATCACCAACAATAGTCGCCCCGACTTTCTGGTCGATTACCCCAAGGTGACGGGGCCCACCATCGACATGGTGAGTGCGCCTGATAACCCCTATGTGAAATTGTTGGTGATATCGGGGCGAAATGAGGATGACCTGCTGCTTGCCAGCAAAGGGATCGCGCAGGGGAATGTCTTGTTGCGTGGTCAGAGCGTACGGGTTGAAGAGCTCAAGCCTCTGGCACCAAGAGTGCCCTATGACGCACCCAACTGGGTCAGGCTGGATCGGCCGGTGCGTTTTGCCGAGTTGCTCGACTATCCGGGTCAGTTGCAAGCCAGCGGGCGAGCGATCTGGCCGCTGGATCTCACCGTCAAGTTGCCACCTGACCTCTATCAGCCGGGGGCGAACGGGATCAAGCTGCAGCTGGGATATCACTACACATCACCGGTGCTGCATGACGGCTCCCGGCTGGATGTGAAGGTGAACGATCAGCTGATGAAGTCGTATCCCCTGGCGCCAGACGAGATCAAGGGCAAGCAGTTGCTGACGCTGCCCCTCTGGTTGACTGGCGACGATGAGTCCAGAGCGTTGCGGATGCCCGGGCTCAAGAGCGGGCAACCCAATCGTCTCAGTTTCGCGTTCCAATATGGTCAGCAGCTCATGGGCGGGCATGAGGATGGTCGCTGCGATCTGCTGTTGCCACCGGCCCATCAGGTTCGGATTGATGAGAATTCGACCCTCGACTTTACCGGCTACCGCCATCTGATCGAGATGCCGAACCTGAAGGCCTTCTCCGGATCGGGTTTCCCGTTCAGCAAGCTGGCTGATCTATCTGAAACACAGATAGTTATGCCGCTTAAACCATCTTCCGAGCAGATATCTACCCTGCTCGATACCCTGGGGGCGATCGGTGCGGAAACCGGTTATCCGGCCCTGGCGGTGACCCTGACCAATGATTGGCAGCAGGTGCGGGATGCCGACCTTGATACCCTGCTGATCGGCGATTTGCCCGCCGAATTTCGCCATGATGCCGAACCGGATGCGCTGCTCGCCTCGCTGCAGAGCTGGATAAATCAGCCGAGGCGTGAGTTCAGGTCGGTCGAGCACTCGTCAGCCAGCGACCGCCAGCCAGAGGCAAGGGTCGGGATCAGCGGGAATGATGCGATAGCCGTGGTACTTGGTCTGCAATCGCCTGCTCACCCGCAGCGCAGCGTGGTGGCCCTGCTGGCAGATGGTAACGCCGGTATCCGATTGCTGAACGAGACGATGCAAGCTCCTTCGCTGCGGGCTCAGGTTGAGGGCTCGGTGGCGATTATCCGCGAGGCCGGGGTCACCGCGCTGGATGTCGGCGATCGCTACGAGGTGGGTTATCTCCCCTGGTGGGAGCGCGTGTGGCATCTGCTGGCCAACCATCCGGTGCGTCTGGCCGGGGTCACGCTGATCAGCATGCTGCTGCTGGGATGGGGTCTCAGGTTGTTGCTGGCTCAGGTCAGTCGTCGTCGTTTGAAGGAAGAGTAAGAGATGAGAAAGATGATCCGACAGATCGCGTTACTGCTGCTCTGGTGTGCCAGCGCACTCCCGGCACGAGCAGCGTGTGACTGGCCCGAGTGGCAGCAGTTCAAGCGGGATTACATGACTGCCGAGGGACGGGTGGTTGACCCGTCAGATGCGCGCCGCATCACCACCTCGGAAGGGCAGAGCTATGCGCTCTTTTTTGCGCTGGTCAACGATGATCGGGAGACGTTCGAGCTGGTGCTGAACTGGACCGAACGCGAGCTGGCAAAAGGGGATCTGACCGGCTTCCTGCCGGCATGGCTATGGGGGCAGCAGGGAGATAAGTGGGGTGTGCTGGATGCCAATAGCGCGGCAGATTCGGATCTCTGGATCGCCTACAGCCTGCTGGAGGCCGGGCGTTTGTGGCAGAACCACAGCTACGAATCCATCGGCACCATGCTGCTGCGTCGTATCGCCCGGGAAGAGGTGGCACGAGTGCCGGGCTTGGGGCCGGTGCTGCTGCCGGGGCCCAAAGGGTTTGTTGCGGAAAATCGCTGGACGATCAACCCCGCCTATTTGCCTCCCCAGTTGCTGGCGCGAGTCGCCGGCATGCAGGGGCCGTGGCAAGAGATGCACAAGCAGTGGCCCGCCATGTTGATGGCAAGTGCCCCCGGGGGATTTGCCCCTGACTGGGTCGACTGGCAGCAGCCGACAGGCTGGGTAAGCAACGCCAAGCATGGTGATCGCGGCAGCTATGATGCGATCCGGGTCTATCTCTGGGTCGGTATGCTCAGCGCTGACGATCCGGCGAAACAGCAACTGGTAGCCCACTTCTCGCCCATGCAGGCCTATATCAATCGAACCGGCCAGGTTCCGGAGCGCATCGATACCGCCACCGGCAAGGTTGAGGGAAGTGGTGCGGGCGGTTTTGCCGCGGCCCTGCTCCCCCTGATGCAAGGAGAGCCTGCACTTGAGGCGCTGCGCGAACAAGTCGGCCAGCGCGGCTGGGATGCCCATGCCTACTATGGCAGCGTGCTGACGCTGTTCGGCTCAGGCTGGGATCAGCAGCGTTATCGTTTTGCGGCAAATGGCAATCTGATCCCCCGCTGGAGCGAGCAATGTCATCAACCAGAGTGACATCCCTCTGCCTGGCGCTCGGGTTACTGATGAGCGGTCAGGCCCAGAGTGCGGTTGAGCCCGTCAGCTGGTTGCTGGAGCAGGTGCGCGTCGGGGAGGCGACCCATAACGAGGCGCTGATCAGCAATTCGCTCTACTCTCTCTCTCTGGTTGAGCCGAACCATCCCGAGCTGCTGGCTGCCCGGGCTCGTCAGGCACTGCGTCTTGGCAAGTTGGTCGATGCCCGGCAAGCCCTGACAAAGTTGGCCAGCGTGGCGCCGGATTCGAGCCAGTACCGGCAGATCATGGCCGCACTGGCGCTGGAAGCTCCCGCTGTGCGCCAGCAGTTGCAGCAGGCTCGCGTGCTTGCCAGCGCAGGGCGCTTGCAGGAGGCGCAAGCCGAATACCGCAAGCTGTTTGGTTCTGATGGGCCGCCGACGCTGGATCTGGCGGTGGAATATGCGCTGCTTGAGGCTCGTATTCCCGCTAGCCACAAGGCTGCGATGGCCACCTTGCAGGAGCTTGAGCTGCGCTATCCCGGTCATGCAGGGTTGCGGGCCGGTCTGGTGAGCAACTTGCAGCAGGATGGTCGCTATCAGGAGGCCATGGTGTTGCTCAAGCGCATGGCGCTTCATCCCGGTAGCCGAGATGCGGCCGCCTCTCTCTGGCTCGCTTCGATCCGTGATATGCCGGTCGGTACTGAGAGCATGGATGCGCTGCGCCAGTTCGTTGTGACGTTTGGCTCTGACAGCGAGGTGGATGAGGCCTCGAAGCTGCTTGATACCCAGGAGCAGCAGTGGGCATCTCCGGCCTTTCGCCAGCGTCAGGAAGCACTGGCACGCAACCGTGCCGGCAAGGCATCGGTGCGGGAGATCAGCGCTGCGCTGGCTGCCAACCCTGATGATCAGGGGCTGAGAGGCGCCCTGGCCGAAGCCTACTCACGCAACAACCGGCGTGCGGAAGCGGTAGCCCAGCTGGAGCAGCTGTTGCGGCAGCCTGACGTAGCCCAGCGCGCAAAGTGGGAGAGCTTGCTGGCGACCAACCGTTACTGGTTATTGCTTGAACGTGCCGACAAAGCGGCCGCCACCCGGCAGTGGGAAGAGGCTGCGACTCTTTACCGGCAAGCCACCCTGCTTGATCCGCAGGAACCTGAGGGGTGGCTTGGGGTCGGTGACAGCGAACTCGCTCGTCAACAAGAGCGGGAGGCAGAGCAGGCCTATCGCAAGGTGCTTGCCTTTGCTCCCGGCAACGAGCGGGCGCTGGGGCGTCTGTTTGATCTTTATGTAAAGCAGGACCCGGCCAAAGCAGTAGCGCTGGCCAAACAGAGTCGATCTCCTCGCTTGCAGGCACAAGCTGCGCAGCTCAAGGCAAAGCAGCTGGAGGAGGAGGCCGACATGCTTGCTCAGGCGGGCAAATGGCCGCAGGCAGTGGCGCGGCGTCAGGAGGCATTGCGCTTGCGACCTGATGATGTCTGGCTGGCGTATCGGCTGGCTGAAGATTTGGCTCAGGTCGATGGCACGGCGGCGGGTGAGCATCTGCTGCGGCAACGTCTTGCAGCCACGCCTCGTGATCTCTCGTTGCGTTATGCCACCGCACTCTTTCTTTCCGGACAGGGCCACCTGGCGCAAGCCCGCACTCTGCTGGCCGAAGAGCCCGCAGCACGCTGGAGCGACGATATGCGTGAGCTGGATAGCCGGCTTGCTCGCCGGGAACTGGTGGCACACGCGACCCGACTTCGTGAGCAGGGCGATGAGGCTTCGGCCGAGCGGTTGCTGCAACCCTTGTTGCCTGACGAGGATATCGCTTTGCGGTTGGCGCAATGGGCGATGGTTCGCAGTGACAGGGGGCGCGCCGCGCAGCTCTATCAGGGTATTCTGGCTGAACATCCGCAGCATCCCGATGCGCGCCTTGGCATGGCTGAAATCGCGTTGGCCAGAGGGGATCGCCAAGTGGCTTATCGCTGGCTCCCTGCATGGCCAGATAGCCCATCGCCAGACAAGGTGAATCTCTATCGTCAGGTTGCCAATCTTTACCAGCAGCTGGGGGAGCCTGACATTGCACAGGAGATTTTTGGCACTTATACCCCGCTGGTGTCCGGGCTGCCCTCCTCTCAAGAGACCACCCTGTTTTGGCGTGACGCTGCACGCCAGCGTTTTGCCAACGGAGACAACAAGGGGGCCCTGGCACTGGATAGAAAGGCCCTGCTGGCCAGCGGCATTATCCCCCGGGAAGATATATCTGATGGCGATTTGAGCGAGCAGGCGCGTCGCCAGCGTGGTGACGATTGGCTGCTCTCCGGCCTGCGCAGCGCTCTTGATCGGCACTATCGTCAGGAGCAAACCACCTTCTCGTTTGACAGTGACTACTGGGGCTCCAGTGGTACGCCTGGCTTATCCAATCTTCGCGCCCTGACCCAGATGCTGCAGCTGGATATGCCTTTGGCAGGCGGAACCTGGTTCAACCGACTCGAGCTGGTCGAGATGGATGCGGGAACTCTGCCTGCCTCGCCCTACAAGGAGCAACTGGGCACCTGTGCCGAGACCAGTTGCAGTAGTATGGAGCGACAGCGACAGCAGGGTACTGCGGTCGCCACCGGTTGGCACGATGAGCGTTGGTCTTTTGATCTGGGGACAACACCGGTCGGGTTCGAGGTGGTGGACTGGGTCGGGGGGGCGAGTGTGAGAGGGGATTGGCAGAGCCTGGGGTGGCGGGCCATCGCGTCACGCCGTCCGCTCAATAGCTCTCTGCTCTCCTATGCCGGTGTCAGCGATCCCGGCAGTGGCATTCGTTGGGGCGGTGTGCGAGCCAATGGCATACGCCTGGATCTGAGCCATGACCAGGGTGGGGACACAGGTCTCTGGGGGAGCGTTCAGCAGCATCTCCTGACGGGCAATAATGTGCCTGACAACTGGCGTACCCGACTGATGGGCGGCAGTTATTACAAGCTGATCAATGAGGATCACCGCCGGGTCAGTGTCGGACTGAACGCCATGTGGTGGCACTATCAGCAGGATCTGAGTGGTTACACCCTAGGGCAAGGGGGGTATTACAGTCCCCAGCATTATCTCTCGGTATCGCTGCCGGTCAGCTATCGCCAGCGCGTGCAGGACTGGTCCTGGGAGCTTGGTGGCTCTGTCTCCTGGTCACAGGCCAGAACCGATGACAGTCGCCGTTATCCTCTGCCCGGTCTGTTGCCGGATGGCTTGCCGGATAAGGATGCCCCCGTGGCGGGGGGGAGCAGCAGTGGCATGGGTTATACCCTCAATGGGATGGTCGAGCACCGCCTGACCGATCATTGGCGTATCGGTGGTCGCATCGACATTCAGCAGGCGGATGACTATGCCCCCAGCCATGCCACTCTGTTCCTGCGTTACACCTTCAAGCCGTGGCGGGGAGATCTCGATATGCCGCCACTGCCTCTGACCCCGTATGCGGAGTTTGATTGACAAGATGCCCGGTTTGCCACCGGGCATCTTTGCATGGCGTCACTTCAGATAGGATCGCAGGACGCTGACCACCTGATCCAGATCCTCCAGCCGCTCGGCCGGGGTGGCATCGGCGGCGCCGAGATGCTCGCGCATATGCCCTTCCAGCACCTCCAGCATCAGGCCGTTGACGGCGCCGCGGATGGCGGCAATCTGCTGCAAAATGGCGGCGCAGTCGCTCTCCTGCTCCAGCGCGCTCTCCAGCGCACCGGCCTGTCCCTTGATGCGGCGCACCCGTGCCAGCAGCTTCTTTTTGTCGTGAATGGTGTGGGACATGACGGATCCTCTCGATCAACAAAACTATACTGGGGTATAGTATATTGCATCATCGCTCTCAGGAGAAATCCATGTCATCCCTCGCTCAATCACACTGCCATCAACCCGTCATCCACGAGGGCAATCCGCTGGCCGAACAGAAGACCCGCTGGGCCGTATTGCTGACCGTCATCATGATGGTGGCGGAGATTGGCGGCGGCTGGTTCTACAACTCCATGGCGCTGCTGGCCGATGGCTGGCACATGAGCTCCCACGCGCTGGCGCTCGGTCTCTCTGTGCTGGCCTACCGCGCCGCCCGCCACTTCGCCCGCGACCACAGATTCAGCTTCGGCACCTGGAAGATCGAGGTGCTGGGTGGCTTCACCAGCGCCCTGTTACTGGTGGGAGTGGCTGGGTTGATGCTGTTCGAGTCGGTGTTCCGGCTGCTCGATCCCAGCCCGATCCACTATCAACAGGCGATCGCTATCGCGCTGGTGGGGCTGCTGGTGAACCTCGCCTGTGCCTGGCTGCTCAAGGATGATCACGGCCACCATCACCACGGACACGGGCATGACCACCATCATGAGCATCACGACCACGATCATCATCATGACCATGACGATCACCACGGCCATCAGGACCTCAATCTGCGTGCCGCCTATATCCACGTGCTGGCAGATGCGGCTACTTCCGTGCTGGCGATTCTGGCGCTGGTGGGGGGCATGCTGTGGGGGGCCGACTGGCTCGATCCGCTGATGGGCATAGTGGGTGCCGGGCTGGTCGCGGTGTGGGCCTGGGGTCTGCTGCGCGACTCTGGTCGGGTGCTGCTGGATGCCGAGATGGATACCCCGCTGGTGGCGGAGATCCGCGAGGTCATCGCCGAACTGCCACAGACCGAGATCCGCGATCTGCACGTCTGGCGGGTAGGGCAGCAGCAGTATGCCTGCGTGCTCTCTTTGCTGATGGTCAATCCGCTACCGGCGCAGCAGATCCGCGAACGGTTGGCGATCCATGAAGAGCTGGTGCATGTGACCATCGAGATCGCCAGCGAATAGGTATGGAGGATGTAACGAGAGACGCCACTGAGGCGGCGATGCCTCCTTTGAGTCTCCTGTTGCTTGGGCGAGATTTTTTTGAATCTATTCGGATTAAATATGTGATGTGGCGACGGCGAGCTTTCTTGATCCGCTTATAAGATGTATGCAGAATGCAAACGGAAATCGTTATCACTCTGTATAGCTAATCAAGGAATGGATGATGAAAATGAAGATGTTGGCACTGGCTTTCTCTGCGTTGGCAGCTCAGTCGGCATTGGCGGCCGGGGAAGTGAATGTCTACTCCAACCGGCAGGATGAGCTGATCAAGCCCATCATCCAGCAGTTCGAGAAGGAATCTGGCATCAAGGTGAACGTGGTGTTCGCCAAAGAGGGGTTGAACGAGCGTCTGGAGCGGGAAGGCAAGCTCTCTCCGGCCGACCTGATGCTGACCGTCGATATCAGCCGTCTGACCGATCTGGTGGACAAGGGGCTGGTACAGCCGGTGGATAGCAAGATCCTGCAGGAGAACATCCCCGCTATCTATCGTGATCCGGAGAATCGCTGGTTCGCGCTGACCACCCGGGTTCGCGCCATCTACTCCAGCAAGGAGCGCCTCGGCAAGCTCGACACCATCAGCTACGAAGATCTGGCCAAACCGGAATTCAAAGGGAAAATCTGCACCCGCAGCGGCAAGCATGAGTACAATGTGGCGCTGGTCTCCTCCATGATTGCCCATCACGGCATGGCCGAGACCAAAACCTGGCTGGAAGGGGTCAAGGCCAACCTGGCGCGCAAGCCGCAGGGCAACGACCGGGATCAGGTCAAGGCGATCAAGGATGGTATCTGTGACGTGTCGCTCGGCAACAGCTACTATCTGGGCGCCATGTTGAAAGATCCGGCGCAGAAGTCCTGGGCGGATGCGGTCTATATCAACTTCCCGAACCAGGCTGACCGCGGTGCCCACGTCAACGTGAGCGGCGTGGCCATGACCAAATATGCCAAGAACAAGGCCGAGGCCCAGAAGCTGATGGAGTTTCTGGCTGGCGACACCGCCCAGCACATGTATGCGGACGTGAACGCCGAATATCCGGTCAAGGCCGGAGTCGAGCCTTCCGCCATGGTCAAGTCCTGGGGCAGTTTCAAGTCTGACGCACTACCGGTCAGCGATTACGCCAAGCACCGCAAGGACGCCTTGCAGTTGCTGGATGAAGTGAAGTTCGACTTGTAATCAGATGGGGCCAACGGCCCCATCAACATCTGTGGTCTCATGAAAAATTTTGGATGGATGACCGGCAGCTGGGCCATCGCCCTGCTGCTGGGTTTACCGGTGATTGCCCTGCTTTTCTCTGCCTTCTCGGCTGAGGGAGATCTCTTTCGCCACCTCGCCGACACCGTGCTGCTCGATTATCTGGGCAATACCCTGGGGCTGGTGGTCGGCGTGGTGCTGCTCAGCCTGCTGTTTGGCGTACCCACCGCCTGGCTGGTGGCCATGTGTCAGGTGCCGGGGCGCCGTGCCCTGCAGTGGGCCTTGATGCTGCCAATGGCCATGCCCTCCTATATCGTCGCCTACGTCTATACCGACCTGCTCGACTACTCGGGCCCGCTGCAGGCCGGGTTGCGAGCACTCTTTGGCTGGAACAGCCCTGCCGATTACTGGTTTCCTGCCATTCGCTCCCTTGGTGGTGCCGCCTGGGTGCTGGCGCTGGTGCTGTTCCCCTATGTCTATCTGCTGGCCCGCGCCTCTTTTCTCGAGCAGTCAGTCAGCCTGATCCACTCCAGCCGCCTGCTCGGCTGCACCCCGTGGCAGAGCTTTCGCCGCCTCAGTCTGCCGCTGGCGCGCCCCGCCATCATGGTGGCGGTGTCGCTGGTGGCCATGGAGACGCTGGCCGATTTCGCCACCGTCCACTTCTTTGCCATCAACACCCTGACCACGGCGGTCTACGACACCTGGCTCGGTTACGGCAGTCTGGCCACTGCGGCCAAACTCTCCTGCCTGATGCTGCTGGTTGTGGTGCTGTTGATCGCGCTGGAGCGCCGCTCGCGCAGTCGGCAGCAGGTGTTCCAGAAGTCCATGGGCCATGAGCAGCCGCTGCGCTATCCGCTCAAGGGGATGAGTCGCGCTCTGGCCGCTTTCTGGTGCTGGGGGCTGGTGCTAGCCGGTTTCGGCCTGCCGTTCGTCATCCTGCTCGATTACGGGGTGCGTTACTTCGAGCTGTCGTGGACGCCGGAGTTTGTCCGCTTCGCCGGCAACAGTCTGCTCATCTCGGCGCTGACCGCCCTGCTGGCCATGGGGATTGCCCTGCTGCTCGGTTTCTTCCGTCGCCTCGATGGCGGGATAAAGAGTTTGTTGCCCCTGCGCATCGCCGCCATGGGTTACGCCATGCCGGGTACCGTGCTCGCCATCGGGGTGCTGGTACCGCTCACCGCCCTCGACTTTGCCATCAACGATCTGGCCGAGTGGCTCGGGCGTCAAGGCCCGGGCTTGCTGCTGACCGGCACCATCACCGCCATCGTGTTCGGTTATCTGGTGCGCTTCGTGGCCATCGCCATCGGCTCGGTGGAGAGCAGCATGGGTAAGATCTCCCCCAGTCTCGACATGGCTGCCCGCTCCCTGGGGCAAGGGGATGGCGGCATGCTGCGCCGGGTCCATCTGCCGCTGGTGCGCCGCGGTCTGTTTGCCGGTGCCATGCTGGTATTCATCGAATCCATGAAGGAGCTGCCCGCCGCCCTGCTGCTGCGGCCGTTCAACTTCGATACCCTGGCGACCCACGTCTACCAGTTCGTCTCGGACGAGATGCTGGAGCGCGGTGCCCTGGGCGCTATCGTCATCGTGCTGGTGGGGCTGTTGCCGCTGATCTGGGTCAACCGCAGTCTGGACAGTCCGGGCCACTGAGTCGCCATGTCGGCCAATGAAATTGCATGCGGTGCGCTGAAAAAGGCCGCGCACCGCCAGAAACGAGAGGAAGTCAGCCTTGTCCTGTTTGCAGGTTGAAAATGTCAGCTGTCGTTACAACGGCCGCAATGTGCTGGAACAGCTCTCCCTGACGGTGGCAGACAACGAGATCGTCTGCCTGCTGGGGGCCAGTGGCTGCGGCAAAACCACGCTGCTCAAGGCTATCGCTGGGCTGCTGCCGTTGGCAGAGGGCTCGATTCGCCTCGGCGATACCCTGCTCGACGGGCCGGGTGCCAGCGTGCCGCCCGAGGCGCGCAATATCGGGATGATCTTTCAGGATTACGCCCTCTTCCCCCACCTGACGGTGGCCGACAACGTCGGTTTCGGGCTGACCAAACTCGACCGTAGTGCCCGCCAGCAGCAGGTGGACGAAGCGCTTGCGCTGGTCAATCTGCAGGGGCTGGGGGATCGTTATCCTCACCAGCTCTCCGGCGGCCAGCAGCAGCGGGTAGCCATCGCCCGGGCGCTGGTGTGCAAGCCACGGCTGATGCTGCTGGATGAGCCCTTCTCCAACATCGATACCCAGGTGCGTATGAAGCTGATCCTCGAGATCCGCGCCCTGCTCAAGCAGCAGGGGATCGGCGCCATCTTCGTCAGCCACAGCAAGGAGGAGGCGTTTGCCTTCGCCGATCGGCTGGCGCTGTTTCGCGCCGGTCACATCGAGCAGGTGGGCCAGCCGGAGCAGCTCTATCGCCGCCCGCAAAATCGCTTCGTGGCGGAGTTTCTCGGCGGGGTCAACTATCTGGCTGCCGAGGTGGTGGACAGCCACTGCGTGCAGACGGCGCTCGGGGTCATCTGTGGCAGCGAGCCTCATGGCCGCGCGGTGGGCGAGCAGTTGCAGCTGATGCTCAGACCCCAGCAGTTGTTGCTGGAGAGCACCGCAGATGGCGAGCTCAAGGTGGTGGAGCAGCAGTTCCTCGGCCACCACTGCCGGGTGCTGTTCGAGTGTGGCGATCTGCAGCTGGAGGCGAGCATTGGCGAGCCCCTTGATGGGATGCGGGCACGGATCAAGGTTGCCCCCCATGGGTTGGTGTTGTTTGACCCTTTGCCCTGAACGCGTGATATCGTCGTGAAATCAAAGAACTGGATCCACTCTGGTTTATAATCGCGCAACGCAAATAGCCCGTAACGCTAACGCCTACTCAGGGGAGAGATATATGAAAGCCCAAGCCGGGATCTGCGCAGAGCCGAATCTGCACGCCCTCTATCTGATGTTCAATCGCACCGGCGATGCCGCCGAACTGGTCGGCCGTCTGGCCAAACTGCCCGCCCTGTGGCAGGCGGTCGCCGCCGATTTCCCCGATGCCGGTTTCAGCGGTCTGGTTGCCGTTGGCGCCGATGCCTGGGATGGTCTCTACCCTGCCGCCCGTCCGCCCCAGTTCCGCAGCTTTATGGCGCAATCCGCCAACGGTCAGGAAGCGCCCAACACCCCGTTTGATCTCTTTATTCAGCTGCGCGCCGATCGGGTGGATGTGCTGCACCACGCCGGTCACCGTGTGATGGCGCTGCTGGCCGGACTGGTCGAGCTGGCCGAAGAGGTGCGTGGCTTCCGCAATCTGGATTGCCGCGACCTGACCGGTTTCGTCGATGGCACCGAGAACCCGCAGGATGAACACCGTGCCGAAGTGGCGCTGGTGGCCGATGGCGAGTTTGCCGGTGGCTCCTACATCCACGTTCAGCGCTGGGTACACGCCATGAGCGACTGGGAGAAGCTGGCGCAGAAAGAACAGGAAGACATTATCGGTCGAACCAAGCCCGACAACATCGAGTATGAGTCTGCCGCCAAACCGCTGACCGCCCACATCAAGCGGGTCAACCTCAAGACGCCGAAAGGGGAGTCCATGGAGATCCTGCGCCAGAGCATGCCCTGGGGCACCATGACCGAGCAGGGGCTCTACTTCATCTCCTGCTGCCGCACACCGCAGCACTTCAACGCCATGCTGGCCAGCATGTACAAGGGGGAGGGCCGCCACTTCGACCACCTGCTGCGCTTCACCAAGGCGGTGACCGGCGCGGCTTTCTTCGCCCCATCGGAAGGTTTTCTGATGGCGCAGGGCAAATAAGCCCGCCTGACGAAGACTCAGAAAACAAAAATCCCGGCCTTGGCCGGGATTTTTTGTTCTGGCGTGACCGCTATGAGGCGGTGGCGGCCATTAAGGAGTCTGTTCGAACAGTTCGAGGGCGGAGAGGTAGAGCTCTTCGATATCGGTGTCGCTGGTCGGGGTGATGAAGATGGTGTCATCACCAGCGATGGTGCCGAGGATCCCCTCTGCCTTGCCGAGGGAGTCGAGCAGGCGGGCGATCAGCTGGGCTGCGCCCGGGCTGGTGTGGATCACCACCAGTGCGCCGTTGTGATCGACGTCCAGTACCAGATTCTTGAGCGGGCTGGAGGTAGTGGGCACGCCCAGTTCCACCGGCAGGCAGTAGACCATCTCCATCTTGGCGTTGCGAGTGCGAACGGCGCCGAAGCGGCTCAGCATGCGCGATACCTTGGACTGGTTGATGTTCTCGAAGCCCAGCTCTTGCAGGGCGGTGACGATTTCTGCCTGGGAGCCAAAGCGCTCTTCTTTCAGCAAGGCTTTAAAGGCCTTGGCCAGTTTTTCTTGCTTGTCGTTGTGTTTCATCTTGGTCTCACGAATGAGGAGGTGTGGCGGCCTGTGCGATACAGGCGGCAGATACGAACAGCGGTGCCATTTTGCATTCATATGCCGTTTTTTGCAAGGAAGCGGCGCTTGTTCTGCATATTGATTCAAAAATGGCTTGCATCAACCTTTGTTCGGGATAGAATCGGGATGAAATTTTGAAAACTTATTCAATTGGGCTGTATGGGTATTGAATTAATAGGTATCGAGAAGTCCTGGCACAAGGTGCCGGTTCTGCAACAGGTCAGCTTTCGGACATCCCCCGGTGAAACCTTGGTGTTGCTGGGCCCGAGCGGTGCTGGCAAGAGTTCCCTGCTACGGATGATGAATCTGCTGGATACCCCGGATGCGGGTGTTCTGCGGATTGGCGAAAGTGAATTTTCTTTCCCGAGCTCCCTCTCTGCTGCCGAATTCAACCGCCAGTCCCAGCTGCTGCGTCGCAAGGTGGGGATGGTGTTCCAGCAGTACAATCTCTGGCCACATCTCACTGTGATGGAGAATCTGATTGAAGCGCCGGTCAAGGTGCTTGGCATGAGCAAGGAGGCCGCCATCGAGAAGGGGGCCTATCTGCTGGCCCAGTTGCAACTGGCCGACAAGCGCGATGCCTGGCCTGCCCGTCTCTCCGGCGGTCAGCAGCAGCGGGTGGCCATTGCCCGTACCCTGATGATGGACCCGGAAGTGCTGCTGTTTGACGAGCCGACTGCAGCCCTCGATCCCGAGATCACCAAGGAGGTGGCCGAGATCATCCGTAACCTGAGCCAGACCGGCATTACCCAGGTGGTGGTGACCCACGAGGTTGACTTTGCCCGCAAGGTGGCCAGCCAGGTGATTTATCTGGAGAAGGGGCGGATCATCGAATCCGGCACCGCCGCCATTTTCCAATCCCCGCAAACCAGCCGGTTTGCCGAATTCTTGATGCATTGATACTGAATCGATAAGGAAGCTGTCATGAAAAAGAGTCTGTTGTTGGTTGCTGCCATGGGCCTGTTGAGTACCTCCGTCATGGCCAAAGAGATCAAGTTCGCCACCGAGGCCACCTACGCACCGTTCGAATACCTGGATGACAAGAACGAGTTTCAGGGTTTTGACATCGATCTGGCCCGTGCTATCTGCGAGCAGGTCAAGCTGGAGTGTAGCTTCCACAACCAGGCCTTTGACAGCCTGATCCCCAGCCTGAAATTCCGTCGCTATGATGCCGCCATCGCCGCCATGGACGTAACCCCTGAGCGGGCCGCTCAGGTCGACTTCTCTGACATCTACTACGAGAACTCGGCAGTATTCGTCGCCAAGAAAGGGGCCTTCAAGGGGCCGGAAGAGATGGTCGACAAGACAGTCGGCGTGCAGAACGGTACCTCTCACCAGTCCTATCTGGTGGATAACTGGGTGAGCAAGGGTCTGCTGACCGTGCCGTATGCCAGCTACCAGAGCGCCTTCCTCGACATGATGAATGGCCGTACCGACGGTGTGTTTGCTGATACCGCCGTTGCTGCCGACTGGCTGAAGCAGCACAAGGAGTATGCGGTGGTGGGTGCGCCGGTGACCGATGCCAAGTACTTCGGTACCGGCTTTGGCATCGCGGTCGCCAAGGGCAATCAGGCGCTGCTGACCCAGCTGAACAAGGGGCTGGCCGAGATCAAGGCCAACGGCACCTATCAGAAAATCTTCGACAAATACTTCGCGCAGTAAGCCATGTTGAGCCTGTTGTTGGATGCAGCCTGGATGACCCTCGGGCTGGCCTTGGCATCACTGGTCGGGGGCATGGTATTGGCACTGGCGTTCAGTGCCGCCGAGCTCAGCAAGCAGCGTGCATTGGTGTGGCCGGTGGCCACCCTGACCACGCTGATCCGTGGCCTGCCCGAGTTGCTGGTGGTGCTGTTCATCTACTTCGGCTCGACCCAGGTGTTGTTCCTCATCACTGGCGAGTATGTGGAGTTCAGCCCGTTTGCCTGTGGCGTGCTAGCGCTCTCCCTGCTGTTCGCCAGCTATGCGACCCAGACCCTGCGGGCGGCACTCAATGCGGTGCCTTCAGGTCAACGGCTGGCGGCGCTGGCGCTGGGTTTGAGCAAGAGCCACATCTTCTTTCGCATCGTGTTGCCGCAGGCGTGGCGTCATGCCTTGCCGGGTCTCGGCAACCAGTGGTTGGTATTGCTGAAAGATACCGCGCTAGTATCGCTTATCGGGGTGAACGAGATGATGCGTCAGGCGCAGATGGCCTCGGCCAGTACCTATGAGCCTTTCACCTGGTATGCTGCCGCCGCCCTCATTTATCTGGCCATCAGTCTGGTGAGTGAATATGGCCTCGGGCTGGCTGCCCGCTACACCCGCCGCTACGGAGGCTAACTGATGCAAGAGTATCTCGTTACGTTGCTGGGCGGTCTTGTCACCACGCTGGAGCTGACCCTGTTCAGTCTGCTGCTGGGGATTGTGTTGGCGGCCCTGATGACCTGGGTGCTGGAGCTGCGCCTGCCGGTGGCGACCCAGCTGGTGCAGCTGTGGGTGCTGCTCTTTACCGGTACGCCGCTGCTTATCCAGATCTTCCTGATTTACTACGGGCCGGGCCAGTTCGAGTGGCTTAAAGCCAGTCCGCTCTGGCCGCTGCTTAAGCAGCCCTGGTTCTGCGCCGTGCTGGCGCTGGGTCTCAACACGGCGGCCTACTCCACCCGGTTGTTCAAGGGGGCGCTCGATGCCATCCCGGCCGGTGAAGTAGAGGCGTGCCGGGCGCTTGGCTTTAACGGCCGCCAGACCTTGTGGATGAAGGTGCGTCATGCTGCCCGTCATCTGGTGCCTGCCTACTCCAACGAGGTGATCCTGGTGCTCAAGGGGAGCTCCCTCGCCAGTACCATCACCATCATGGACATCATGGGGCTGGCGCAGGGGTTGAACGCCCAGACCTACGATACCCTGGCTGTGTTCGGGGTGGCTGGTGGGCTTTATCTGGCGATGAACGGATTGTTAACAATTGGTTTTCGCTGGTGTGAAAAACGGGCGCTGGCATTCCAATCCTGAGACCCTCAGATCTACCTCTTTATGGTAAGGAGAAGTGCAGAAAAACTGTGCTTCTCCTCCAACTTTTTGTATTTCCCTCCAATTTTTGCTCCCGCATGTTTCGTGGCTCACAGAACCCGTGACTGCAACTGTTATCAGATTGTTTTTTATGGGGGGATCCATTAAGGTTGGGCGCACAACAACAAACAACCTTAAACCTACGCTTAAACATGGAGTTGATCATGAAAGTTGCCGTTCTGGGTGCCGCTGGTGGCATCGGTCAAGCCCTCGCTCTGCTGTTGAAAAACCGTCTGCCGGCTGGCTCCGAGCTGAGCCTGTATGACATCGCCCCGGTCACCCCGGGTGTGGCCGTTGACCTCAGTCATATTCCTACCGACGTCGCCATCAAGGGCTTCTGCGGTGAAGATCCGACTCCTGCACTGGTTGGGGCCGATGTAGTGCTGATCTCCGCCGGTGTGGCACGCAAGCCGGGGATGGATCGCTCCGACCTGTTTAATATCAACGCCGGTATCGTCAAGAATCTGGTCGAGAAGTGCGCGGCCACTTGCCCGAAAGCACTGATCGGCATCATCACCAACCCGGTCAACACCACTGTGGCCATCGCCGCCGAAGTGCTGAAGAAAGCCGGTGTCTATGACAAGCGTCGTCTGTTTGGTGTCACCACTCTGGACGTGATCCGCGCCGAGACCTTCGTGGCCGCCGCCAAAGGGTTGAACATCGACAAAGTACGCGTCAACGTGATCGGTGGTCACAGTGGCGTTACCATTCTGCCGCTGCTCTCCCAGATTGAAGGCGCTTCCTTCACTGCTGAAGAAGTGGCTGCCATGACCAAGCGCATCCAGAATGCCGGTACCGAAGTGGTAGAAGCCAAGGCCGGTGGCGGTTCCGCAACCCTCTCCATGGGTCAGGCGGCTTGCCGTTTTGGTCTCTCCCTTATCAAGGGTCTGCAGGGCGAAGCCAACGTTGTCGAGTGCGCCTACGTGGAAGGCAACGGCGAGCACGCCACCTTCTTCGCGCAGCCGGTACTGCTGGGCAAGAACGGCGTCGAAACTGTCCTGGATTACGGCAAGCTGAGCGCCTTCGAGCAGGAAGCGATGGAAGGCATGCTGGCTACCCTGAAAGCCGATATTCAGTTGGGTGTCGATTTCGTCAAGTAAGCGGGTCAACCGTGCCAACAAGGGAGCTTCGGCTCCCTTTTGTATTGATGAGATCCGCCCGTCAGGCTAAGGGGATGGGGCTTGGTGCCGATAACAGAGTGCAGCAGGAGATCCTTATGATGAAACCCCTTACCCTACTCATTCTTGTCGGTGCATTCACCGCGCCCCTCTATGGTGCCGAGGCGGTATCGGCTGCCGTATCAAGCGATGCGCCTGCAGCAAGTGTATCGGCACCGACAGCAAGCAGTGCTGCGGTGGCAACGGCGCCTGTCTCTGCTGCTACGCCAGCGCCCTCTGAGGCAGTCCCCGTCTTGCTTCCGGCCGAGCCGGTCACACCCGTTGCCAGCAGTGGCGAGGGGGCCGCGCCGCTGCCAAAACCGGCTGAGCCTGCCGCTGTGGTTGCGCCTCCTGCACCTCTGGCCGCTGGCGAGTTGCAGGCGGTGCCGCTCTATCGTCAGGACGAGCTGCTCAACTGGATTGAGCAGGGGCGCCACCTCACTCAGGTGAAGCAGGATCGTTGTCAGCTGACTCAGGATATCGAAGCGCGCGCCTCGGTGATGAAGATCCCGGCTTATCAATTCCTCTGGGGGGATATGCTGGCGTGGGGTGTCTGTACCAAACCCAATGCCGAGATCGGGGTGCAATATATGTGGGAGGCGGCCAATCAGGGGTTGGCGCCGGCGCTGGAGCAGTTGGGTCGCTACTACTGGAAAGGAACTTTGGTGCAGAAGGATTTGGTGCGAGCCGAGACCCTGATGCGCGAGGCGGCCAGCCTCGGTTTTCTGCGGGCCCGCATCGAGTGGGTCGAGATGCTGTTGCAGGGGATGGGCAGTCCGCTCGATTATGAGGACGCCTATCGCTGGCTCCATGGCTCCGTCATCGGTGACAAGGCGCTACACCAGAAGGCGGCGACTCTGCTCAACCGTCTTGGCAACAGGATGCCGGCCAACGTGGTGGCCCGCGCCAAGGCGATGCACTGATCCAAAAAAAATGACCCACAGATCTGCACCTGTGGGTCCGGTTCCAGCCGCCGTGCCATGACAGGCCGGAACCTCCCTCTGTTATATGGCTGCCCGCGCCTTAGAGATCTTGGTGGGGGCCAAAAACTTCGTAATGGAGCTGCTCCGTTGGTACCCCAGCCGCCAGCAGCTGCCGCTTGATCTCTTGCATGAAGCCGACGGGGCCACAGAAGTAGTAGTGGGCCTCAGGCGTGATGCGCTCCTTCACGGCAGTCAGATCCATGGTGCCGGCCAGGTCGTAATCTTCACCCTGTACATCGCAGGCCTCCGGCTTCCGATACCAGACCCGGCTCAGCAAGTTGGGATGCTGGCGGGATTTTTGCTGAATATCCTCCCGGAAGGCGTGTACAGCGCCCTGTTCGCAGGCGTGCAGCCAGGTGACATCAGCCTGATGGCCGTTCGCCAGCAGCTGGTTGAGCATGCTCATCATCGGCGTCACGCCGACACCGGCGGAGAGCAGTACGACCGGGGTCTGGCTGTCGGCTTTCAGGTAGAAATCGCCGGTAGGGGGCATCACCTCGATCTTGTCACCCGCCTGCAGGTGATCGTGCAGCAGGTTGGAGACCTGACCCTGCGGCTCACGCTTGACGCTGATGCGGTAATCCTGCCCGTTGGGGGCATCGGAGAGGGAGTATTGGCGGATCTCCTGATATTCCAGCTCGGGGTGAACCAGCTTGATGCTGAGGTATTGGCCCGGTTTGAAGGTCAGTACCGGTTTGCCATCTTCCGGCGCCAGCAGGAAGGAGGTGATGAGGTCGCTCTCGGCTCGCTTCTCCTTGATGATGAAGGTGCGGGTACCTTGCCAGCCGCCATCCTGATTGGCCTTCTCCTGATAGATCTCCTGCTCGCGGCCGATGAAGATGTCGGCCAGCACGCCATACGCCTTGCCCCATGCCTCCAGCACCTCGTCGGTGACCGCACTTCCGCCCAATTCTTTGAGCGTGGCCAAGAGATGACTACCTACAATGTGATATTGTTCCGGCTGGATCAGGAATCCGGTATGTTTGTGCGCAATCCGCTCGACCGCACCGGCGAGCGCTCCCAGATTGTCGATATTCTTTGCATACGCGGCGACTGCATTGAACAGGGCCAGCGGCTGGCCGCCACTGCGTTGGTGGGCCAGGTTGAAGATATCTTTCAGCTCCGGGTTATGGCTGAACATCCGCTGGTAGAAGTGCTGGGTGAGGGCAGGGCCTGCCGATTCGAGCAGCGGAATGGTGCTTTTGATGACGGCAACGGTGGTTTGATCTAGCATAGGGGCCTCGTTCTAATTGAACATATAAAATGTCATTTAATAAGTGGCATCCTAGATGTTTATTTGATTTGAATCAATACTCCACTTTTCGCATCGCGCTAATCAGGTTTTATGAGACTAACCAGTTATACAGATTTTGGATTGAGAGCCCTGCTCTATCTTGCCACCCTGCCGGAAGGGGAGTTGTCGAGCGTTGCCAAGGTATCGGCCCTGTATGGCGTTTCCCGCAACCACATGGTGAAGGTGGTCAATCAGCTGGTGAAGCTGGGCTATCTGCAATCCCAGCGGGGCAAGAATGGCGGTATTCGCATGGCTTGCGATCCCGCCACCATCAATATCGGGCAGGTGATCAGGGCGCTGGAAGGCAATCTGGACGGCATTGACTGCGGCTCGCCCGCTTGCCACATCGTCTCTGTCTGTCTGCTCAAGAGTGCGCTGAAAGAGGCGATGGATGCGTTTCTGGAGGTGATGGACAGCTATACGCTGCAAGACCTGCTGGCCAACCGTGACGAGCTACAGAGGGTGTTTGGCGAGTTGATCCCGACGCTGGTGCTGGAGCCGGATGATGAAGATGAACAGTAACGATGAGCAATAGAAAAGGGCTGCCACTGGCAGCCCTTTTTCAATCTTGCGAATCCGACTCCGCCCGGTACGATGCCGGCATGATCCGCGCCATCTTGACCATGTTGTTCTCCACATCGAGGATCTCGATAGGATAACCGGCCAACCGGATCCCGATGTTGGGCTGGGGGATCTCCTCCAGATATTCGAGGATCAGACCGTTGAGGGTACGCGGGCCGTCGATGGGCAGGTGCCAGTTCATCTCCTTGTTCAGCTCACGAATATTGGCTGAGCCTTCGACCAGATAAGAACCATCTGACTGGGGGTGGATCTCGTCGCTCGGCGCTGGCGTCATGGAGGTGGTGAAGTCGCCCACGATCTCTTCCAGAATATCGTCCAGAGTGATTAGCCCCTGAATATCGCCGTATTCGTCGACGATCAGGCCAATTCGCTCCTTGTTGCGCTGGAATTTGGCCAGCTGCACGTTGAGCGGCGTTCCTTCCGGAATGAAGTAGATCTCGTCCACTTCCCGCAACAGACTCGATTTGTTGAACTGGTCCCTGGCTACCAGCCGCAGGGCATCGCGTGCGTGTAAAAAGCCGACAACGTCGTCGATATTGTCGCGATAGAGCAGGATCTTGGTGTGAGCGCAGTGGGCCAGCTGGCGCTGGATGCTCTTCCAGTCATCGTTGATGTCGATGGCGTAGATATCGCTGCGCGGCACCATGATGTCCTCGACCAGCATCTTGTCGAGATCCAGAATGCTCAGCAGCATCTCCTGATGACGCTGGGGGATCAGGTTACCCGCCTCATTGACTATGGTGCGCAGCTCCTCGGTGTTGAGGGAGTCATCCTTGTTGGGATTGATCTTCAGCATCTTGAGCAGGCCGCTGGTGATGCCGTTGATCAGCCAGACCAGCGGCGAGAGCGGCACCATCAGCCCCTTGAGGATCCAGGAGGCGGGATAGGCGATCTTCTCCGGGAACATGGCTGCCAGGGTCTTGGGGGTCACTTCACCGAATACCAGCACCACCAGGGTCAGACCGAAGGTGGCGATGGCGACCCCGAGATCACCAAACAGCCGGATACAGACGATGGTGGCGATGGCGGAGGCGAGGATATTGACCAGATTGTTGCCGATCAGGATCAACCCCAGCAGGCGATCGGGGCGGGCGAGCAGTTGCTCGACGCGACGTGCGGCTTTGTGTTTGGTCTGTGCCAGATGCCGCAGTTTGTAGCGGTTGATGGACATCAGGCCGGTTTCGGCACTGGAGAAAAAGGCGGAAAGAAGGATCAAGATAACGAGAACAATCAGTAATGTACTCGTTGAGATGCTGTCCAAAAAGGGCTCCTGTTGGATGGTATGGCTAAAAGAGTATAGGTGTCAGCTCAACAGCACTTCTTTGACGAAGCGACTGCCAAAGTAGGCAAGAGTCAGGATGAAGCTGCCAATCAGACTGAGCGTGATGACTTTGCGGCCGCGCCAGCCATAGGTGTGATGACCCCACAGCAGCAACACGTAGACACACCATGCCAGGATGGAGAGCACTGCCTTGTGAGACTTGCCCTGAGCGAACATATCTTCGAGGAAGAAGAGGCCGGAGGCGATGGAGAGTGTCAGTAGCAGCACCCCTGCAGAGATCAACTGAAACAGTCGTTTCTCCACTGTCATCAGTGGCGGCATGGCTGGCAGGTTGCTGATTTTTCGAGATTTAAGCTGCTTGTCCAGACAGGCGAGCTGCAGCGCAAACAGACAGGCGATCATCAATACCGAGTAGGCCATCAGGGCGAGGCCGATGTGCAGCAGCAGCTGGGGATGGGCCTCCAGATGGGTTATGTAGCGACCCGGGATCAAGGCGCTGGCAGCCAGCAACAGGGCCGAGAAGCTGTAGACCACCGGCAGCAGGATCCAGCCGTTGAAGCGGCGGGTCACGCAGGTCATGAAGCAACTGATGATGAGGCTGACCAGCGAGGCAACGTTGAGCATGCTCAGGTTCTGGCCGTAACTCTGCAATACCTCTGAACCGAGGGCGCTGGCATGGGCGATCAGGGCCAATCCGATACAGGCAAACAGGGAGCGCTGTCCCACCGGCTTGGCGCTCAGTAACAGATGCAGGGAGGCGATGATGGCCAGCAGATAAAACGCCAGGGCCAGAACAGAGATTACGATCATAACCAGGTCGTTGTTGCACAAGCTTTTGAGGGTAAGAGGGGCAGTATACCTTGCACGAGAAGTGCTCGCCAGTTGTGCAACGGCTGATCTGCCCATATATAGGGAGAAGCTCCCTGCTGCGGCGGTGCGGTGAATAATCGTCCTCGCGCCCGCTCTGGGTTATAATGCCCCCAATTTATTACGCCAAGAACCGGAATCCGTCATGTTTGAGAATTTGACTGAACGACTCTCGCGCACCTTGCGCAATGTCAGTGGCCGTGGTCGCCTGACCGAAGACAATATCAAGGAAACCCTGCGCGAAGTCCGCATGGCGCTGCTCGAGGCGGATGTCGCCCTGCCGGTCGTGCGTGATTTCGTCGCGCGTGTCAAAGAGCGCGCAGTCGGGCAGGAAGTGGCCAAATCCCTGAGCCCGGGCCAGGCATTCATCAAGATTGTGCACGGTGAACTGGTCACCGTAATGGGGGAGGCCAACGAACAGCTCAACCTGGCTGCCCAGCCGCCTGCGATCATCCTGATGGCCGGTCTGCAGGGGGCCGGTAAGACCACCACAGTTGGCAAACTGGCCAAGCTGCTCAAAGAGCGCAGCAAGAAGAAGGTGCTGGTAGTCAGTGCCGACGTCTATCGTCCGGCGGCGATCAAACAGCTGGAAACCCTGGCCAATGACATCGGTGTCGACTTCTTCCCGAGCGATGCCAGCCAGAAGCCGGTCGATATCGCCACCGCCGCCATCGATCAGGCGCGCAAGAAATTCTATGACGTGGTGATCGTCGATACTGCCGGTCGTCTGCACGTTGATAGCGAGATGATGGCCGAGATCCAGGATCTGCATGCCACCATCAAGCCGGTCGAGACCCTGTTCGTGGTCGATGCGATGACCGGTCAGGATGCAGTGAATACTGCCCGCGAATTTAACGAACGGCTGGATTTCAACGGAGTGATTCTGACCAAACTGGATGGAGATCCCCGGGGGGGAGCCGCTCTTTCTATCCGTACGGTAGTGAACAAACCGA
>OLFS01000108.1_pt1 | contig 78808 bp, 115 predicted proteins | sample 1605491 | NCBI WGS metagenome assembly OLFS01 (sample SAMEA3888921, study PRJEB22519) | human gut metagenome | biome: human gut; feature: human-associated habitat; material: faeces | place: Denmark | collected 2011 | reverse complement strand
CTGGAAGTGCGGCAATTAACGAAGATGATTTTTATTAATTTTCATCAAGGATATACGGAGATCAGATTATGAGCGTTACAATTATATATGGCAAATGTGATAGCAAAATGAATGCCAGAGAACGCAGAAGGATAAAAAGAGAAAACGAAAGAAAATCATCACCTGCAATCAATAAAACAGACAATGTGGATAAAGCTATTCGATTTGCAAACGAGGAAAGATGCAAACCAAATAGCATTAAAGAACGTCGCAAAGGATCAGTGAAATGGTATACGGAAAATGAAAGCGGCAACTACTACCACGCAACGCAACCACGCCATTTAGGGGAAAAACCCCTGGATAAAGTCCGCTACCATTAATACAAAATGTAAACATTCGGGGGTAACATTATGGTTATTCTGGCGCTTCAATTCAAACTGGCGGTAGCGGAAATGCTTCATGATGCCGAAATGTGGAGCGCCGCGAATAAAGCCTTATACATAGTGTTAACAGCGAAGGAGATTAAAGGGTGAAAACAGAGTTACATAAAAAGCTATGGACGATTCAGCAAACGCTGAACGCGCCGAAAAATCAGCGTAATAATTTTGGCGGGTATAATTACAGGTCGGCGGAGGATATTTTAGAGGCGGTTAAACCACTGCTTCAAAATATCACGCTGACTGTTAGTGATGAAATTGTCCTGATCGGCAATCGCTATTATGTGAAAGCCACGGCGACGCTAAGCGACGGTGAAGACGTAATAGCGGTAACTGCTTATGCCAGGGAGGAAGAAAGCAAGAAGGGTATGGACGCCAGCCAGCTAACAGGAGCAACATCAAGTTACGCGCGGAAATATGCTTTGAACGGTTTATTCTGCATAGATGATGCTCGCGATCCTGATACTGATGATTACGCGAAGCAGACAGGCCAGCAGCCGCGACAACAGAAAAACCCACCAAAACAACAACAGCAGCAGAAGAAAGCGCCGCCAAATCCTGATGAAGTGTTAGCACGTTTCTGTGATGCAGCAGCGAAAGCGCCGGACGAAAAAACACTAAGGGAAATATTCGGTAAATGCTGGAAGTTATTGCCTGAAAATTCAGAGCAAAGGCAGAAAGCGCAAGACGTATATGGTATCCGCAAAGCGGAGCTTAACGGGGAGATGGGTTAATGAGTTTAAATTCAATCACGGCGGGCGGGAATATAGGTAATGATATGGAGGTTCGCTACACGCCGAGCGGGAAAGCGATTGGTAGTTTTCCGTTAGCTGTAACGAATGGCTACGGCGATAATAAGCGGGTAATGTGGATCACTTGTCTGGTATTTGGTGAGCGTGCGGAAAAATTAGCGCCACATATCCGCAAGGGTGGGAAAATAGTGGTAAGCGGTCGCCTTGATGTTCGGCAATATGACCGGAACGACGGCACGAAGGGAACTGCGGTAGAAGTGGCGGTTAACGAATTTGAATTCATGAACGTTAACCAACAAGGCCAGCAGCAAGGCCAGCAGCAGAAAGCGCCACCGCCTCAAAATAATAACGGGAATAATCCGCCGCCGATGGACTTCGACGATGATATTCCATTCTGATTCAATAGGTTAGCGATGGGTAATTATTTAAAAGCACCACCGCCGCCGCGAACAAAAGAGAAAGTTTTAAGAGAAGCCCGTGATCAAATCGATCGCGGGCTTTTTTTATGCGGCACGGCAGCGGATCGGATGGCGAAAAGATTTAGTGACCTGTACGCAAAGCAAATATGGTTCGACAACTGGCAGGCAAGTTTTTACCCACTGCAAAGAAAACCGGATATGCATTGGCCTGAATATGTCGATCCACGTATGCGCAAATATCGCGGGCGTATGGGCCAGGTCATTAACGATTAATGAGGTGTTATCATGATTAAAGAAAAAGAAGTAGACAAGGAAATTCCTGACGGTCGTGATGAGCTTATTTATTTTGACGGCGGCCTGTATGAGTTCGAAACGTCTGCGGGGTGGCACGATAAATGTCCTCAGCTTACTCGCCAGGAATTAAGCGACCGTAAATCATTCGGCGAAGATACCGAACGGCTGGCTAATAACAAATGGCTTAATAAGTTCATTGCGGAGGGTGGCAAATGAACCTTGCAAAAATTGCCGCATTGCTTGCGGCTTTATCTATCGCCGTGCTGTATCTCAGCGTATCGCTTTATATCACGGTATCGATCATTAAACTCATCACTAACATGTGAGGCCAATCATGAAAGTCGGTAAGGATATTGTGACGGTCGCGTTTTGCGTTATTTGTTTCCTGTTTACGATTGTATTTTGCGGAGCACTTGCTGCGGTATTGGCTTTTATTGGTAAGGTGGTGATGTGATGGTTACTTGGAATGTAAAAGAGGGCGATCTTGTTGTTTTGTCTGAATATCGTAGTGACCCTGGTCTGGTTGTGCTGAACAAGACATATAACGATCTTGAGCGCCCGATCCTGGTTAAATATCTGGACGGAACAATTATAGAGCCGCGTTTCTTCGACAAGATTGAACTGAAGGCCCGCAATGTTCGCGTTAAGCCGTTCCGGGCTTATGTTGAAAACCACTGGCGGAAATTGTTCGCCGGACTGAATGGGATGTTCGGCGTATGGCCATAAAAGAAGTAAAGGTTAAACACATGAAAGGTGGGGAGCGATTAAAGGCGTGGTGGGGCCGTGAATTTACAGCTACTGCTTTCAGATTCAGGCAAGGCGGAGAGGTCATTATATACGACGAAAACATGGATGAAGTTGGTACATGGCATCTTGAGCAATACGTCGAGGTGTTAAATGAAAATTAAATTCCATAAAGCATATGATAGCGAAACAAACAAGCTATCACTATTTATCGAATTCGAACGCAGGATCGTGGTTGTGCCCTGGGCACGGCGCTTTAATGACGCCGCCGGACGTAGACAATTCGCGGTCGATATGCTGTTACGCGGCTGCGGCCTTATGCGTCCGCTATCTGATTTAAAACGAATGATGCCGGGATCGTTCGGTCAGATTGATGAAATAGAAATAAGCCCGGAAGAACTGAAACGGGAGCGTGATTTATTCCTTTCAAGCGAAGGAAACCCGTTTAATTCAGAAACAGAAATGAAATGGCATCACCCACTATAAAAGGATAAATATCATGAACGACATCAAAACAGCTTACTCTCTCGGTAATGAAGGTATGTTGATCACTCGCTATACAGATGATGCAAACTTTCACGAAGTGGAAATTAAAGATTATCACGAAGTATTGAAAGATATGGAAGCTGGCGCGTATGACGCTGATTTGAATCTGGCGCTACAGGTTGTTGATATTGTGATGGGGGCGTCAATCCGCGATTACGTGTCTTTAAGTATGGAAGAAAAAACATCGGTAGCGCGTTATGTATTCTCTCTTACTTTTGTGAAGCGCATGGAGGAAGAATTCGGACGCGTACCAGTGCCGGAAGAGGTTGATCCGCTCGCGTTCGGAAGTGCTGTTATTTTCCCGTTGAACAAGGATCAGCTTTGTAGTGTTTCACTGCATTCTATGCGCGGCCTGATGAAAAATATCTTTGAGGTTAAGATGTTGCAGAAATACATTGAGGAAGGCCACAAAGAGGAAGAAGTAAAATCGCTCATGCCATTGTTTTACGGTGAAATGGTTGGCAATGATATGCGTGCAAATGATTTCGGCGTACAGGCGGCTATCGCTGTGCTTAATGACGCACGGAAAAACGCACAGCCGACGCCTGAACAGGGAAAACGTGTACTGCATTAACCGAGTAATTCCGATCACATAAATATACATTTTGTATTGTAATTGCATATCCGTTTTGTAAGCCGAAATCAAAAGGTTTACGGTGCGGAGGAAGCAAAAATGGAACGCGAATTGATGCTTTATTGCGTAGAAGGTGGCGTAGGTCACGATGCCTACGTCGCCGGGAAAGACTATCCAGCCGATGAAGTGCTTTCTAATATGCACTTCAGAGAAAATGAAAGCCAGGTGTCTGTGTGGAAACGGTGTATTGATGGTATTGAGGTTGTAAGTATCGAACGGTATTTAGGCACGTTTGATTACGGTGTTATTGAGGCTTAATTATGGACGACACATTGTTTTATATGTGCTGTTGCTGGGGTTTTATTGCCTTATGTCTGTTTATCAGGTGGCTTATTGAATACCATATGAGGTGAGGCATGGAACAGAAAACTGATTATAGAATACCTGACAACCTGAAGTTGGTTGGTATTGGTTTTGGCTGTCGTTTTGTATCTGACACAAACGGTGCAATTTATTTAGTGCGCATCATTGATGGCGTTCAGCATATAAGAAGGCTAGGACTTTACATCAAAGCATTCAGAAGGGGTTATTTAAAAACTCATGAAATTTAAACATTACATGGAATGGAAAATTCCAGAAGCAGCAACAAAGGCAGCGCCAGGAAATTTTTCTGGCGTTTATTTTTATATGGATGGCAAATGGTATTTCGGCAGCAGGCCGGATCACTACTATCAAGAAATATGCAAGCCTCACGTATGGGATATTAAAGAGCGCGTGAAAGGCGGGGTAATTGAGGACGTTTAAAATGCTTAAGAGCTTTTTTAACTGGTTGGGGGCGTGGCTTTTGGCTACGCTTTTTGTTTTCCTGGCGGCCCTGACTGTTATCGGTGTTATTATGCTGGGGGGTATGTTTATTACGTGGTCGCTGCCTGAATTTAACGACATTGGGAATATTCTTTTTGCAGCCCGCGCTTTATTGGCTGTGAGCGCATTCATTGGTTTTTGCTTGACTGCCGCGCCGGATTGGGATGATACATGGTGATCCTATGGCTTTATTCAATATGTCAGAGCCGCAATTTAACGCCGTAAAAACTGCCGCCCGCGCGGCGCTTTCGGCCTGCAAAGCGGAGGTGGAAAAGAACGGCTACAGCGATAAAGCCACGCGGCTGATATTAGACAAGCATTATCGCAAGGTCGCCCCGCTAATCAGTATCGAGCGTTTTGTCTGGCTGGTGGGGTATTTGAACAACCGATGGGGAACTGATCAGGATTATTTCTAAGGGGGCGTAATGAAAAATGATTACGGCGGCAGCAACACGCCGAAAGAAATAAAAGACCTATGGCAGACGCCGAAACCTGTTTTTAGAGGAATGGATCTGGAATTCGAATTCGTCGCGGATGTGGCGGCAAACAAGGCAAACGCATTAATACCGCGATATATAACCGAAGAAATGGACACGCTCCATTATCCGTGGGGAGCGGTGGCGATGCCTGGTGAGTATGTCTGGATGAATCCGCCATATTCTAATCCGGGGCCATTCGTTGATAAGGCGGCGCTTGAACATCAACGAAATCACATTGGCTGTGTAATGTTATTGCCCGCTGACATTTCTGTTAACTGGTTTATGAACGGCGTGGAGACGGCAAACGAATGCCGATTAATTACGCGCGGGCGGCTGGCTTTTATAAATGCCGCGACAGGGAAACCAGCAAGCGGAAACAATAAAGGGAGCTTGTTCTTGATCTGGCATCCACGGTGCAGACATGAATGTATTTTCACGCAGATAACACGTAAAGAGCTATACGCGAGAGGCGCAAATAATGACTAAGGCAGCAGATTTATTAAGACTTGCATCAGAAACCATAGAGCAAAGAGGTAAGCAAAACGGCTACGACAAAAAAGAGGAAAAATCAGCGCCAAAAATAGCCACTATTTACAACGCTAAGAAGGGGGCAGATTTAACCACGCTTGATGTATGGGATCTGCTAATTTGTCTCAAGGAGGTGCGTTTAGAGGCTATTTTGAGCAATAACAGCGATCCGACAGACACACTAATTGATTTAATTAGCTATAACGCGCTAAAAGCTGAGCAAATATTAACGGAACGTGAGGAAGAACAAAGAAAGAAACAGGCTGTTTTTGATATGCCGCTGAATGGTGGATTAATAAAAGATGAAGCTATAACCAGTTGTAAGGGATTGCCGCCTTCTATGCTTAACCCTCAATGTGGTTGCATTTCAACTCGACTTGATTTGAAGTTTGATAGAGCTGAAGCTATTCGTGATAAGAGGTACGATCCAAATGAAAAGGGTGACAATTGACAGGTTATTAGCCTGCGTTTATGTCGCCGTTTTCGTGATCATCAATCTTATTGTTAACCACTGTGGCCCGTGGGTAATTCCGATCACCACGGTAGCCGCAGTGTGTGTCAATATGATGATCCGTGACTTCTTGTTATATGACGGCGGCCTGAAATGGTCGGCTACAACATGCGCCGCCGCTGGCGCAATTACGGTGCTGATAAACTATGATGCAGGAATGGTGGCGATCGCGTCATTCGTTGCGGTTGTTTCCTGTGCGCTTATTTCTGGCGGCGTTTACCGTGTTTTACCTGGTGATTTCGATTCGAAACGCTGGCCTGCAAATATAGCTTCAGCTATCGGCGATGCGTTAATTTTCCCAACGCTATCGTTTATGGCATTCATGCCGGAAATATCAGCTATGCAATTCATCTCAAAAATGGCGGCGGTAACGGTGATCACTATCATCATGCGCCGCTACTTTACGTTCGAGGGTAGGAAATGAGTGGGCTTAGAAATTGGGTGGTGTGGTCGCTGTACGACGGCAGCGGATACGCCGTTAAAGATTGGGCCGACGCTGGTTATAAATGCTATTGCTTCAACTATGATGGCGCTAATCACGGCGATTATGAAGGCGTCAAAATCATTCATCCGAACATTGAGTATATCAACGTATGGATTGACAGCCATTTCCTGGTAATGTTCTCCCCTGAATTGTCTGTTTATCCAGATCCTGACATTATCCTGGGCTTTCCTCCGTGCGACGATCTTGCGGTGTCCGGCGCTCGCTGGTTTGCTGATAAGCGGAAAAAAGAACCTTACTTCCAGCAGAAGGCGGCATACAACGCAAAACTGGTAGAAACGCTTGCTGATATGTACCACGTCCCGTGGATGGTGGAAAATCCGGTAGGTGCGCTGTCAACGTTATGGCGTAAGCCGGATTTTATCTTCAACCCGTGCGCTTACGGTGGCTACCTGCCTGAAGATGACAAACATCCTGCCTTCCCGGAATACATCGCCGACCGCGACGCATACACGAAGAAAACTTGTATCTGGTGCGGGAATGGATTTAATCAGCCGCTATTCCTGCCTGTGCCAATGCCTGATGAATGGGAAGACAGTAAGCAGCACGCTAAGTTAGGAGGAAAGTCGAAACGCACTAAGATGATCCGCTCACTAACGCCGCGTGGCTTTGCCCGTGCTGTATTCCTGGCTAACGACCGGGCCATCAATCGTACTACGCTCAACCGCGTTTTACCGGACTGAAGTTTACAAAATGGCGTCATTGTGTGATACAGGTCACATAATGGCGCTTTTCGTCTTGTTTACGTGTATCCATTTTGTATACTTCAAGCAAACGAAATGCTCTTTAAAAATCCGGCAGCGCTGAAATGCGTAGAAATCACCTTAAAGGGAGGGAGCATTATGTCTTTTGATAATTACCAATGGCATGACGACTATGAACGAGAAAGCGTCATGCGTGCAATGTGCAATGTATGCAGCACAAAGAAAGGAGGCTGTAACGAGTGCAACGAATGCTTAGATCATTGGCTAAGGGCCGGACACACCGAAAGGCTGAACGAAACAGAGAATCAAAAATAATAGGGGTGGTTTTTATGCAGAACCCTAAAAAACCAATAAGACGCCGTTGCAAGTGCTGCGGCGTTTTTTTTGAGCCTAAATATCACAATCAAACGTGGTGCAGTGATGAGTGTCTGGAAGAGCTGAAGTTTGATCAGCTATGCCGCGACCGTGAGAAGGCTATGAAGGCTATGGAACGGAAGAAACGCCGTGATAGCCAGCGGGAAGAACGCAACCGGAAGCGGAAGCAGTTAAATCCGCGTAGTTATTGGTTGAAGCAGGCACAAGCGGTATTTAATGCCTATATCCGCGAACGTGACGCGGGTCAGCCGTGCATATCATGCGGGACTTACTATTACGAACAATGCGGAGCAGATGCCGGACACTATAGAACGGTTGCCGCCGCCGGGCACCTTCGTTTTAACGAGGATAATTGCCACAAACAATGCAGGCACTGCAACCAGACATTAGATGGCAACATAGAAGCATATCGCCCAGCGCTGATTAGGAAAATTGGCCTTGCCAGGGTGGAAGCGCTGGAGAACAACAACGAAACTCATAAATGGGCGATCGAAGAATGCAAGGAGATCATAAAAGTCTATCAGGCTAAATTGGACGCCTTAAGGAGAAAGGCAGCATGAATGAATATACTTTTAGCCTGCCTTACCCGCCATCGAACAATAAATATTACCGGCATTCGCGCGGTTTCCACTATATAAGCAAGGAAGGTAAGGAATACAGGGAGCAGGTAAAAGACATTATAAAACTGCTTAATCTGAAAATTAATCTTAAGTGTAGGCTATCAATAACGGTGTATATTGCACCGCCAGATAACAGACGCCGCGATATTGACAATGTAGGGAAGGCATTATTTGACGCTATAACTTATTCCGGTTTTTGGGCTGATGATAGCCAGGTTGACGCAATGAAATTTGTCCGCTGCCGGAAGGTAAAAAGAGGGCGATTGTTTATCAAGGTACGCGAACGCGGCGACCTGTTACCGGATATTAACGAATACTTGACTAATATGTGGTGGTAACAATGAAAAACGAAATTAAAGATCTGCAAATAGATATTCAGCGCGACGAGCGTGATTTAGCCACAGTCCGACAAATTCAGGCTTTTCACATGCGAGAATTACTTGCACTGAAAGAGTTTGAAAGAAAGCTAGTGCAATCAATATCTGATCGCAAAAGACTGGTTGCACGTTACGGGGGTAAATAATGAATTTGGAATCTATTCTTAAATTCCACCTCCCAAAATCACCGCGTTTGTCAGATGAAAGCCGGGGCACGTCCCCAGACTCGCTTAATACTACTGATGCACTAACCGCAGCAGGTATGGCGCAATCGCGCGTAGAGCTTGGTTATAGCGCTTTTTTAGGGAAGATGGAATTATCGCAAGCCGAAAAACACAGGGCCGTAGTTTTGCTTACAGAGCGTTTAAGAGCTATGGCAAAAGATTACGAATACGTCATGGAGTTGGACGAGGACAAACGCAATGATCTTATTATTCTTGTTGCCGTTTTCGCGTTTCGGGATTACTGCCAGAGTGCCGCGACAGAAAAAACTTGTATGGATTGCGGCGGATATAAATTTACGTTTGACGACTACGGAGAAAAACACCTTTGCAAAAAATGCAAGGGGCATGGAAAAGTTCGCAATCATTGTAAACGATGCAAAGGGCGCGGCGAGATACCGGATAAAGCAGCCAGTGAAGCAGCGGAAATGCCAGCGTTCAAAACGTGCCAGCATTGCGGCGGGCGCGGGTACTCGCGTTTCCCTGTAGATCTTGTCCGGCGTGCGGTTAATCAGCTTGTATTTCCGGTAAGCCGATCAACGTGGTGGAAGAAATACCGTGCTTTCTATGAAGACGCCATTACTGAATTGTTCAAAGAAGAGGCGCGGGCTGATAACGAAATTAAACGAGTGACACGGGGTGAATAATGAAACAACAAGAGATAAACATGAAAAAAGTGATTATTCTTTTTAAAGATTATAACGGTGAGGCATGGTGCAAGTATTTAAGCGGTGTTGAAGCACGGTTGGCGCTAACGTTTATTGCCGCACTGGATGAAGGTGATTTTAACGCTATTCCGGTTAAGCCAGTAGAAATCTATCGTCGCGAGGTGAAGGATGAAGCCTAAATTAAAAGAACATCTATTCGCAAAGCTGGTTAATAATCTGACATTAACGGCGCGTGTGTGCAGTGATACGCAACAATTAAGGGCGTGGATAGTAAGGGATTTAAGAAAATACATCGAGCCAGGCGGGCCAGGTGACGAGATGACTATGGACAAGGCCATCAAGCGCCGTTCGGCTGATTGGTCAGTAAGTAACACAGGATTAACCGGATACATCGAAGGCTATAACGACTGTTTACATGATCATAGCGATGGCAAATAAACACTTACATTTGAATTTAAAAGGTGAATACTTCCACGCCATCCGGGCGGGAAAGAAGGTGGAAGAATACCGGCTTTACAATGAATACTGGCGTAAACGCCTGGAGGGGCGGGAGTACACAAGATTAATCATTAAATGGGGTTATCCATCGGATGATGAGAAAGACCGGATTATCGTATTGCCTTACATGGGGTACGAAATCAAGTTGATTCAACATCCACTATTCGGCCCTGATCCGGTGAAGGTATTCGCAATAAAGTGTGATATTTACTGGCAATACAGATTTTAAGGTTTGTTGAGCAATGAAAAAAGCTGGCCTGTCAATTAGCCGCGTATTGTGCGGTGATGAAAACGAGATCCGCATAGAAATTAAATTTAGCACTGGTAAAGAGATAATTCTTTACACGACACCTGAAAACCTGACGCTGGCGCTTACTGGTAAATCTGAAACGCCGTGCGACGTCCGGTTACGCAATATTGAAATTAAGGAATTAAGGAAGGGTGAAAAATGAAAAGTAGAATGAAACGCCTGGTAAGAGCTTACGACAAGGCTTTAATGGTTTTTAGTGACCTGCGGCACAATAAACGTGAGCGTCGTAAATGGGCGCGTTTATTTGCTAAAGAATGGCACGAAGATGATGCGACAATCGACTGCCAAAGAGACGCAGACGAATTAGCAGATGATAACGTTTACTATATGATGTGGTGACAATATGAAAAGTAACCGTAAGCGCATGATAAGAGCATATGATAAAGCGTTAATAGAATTTAACGAACTATCACGCAGTAAGCGCCGCCGCAGACAATTCGCGCGACTTCTTTTTCATGTATGGCACGACGCTGATTTCTTTTTTGATGCCAGACATATAACACAGGAAGATGCGGATAATATAGCTTACGATAACATTTACTACATATTGAGAAGGTGGAAATATGCAAATAATCATTGATTACCTTTGCCACGCTGCAAATACGCTTTTCGGTTTTTATCAGCATCCATTCCTGAAAGAATGGGACGAAATGCTTAATGACATCATTGATAAATGGTCAATAGTTGAAGTGGACGAGCTAACGATAAAATTCAATTACGAAGGCAAAGAATATGAAATATGGGTAGGGAATAGATGGTATTCATACGGGCATATTTATTCAATTGGCGGCAAATACATTAAACGGAGCCAGGAGTTTAGACCGCGATTCCGAACAATGCGCCGTCTGCGTGACCTGCATATGAATATATTTGAAGATCAGAAAGCGTGTGAACTATTCAAGATCTACGGTGATAAATCATGGAACTAAAAATCTGGCAGGCTATCGACGTTGTTGATAACGAATTAACCATGTTTGCCACTGATGGAAAGCGCGTGGTGATCGCTACATGGACGCGCAACCATGATGATATAGCTTTTCGTCGCAAGGCTGCGGAGTGGCTTTTCTCTGATGAAGGCTACACGATGAATATCTCCCAGCTTGCCAGAATGAAGGATGAAAAGCTGGTAGATAGTTACACGACTGCATAGTGGGGCAAATATGCGTATCTATGAACACAAGCGGGATAAAACCCGCTTTTTTGTTCGTGCTGGCGTGGCGTACCAGTATCACGAATGTGGATATATTGAGGTGCTTGCTTACAACCTGGATTTCGAACAAGAAAAAGAATGGTTTGACTTTAAGATTTACCGTAAGCGCAAGCCAACGCGCGACGAACGACACGCTATCCGGGACTTTTTAATCAGCATAGACCACTGGGAGGCAGACGAATGAAAGTTAAATTCTTGCACGATCACGGATACCAGTCATTGAAACAGGTTGTTGGTAAGGTCGTTAATGTCGTTCATAGCGATGATATTACTTGCATGATTAATGGTGCTGATCTCATTGCCGCTGGTGCTGATGACCATTACATCAATCCGGCGTGGTCGTATACGTTCAGCTTGGGCGATTTCGTCGGGGACAAGGGGCGCGGGCTTGAGATTGTAGAGGATTAACGGTATGGACGTTTACGAAGATCTCTACCTACAGACCAATAGCCGCACTTTTTATTTTCTGAAAAGCGGCGTCGTATATCGCAGCAACGACGGGGTGATAATGAAAGAGTGGTTATTTAAGCGTAAAGACCTACTCGAAGATCTGGTTTTTGCCGGGATATTTCGTAAACGTCCGGCTAACCTGGAAGAAGAAATGTTGATCGACGAGGTGTTAAAATGAAAGTGAATTATTTCAGGGCAAAAGACAAGGCAACAGGAAAGCTGGTGGCTATCCTGGTTAATGAAGCAAATTATATGTTTGTTCTCCAGCCGTGGTGCATAGCTGACTATAACGATGATTATCGCCGTCACGCTGCGCGGCGGGCGGTCGGGATGAAAGGCTGGCAGCCTCGCAACATGCTTAATTACTGCGACTGGAATCTGATAGCAAAATACACGGTCGATTATAAAGGGGTTTTCTGATGCAAGTTAAATGCTCATACTCAAGCAATGACAGTGTTTTCACGATTGGGAGTATTTATGACGTTCACATCGTTTATGGCAATGAAGCACACACAATGAGTAATTGCCTTGCCTTGATTGATAATCATGACGAAATATGGGTATTCAGGCCGAGCTATGAAGGCGGTGAAATATCCGGTGTAGGTTTTGCTGCCAGCTTTGAACGTTATTAAAGGGGCAACAATGAAACATTTATATTTTGAGGTATTGCAGACGCGCGACCGCAATATTTTTGAAGAAGGGAAGATCTATTGCGGCGTTCAACTCCACGGCGCACCGGGCGGTGATGGTGCAATGGCGATAACTGGCGATGATGATAAAGTTTATTTCGCTTATGTTAGCCATATCAATAACGCCGCTGGTTTGTATATTTATCGCATAGTGCATGATTTCCGTGAGATCGCGGAGTTTTGCGCCCGCGAAGGCAGTAAACCGGAATAAGTGAGGTGCTATGAATCGGAAACATAGATACCAGTGCACATACTCACGATGCAGCGCGTTTTTTAAGAATGGCAAGATCTACGAGGTTGACGCGGCATTGGTTGACGCAAAGGATCAGGAATATATTCATGCCATTACTGACGACCAGGGTCAGTTATGGCGATTTTATAAGATGGGGTATGGCACGGCACTTGTTTATGCGCGTGCTGGTGGTGGTGCTTTTGCTGCGTTTTCGTATGTAGGGGTATGAAAATGATTTTAACGTGTAACGAATCGAAATTAGGCTGTTTTGAAGAAGGCGCACAGTATACGGCTGAAAAACCGATGGGATTGTCTCCTAAATTTCCGTTTATCGTCGTAACTGACACTTACGGTCACTTATGGTATGCAGGGCCGCTAGGCGGTATTGGTCGTTATGTTGTCCGTAGTTCGGATGGGGCGATGAAGGTTACTTTTACGGAAGAAACGTAAATGTGATCTGTATCACAAGGTTTACGAAATGGCATTGTTTCGGCAGTGCCATTTTGTTATAAAGAAGCTGAAGAGAGAACGATGCGGAGGGTAGAAAAATGAAACGCTGGATTAACAAAGAAGTCGAATCTCGCTTAAACGCATTTTGGGAGATGGTGGAGAAAGAAGACCCAGCACACGCTGCAAGCCCTTACCTGAACAACATCGAATATCACTACATTGCAGCAAACAACGCGGAGTTCGAAGAAGAAGGTGGAGCCGACAAGTTCGCACAAAGCAACGCATTCAACAACGCAAACGAAATGATGATGGCAGTCATCGAACAGGCAGAGGAAGACTACGAATGCAAATCACTTGAATTTGCACGCATGGCATAAGGGGGAACCATGAACGCTAACGCTAAATATCCGGCCTGGGTTTTCGAACTATACGCCCGCTACTTTGAAGTATTGGCACCAGGTGAAGAAGCATTAAGCATTGACGAATACGCGGAGTGTTTGGGGTTCAAAGGAGGCAAAGAAGGATAAAGCACGGGGTCGGATGGCTCCATCAAACCAGAAGGGTTGAATCATGAAAAGCGATAAATTCATAGCGTGCTGTTTTGTTGAAGTGCCTAAAGGTGATGCCTTCTGCGATTATGAATTTAAAGACAGTTGGGGAAAATCTCATGTTGTAGTTGGCAAGCGCGGAGACTGGTTATACATAACAGACGACGACATGATTTTTACTGCAAACCAGTTATTCAAAATTAAGTCAGAAAATAGTGAAACGCCACTTTGCAGCATGTTTAACATGCATTATCACTCACTATTATTGTTAAAACAAGATGTTATAAATAAAGCGCGTAGCTTACCCGGTGCTGAATTTTAATTTATTACTAAGGAGAATAAGCAATGTACAAATTTATCAGCGTTAAAGTTTTCCGTGGTACTTTACCGAACGAAGAAAGATTGGGACAGTACGCCGGGCAACCTGGCGCATGTTTCCGCGTAGCTACTGATAACGACGCTCACATCAAGTGCTTCCATGTATCTGAACCGCCTTTCGATGTGAAACACCTTGAAGATGAAAATCACGTTAAACACTTCGTTTTTGCCTCGCTGATGTTTGATTCTAGCCATAAAACATCTAAAAACGAAGTGGATTTGATCGGCGCTGAACTGGTTGCGGAATACAAAATCACTGAAGGAGAAAACGGAGTGGCGGAAATTGAGCGCATCAAACAAGCTGTATAAAGTCAGGTGTAAAGGTGAATATCCTGGCTTTACGGTTGGTTGCGAATACCTGGGCCATATTGGGTACGGCCCTTTCGGTGAACTTGGAATGAATACGATGGACGACGACGGCGACAGCAGGACGCTCGATCTTGATTCTGATGATTTCGAATACATCCCGCCAGTAACTTACCGCGTAGTTGATGAGTTCCTGGCTGAACATGAAGACGATGAGGATGATTATGATTGAATGCCTTATTGCTGTGATTGTTTTGCTTTATATAGCTGGCGCGATCCTGATGTCATGTTTTATTAAGTATAGCGGCGCTGAACCTGGTGGCATTGAGATTCCTTTATTGCCTGTAGTTATGTTTCTCGCTTTCTTCGATGCTACGGTAGTGCAGATCAAGCGAGCCATTAAGGAGCGCAAGAAATGATTAAAGATGGCGTGTACTCAGCAACAGCAGTTGACGGGTTGCTTTATCGCGTGGAAGGCGATGATATTCGTATCCGTGTTGGTGGTGGCGAGTGGGTTGCGCCAATCATTAAGACGACGCGAGAAACAATTAAAATATTTCTTGATGCTGGTGAACTGGTAAAGGTTAGCGACCTATGAACGAGATCGAAGATGGCATCTATTTGCATAAGGTATTTGACATCGCCTATTTGGTGAGAGGCGAAGAGGTGATGATAAGGAATGAAGATGTTCCTTATTGGGAATTAAGCGACATGGATCGCGAACACATGCAAACATTGCTTGATAACGGCCTGATATACAGAACTGCGTAAAGCCGTATTTGTTGGGGGTAATATGGAAGAAAGGGTTTTGCTGTCATCAATATGGCATCGGTTCGGAAGTGAAAAAGGTTACTCACCTGCTTGCTGGCTGGATAGTAAAAGCGGAAAGGAGTATCAAAACGAGTGCGAATTTAGAAGGGAGTGGCGAGGCGGTAAGGAAGTGCAAGGATATTTTGCACCAAAACACGTTGCCGTCAAATACAAAGAATGGCTTGTTCGTTTGCTTGGACCTTATCGTTAACGCCGTATTTGTAGAGCGCAAACAAACAGATTAAAATATTTCCTAACAATGCGAAATTGTAATTACCCGGCCCCGCGCCGGGTTTTTGCTTTGTTGGAGGAAAATCTATGTTCGACAGAATACGGGAGGCGTGTGCGTATGTGACTGGGGCCGTAACTGCTTTTTTCGGCGCGATAACCATCAATGACATTGCCGTCTTTGTGGGTGTCTTATCAACCGTAGGCACATTTGCCGTTAATTATTACTTCAAATCACAGGAGAACAAGCGGGCGCAAGAGGAACACGACGCGCGAATGGGGAATAAGTAAATGATTAGCCAATCGCTGAAAAACAAGATTGTTGCGGCGGCTGGTGGGGCGATCGCTATTGCGGCGGTGATGATAAAAGATCTTGAAGGCGTTGAGTATAAGCCATACAGAGATGTCATCGGTGTTTACACGATATGTTATGGACACGTCGGAAAAGACATCATGCTTGGTAAGACTTACACGCAATCAGAATGCGATGCTTTATTAAATAAAGATCTACACAAGACCGCAAAAGCGATTGACCCATATATCAAAGTCGAAATATCAGATTTTACCCGCGCAGCACTTTATTCATTCGCCTATAACGTAGGCGCTACCAACTTCAAAACATCAACCTTACTAAAACTACTCAATGACGGCAAGAAATCAGAAGCGTGCGCACAGCTTAAACGCTGGGTATACGCTGGCGGTAAGAAGTGGCAAGGCCTGGTAAACCGCCGCGAGGTTGAATATGCCGTTTGCGAATGGGGGGAAACGTGGACAAGGTGAAGGCGTTAATTATCGCCGCTGTTGTTTGCATTATTGCCGGACTGACCGCCGTAACATGTTATTACCAGGGTGAGGCGGCAAGGTTACAGGAAGAAGTCACGGTAACGAAAGGCGTACTGAAAACGGCAAGTAACACTATTCAGCAGATGAAGGAGCGAAACGCCGAACTGTCAAAACTTGATAAGAGGTATCACGATGAGATTAAAGCTATCAGATCTGACATTGCCGATCTGCGCACTGGCATTGATAACGGCACTATCAGGCTGCGCGTCAACGCAATACCCGTGCGAGTGTCCGACTCCGCCGAATCCGCCAGCCGCATTGATGGAGCCTCCTGTAGACTCACTCCCGACGCTGAATCGGCTTATCTATCCCTCAGAGAACAACTAAAAACGAAAGACGCTCAGATTACTGGTCTTCAGGACTACATCAAAACTCAGTGCTTACGCAAAGAATAACAGCGCGTGGACGTGTCGCCGTTTCTGCCAGCCAGCCATAACCAGGCCAATCCTTCCCGCGAGCGACGGCGGAAATTCAAAAACACGTAATACCGGATCAACAGTCCCATTAACAGGTCAGGCGCTACCTGGGTAGAAGAAAGCGCCACCCACCTATTTTATAAAATTCTGAAAACGGTACTCATGCAGCGCCGTTTTTAGTGTTTTATAGCTGTTTTCACTCCCTGCGGTGTCGAGTTTTGCGGGGGTTATATTTTTCAGAATAGGAGATTATTCTGATGGCTAAGGCTAAAGGCATTAAGTTGCCTCACTTCAAGATCCCGCTTTTTGAGCATACCACTGTTTTCTTTTGCCCGACCCGCGAGATGTTCTATGAATTTTGCGAAAAGGCAGGAATTCCGATTGAACCTGATTTCGAGTTGGCTGGAGGATTAACGCTTACTTGCACTGGCGAGAATGGTGGTAACTTCTACGTGATCGCAGTATTCAACAATGAGTTGGGAACGCTGGTCCATGAATGCGCCCACACTACATTCCACGTTTTAAGTGATGTAGGCGTCGTGGCTACCACGGATCCTACCCATCCGGCGAATGAGACTTACGCTTACATGGTAGACCGTATCTTCGATGCGTTTTTCCCTATCATAGCAGAATCAAACGAAGCACAGGTTGCAGCAATGCAGGCGGCAGAAGTCGTCGATCAGGCGCTGGAACAGGCAGAACAGCCGAAGGAAGAGGAAAAACCCGCGAAGAAAGGCAAACGTAAGCCCAAAGCAAAAGAAGCGTATGTGCCGCGCGTAATGAGCTTTAAACGAGGCTGATTATGATTGCGTCAATATTAACGTTTATGGGTGGCGTGGCGTTCGGATTCATTATTTGCCTGTTTATGGTGATTATGTCTATGCGAGGCTGATTATGGACGCTTACATCATCGCCGGATTAATTGGTATTTCTGTATTTCTGGTGAGTTTTGTTATTGCCGTACTGATAACCGTAAAAAGCAAGTATTAGATGGGGTGGCAAGATGATTGACCCGCTAATTATCCTTTCTGCCTGCGTCGCTGTATGGCTGGCGATCATGATATTCATTGAAAGCTGAAGGTATTCACCATAAATATTTACGATCTCATCTGGTGGTCGTTGGTCGCCGTCATTATCTATTTCTGGTGGAAGAATGTTGTATAGGTGAAGCATGAACGCATACGAAATGCTATTGCTGGTGGCTGTTATTACAGTTATTGCTGTTGATTTTTATCGAGGGTTAAAAAGATGAGAGAAGCAGACTTCTTTTGCATGATTATAGTGATCGTCATCGTTGCGGTGCTTTTAAGCGTTAACTGAATCGCAGGGGTTAAAAATGAAATGGCTTGATTTCTTTTTCCTGGTTGTCGCGATTGTTCTCACTATGATTGCACTGACTCAGTAGGTGGACAACATGAAAGAGTTGGATTTTATCTGCATGGTTTTGTTCATCATCCTTATGACCTGGGCACTTTCTGTTATGTGAGGTGGCAATATGCCGGAATTTATCGATCTGCTTATGTTCTTGCTTTGCTCTGGTGTGCTTATCGTTGCGTTAATGCTGTGTGTATACGTGATTGTAATGACTGGTGCGCTAATTTACAGAGAAGCGAAGCGTATATTTAAGGGGCAACAATGAAAGAGCTATTCGACTGGTTGGAAGTATTAACATACTGCGCGACGCTGATCGCGTGTTTATATATTCTGTGTAAATGGTTTTAAGAGGTGAATTATGGCCCGCACTAAAAAGGCAAAGGCTGACGATAAAAAGCCAGCATCCAAAAAGACGGGCCGTCCGCATGGTTATACCGAAGAGAAGGCATTAGAAATCTGTGAGCTGGTGGCGGACGGTCAGAGCATTAACAAAATTTCTAAGATGCCCGATATGCCTGCGCGTTCAACAATTCTTAAATGGTTCAGAGACGTGCCAGAGTTCTCGGACATGTACATGCGCGCGAAGGAGATCGGTTTTGAGGTATTGGCTGATGAGATTATCGATATAGCCGACGCAGCGGAGAACACTGATAAAGACCAATGCCGCCGCCATCAACTGATGATTGAAACCCGTAAATGGCTATTGGCAAAACTGCAACCGCGTAAATATGGTGAACGCGTAACGCAGGAGATCGTAGGCAACAGGGAGGAAGCGCCCGTCCAGGTTGAAGTAACGAAAGAAGAGATCGCCCGCATCGTTCAGGAAGTAGAAGATGAGGTGTGATTATGTTGACAATCAAAGAACGAGTTATTCAGTCCAAATGTGAAAACGATGGCCTGTTTTTCAATCGCTACTTCTACAAGCAAGCGAACGGAACGAAGATGTTACTATCAGGCCATCACTTAGCTATCCGCGACGCACTGCAACGCGTTGTCAATGGTGAGATAACCCGACTCATCATCAACATTCCCCCAGGGTACGGTAAAACCATGATCGCTACCATCAACATGATGGCACGGTCCCTCGCAATAAATCCCCGCACAAGATTCCTTCACGTTTCCTATTCCAATAACCTTGCGTTACTCAACTCCTCGACCGTAAGAAACATGATCTGTACGCCTGAATACCAGGCAATGTGGCCCATGAAGATCCGCAACGATGCTAACTCAAAATCGATGTGGTGGACTGAATACGGTGGCGGCGTGTATGCAACGTCATCGCTGGGCCAGGTAACTGGGTTCCGTGCTGGGTATATGGAACCGGGATTTAACGGTGCGTTAATCATCGACGACCCATTAAAACCCGCTGACGCTTACTCTGACGTGGTGAGAAAGCAGGTAAACACCAACTACAACGACACGCTTGCTTCACGTCTGGCGGTGCAAACAACGCCTGTCATCGTCATCATGCAGCGCATCCACTACGATGATTTGTCCGGCTACCTGCTACGCGGTGGAAGCGGTGAAAAGTGGTATCACTTGAACCTGCCAGTGAAAATCGACAACAGCGTTGACTACCGGGATTTGTATCCTGAAAACGAGTTCGCTATCCCCATTCCTCATAACCTGCCAGATGGCTGGCTATGGCCTAAAAAGCACAATGACGCCCATGAAGCTGGACTGAAGGCACACAGACGGTCATTTGAGGCCCAGTACATGCAGCGCCCGCGTAAATTCGACGAAGAGGGTGCGTTGTGGACAGAGGCGATGATTACCGCCGCGCACCGGATGCAGATAACGCAGGAGAAAATCCGCACTGTGATAGCTATTGACCCTGCGACAACATCATCTGATGAGTCAGACGAAACGGGGATCATGGCGTGTTCCGCTTATGGTGGCGGCAAGTACGCACAGTATTCAGTAGACGGTGACTATTCAGGCCGCATGTCGCCTAACGACTGGGCGCAAGCAGCAATGAACGCTTATGACATCCATGAAGCTGACGCGATAGTTATCGAAACCAACCAGGGCGGTGACATGGCAGAGGCCACGCTACGCAATGCAGGATTCAAAGGCCGCATTGTTAAGGTGCACGCAAGCAAAGGTAAATTCGCCCGCGCCGAACCAATATCAGCACTGTATGCACAAGGAAGGGTGGCACACACTGGTGAGCTATATACGCTGGAAAATCAAATGATGGAATACGTGCCAGCTACCGCTAAAAAATCCCCTGACCGTATGGATGCGATGGTATGGGGTATCACTGAACTAAGCCAGCCACAGGCGATGGGCCTCATGTTACCGAAGCGCCTGCGAGGGTTTTAAGTTATTGATTATTATCAACTTCGAAAAATTTTCGAAGATGAACAAGAATAATTCTCAATTAGCTACACAAAATCTGACTCACAACTACCCACAAGTTTTTCTATTTTTCGCGTAGCAACGCGTAAACATGTATTCAGGAGTAAACATTATGCCATCCAATTTAGAATTGGCGGTTAATGCTGCCTTGTCACAACGTCAGGCGGCCTATGCCCGCTATGCAGCAGCACACCCATTCACTATGGGGATAGATGCCAAACGTGATGCTGCGTGGAGTGAATACGGATTCAAGGAAGAAATCACGTATGACGATCTATACAAACTGTATCGTCGCGGTGGTATTGCTCACGGTGCTATTGAGAAAATCATCACGACTTGCTGGCGCACCAGACCAACGATGATAGAGGGAACAGAAGACGAGAAAGCGGAAACAGAAACACCCTGGGAAAGAGAAATCAAGAAACGGTTTGATAACAGATTTTGGCGCACCATTGCCGAATGTGACCGCCGCCGCCTCATTGGTCGTTATGCTGGCCTGTTGATTCATGTAAGAGATAACCAGCCGTGGGATCAGCCAGTGACAAAAGGCGTAGGCATTGCCAAATTTACCCCGGTATGGGCTGGTGCTCTTACGCCGAAGGAGTTCGAAGAAGACCCGAACAGTGAAAATTATGGCCTGCCTACATGGTGGGAATACAAGGAACGCATTAACAGTAAGACCATTGCCAGAAAGATCCACCCTGACCGCATATTTATCTTTGGCGACTATTCTGATGATGCCATCGCTTTCCTTGAACCTTCCTATAACGCCTTTGTGTCACTGGAGAAAGTGGAAGGTGGTAGTGGTGAATCATTCCTGAAAAATGCCGCCCGTCAGCTTGCTATCTCATTCGATAAAGATATTGACTTCCGCTCCCTGGCTGCAACATACGGTTGCGACGTCACAGAGTTACGCGAAAGATTCAATGAGGCAGCGGCTGAAATGAATAAGGGTAATGATGTGATGATGGCATTACAGGGGGCAACAGTAAGCCCGCTGGTAACTGCCGTATCTGACCCGTCAGCAACCTATGACGTCAACCTGCAAACCGCTGCCGCTGGTATTGATATTCCGACCCGCATCCTGGTTGGGAACCAGCAGGGCGAACGTGCATCAACCGAAGATTTGCGCTATTTCAACAGCCGCTGTATGACACGCAGGGAGGAAATCGGCGGTGAGCTTGAGGATCTATTCCGCAAGATGGCAGATCTCCGCCTTATCAGTATGCCAATTGACGTATCAGTTATATGGGACGACCTGAACGCCATGACCAAAGCTGAACTACTGGAGGCGGCATACAAAATGGCACAAATCAATCAGGCTTGTTTGGCTACTGGTGAAGAAATATTTAGCGGTGACGAGATCCGCGAGGCTGCCGGATACGATGGCCCTGCCAGTGTAGTTGAAACGGAAGAGGAAGGCGATGATGAAGGTGAAGAAGATAATCAGGCGAATACCTCCAGCCGCGATAATGCCATCTAACACCGAAGACCCGACCATGACAGGTAAGTTACGGTCGGGAGCTATCAAGCGTTTTAAAGCCTGCCTGAAGAAAGTTGCGGATCCGTATATCTCCATACTGGACAGAATACAATATAGCCTGGCTGTTAATAAGAAATACACTTTCCAGATCTACATCGACGAATTACATGATTTGCTGGAAGACGCCAGCGACATGATTGATGAGATATTCGAGTTAACCGACCCGGAAAACTTCTGGTTCTGGCAGGAATACGTAAAGGTGGCATATCAGCGCGGCACTTCTCAGGAATACGCCAACCTTGCTAATCAGTCAGTCACATATTCAAGGGCTTACCCTGAAGTGTCTGCGGTATTAACCAGTCAGACATATCGCACACGCCTTGCCCTGGTTCGTACCCGTGTATTTGAAGAGATGCGCGGGCTTACCGCACAGATCAAGAAGGATATGGCCCGCCGATTAACCGAAGGCATGGCCCGTGGCCTAAACCCACTAGAAATAGCGCGCACATTGCAGCAGGAAACGCAATTGCCGCTATACAGGTGCAAACGTATTGCCCGCACTGAAATATGTACAGCGTTGCGCACAGCGCGTATGGATGAGGCAGAAGCCGCATCGGATGAGCTTAACTTGCGCACTATGCAAATGCACATTTCGGCATTGTCACCGACTACCAGGCTATCACACGCACAGCGACACGGGAAAACATACACCATAGAAGAGCAGCGCGAATGGTGGAGTAGATCCCCTAATTCAATTAACTGCAAATGCAGCACTATTACCGTATTAGTTGACGAAGACGGTAATATATTAAACAAACGAATATTAGAACGGGCGCAAGAAAACTATAAGGTTGCGCACGCTAAATATGGCGAAGATTGGGAGTAAAAATCGTGAATAAAGAATTGATTCAGGTTAATACCAAATTAACCGCTAATACCATCCGCCGGGAAACGTATAACGGGCGTGAGCATATTGTTGTTCCGTCATATACATTGCCCTTCAATATCGTTATGAATCGGGAATATTACCCGGAAGCTGAAATCATTGCTAATTATCAATCTCTGGAAGGCACGCTCGCACCGCTGGGACATCCTACGGTTGACGGTGAATTTGTTTCCGCATTTAGCCCGGAAGGTCTGAATATTGGCTTTTGTGGTGCATGGAACAGAAATGTTGAATTACGTGGCAACCGTGTTTATGTGGAAAAATGGGTGGATGTTGAAACCGCCAGCCATTCAGAACAAGGCCGCGAATTATTAAGCCGACTGGAAGCGCTGGAAAAAGGCGAAAGCAAAGATCCGATCTGGTCATCTGTAGCCGTATATCGTCAGCGTATGCCAGCCACCGAAGAGATGAAAGCCCAGGGTGCTGACAGCGTTGTCAAAATCATGTCTATCGACCATGACGCTATCTTACTGCATGAACCGCCAGCAGCGTCGCCAGAACAGGGCGTTGGCCTGATGGTTAACACTGACCAGGCGAAGCCTTTAATGGCGGTGGCAATGAAAGAAAACAGTTATCGCACGCTTGAAAGACAACTGACAGAAGCGGCGCGTGAATTACTTCCTGATGCCGATTATGTCTATGTCGTAGACTTCACTGACAAAGAAGTGACAATTGCCACTAATAAAAATTACGCGGAAAAATACAACTACCAAAAACAGGCTGATAAAATTACTCTCAATAATGGCGAGCTTGCAACCAATGAGGAAAGTAAATCATGGTTCGCTCAGTTCGCTGAACACCTGTCTAATCTTTTCTCCCTGAATGAAAAAATTAAGGCCAATAAATCGGAGGACGATCCCATGCCTTTGACCAAAGAAGAACGCGCCGAACTGGTAAAAGAAATTAACGAAGGTTTATCCGCTAATATCGCCAATGCAGTAGCTGAAGCACTTAAACCAGTACAGGCAAGCGTTGAAGAATTACAGACCAACCAGAAAGCAATTAAAGAAGAAATTGCAGCAAACGCAAATAAAGAAGAAGCAGAAAAACGCGCCGCAGTAGCAAAAGTACACGGCGAAATTGTTGCTAACGCTTTAAGTGGTGAAGCGTTAGAAGCAATGTTTAAATCCCTGGGCAAAGCCGCACCGATGGCAGCAAACTCCGCCGCTGGTGGAAATAAACCTGCCACCCCTGACATTAACAACTATTTCGCATAAGAGGTGAATTATGGCCCGTTTTCGTCGTGTAAATATTGACGGTAAATCCGTTACTGAAACCGCAGTATCTGACGCAGCACTTAAGCCAGGTACTCCGGTAAAAATGGCGGCTGGTAAATTCGCTGCCGCAACTGATACCGAAGGCCGTATTTATGTTGTCAATCCGGCATATCATGAAGGTTTAGGTATTGAAGATGCGATCCCGGTTGGTCATTCCGTGGTTGCTGACTACGCAGAAGAAGGACGCGAATTTGCAATTCTTCTTCCTGAAGGTACTTACACCAAAGACGCAGGAATCACCATTGGCGAGTCTGGCTTCGCATTAGCAAAACCAGCGTCCAGCGAGCCATCACAAACCCCTGCCGATCCAGTTTTCGCTTTCTGTCAGGAAACTGTAACCCTTGAAGCGGCTGATTTTGTTCGTGTCCGCGTTGCATAATAGTAAGAGGTGAAAAACTATGTTGTTTAATAAACACAACCTTGCTACCAACAGCCGCATTCGTGCTCAGTGGGATCACCTTTGGGCGCAGCGCAACATGTTCAATAGTCATGACGGCGCTCTTATTGCCGCAAATATGGCAAACATGACCGCTGACATCCTGGCATGTAATGCCGTTGGCGGCTTCGATCATGAATTTTGGAAAGCTATCGATAACCAGATTATCGAAATGAGCACCGAAGAGACTGGTATTGAAATTGTAAACGATCTGATGGCTGTGCAAACCGTATTGCCAATCGGTAAAACAGAGAAAATGTACAGCGTATCCGGTGATATTAACGATGAAGTCGTAGTTAGTATTGATGGTCAAGCGCCACACGGCTTTGATCACACCGAATACGGCAGCGATAGCGACCCGATCCCGATGTTTACAGCGGGTTACGGTGTTAACTGGCGTCATTCCGAAGGTATGAAAACTGTAGGTATTGACCTCGCCCTGGACAGCCAGCGTCTGAAACTGCAAAAATTCAACAAAGCCCGCGTTGAGTATTACCTTAACGGTAACGAAAAAATCAACGTCAACGGTAAACCTGGCCAGGGTATTAAAAATCACCGTAATACCCAGCAACTGAAAATGACCACTGACGACCTCACCACTGACGGATTCGACGACATCATCAAATTCTTCACCACTGGTGCATTCGGTGTCATGGCCCGTAACAACCGCGTTGACCAGTATGACATCATGTGGGTGTCACCTGAAATCATGGCTAACCTGGCAGCGCCGCACATTGCTAACGGTACTGTTGTTGGTACTGTACTGAATATCGTTAAACCGTTCATTCCGGTTAAAGAAATCCGTCAGACCTTTGCTCTGAAAGGTAACGAGTTCATTGCTTACCAACGCCGTCGCAACGTCATTACCCCGCTGGTTGGTATGACTACTGGTGTTGTCCCTCTGCCGCGCTTTATGCCGACTGATAACTACAACTTCAAAATCATGTCTGCCGAAGGTTTACAAATCACCTGCGACATGCTGGGCCGTTCCGGTGTCGTTTACGGTCACAAATAATTTTGTATTTCCTGTAACTCCCCGGCGCGATGCCGGGGATTTTTTTTGTATGTGGAGCAAACAAAATGGTCACTACAGAACAGGCGCGGGAATATCTTGAAAGCCAGGGTGTTGACCTGCCAGACATTATCTTATCCTTGCTGGTGGAGCAGGCAAACAGCGTTAATGAATGCCTTGATGCCAACTATCCTGCCTCCACTGCAACATTGATCCAACTTTATCTGATCGGCCTGTTAGGACTCACCCAGGCTAACAAGTACGTTTCCTCGCAAACTGGTCCGAACGGTGCAGGCCAGTCATACCGCTATGTCGATTTTAATAAAAAATGGAAGGCAGCCTACTCGTTGCTTTACTCCCTTGATAAACATCACTGTACAGCCGAACTGATTCCACCAGATCCAGAAAACACCGCGCACGCAGGATTGTGGATAGGTAAAAGCGGGAGGATGTAACAATGTGGAACGACCTGACATTACCGGATCCGCTATTGCCGAAACTGTTTACCCGCGTGTGGGTGAAAACTGACACCGGGCGACAGGTGGCGGCCTATCTTAATGATGCTGGCGAATGGGTAATTCTTTGCCCGCGCGTAGCTAAAACCCATCCGAAAATCGTTAAATGGAGCTATGGCTATGAGTAAGTTATCGAGATTTACTTACAAGGCGTTAGCCACCATTTACCCAGTAACGCGTGACGACTGGACAAACTCCGACGTATACGGTACGCCATACCTGGTAGATTGTGCATGGGAGCGTACTGACGGAACCGCAACAGACGCAAACGGGAATGAGGTTAGCAACACGATAACCGTATATACCGAACTGCTTCACAAGATGCAGCCAGTACAGCGCCCGGAAAAAGGATGGATGCTTGCCACTGGTGACACTACTTCTATTGCCGACCCGTTGGAGGCTGGGGCCAACTTTATAACCGGGATTGTTGAATGGGACATGAGCATGTTTAATGACACGCCGGATTATAAGATCGTGACAGGGGGTTAATCATGCCACTGAAAGGCGTCAGACGCGTCCGTATGAAAATGACGGAAGAAATCAGGAGCATAGCAGACAAAAAGACTTATGAAGTGCTGTGGCTGGTTGGTAACGTTGCCTCCGGCCTTGCTTCTGGAATGACACCAGTTGATACGGGTTTTTTAATTAACAGCATGTACCAGACCGTAGAGAAAAACGGTGACGGCCTTTGCTTAATGGTTGGGTATACCGCCCGCTATGCTGAATGGGTGCATGACATGCCAGGAACATTAATGGGAGAGCCGCGCGAGCATTTCGGGAAAACCAATAACCTTTCAGATTTCGGCCCGAAACAGGTAGTTGAGTTCGGCGGCGGTACTGGGAAGGGTTATTATTGGGATCCAAACGCGGAACCGGAATTTTTGCGCAAGGCGTTCGAGGAACCGGACAACTTTAATGAGATCTGGAACACGATTAAACTTGGGTACTGGACGAAACAATCATGAAACGCAGCGAAGTATATGACGAAATAAGGGATTGGATTAAATCCCACGGGTACGACGAAGGTTATATTTTGCAGGCCCGTTTCTGGAATGAGAAATCCAATTCGAATAACAGCAGATACATTGTCATACAGCAAAACGGCGGGGCTGCTGGTGAAGAAGCAATAACACGTGATTATTTCCGCATCCTGGTTATTTCAGCGCGTAATGACGCAAATATCAGTGAAGTGGAAGATCTCGCCGATGCAATACGCCAAAGTATGATAACCGAATATAAAACTGATAAAATTACACACATGAAACCAATTGGCGCTATTCCTGCAATGCAGACAAGAGAAGGGCGCTTTATTTTTACCGTAGCTTTTCAAACCATCATATCAAGATAAGAGGTAAATTAACATGTCTCAGACTTGCGAAAAAGGCACGTTTACAGGCCGTGACGTTGCTGTATTCTTCGCTATCGCTTGTCCAAATGCGAAGCCGGAAACTGGAGCGTACAAAGCGTTAGGCATGATGCGTGGTAAAACACTTTCCGTTGAATGGGAAACCGCTGACGCCACCGCCGATAAATCAGCCGATTACACGAAAGAATCAATGGTTACTTACAAATCCGTTTCTTTCTCCGGCGACGGTGTGTCCCGCACTGAAGAAATCCATAATCAGAAAGCGCTGAAACGCCACGTAATTACGCCAGGTGAAACCACCGGATCACAACCTTATGTATGGCTGAAGATCGTTTCTCCTGTAGACGTAACTGAAGGCCCATTCCTTTGCACTTCCTTTAAAGAAGAAGATCCACACGATGATGTTTCCACCTGGTCCATTGAGTGCGAAAGCGCTGGCAAGGTAACGGTAGGCGACGTTCCGCCAGCATAACAGCCAATATTAACAATCGGGGCCATTTGGCCCCTTTTCTTTTAAGGTGAATACTATGATCCATGTTCGTACAGGACAATTTGCGGCTGTGGTGAACGGTAAGCGCTATGAGTTTAATCCTTGCTTTGCTGCGATGGCTAAAATCGGCAACGATAGTGAGCTTGTCGAATATTTCGCACTTATCCACGGCAGCAAATACCCATCACGATTGCCTACAGATCCAGACCTCCGCAATCGCATTATGGCGCGGTGTTATGGTGAGATAGTACAAACGTCAATGCGCATCCTGAAATGTTGCTCAGACGACGAAATAGCCCCGTTATTGGGTGAATGTAGGTTAACTTCTTCCGCCAAGTTACGACTAAAACCCGGACTGATGCCGACCAGTGACGTTATCACGCTGGCACAACATTGCATGTACCACGGTTTAATCGGTGACGGGCCAGAAGAAGACGCCGGAGAGATCCGGGAAGGGGAATATAAGCCGACTTTTAACGTGCTGGAATTCGTTTATTCTGCCGTAGCTCACCTGGGGTTATCAGAATCAGAAGCATGGAATATGACAATGACCGGATATAGGGCCGTTGTACGCGCTAAAACGCCGCCAGAAGCAAGAAACAAACAAAAACGCCCAAATGTATTGCTGGATAAAAAGGCTTATGACGATGGAATGAATGGTGCTATGGAGATACTAAAAAGAATGAAAAATCGCGAGCAAGAAAAAGCCCGGTAGATCCGGGCGTTTTTGTTAAGTTCGCTTATGCTATTTTTTCGTAAAGCACATTCATCTGGGTGCGAATCACTGTTAATATATTGATTGCTGCGTTCTTATTAATGCGTTTATTCGCTACTATTTTTGTTTTCCCATCAATAACAACCAGATCTGCGTGCAATACATGGTTGAAGTTGACAATGTAATAATACTGTTTATCGCCAACATGTTGAACATATGCACCATTTAGATTTCCTTTATACCCACAATCACGCTCTGCGACACCGAAGTCAAATTCGCGGTTCATCTTGCGATTATATGCTACTTGTTTATGTTCCCATTTTCTCATCCATTCATCGCGTTTCATGTTTCACCCTTAATTCCAGTTGCAAGCGTTTTTCACTTTGTCGATGTGGTTATAAAGACCATCAATGTTAAACACTGCTTTCTCAATGTCGCCAGCTTCCGGCACTACTTCAATGATAAATTGTTTTTCGTTAACCAGTTTTTTAATCATTGGAATGGCTTTTTTGCCGTTCCATAATCCAAGAGCTTTATAGTTAGTTGACCGACTCCATTCAGTAGCTACAGCTTTGTGATCGCCGATCCGGTAGTTAATATAAGTAGTGTCCCCAGCGTCAGTTACATGGTTTGACCATGCTACGAACATTTTTGTTTTATTACCCTGGCAAGCGATTGTTAATACAGGTTTGTTTTCATCCCGTGCTTTCAGTGTAGGGAAAGCATCAAGACTTCCGCTGAAATGTTCTGCTTTCACGAAAAGGAACACGTTTTTTGTGTCCTGCATATCATCTTTTCTTTCGACCACAAGCCACTGTTTACCAGCTTTTTCTTTTGCTAACTGTGCCTCATATGCGGCTTGTTTTGCTTGTTGTTCTGCAAGCCATTTAGCATTTTTCTCTGCTAATGCTTGTTGTTCTTGAGTGGTCACTATAGGCGCTTTTTCATTATCCTCATTGCAACCAACCAGACCCAATACCGCCGCAATCATTGCCACTTTTGCTAACCGTTTCATAACCCACCACGCTAACTTGATTTACTGACCATTCCCTTTGGCTTCTTTATACAAAATGGAGTCGTTGAAGTAAAGCCATTTTGTATAAAATAGATACACAGATCACATTTTTGCATGAGGTTAAATCATGGCTACCAGTGTAGGTACAATTTATTACGAAGTTGATGCGAAAACTGGTCAACTTCTCGTTGCACAACGACAGGCAGACCAGGCCTTTGGGCGTATAGAGCGCGGCGCAAAACAGGCTGACCGCCAGGTAAACACCCTGAAAACATCCATCAAGGCACTGACCAGGGTTATCCATTTGCTAATTGCTGCGGAGGCCGTGCGTCAATTTATGGATATGGCGGAGCAAGCAAAAATGCTTCGCGTAAAAATCAAAATGCTTACGGGCGATGCGGAGTCCGCCGGACGGGTTTTTGATGGCCTGAAAGCAATATCAAAAGAAACAGGCCAAAGCATGAAGGATACCGGGGATCTGTGGCAAGGCTTAGCTATCTCACTGAAGAACACGTCCGCCACTGAAGGGCAATTGCTTAACCTGGTAGGTACGATTCAGAAAATGGGGGCGTTGGGCGGCGCGTCAGCGGAGCAGATGTCAAACTCAATGCGTCAATTCCGTCAGTCTATCGACGGTGGCGTGTTGCGTGCTGAAGAATTCAACAGCCTGTTAGAAAACACCCCGACCATCGTACAGACAATGGCACGCCAGATGGGGTTATCAATGGGCCAATTCCGCGCCGAAATGCTGGACGGTAAGATCACGGCAGAAAGGATGGTTAACGCAATCCAGGCGGCTACGCAGGAAACAAACGAGAAGTTTGCGCAGTTGCCGCGCACATCCGGCATGGCCCTGAATGAGCTTAAAGTCGAGGTTATGGGACTTGTTGAGCAATTGGATGATCTTTTCGGTGTATCCGATACGGTTGTTGCTGGTATCGATCTTGTAACGAAAGGTGTTAAGGCTTTAGGTGAAGGCGCTGATTTCGCTAAAACCTGCTTTAACACCCTGAAGACGGCTGGTGGCGAATTCATCGACATGTTTGAAGATGTCAGAATCAAGGCTGGCGAGGTAGCCGAGAAGATCATCGCAATGGTGACGCCAATCAAGGCACTAATGGATGCCTACAAATGGATGAAGGAGGTCGTAGGAGAGCAAACCGACGAATATAACAGCAACTACGAGAAGAAATACGGTAAGACCGTTGGCAAGGTCATGCAACTACAGGATGATCTGACCGCAGCAATCCAGGCTACAGAAGAAGCAAGGAAAAATGAACAGAATGCCGCCAATGACGGAGCGATTACCGGATTCGACAAGCCAGTAGACAAACCGAAAAAACAGAAAAAAGAGAAGAAATCTGAAGCTGATCGTCTTGGCGATAAAGGTATAAGCGTTTCTGACCAGTACAACAAAGACGCCGCCGCTATGCGCAAAGCGTTAGAGAGCGGCAAGGCCATTGATGCTGCATTCGCCCAGGGTAAAATCACTCTCCTTGAGTACCGCGCCGCGCAAAAAGGGATAGGTAAGGAACTAAAGGAAGAATTAGCACAAATTCCGGTAGAGGAATTGCGCGACAAATGGGAGCAAATAGTAAGCCCGATGGATCAGCTAAAGGGCGAAGTAGACCCTATTCAGCAGGTTCAAAATGAATGGGCCGTCCGTAAGCAAATGCTTATCGACCTGGGCGTGACGGAAGCGCAACAGAAACAGGAACTGTTAGCCTATGAGCAACAGATCCGCGATCTGAAGTGGGAGCAATGGCAGGCGCAAAGCGACACAAACAGCCTTATCGGTGATTGCGTTAATGGCCTTAAAGGTGGTATGAGCAATGCACTTGTTGGCCTGTTAAATGGTACTCAATCATTGAGTGATGTTTTTGCTAACTTAGGCAGCAATATCCTCGGGAATATCGGTAACAGGCTTTCAGACATAGCTGCAAACTGGATAGCAGATCAGATCATGATGGAAACGCAAAGCAAAGCGACTCAGGCAAGTACCACGGCGGGCGCGGTAGCGGCGCAAGGCCAGATTGCTGCGGCGGCGGCCCCGGCGGCGGCGGCAACAGCGGCGTCAACTGGCGGCGCATGGGCGGCGGCTGGTTCTGCGGCACTCACTGCGATCATGTCGCTGGCTACGTCAATTTTTGGCGGCGGTCGCTTTAATGGTGGTAGCGTCATTGGTGGCAATATGTACCGTGTAGGGGAACACAACAGGCCGGAGCTATTCCAGACATCTAACGGGAATCAATATATGATTCCTGGCGAGAACGGCAGAGTTATTCCGGGCCGTGATATTGGCGGCGGTGGCGGTATTAGTATGCCTGTCAGTATCAGCATTCAGACCACGAACGGATTCAGCGACGAAGACAGCCGCAGACTTGAATTAACAATGGAACGTGTAGCCATGAAAATGATAACAAGGGAATCTCAAAGACCAGGCGGAATGTTGCAACCTCGCCGCAAATAAACTAAACCCCGGTGCAATGCCGGGGTTATTTTTCGTATTTATAAACGACCATTCCGCGCGATATATCCCCTTTCGAATATCTCGACTCACTTATGAGTGCCTTTCACGCCACATAACTTGTTATAGGCATGGTGCTCAACAATTAACCAAACCTTCAAATCTTCGCTAAACAGCCTCCGATCAAGATTGATATCCATTTTGTATCCGTAACCGTCGCGTAACTTTTTGGGGTAAACTTCTTTTCTCAGAAAGGCTTTAAGTAATTCCTTACCTTTCTTGATGATCCGGTCCTGTGCGTTTTTCTGTGCTTTCAGATTTCTGTCAATCGCTACCAGTTTCATAACTCACCCCATCATCCTTAGTTAAGTGCCTTCAGGAAGAAGTCCCGGTATTCATCTTCTTTCGCATTCATCATGAATTGACCGTATTTGAATGCGTCGTCGAAACCCTTAACGATTGCTATTTCCACTTGTTCGAATGCGTTATTTAGCATTACTACTACATAGCGTTTCATTTTGGGCCTCCTTCGTTGGTACTACTTTCTTCTTGCTTTCTATATACATCTTGTTGCGTGCTATGTGAAGCCATTTTGTAAACTAGCTATAATCATTGTGACAATGATCTTATTTTTCGCGTAGAAGCGCGTAAAGATATATACAAAATGTAACTTATGGGGGGGTTTTATGCCGGAAGTGTTCAAATGGACGCCGCAACGAAGCTACAGCGTAACCAGGGAACCGAATGTGTCCGTTGTCAAACTTGGTGATGGTTATGAACAGCGCCAGGCGAAAGGGATCAACACATTGCTTGACAGCTACACCCTGGTCTTTAAAGGCAGTAGCGCAGGATGCGGTGATGGTGGAAACGTGGCGATCCAGGCTGAAGCATTCTTGATGGCGCGCGGCGCTGTCGAGGCTTTTTACTGGTCGCCGTCGATGGATGGCGTGCAAAGGCTTTTTGTTTGCCGTAGCTGGAGTATGACGAAAGACGGTCCTGTATACACGCTTAACGCAACGTTTGAGCAAGTTGTTAGATGATGGTGGTTAATATGTACGGGACTTGTGTAGTGGACAAAACTGACGCTTTCACATTGTTTGATGACTATGAGATCAACGACCTTGCTGTAAAAGCTGATAATGGCGATATATGGTATCTTCACGACGTTGGTGATGGGTATGTGGGGTGCAGATCCAGAGAAGGGAAGGAAGTTTTGTTTTTGCTTGATGGCGTATAAACACGACCCCGCGAGAAGCGGGGTTATTATTATTCCATTTCCATTAATGCTATATTTTCTGCTATCGTTTTCCAGTCCAGATCTACAGAATGAACGCCAAATACTATCAATCCCATTATTATTAGCGCCAAAACTTCTATTTTCATAATCTGTCACCTATAAGTTATCACGCAGATAATTAACGCCCTTATCAGTGACGAATGAATGGTTAACCTGGTTTTCATCTGTCATGATGATGAATAACTTTTCCTGTAGGTATTTCGCTTTTGGGTACAGCGTTAAACAGACCTGGTACAGTATCCCGCGCTCAATCATCAAATCAATAAATTCGTGCTCATGATAACCGACGAGGCGGGCGGCCTGTTTCAACGTGTACACATAATCACCGTGATTGCGCCGCCCCATGTTGCCGCCTTATTTATCGAATGCTGAAAGGTTATCGATACAGAAATCTTTCGCCGCTTTTTCGTATTCGCGTTTTGCTTCTGGATCGTCAGCCGGGAAACCTTTTGCGTGTATTTCACCAGGGCAAGACTGGTCCATAGAATCTGCATAATAAGCAGTGAAGCTACCATTAATATCTTTCGGGTTCATATCTTCCACCTTATCCGGTATTTGTACTGGAGTAATTTTGAATTCTCTGGCGCGACCGAAGAATCGAACGAGTTTTTCTCCTTCCTCGACCGCCATTTCGTAACTGTCATGCAAACCGTAACCTTCCCAATCATCACTACCAGCCATCCAGACATCAAGACGATACTTTTGCATTTTGCTAACCCTCATATTTGACAGGTTCGATCTGGTATCCCAAAAGGCGGTCATCCTCAGCAAGTAAAAGCGCGTCAACCAATGCTTCACCCTCGTCGTCATACAGGGCGATAACCTTTTCCCTACCGTCTGTCATGAATACCGTCAACTTCCATAGCTTTTCAGTCATAACGCACCTCCGCGCCATTTTGTTAACTATGCTTCCGTTTGAGTAAAATATACATATTGTAAAAACCGCGATCAATCCATTTTGGTATGATTTAGCGTGACGCAGATCACAGAATGACAAGGTGAGAAAATGCGCAATATTCCGAGAGAAATGATTATTGATTCCGTCGATGCCGGAGTCGGCGCGGTAATTGACTTGTTTGAATTAGACCTCACGCCCCTGGGTGGCGAGGTTATCCGCTTCCATTCCGGCGTGAATGGCTATTACGGCCCGGTTATCTGGAAGGGCTTGGCTTACAACAGCTACCCGATCGAGGCAACTGGCTTCGAAATGAAAAACGAAGGCGTTTACTCACGCCCCCAAATGGTAGTAGCCAACATTGGCGGGCTAATCACCGGGATGAATAACGATTTCAACGACCTGCGAGGAATGAAGGTTACTCGCCGCCAGGTGGAAGTAAAATACCTGGACGCCGTTAACTTCCCCAACGGCAATCCAGATGCAGATCCATCTATTGAGGCTGTGTCTTTTTACGTCGTTGAAGCGATGAGCGAAGAAACAGCGGACCAGGTGCAATATGAACTGTCAACGCCAATTGATGCTGATAAAGCGGTTATCCCTGGGCGCACAATCCTCGCTGACGTTTGCCAGTGGCAATATCGCGGCGACGGTTGCGGATATAGTGGCGGCCCTGTAGCTACTGACAAAGACGAATCGACAAGCGATCCAAAGCTGGATAAATGCAGCCACCGCCTAAGCGGTTGCCGTTTGCGTTTTCCGCGCCCGAATCCGTTACCAATTTCATGTTTCCCAGGATCAAGCAAGGTGGGTTGATTATGGCGCTTGAAGATAAAATGATTCGCTATGCAGCAGCACACCCGCGTGAGGAAGTTTGCGGCCTGGTGATAGATAACGATTATTTTTACCCGTGCTTAAACGTGTCTGAAACGCCGCACAACAGCTTTAAAATCTCGCCTGACGATTATATCAAAGCTGACGAATTAGGCGTTATAACAGCAGTTTTCCACTCCCACACCGATGATACCCTGGTATTGTCGGCACGGGATCGACAACAGCATGTTATTTCCGGCCTGCCGTGGTTTTTATGTTCAGGTGGCAGGGTGAGAAAGTTTCTCCCGGTAGCGCACCTGTTAGGCCGTAAATTTGAGCACGGGAAAACAGACTGCTACTCGCTTTTCCGTGACGCCTATCACCTTTGCGGCGTGGATCTACCTGACTTTGAGCGCCACGATGGGTGGTGGCTGCGTGGGGAAAACCTGTACATAAAAAACCTGCCATTGAACGGGTTTTTCATGGTTGATGCGCAAAGCATTCAGCCTGGTGACGTGATTATCCGCCAGCCGTTTAAAGGCGCTGACCCATGCCACGCGATGATTTTCCTGGGCGATAACACTGTTTTGCATCATGACAATGCCGGACTGCTAAGCCGCCGCGAGCAAATGCGGCCCGCGTATGTTCGACAAACGCATTCAATATGGAGATCTGACAAATGCTCAAATTTAGATTTACGGGCAATCTTCGAAGATATTACGGCAAAGTGTGTTTAAACGTTGATACGCCAGCGCAAGGACTTAGCCTATTGACCGCGCAGGATCAGGAGTTCAAGAAGGCTTTTTTAAATACACCTTTGCGCTTACGAATTGCCGGAAAAGATTATGACGAAAAGACCGCGCCAGCAGCGGTTAACAGTAAATACCCTGACGGAACAACCATCATTATTGCTCCAGTAGTTGAAGGTGGTATTGCGGGGATTGGTGTTGTGGGTTGGATCTTGATTGGTGTTTCAGTGGTTAGCGTTGCGTTCTCGATCTTTATGTCTCGCAACCTGAAGATAAAGACGTCAGCAGAAAGCGCACAAGATAACACCATAACGAACAACACCTACACCAGCGTTGAAAACAAGGTAGGCCAGGGTAGACCAGTGCCAATCCTGTTGGGTGAAATGAAAATAGGTTCAAACGTCGGATCGTTAGGCATAGACACAAGCAACAACAGAGATGCATTAGACGTTGTAAGTTAACAGGAGAAAAACCATGAGTAGCGGCGGCGGCAAAGCCAAAACACCACATTTATTGAACGATAACCTGTATCATAAACAGTTTTATCGTGTTTTAGACATTCTCAGCGAGGGGCCGATATACGGCCCGGTAAACCAGAAAGCGCCATTAAATGATGTGATGCTTAATGACACGCCTGTTACTGACGCCAACGGAAATACGTCAATCCCTGGGGTAAGTATAGCGTGGCGCAATGGCACAGCTGACCAATCACCGATTAACGGTTTTAACGCCATTGAATCAACTGTTATTGTCAATGCGAAGGTAACTCACGATACGCCAATAATCAGGACCGTTTCAGACCCAAACGTCACCCGCGTTAGATTGAATGTTGGCGTTGATGCTCTAGTTCAGTCAGATGATAAGGGCAATCAATATAACACGTCAGTCATGTTAATGGTTGATGTTAAGCCATCATCATCATCGACGTGGTCGCTGGTTAAAGACATTACGATCGGGCCTGGTAAACAGAGTGGTGAATACCTGGAAGCTCACGTTATCAACGCACCGGATGAAAAGCCGTTTGATATTCGCGTTCGTCGCGTAACGCCAGACAGCAAAAGCGATCTTCTTCGTAATGATACGCGGTGGAGCAGTTACAGCGAGATAATCGACGATAACCTGTCTTACCCTCATACCGCTGTAGCTGGCGCGGTAATTGACCATGACCAGTATACTGATACTCCTGCCCGCACTTATCATCTGCGCGGACTGATTGTTGATGTGCCGGACAACTATAACCCTGAAACGCGCACGTATTCCGGTTTATGGCTTGGTGGATTTAAAAAAGCGTACACCAATAACCCTGCATGGCTTTTCCGGTATCTGGTTAAAAATGAACGTTTCGGACTTGCTCGCCACGCTGGTTACATTGATGTTGACGATGGCGCATTATATACGCTTTCCCAATACTGCGATCAGTTGGTTAGCGATGGTTACGGCGGCTTTGAACCTCGCATGACGCTTAATGCTTACATCACGGAACAAATTAGCGCACGCGACTTACTGGATAATATTGCAGGCATGTTCCGTGGTATTGCATTATGGGACGGGCAGCGCCTTACCGTGATGATTGATGCGCCACAAGATCCAATCGCCACCATTACAAATGCAAACGTAGTTGATGGCGCGTTTACTCGTTCAAGTATTGCCCGCGCAGAATCTTACAACGCCGTGATTGTGTCATGGACTGACCCGGAAAACGGCTGGGAGCAATCAAAAGAATACGTGGCAGACGATGAACTGATCGCCCGCGATGGTTATAACGAAACCACGCTAGAGGCTTTCGGTTGCACGTCACGCGGGCAAGCGTACCGCGCTGGCAAATGGCTGATAGAAACAGCAAAACGCGAGCCGTCAAAATTCACGTTTAAAATGGCCCGTGACGCGATTCACTTTACGCCAGGTGATATTATCGAAATCCTGGACAATAACCGCGCAGGCGCTCGCTTAGGCGGTCGCATCGTTGCGAACAATGGCAAAGTAATAACTGTAGACAAGGTTGATGCCAAATATATCTCCGCTGGAGATACGATCAGCCTGCTTGATAGCGATGGCAAGTTTAAAAAACACCAGATCACTGGAGTTAGCGGAAACAAAATTACCCTTGCATCCGCCCCGGCATGGATTCGTAACGGTACTGTTTTTGCTGCATCAACCAACGCAGCAAAACCCGTTTTATGTCGAATCACCAGCGTAGCAGAAACAGAAAATAACAGCGTATACACCATCGAGGCCGCACAGCATGATCCACATAAGCAGGCCGTAGTCGATAATGGCGCAATCTTCGAGATCAATAACGACACGCTTAATCACTTCCGCGTGCCGAACATTGAAAATCTGAAGGTGTTAAACGTTGGATCTGAAACGGTTCAATGTCGCGCAACATGGGAAACACAGACGACAACGCGTCGCCTGACCTTTGAGATTCGCGTGTATAACGCCGACGGCGCTGTGGTTAAAAGCTACGAAACTACGAATTACAGTTATGATTTTTATGGCATTGATTCAGGAACCTACTCATTAGGCATTCGCGGTCGTAATGATACGGGCATGAAGGGCGCTGAGAGTATAGTTGATCTGGTTATTGGTGCACCAGCAGCCCCGATTGGCGTTAATTGGGTTCCTGGTGTATTCCAGGCAACAGTGTATCCGATCAGCAGAACAACGCTTACCACTGATACCAGTTACGAGTTTTATTACTCAGGTGAAACACAGATCACCGACCCGGCATCAGTAACCACTAAAGCACAATATACGGGGCGTGGTCATCAGTGGACGTTTGGCGGCATGAATACAGGTCACATATATTACGTTTATGTGCGCACGCGTAACGCTTTTGGTGTGTCTGACTTTGTGGAAGCGTCAGGTAAGCCAACAGAAAACTTTGACGAAATTACCGATTACGTCACCAAAGACGTAATGAATTCCAAACAATTTAAAGAAATGGTTGGTGACATTAAAGATCTAGGCGACCGCACTGATCTTATCGAAAGCGCTACGAATGACCTTAAAACTGCTACTGACAACCTCAAAACTGCAACTGATAATCTGACCAATATAACTGACGATTTAAGGACTGAAACTGACAACCTAACCATAGAAACAGGATCAATAAAAGCTGACACAGACACACTTAAAAAAGAAACGGAAGATCTTTATAAAAAGGTTAAGGAAAACGCCGATGATATTGGACAGCATGAGTCGAGAATCGACTCGCTAGAGGTGTCTAGCGAAAAAGTTGGCAGCGAACTAGCGCAAGCAAAAGCAAGTCTGCAAAACGCCTCACTTGCTCTTATTAATAACTCGCTTGCACAGACTAACACTCGCGTAACTCTTACCGCTCAGTACAAGAAAGGCAGGACAGAGACGAAAGCGGAAATTGACCGCATTGACAACGTTATCGCTGAAGAGAAAAAAGCGACAGCGGAATCACTGGAAACCATCACGGCAGAAATGAATGTGATGGACACAAACCTTAAAGGTCAGATCTCTAATGTGCAACGCGCAGTAGCTGACGAGGCCAGCGCTCGCGCTGAAGCTATTAACGGTGTAAATGCCTCAATAAGCAATCTTGACAAGAAAACTGACGCCAGCGTAAACCGTCTTGATCGGGCAATTGCAGACGAAACAAGTGCGCGTACTCAGGCTATCAGCGACGTGAACGCAAGTATCTCAACGCTTGACAAGAAAACTGACGCCAGTGTTAAGCGCCTCGATAAGGCAATATCAGATGAAACGCAGGCAAGAAGCGACGCAATAACAGTGGTTAAAGCTGATTTAACAACGCTTGAAAATAACACAAATGCCAGTGTTAGCCGTCTTGATCAAGCTATCGCTGACGAATCAAGCACACGCGCTCAGGCGATATCAGGTATCAGCGCGTCGCTTGGCAGCGTTAAAAGTGAGGTTGATAAAAACAGCGACGAGATAGTTCAGGCGAAAGCAGGTCTGCAAAACGCATCTCTGGCGCTTATTAATAACTCAATGGCGCAAAGCAAGATGAGCACTGTTATTGAGGCGAAATACAGGAAAGGACAAAGAAAAACAAAAGCGGAAATAGCAAGGGTAGACACAGCAATCGCAGATGAGGCGAGCGCACGCGCAGAAGCTATTAGCAACGTTAACGCCAGCGTCAGTAGTCTTGAAAGCAAAACCGACGCGAGCGTTTCCCGTCTTGATAAAGCAATCGCAGATGAGGCGAGCGCACGCGCAGAAGCTATTAGCGGGGTTAATGCGTCAATTTCCACGCTCGATAGCAAGGTGACAAGCAACGTAACCAGGATGGATAAAGCGATCGCAGATGAGAAGAATGCACGCACTGACGCAATCAGCAGCCTTAACTCATCGCTTACCAGTACGATTAATTCGAAAGTATCCGAAGTGTCAACTGCACTTTCTACGCATGAAACATCAAGCGCGGAAAAATTTGGCCAGATCTCGGCATCTTTCGACGATGTAAACTCAAGCATCACGGAATGGTCACAGGCTATGGCAACGGCAGACGAGGCATTGTCAACCAGAATCGACCAGTTGAAAGTAACTATTAACGGAAACACAACGGCGATAGAAACGACATCAAAAGCACTGACTGACTTCAAAGGTAACGTTGATGCGTCATATTCAATTAAGATTGCCACTGATAAAAACGGTATGAAATACGCTACAGGAATGTCGCTCGGCCTTACTGGTAGCGGGACTAACGTTCAATCGCAGTGTATTTTCCTCGTTGACCGTTTCGTGCTTATGACTGCGGCAGGTGGCTCCTATCAGACCCCGTTCTATGTTACTAACGGTGCTTGCTACATCCGTGATGCGTGGATCAGAGACGCATCAATCACTACCGCGAAGATTGCGCAGCAAATTCAGTCAACCAACTATAAAGCTGGTTCGGCTGGCTGGATGCTAAATAAAAACGGCAATGCGGAGTTCAACAACGTCACTGTACGCGGTACGGTGTACGCAACATCTGGTAAATTCACTGGTGAGATTCAGGCCACAAGCGGGAAGTTTAAAGGTACAGTAGAGGCAAAGTCATTTGTCGGTGACGTTGCTAACATGGGGGTTGGTCCAGATCGAGTGCTTGGGCATAACGGAAGTTATAGCGCAACCATCACATATAAAGACAGCACGGATAATGCATTGACGAAATCAGTTATGCTTATGGCGACTATTTCATTAATGTCTGGTGAATATAGATCCACTTATAACGTAACGTTTAGTTGCGGAGATAAAAACAAAACAATTTCATATTACGTGCCTTATGGTGGATGCACATTAACAGTGCAATGCGCTTTTTCTGGTTTAAAAGCATCAGATATTATCGGGAAAATATATTGTCCTCAAACATCATCATCTGAAGGATACGCATATTGTACCGCGTTGTATTCTCCAACAATGATAGTAGCAAGAGGCACCGGATCATTTAGAACATCAACGACAGCATAAAAAACGGGGCATAAGCCCCGTTTTTTTTATGCATTGTTTTTATTTTTTACACCCATCATTTACACCAGAAAAATGGATAGGTAAATTACATTCACTGTCAATAATTTTACCTTGTAGTTGTTTTTCTTTCCATGAGTCAGTATTGAAATAACTCGAACGTTGGTTATCAAGGCCAGTATCACCATATTGAGCAGTGCCAGCATCACTCTTATCTGTCGAATTTACAGAAGCAAAAGCACCAAAAGACAGAGCTGATAAGATGCAAGCAACAATTAGTTTTTTCATTGTATTCACCTTACTGTTTGTTTTACTGTCATTTGTTGTTCGTGATGATCCACCCATCCGATGAGCAAATCACCGCAGAAGCTATCATTTCGTATGTTGATATAGATCAAAAAATACATTATGTATAAGCCCAAAGTGTAACACAGATTACAAAATGGTAGAATTGTTTAGTTAATTAACAAAACGGAGTTATTGCGATGATTTACACAACAGGCACTATAGCTGTTAGCGGAAACACAGTTACCGGGGCAGGGACTGAATTCAACGCCGCATTATCTCTGATCAGAGTGGGTTGCACTCTTATTGCCATTAGCGATCCGGTGCAGATTTTTTCAATCACAAAGGTAAAAAGCGCAACAAGTTTGTCGGTAACTCCTGCGGCAAGTCCGGCTATTCCGGCTGGAACTAAATTTAGCATCCTGCTTTCAGATTCGATCTCTGTGGATGGTCTTGCTCAGGATGTCGCCGAAACACTGCGTTACTATCAGGGCAAAGAATCAGAAATAGCGGACGCAGTTGAATTTTTTAGCGACAACAAAGATGTGATTTCAGCCTCAAAATTAGCATCACAATCAGCTACCACTGCAACCAACGCTGCAACAACAGCGACAAGCGCAGCCGATTCAGCTAAGACATACAGAGACGAAGCCCACGAATACGCCAATCAGACGGCGCAGCCTTACGCGTATGTTTTACAGCCGCTGCCGGATGTGTGGATGCCCTTTAATGATTCGCTGGATATGATTACGGGCTATTCTCCGGGTTATAAAAAAGTGAAGATTGGCGATAATGTGGTTCAGGTTGCCAGTGATAAACAGGTTAATTTCAGTCGCGCATCAACGGCAACATATATCAACAAATCTGGCGAACTGAAAACGGCGGAAATTAATGAGCCGCGATTTGAGTGTGATGGCCTGCTTATTGAGGGACAAAGAACGAACTTCTTCCAGAACAGTACAGACCCTTCGAAGTGGAATAAGTCAACTTCACTGGACGTTACAGAAACAGGCGCAGATAGTTTCGGGTTTAATTATGGCCGGTTTGTCGTACAGGATTCGATTGTTGGTACAAGTAAAGCGCATACCATTATCGGACTGTATTCGAGTGCCGGAGGGGTTGATACTTCAGGGGACGAAAAGCATGTAACTATATCCTGTCGGGTAAAAAGTGAAGTTGATAATATCGCCGTTCGTATTTTATTTGAACATTATGATGGGGAGGTAAGGACATCAATAGGAGCAGCAAACCTGAACCTTACCACCCGCATAATTAGCAAGACAGGTCAGACAAGCCGTGTTACAGCAAGGTCTGTTAAGGATGATGCAACTGGCTGGATATTTTTTGAGGCTACATTAAAAGCAGATACAACAGAAAATACGGTTGGTGGTTTTGTCCAGTATTCTCCGGATACAGGGCAGATGGTTACATCAGGGGATTATCTCGATGTAACCACTCCACAGATTGAGGCTGGTACAGGCGCATCATCTTTTATTGTTACGGGGACGGCACCGGCAACGCGGGCAAGCGATATGGTGACAGTCCCAATCAAGAATAACCTTTATAATCTTCCTTTTACGGTTCTTTGTGAGGTACATAAGAACTGGTATAAAACGCCAAATGCAGCACCGCGTGTTTTTAATATCAGCGGTCATCAAACCGGAGCGGGGATCGAAATGGGGTTTGGTTCATCAGGTGGGTACGACGGTTTTCCGTATTGCAATATAAGTGGTTCAGACCGACGAATAAATGAAAATGCCGGGCTGGAAAAAATGGTTATGGGGATGCGTGTAAAAGCAGATCAATTGACATGTGCAATAAGTAACGGACGTATATCCAGCGAAATAAAAACAACCTGGACTTATATTCAAAGCTCCGCAACTATTCGTATCGGTGGTCAGACAACGACAGGACAACGTCATTTATTTGGTCATATCAGAAATTTTCGAGTATGGCATAAGGCATTAACTGATGCGCAATTAAGCGAAATTGTTTAAGGTGGTTAACATGAAAGACGTTAGCTTGCAATTTACTGACAAACAGCAATACAACGACATTGTGATTAATAGCGGCTTGCTGGATGCCAATTGGTCAACCGTGTTTATTGATGATATCGGTTTTGTCCTTGTATTCGACGATCCAGAAAGCGAGACACCTGTACTTATTGGGAAAAAAGGTTATTACGTCAACGTGCGTATAACTGGTGACGATGTTGATATTTCTCAGCTTGAGCCTTTCATTGTTCCAGATCCAGGCGTCCGCGCATGGGCTTAATGATGCGGCAGTGATAGCATGGTGATGTTGAAAACATCGCCGAGAAACGAGGCTAACGCCTCGTTTCTTTTTGTGTACCAAATAGTGACCAAATATCAAAAACCAAAATCAAAAACAACATAACATTATGTTTTATAAATGATTATTCGTTACACTAATCATTCCAGACAGGACTGGTGAGTAAGTCCAGGGTATTGAAGTTGTGCGTAATCATTGAGATCCCATTATTTTTATCAATTTTTGTTGCTATCCGATCGCAAAAAAGCCACGTCATATGATCAGATAATTCTGATAATGATAGACGCTATTTAACACTTCACACGGTTTGTATACGGAAAAGCATTTTGCTTTTTGTATTCAATTTAGACAGAATTTTATTAATCATTTCAGGGTAATGGGGTGATGAGATGTTGCGTAACAGGGCCAGAAGGCTAGACTACAAAATAATGCGTTGATGATGGAGGCACTGTGGAAGCGATTAAGGGATCGGACGTTAATGTCCCGGATGCAGTATTTGCCTGGATGCTGGATGGTAGAGGCGGCGTTAAACCGCTGGAAAATACAGATGTGATTGATGAAGCGCATCCCTGCTGGCTCCACCTTAATTATGTACACCATGATAGCGCCCAATGGCTGGCGACAACACCGCTGCTTCCCAATAACGTACGTGATGCGCTGGCGGGCGAGAGCACACGGCCCCGAGTCAGCCGTCTCGGTGAAGGCACGCTTATTACATTGCGCTGTATAAACGGCAGCACCGATGAACGCCCCGATCAACTGGTCGCCATGCGTGTATATATGGACGGGCGGTTAATTGTTTCGACCCGACAACGCAAAGTGCTGGCGCTGGACGATGTGGTGAGCGATCTGGAAGAGGGCACGGGTCCGACCGATTGCGGAGGGTGGCTGGTGGATGTGTGCGATGCGTTGACCGATCATTCCAGCGAATTTATCGAGCAGCTGCACGATAAAATTATCGACCTTGAAGATAATCTCCTTGATCAGCAAATTCCACCGCGTGGATTCCTGGCTCTGCTGCGCAAACAATTAATCGTGATGCGTCGCTATATGGCACCGCAACGTGATGTCTATGCTCGTCTTGCCAGTGAACGTTTGCCGTGGATGAGCGATGACCAACGCCGTCGGATGCAGGATATTGCCGATCGCCTTGGGCGCGGCCTTGACGAAATCGACGCCTGTATAGCACGGACTGGTGTGATGGCGGATGAAATCGCTCAGGTGATGCAGGAAAATTTAGCTCGTCGTACCTATACAATGTCATTGATGGCAATGGTCTTTTTACCCAGTACCTTTCTGACAGGGTTATTTGGCGTCAACCTTGGTGGGATCCCTGGCGGCGGGTGGCAATTCGGATTTTCAATTTTTTGTATTCTGTTAGTTGTTCTTATTGGTGGTGTTGCTTTATGGTTGCACCGTAGTAAATGGTTGTAACAAAAGCAATTTTTCCGGCTGTCTGTATACAAAAACGCCGCAAAGTTTGAGCGAAGTCAATAAACTCTCTACCCATTCAGGGCAATATCTCCCTTGCAGGTGAATGCAACGTCAAGCGATGGGCGTTGCGCTCCATATTGTCTTACTTCCTTTTTTGAATTACTGCATAGCACAATTGATTCGTACGACGCCGACTTTGATGAGTCGGCTTTTTTTTGCCTGTTATTTATCAGCGTCTACCCTTTAAGAGTCCACCCAATGACCGGAGGGAAATATGACGACACTTATTTATTTGCAAATTCCTGTCCCTGAACCGATTCCTGGCGATCCTGTTCCAGTGCCCGATCCGATCCCTCGCCCGCAACCCATGCCTGACCCACCACCCGATGAAGAACCGATTAAATTGTCGCATCGTGAGCGTAGATCTGCGAGGATACGCGCCTGCTAACTTTGCGTCGATGACCACGAGAATAGATTGTGACCGCTTTTTCTACCCTGAATGTTTTGCCTCCCGCCCAACTCACGAACCTTAATGAGTTGGGTTATTTAACCATGACGCCGGTGCAGGCCGCCGCGCTTCCGGCGATCCTTGCCGGAAAAGATGTTCGCGTGCAGGCGAAAACCGGCAGCGGCAAAACGGCGGCTTTTGGCCTCGGCTTGTTACAGCAAATTGATGCGTCGCTATTTCAAACCCAGGCTTTAGTGCTGTGTCCTACGCGTGAACTGGCGGATCAGGTGGCAGGTGAATTGCGTCGGCTGGCGCGTTTTCTGCCAAATACCAAAATTTTGACGTTGTGCGGTGGTCAACCGTTCGGTATGCAGCGTGATTCGTTGCAACATGCGCCGCATATTATCGTGGCAACGCCGGGTCGTTTGCTGGATCACTTGCAAAAAGGCACGGTATCACTGGATGCGCTGAATACTTTGGTGATGGATGAGGCCGACCGCATGCTGGATATGGGATTTAGCGATGCCATTGATGATGTCATCCGTTTTGCGCCTGCATCTCGACAGACGCTTCTGTTTTCGGCAACCTGGCCGGAAGCCATCGCCGCAATCAGCGGACGAGTGCAACGCGATCCTTTGGCGATTGAAATTGACTCAACAGATGCTTTGCCACCCATTGAACAACAATTTTATGAGACATCCAGTAAAGGCAAAATTCCTCTGTTGCAACGGTTATTAAGTTTGCATCAGCCATCCTCTTGTGTGGTGTTTTGCAATACCAAAAAAGATTGCCAGGCTGTCTGCGACGCGCTGAATGAAGTAGGGCAAAGTGCATTGTCGTTACACGGCGATCTGGAGCAACGCGATCGCGATCAGACCCTGGTACGTTTTGCTAACGGTAGCGCCCGTGTACTGGTTGCGACTGATGTTGCTGCGCGTGGTCTGGATATTAAATCGCTTGAGCTGGTGGTGAACTTTGAGCTGGCGTGGGACCCTGAAGTTCATGTACATCGCATCGGCCGTACAGCTCGTGCAGGAAATAGCGGTCTGGCGATCAGTTTCTGTGCTCCGGAAGAAGCACAGCGGGCCAATATCATTTCTGACATGTTGCAGATAAAACTTAACTGGCAAACGCCGCCAGCTAATAGTTCCATTTTGCCGCTGGAAGCAGAAATGGCAACGTTGTGTATCGATGGCGGGAAAAAAGCCAAAATGCGCCCGGGTGATGTATTAGGTGCGCTGACAGGAGACATCGGGCTTGATGGCGCAGATATTGGCAAAATCGCCGTGCATCCGGCGCATGTCTATGTCGCGGTGCGTCAGGCTGTTGCTCATAAAGCATGGAAACAGTTACAGGGCGGGAAGATTAAAGGAAAAACGTGCCGGGTGCGGTTATTAAAATAATGAAATGTTGAATTGCCGGGTGCAAGAGTAAACATCTTATGCGGGATTGCCGGATGCGACGCTGGCCGCGTCTTATCCGGCCTCCATAAGAGTAGCCCGATACGCTTGCGCATCGGGCGCTATCCTGGTTATTTCACTTCAACCACATTCAGCCGTAACTCATCCAACTGATTTTCATCTTCTTCTGGCTGCCAGCCCGCCGGTTGTAGTGGGATCTCTTCGCGATCAAACGCCAGATCACCCCCGTTAACCACTTCAGAACCGTGGGTAATGCCTTTGAAATCGAACAGGTTGGTATCGCACAGATGCGACGGCACCACATTCTGCATCGCGCTGAACATCGTCTCGATACGCCCTGGATAACGTTTATCCCAGTCACGCAACATGTCAGCAATCACCTGACGTTGCAGGTTAGGCTGTGAACCGCACAGGTTGCACGGAATAATCGGGAACGCTTTTGCATCGGCAAATCGCTGAATATCTTTCTCGCGGCAGTAGGCCAGCGGACGAATAACGATATGTTTGCCATCATCGCTCATCAGTTTCGGAGGCATACCTTTCATCTTGCCGCCGTAGAACATATTTAAGAACAACGTTTGCAGGATATCGTCACGATGGTGACCCAACGCGATCTTCGTCGCCCCCAGTTCCGTTGCGGTACGATAAAGGATACCGCGACGAAGGCGAGAACACAGTGAGCAAGTGGTTTTGCCCTCTGGAATCTTCTCTTTCACGATACCGTAAGTATTCTCTTCAACAATCTTGTACTCAACGCCCAGCTTTTCAAGATACTCGGGCAGAACGTGTTCCGGGAAGCCCGGTTGCTTTTGATCGAGGTTAACAGCCACCAGCGAAAAATTGATTGGCGCGCTTTGCTGCAAATTGCGCAGAATCTCCAGCATGGTATAGCTGTCTTTACCCCCGGAGAGGCAAACCATGATGCGATCGCCTTCTTCAATCATATTGAAGTCAGCAATGGCTTCGCCCACGTTACGACGCAGACGTTTTTGTAATTTGTTCAGGTTGTATTGTTCTTTCTTACTAATTTCTTGATTTTGCGACATTTAAAAGCGACTCAATTCGTTATATGGCATCAGAAGAGTATGCGTCATGCCGGAATGCCCAGCATAAGAAATCTGATATAAAAACAGTGGCGTGTATGGTACGGATTAGAGGGGAAAATGTCAGCACATTTGCGAAATGAATCAAAAAGCCCGCAGCAATGTGCGGGCGTTAGTGTCAGCGCACAACCAGCACGGAGCACTCTGCGTGACGCACTACAGCTGCGGCGTTGGAACCGAGCAGATAAGTGGTGATATCCGGTCGATGGGAAGCAATGATGATCATATGAGCGGGGATCTTCTTCGCCATTTCCAGAATGCGGTCTTTGGGCGAGCCTTCCTCAACATGGACATGCACTCTGTCGGTTGGCAGTTTAAATTTTTTAATGATCTCTTCCAGTTGCGATTTGGCTTCCGCTTTCAGGTCATCCATTGCCGGTAATTCTGCGGAATACGCTAAACCCAGAGAGGCATAGTAGGGCAGTGAAGGTATTACCGTCAGGAAATGAACCTCTGCATCATCAATCTTTGCCTCTGCCTCAACGTGGCTAATCACGCGTTGAGTTAATTCTGAATCGGAAATATCGATAGGGACAAGAATCGTTCTGTTCATAAAACCTCCTGTTTTAGTATCCGCATAAAGTGTAACGCCAGATGACACTTTTTGTGTAATGACGGAGTTCACATTTTTAATTTAGATCAAAGGAGGAAGAATAAGCAGAAAAAGCCCGCCATAACAGCGGGCAGGAGGATTTAGAACTGATAAACCAGACCTAAAGCGACAATATCATCGGTAGAGATGCCATTGGCAGCGTAGAAACTGTCATCTTCATCCAACAGGTTGATTTTATAGTCAACATAAGTGGACATGTTTTTATTGAAATAGTAAGTCGCGCCAACATCGGCGTATTTAACCAGATCTTTATCATCAACACCTGCCGGGTTGTCTGCACCACCGGCAGCGTGCAGGTCACGGCCTTTAGACATCAGGAAAGAGACTGCCGGACGCAGACCAAAATCAAACTGGTACTGTGCAGTGACTTCAAAGTTCTGGGTTTTGTTTGCAACAGCATAATCGCTGTCGCCAAACGGGGTCATATTACGCGTTTCTGAATACATGGTTGCCAGGTAAATATTGTTAGCATCGTATTTTAGCCCAGCAGTCCACGCGTCTGCTTTATCACCACCCGCCGCAGTATGGTTAACCTGGTCATTGGTGCGGTCAGAAGAGGTGTATGCCGCACCAGCGCTAAAGCCCATGCCTAAATCATATGTTGTGGAAAGACCCCAGCCGTCACCGTTTTCATGGCGAACATCACGTCCGTTGTTGGTGCCTTCCTGACCATTACTGGCTCCTTCGTTGTTACCTTGATACTGCACCGCGAAGTTCAGACCATTTACCAGACCGAAGAAATCAGTATTACGATAAGTCGCGACGCCATTGGCTCGACCAGTCATAAAGTTGTCTGCATTGGTATAAGAGTCACCGCCAAATTCAGGCAGCATATCGGTCCAGCCTTCGATGTCGTACATTACGCCATAATTACGTCCGTAATCGAAAGAACCGTAATCTGCAAATTTCAGCCCGGCAAATGCCAGACGGGTCCATGACTGGTTTTTTGAAGATTCAGTGTTGTTTGCCTGAATATTGTATTCCCATTGACCGTAGCCAGTGAGTTGATCGTTAATTTGGGTTTCGCCTTTAAAACCCAGACGCGCATAGCTCTGGTCGCCATCTTTCGCTGAATTATCAGAAAAATAATGCAGGCCATCAACTTTGCCATACAGATCTAATTTGTTGCCGTCTTTATTATAAACTTCGGCTGCATGTGCAGCACCTGCGGCGAGCAGGGCAGGAATTAAAAGTGCCAGTACTTTGCTTTTCATTGAATAAATCCTTTAGTTATTTTATTTGCCTTTTATCCCCATTTCGGGGAGTGAAAACATCCTAAAGGAGAAGTTCAGTTAGCCGATAAATATCATTTGTTACGCCTTAAGTAAAACCTTAATCAAATAATTCCTCTGAAATGATAATAAGTCTGGTGAATGTATCGAAGATAATACATACAAAATAAAAATTATACTTTTAATTTTCTATACGTTATTCTGCGCGGGTTATATGCCTTTATTGTCACAGATTTTATTTTCTGTTGGGCCATTGCATTGCCACTGATTTTCCAACATATAAAAAGACAAGCCCGAACAGTCGTCCGGGCTTTTTTTTTTAGAATTGGATAATCCTTATCCAGAGCATTTAATCGGTGTTGCTTTTTTCCGCTTTTCCGGCCATTTGTGCCAGGAAGTCATAGCGTTTTTGCAAATCAGCTGCAGCATCTTTCCATAACTGTTCTGCCACTTCTGGCTGCTGCGAATTCAGCCGACGGAAACGTTGCTCGTGAAGTAACGTTTCTTCCAGTGCTACTGACGGCGGGCGTGAATCCAGCGCCAGCGGCAGTTTGCCTTCATCGGCACGACGCGGATCGAAGCGATATAGCGGCCAGAAGCCGGTAGCTGTGAGTTGGCGCATCTGGTCGTGGCTGAGTGCCAGATCGTAACCATGCTCTTCACATGGGCTATAAGCGATGATCAGCGATGGCCCCGGATACGCTTCCGCTTCCTGAATCGCTTTCACCGTCTGGTTGAGCTGCGCGCCGAGAGAAATCTGCGCCACATAAACATGACCGTACATCATCATACTGACGCCAAGATCTTTACGCGCTTTACGTTTGCCGTGCTCGCCAAATTTAGTTACTGCACCCAGCGGTGTCGCTTTCGACGCCTGACCACCGGTGTTGGAATAGCATTGCGTATCCAGCACCAGAATGTTGACGTTTTCCGTCAAACTCAATACATGATCCAGACCGCCAAAGCCGATATCGTAAGCCCAGCCGTCGCCACCAATCAGCCAGATTGATTTTTCCACCAGTGCATCTGCGTCACGCAGCAGTTCATGTGCTTCGGCAACATCGTTGAGTTGCTGGCGTAAAGCTGCGACCTGTTCTCGACGAACCTCTGGCGTAGCGTCTGATTTCAACGCTGTCAGTAATTCCGCCGGGATTTTATCGGCAAATTGATCCAGCAGACGCAGCACGCGGACACGGTGTTGATCGACCGTCAGGCGGAAACCAAGGCCAAATTCGGCATTATCTTCAAACAGAGAGTTCGCCCATGCCGGCCCACGACCGTTGGCATCGGTGGTATACGGTGTAGAGGGCAGGTTACCGCCATAAATTGAAGAACAGCCGGTGGCGTTAGCGATCAACATCCGGTCGCCATAGAGCTGAGTCAGCAATTTAATATACGGCGTCTCGCCACAACCGGAGCAAGCACCTGAATATTCAAACAGCGGTGTAATCAGCTGCGATGTACGAATATCAATACGTTCCAGTTTGCTACGGTCGATTTCTGGCAGGTTGAGGAAGAAATCGTAATTGATTTTCTCTTCTTCGACATGTTCCAGGCGAGACATCATATTGATGGCTTTAATCTCTGGATTCTGACGGTCTTTCGCCGGGCAAACTTCGACGCACAGGTTACAACCGGTGCAATCTTCCGGTGCCACCTGCAAGACATATTTCTGCCCGCGCATATCACGCGATTTCACATCCAGCGAATGCAGGCTGGCAGGGGCGTTTTCCATCGCTTCAGGCGGCACCACTTTTGCGCGAATAGCTGAGTGTGGGCAAGCGGCAACGCAGTGGTTACATTGGGTACAGAGTTCCTCTTTCCAGATGGGGATCTCTTCGGCGATATTGCGTTTTTCCCAGCGAGTGGTGCCCATCGGCCAGGTACCGTCTGGCGGCAGCGCCGAAACGGGGAGGGCATCACCAAGCCCGGCGAGCATCGCAGCGGTTACGGTTTTCACGAAATCAGGAGCGGCATCGGAAACCACTGGCGGTCGATTGGCGCTGTGCGGATTAACCGGCTGCAACGGAACTTCTTCTACGGATTCACGCGCCAGCGCCAGAGCCTGCCAGTTGCGTTCCACCAGATCCTGACCTTTGCTACTGTAACTTTTGGCAATCGCACCCTGCAATTCTGCGAGGGCGCTATCGCCAGGCAGAATTTGTGTCAGATGGAAAAAAGCCATCTGCATGACGGTATTAATACGGGCCGCCAGGCCACATTCGCGGGCGATTTTCGCCGCGTTAATCACATAGAAGCGCGCTTTTTTCTGGTTTAACACGGCCTGAACTTCTTGCGGCAAGCGCGACCACACTTCATCTGCGCTGTACGGCGTGTTGAGCAGGAAAATGCCGCCAGGTTTTAAACGCTCAGCCATCTGATATTTATCGATAAACTGCAACTGGTGGCAGCCAACAAAATCAGCCTGGGAAATGAGATAAGCGGAACGAATCGGCTGTTCGCTCACGCGAAGGTGAGAAACCGTCAGGCCGCCCGCTTTTTTGGAGTCGTAAACAAAATAGCCCTGTGCGTACCACGGCGTGGAATTACCGGTAATCTTGATATTGTTTTTGGTCGCGGAAACGCTGCCATCACTACCAAGGCCATAAAACAAGGCTTCCAGTTTCGCCGAGTTTGGCAGGGTGTTTTCCGGCAACGGCAGTGACAGATTAGTCACATCATCGTAAATACCAACCGTAAAGCGCGCTTTCGGTTTAGCCGCGTTGAGCTCGGCAAATACCGCCAGTACACAGTCCGGGCCAAATTCTTTGGATGAAAGACCATAGCGCCCACCAATGACACGGGGCAGGGTTTCGCGCTCACCATTATTAAAGGCTTCTGCCAGTGCGGTCATCACATCCAGATAGAGCGGTTCTGCCTGGGCACCGGGTTCTTTGGTTCTGTCCAGTACCGCCACGCTGCGTACGGATCCCGGCAGAGCTTGCAGCAAGTGTTTGGCGGAGAAGGGGCGGTACAGGCGAACTTTCAGCACGCCGACTTTTTCGCCACGGATTAGCAATTCATCAACCACTTCTTCACAGGTGCCAATGGCAGAGCCCATCAGGATAATCACCCGTTCCGCTTGCGGATGCCCGTAATATTCAAACGGCTGATACTGACGACCTGTCGCGGCAGAGAAATCATTCATCGCCTGTTCAACATGGTCATAGACCGCGTCGTACCATGGGTTGGTGGCTTCGCGAGACTGGAAATAAGTGTCAGGATTGGCGGACGTACCGCGGATCACCGGATGTTCCGGGTTGAGTGCCCGGGCGCGATGAGCATCAATTTCGGCCTGCGGCATGAGATCAAGAATCGTGTCATCGGCCAGCGGGACAATTTTGTTGATTTCGTGGGACGTGCGGAAACCATCAAAGAAATGAATAAATGGCACGCGGCTTTTCAGCGTCGCGATGTGCGAAATGAGAGCAAAGTCTTGCGCTTCCTGGACGTTTGCCGCACACAACATCGCGCAACCCGTCTGGCGCACCGCCATGACGTCGGAATGATCGCCAAAAATAGAGAGTGCATGTGTGGCAACGGTACGTGCCGCTACATGCAGGACAAACGGTGTGAGTTCGCCTGCCAGTTTGTACAGCGTCGGGATCATCAGCAGCAAACCCTGCGATGACGTAAACGATGTTGAAAGGGCACCCGTCTGCAAAGCGCCATGCACGGTAGCGATAGCACCCGCTTCCGACTGCATTTCAACCACGCGTGGTGTGTCTCCCCAAACGTTCTTCAAGCCGTTTCCGGCCCAGGCATCAGCCTGTTCTGCCATCGTGGAACTGGGGGTAATAGGGTAGATGGCGATAACTTCACTGGTGCGAAACGCCACCGAAGCAACCGCGCCATTACCGTCAATAGTAATCATATGACACCCTTACATTGCGCAAATGAGGGGCGCACGAAATTGCTGCGCGCCCAGTAGTAATCCTTCAATTTTAGCAAATGGCTTTCTTCTGCATTTTCGCTTTTGTGTCCCCCACATCAGCGTAATGAATGTTTTGATCAAACAGAGGGCAAAAAAATAGCCATAAAAAAGTAAAAATGCGGGGCAACGCGCAGGACAGCTCTCGACGCCGCCCTCTGTGCTGCCTATTATTTATGGCGGTGTCGTTTGGCTTGAAGATCAGAGGAAGAAGAGATGCGAGCAGCGTTTTGGGTAGGGTGTGCCGCTTTATTGTTGTCGGCGTGTAGTAGTGAACCTGTTCAGCAGGCGACTGCGGCGCACGTAGCGCCAGGTTTAAAAGCGTCGATGTCCAGTAGTGGAGAAGCAAATTGTGCAATGATCGGCGGTTCGCTTTCTGTTGCCCGTCAACTGGATGGTACGGCGATTGGGATGTGTGCATTACCCAACGGCAAACGCTGTAGCGAACAGTCACTTGCCGCCGGGAGCTGTGGCAGCTATTAATTCATTAAATCCGCCAGATTATAAGTTAATGTCTGTTTCGCGGTCGCCAGCGTTAACTGGTTCGCGGTCAGATCCACTTGTGCACCTTCTTTCAGCATTTCGCTAATGGTGTTATCGAGTTCATTAAGCTGCGGGTTAGCGCACATCATACGGGTCATTGCCAGCCCTTTGGCTGTCAGTTCACCATTAGACAGTTTGCCTTCACCGCTAAAGCGGTTACACATGCTGCCGGAAATCATCATTTTTTCACCAAAGCTGATTTCTGGCGGATTTTTATCGCTGGTCACGGGCTTACCGTTTACGCTTTCCAGCACAAAACGATGATGCTGTAACTGTTCTGGCGTTACAGCAATTTTGTCATTACTTACACATCCCGCCATCAGCAGGCTTAGCGCAACGAGCGCGGCTACTTTCTTCATTGTGGTTCTCAATTACAGTTTCTGACTCAGGGCTATTTTAAGAATAGAGGATGAAAGGTCATTGGGGATTATCTGAATCAGCTCCCCTGGAATGCAGGGGAGCGGCAAGATTAAACCAGTTCGTTCGGGCAGGTTTCGCCTTTTTCCAGATTGCTTAAGTTTTGCAGCGTAGTCTGAGAAATACTGGTCAGAGCTTCTGCTGTCAGGAATGCCTGGTGCCCGGTAAATAGCACGTTGTGGCAGGCAGACAGGCGACGGAATACGTCATCCTGAATTACGTCGTTGGATTTATCTTCAAAGAATAGATCGCGTTCGTTCTCATACACGTCCATACCCAACGAACCAATTTTCTGATTTTTCAGCGCTTCAATTGCTGCCTGAGAATCAATCAATGCACCGCGACTGGTATTGACGATCATCACGCCATTTTTCATCTGATCGAAGGCGGCTTCGTTCAACAGATGGTAGTTTTCCGGTGTCAGCGGGCAGTGCAGAGAGATAACGTCTGATTCAGAGAACAGGGTTGGCAGATCGACATACTCCACACCGAGTTCCAGCGCCGCTGCACTTGGATACGGATCGAACGCCAGCAGACGCATACCAAAACCTTTCAGAATGCGCAGCATCGCCACACCGATTTTACCGGTACCGATAACGCCTGCCGTTTTGCCATACATAGTAAAGCCGGTCAGACCTTCCAGAGAGAAGTTAGCGTCACGGGTACGCTGATACGCGCGGTGAATACGGCGGTTCAGCGTCATCATCATACCGATGGCGTGTTCAGCAACGGCCTCTGGATCATAGGCTGGAACACGGACTACTTTCAGCCCCAGTTCTTTTGCCGCGTCAAGGTCGACGTTATTGAAACCGGCACAGCGCAGGGCGATATATTTAACGCCGTGCTTTTTCAGCTCTTCCAGCACCGGGCGGCTGCCGTCATCGTTTACGAAAATACATACCGCTTCGCAGCCATTGGCAGTTTTAGCGGTTTTTTCCGTCAGCAGAAAGTCAAAAAATTCCAGCTCAAAGCCAAAGGACTCGTTCACCTGTTGCAGGTACTTCTTGTCGTACTGTTTTGTGCTATAAACGGCGAGTTTCATAAGACTTTCTCCAGTGATGTTGAATCACATTTAAGCTACTAAAAATATTTTACAAAATTTCAAATATAATTGAAAGCTATGGCGATATTGAAAAATTCATCAACAACTATGCTTAGTGTAGGCGCAACCTTCAACTGAACGGTTAAACATGCCACAATACCCGTATTGAATGCTTAATTTTTCGCTAAATCAGGATATTAACTACCCATGCTGGGTAAATATAAAGCCGTTCTCGCGCTGTTATTACTGATTATTCTTGTGCCGTTGACGCTGCTGATGACGCTCGGGCTGTGGGTTCCCACGCTGGCGGGCATCTGGCTACCGCTCGGGACACGTATTGCATTAGATGAAAGCCCACGCATTACGCGTAAAGGTTTAATCATTCCCGATCTCCGTTATCTGGTGGGAGATTGTCAGCTTGCGCATATCACCAACGCCAGCCTTTCACATCCCAGCCGCTGGTTATTGAACGTCGGCATGGTAGAACTTGATTCTGCTTGTCTGGCGAAATTGCCGCAGACGGAGCAATCGCCAGCTGCTCCAAAAACCCTCGCGCAGTGGCAGTCCATGCTGCCTAACACCTGGATCAATATCGATAAACTGATTTTTTCTCCCTGGCAGGAATGGCAGGGAAAACTCTCTCTCGCATTAACCTCTGATATCCAGCAACTGCGTTATCAGGGCGAAAAAGTTAAATTTCAAGGCCAGCTGAAAGGGCAACAACTTACAGTCAGCGAACTGGATGTCGTCGCGTTTGAAAATCAGCCGCCGGTTAAACTGGTGGGGGAATTTACTATGCCGCTCGTGCCGGATGGACTTCCTGTAAGTGGGCATGCTACTGCGACGTTAAACTTGCCGCAGGAACCGTCACTGGTGGATGCAGAGCTGGACTGGCAGGAAAATAGCGGGCAATTGATTGTGCTGGCACGGGATAACGGCGATCCGTTGCTCGATTTGCCGTGGCAAATTACTCGTCAACAATTGACCGTAAGCGATGGTCGCTGGAGTTGGCCGTATGCAGGTTTTCCTTTGAGTGGCCGACTGGGTGTCAAAGTCGACAACTGGCAGGCAGGGCTTGAGAACGCTCTGATCAGCGGACGACTGAGTGTGCTGACCCAGGGGCAAGCGGGTAAAGGCAACGCGGTGCTAAATTTTGGCCCAGGAAAATTAAGCATGGATAACAGCCAGCTGCCTCTGCAGCTGACCGGTGAAGCGAAACAGGCGGACCTCATTTTATATGCCCGCTTACCCGCGCAGCTAAGTGGAAGTCTGACTGACCCAACGCTGGCCTTTGAGCCAGGCGCGTTATTACGTTCGAAGGGAAGAGTCATCGATTCGCTGGACATCGATGAAATCCGCTGGCCTTTAGCGGGTGTAAAAGTCACCCAACGTGGTGTTGACGGACGTCTGCAGGCCATTTTGCAGGCGCATGAAAATGAACTGGGCGATTTCGTGCTGCATATGGATGGTCTGGCGAATGATTTTCTCCCTGACGCTGGCCGCTGGCAGTGGCGCTACTGGGGAAAAGGGAGTTTTACACCGATGAATGCCACCTGGGATGTCGCAGGAAAAGGTGAGTGGCATGACAGCACGATTACGCTGACCGATCTCTCCACCGGTTTCGACCAGTTACAATACGGTACGATGACGGTAGAAAAGCCGCGATTAATTCTCGACAAGCCCGTCGTCTGGGTACGTGACGCACAGCATCCCTCCTTCAGCGGCGCGCTGTCACTGGACGCCGGGCAAACGCTGTTCACTGGCGGCAGTGTGTTACCGCCATCAACCTTAAAATTTAGCGTCGATGGGCGCGATCCGACGTATTTCCTCTTTAAAGGCGATTTACATGCTGGTGAGATTGGCCCGGTTCGGGTAAATGGTCGCTGGGACGGTATTCGTCTGCGCGGTAACGCCTGGTGGCCAAAACAATCACTGACTGTATTCCAGCCGCTGGTGCCACCCGACTGGAAGATGAACTTACGCGATGGTGAACTGTATGCTCAGGTTGCATTTTCTGCTGCGCCGGAACAAGGATTCCGCGCGGGAGGGCACGGCGTGTTGAAAGGCGGTAGTGCCTGGATGCCAGATAATCAGGTTAACGGTGTCGATTTTGTCCTGCCTTTCCGTTTTGCCGATGGAGCCTGGCATCTGGGGACTCGCGGCCCCGTTACGTTGCGAATTGCCGAAGTGATTAATCTGGTGACAGCGAAAAATATTACGGCTGATTTGCAAGGGCGTTATCCGTGGACTGAAGAAGAACCCTTGCTGTTGACTGATGTTAGCGTCGATGTGTTAGGCGGTAACGTACTGATGAAACAATTACGTATGCCGCAACATGACCCGGCGCTGTTGCGGCTGAATAATCTCTCATCCAGCGAACTGGTTAGCGCCGTCAATCCGAAACAATTCGCCATGTCCGGGGCATTTAGTGGTGCATTGCCATTATGGCTAAACAACGAAAAATGGATAGTGAAAGATGGTTGGCTGGCAAATAGCGGGCCAATGACCTTGCGGCTGGATAAAGACACCGCAGATGCGGTGGTGAAAGACAATATGACTGCGGGTTCAGCAATTAACTGGTTGCGCTATATGGAAATTAGCCGGTCATCGACAAAAATTAACTTAGATAATCTCGGTTTATTAACCATGCAGGCCAACATTACAGGTACCAGTCGCGTTGATGGTAAAAGCGGTACGGTAAACCTTAATTACCATCATGAAGAGAATATTTTTACGCTGTGGCGCAGTTTACGCTTTGGCGATAATCTCCAGGCATGGTTGGAGCAGAACGCACGTCTGCCGGGAAATGACTGTCCGCAAGGAAAAGAGTGTGAGGAAAAACAATGAAAATTTTACTGGCTGCGTTGACGTCATCTTTTATGCTGGTTGGCTGTACGCCTCGCATTGAAGTCGCTGCACCTAAGGAACCGATCACTATCAATATGAACGTTAAAATTGAGCATGAGATCATCATCAAGGCAGACAAAGATGTCGAAGAGCTGCTTGAAACTCGTAGCGATCTTTTCTGAGGCGATGATGAAGAAAACATTACTTCTTTGTGCGTTTCTTGTTGGGCTGGTAAGCAGCAATGTAATGGCATTGACTCTGGATGAAGCCAGAACTCAGGGGCGGGTAGGTGAAACATTTTATGGTTATCTGGTTGCGCTGAAAACGGATGCTGAAACAGAGAAATTAGTAACCGACATTAATGCCGAACGTAAAGCGAGTTACCAACAACTGGCAAAGCAAAATAATGTGTCGGTAGATGATATCGCGAAACTCGCCGGGCAAAAGCTCGTAGCTCGGGCCAAACCGGGGGAATATGTACAAGGGATAAACGGTAAATGGGTGCGAAAATTTTAATAGCAAAACCGCAATATCGGGATAATGCTACAGGAGAAAGCGATTGATCTATTTTCCTGAAACAAGGTGAATATTAAAAAACTCCTGTTAAATTGCCTTTTGCCCTGAAAAATGCATAGTCAAATATCTGTTTTAACTAATTGGCGTTGCAGTACATGCAACGCGAATTAGTTAGCGGAATTTACGCCGATACTCGCCTGGCGTCATCCCAAAGCGTTGCTTAAATACTGTTGAAAAATGACTCTGGTCGGAAAATCCCCAATGAAAACCAATGCCTGCCAGTTTTTCATCATCTGCGGCATGGCGAATCGCATCAGCACAAAAATCGAGACGACGGTTACGAATATATTGCGCGACCACCAAACCTTTATCGGCAAACATTCGGTACAAACTACGTACTGACATACCTGTCTCTCCGGCTATCCACTCCGGGCGTAATATCTCTTCGCGAATATTATCGTCTATCAGCGTAACCACTTTTTGAAACTGACGTTCACGGCGAGGTTGAACAGATTCCCGCTGATGAAGTACCGGGCGCAGCAGACACACCATCGCCTGTAGCGCAGCTTCACTTTCTGTTTCAGAAAGTGCCGGGTTATTCATGCTCTCCTGTAACAGGCGATGACTGAGTTGCACCATGGGTAAGTCAGCGTCCAGTCTTTCTGCGCAGACAGGTTTTTGATGGGGAAAATATTGTTCCAGCAGAGTGCGTGGCAAAAGTAATGAAATCTGTTTAGAAGACTCCTGCCAGTAAAGCGAACAGGGGCGTGAGCCATCGAGTAACGTAATATCGCCAGCGCCAATCTGCACCTGACGCTCATCCTGCTCCATTATTGCCTGACCACTAAGCTGAAAAACGGTGTAAAACCAGGCATCGTCACTGCCTTTTACCTCCTGCCAGGTGCGGGATAAATTCACCCCGCTGGTTGTCACGGTACTCAGCTTTAGTCCTTTGGCAAAATGCGTGTCCAGTACACCCGTGTAACGCTCAGTCAGCAGGCGTCCGGTAAAATTTCCGCATACCTGATTGATTTGGGAAAGCCATTGCTGAAACTCATTATCCATTGCGGGGTTCATGGCACGTTTTCGCTCTGTGAAATGTATTTTTATTGTTGCATTTGTGTTGCAATAAACGAAGCTAATGAGCCTGACTATAGGAAATAAGTCTTGTCAGGCATAGAGACATAAGCGGTTATTGTCACGATTTGCGGAGCTTGTCACAGCTGACAAAGCGAATGTCACAGCGAAAAAAGTGACTTTTCTTGTCGCTGCGTACACTGAAATCACACTGGGTAAATAATAAGGAAAAGTGATGACAGAGCCGCATGTAGCAGTATTAAGCCAGGTCCAACAGTTTCTCGATCGTCAACACGGTCTTTATATTGATGGTCGTCCTGGCCCCGCACAAAGTGAAAAACGGTTGGCGATCTTTGATCCGGCCACCGGGCAAGAAATTGCGTCTACTGCTGATGCCAACGAAGCGGATGTAGATAACGCAGTCATGTCTGCCTGGCGGGCCTTTGTCTCGCGTCGCTGGGCCGGGCGATTACCCGCAGAGCGTGAACGTATTCTGCTACGTTTTGCCGATCTGGTGGAACAGCACAGTGAGGAGCTGGCGCAACTGGAAACCCTGGAGCAAGGCAAGTCAATTGCCATTTCCCGTGCTTTTGAAGTGGGCTGTACGCTGAACTGGATGCGTTATACCGCCGGGTTAACGACCAAAATCGCGGGTAAAACGCTGGACTTGTCGATTCCCTTACCCCAGGGGGCGCGTTATCAGGCCTGGACGCGTAAAGAGCCGGTTGGCGTAGTGGCGGGAATTGTGCCATGGAACTTTCCGTTGATGATTGGTATGTGGAAGGTGATGCCAGCACTGGCAGCAGGCTGTTCAATCGTGATTAAGCCTTCGGAAACCACGCCACTGACGATGTTGCGCGTGGCGGAACTGGCCAGCGAGGCTGGTATCCCTGATGGCGTTTTTAATGTCGTCACCGGGTCAGGTGCTGTATGCGGCGCGGCCCTGACGTCACATCCTCATGTTGCGAAAATCAGTTTTACCGGTTCAACCGCGACGGGAAAAGGTATTGCCAGAACTGCTGCTGATCACTTAACGCGTGTAACGCTGGAACTGGGCGGTAAAAACCCGGCAATTGTATTAAAAGATGCTGATCCGCAATGGGTTATTGAAGGCTTGATGACCGGAAGCTTCCTGAATCAAGGGCAAGTATGCGCCGCCAGTTCGCGAATTTATATTGAAGCGCCGTTGTTTGACACGCTGGTTAGTGGATTTGAGCAGGCGGTAAAATCGTTGCAAGTGGGACCGGGGATGTCACCTGTTGCACAGATTAACCCTTTGGTTTCTCGTGCGCACTGCGACAAAGTGTGTTCATTCCTCGACGATGCGCAGGCACAGCAAGCAGAGCTGATTCGCGGGTCGAATGGACCAGCCGGAGAGGGGTATTATGTTGCGCCAACGCTGGTGGTAAATCCCGATGCTAAATTGCGCTTAACTCGTGAAGAGGTGTTTGGTCCGGTGGTAAACCTGGTGCGAGTAGCGGATGGAGAAGAGGCGTTACAACTGGCAAACGACACGGAATATGGCTTAACTGCCAGTGTCTGGACGCAAAATCTCTCCCAGGCTCTGGAATATAGCGATCGCTTACAGGCAGGGACGGTGTGGGTAAACAGCCATACCTTAATTGACGCTAACTTACCGTTTGGTGGGATGAAGCAGTCAGGAACGGGCCGTGATTTTGGCCCCGACTGGCTGGACGGTTGGTGTGAAACTAAGTCGGTGTGTGTACGGTATTAATCTGGTTCGCTCATAAGTAAAAAACGGCACCTGGTGCCGTTTTTTTGTCTGAAACAATCACTTATCTTTCTTCAGCGCCCCTAGCGTTGGCGTTTCGTCAAAGAAGTTCCATGGTTTAAGCAGAGTATGTACCCATTCGGTCGGCATAATCGGCCACTCTTCGGCGCGGGCCACATGTGTGGTGCCGGTGGTCATCCAGACAACGGCGTCGGTGTTGTCCAGCGACTCGTTATCTTTACTGTATTGTCCAAGACCGGTGTCATGAGTAGAACGGTTCGGATATTTGCCTTCCGGGAAACGCTCGCCAGGATGATAACGCGTTACCCAAAGCTGCTTGTCCATAAAGCTTAAACGATGATAGATCCACTCGTCCGGCGCGAACTGGGCACCTTTTGCTACCGGGTGAGTACCACCTGCATAAGGAATAATTTGATAGGAAACTGGATTGCCCATGCGGTTCTCTTTGTTCGGGTTACTCAACAGACGAATCGTGCCCGGATCAAACTTCTGCGCGGCATCCTGTTCATTGCCGATGTTGTACTGATTAACTTGCATGGTACTGGTGCGTGGGCCACCGGCAGTATTCGGTTTTACCACTGGGTCCATCGCCACCAGGCTGTTATTCTCGCCATCTACATCCAGATCGAGGCGGAAATTATAAATATGTTGGTGTGTAGTACCCACGATATTGTGATCGATAAGCGTGCCGTAGCGCGTGTCATCTTTCGCCGTCTCATCGTGCATGGTTTTCGCTTTAACACCTTTCACCGCTTCGATGCCCGTAGCACCGGCATCAATGCCAATAGTGCCGTTTTCATGGAAGATCCAGTCAAAAATGTAGTCATAGTTACCCACTGTACTGATCCAGCGCACCACTAACTCCCGGCGTTCGGTACTGACGTTGGGCTGGCCCATTTCCTGATGCTTATACTCCGGCCCGGCATAACGTTCAAATACCGCGATAGCGCGAGGGATCTCCATCGGCACGCCAGTGTAGTCGGCGATGGTTTCATTAAGGAGCACTGCGTTAGACGGGGCATCTTTACCACGAGCAATTGGTGAGGTTAGCGTGCCCATACCGTAGTCACCAGAGTCCAGATACGCTTTAAAGTACCAGCCAATATCAGGATCACCGTAAGGCACAATCATGCCGCCGAGAGAACCTTCGTACATGACTTTGCGTTTGGTGCCATTGTCGTTATAAGTCACGGTGGAGATCATCGGCCCGACGCGAGAGTTCATGCTGAGGTGAAAATCCCAGTTCCGCCAGTGAATCATATCGCCAGTAATGGTGTAATTTTTACCTTCAGGCTCAATGATTTGCATAGGCTTAACTGCCGGAGCAACGCGGTCACGGCTATCAAATGGGCGTGCGGTCATTGGCACCGGAACTACCGGACCTTCTTCAATCTTAACGATTTTTTTCTGTTCTAAATCAACGACCGCCACCAGGTTTTCGATGGGATGTGCCCAGTAGTTGCCATCACCGACATCAAGATAGCTGATGACTTTGAGCAACCGGGCATCTTGTTTCAGGCCATCTTTACCATCGAAATAACCTACGGTCAGCGGCGTGGTAATCACTTTTTTCGCATCAGTAATACCGCGTTTCTTCACGGCAGCGGCAAATTCTTCACTGTTGTTAATAATGTTCTGCACACTGGCGAAATCATCCAGCAACACCATACCGTGGGCGTCTTTAATGGGTTGCCAGGAGAGCAGTTTGTTGTTTTGCAGATCCACCACCGCTTCGATGATATGTTTGCCGTCGAGCATAATGACGTCGGCTTTGCGCGGCTGGTCAACCGGTTTGTTTTCCAGCGCAAACGCCCAGACAGCTTCTTTATCTGGCGGTAGCAGGGAGATCTCAGTAAAACGGGTATTGGGTTTGAAGTCCGCGGAAGCTTTAACAATTTCAACGGCCTGTTTAATTTCGTCCGCAGTTAGCGCATTAAGTGGGTGAGGGCGCTTTTCTACCTGAAAGGTTTGATCCAGCCCGGACTGGAAAACATCGTTAATAAAGGTGTCAGAAACCCAGGCTTTATTGTCTTTCATCACTACCGGTACTTGCAGTGCCAGAGGCTGACCATTAACAATTGCTGTTTGCGCACCAGGCTTCACTTTCACGTACGCGCCATCTTTAATCAGGGTAAAGAGCTGGGCGTAGTCGTCCCACTGCACATCGGCACCAAATTCTTTAAGCGTTTTATCCATTGGCACCATATGCGCTTCACCACCGTGGGCAAATACCGGCGCTTGCCAGGCGAAACTTAAGGCGACTGCCAACGCCAGGGTTGTTTTACGGGCAGAATACAGAGAGGGGCTTCCCATTATTAACCTCGTCAGATGTTGTGTTCTTGTTAGCAACCGCGCTCTGTGGGCGGTTTAGTCAGGTTCACATTATCAGTACTGATGCAAAGGGGATTGCCTGCACCTGCCAGGTTGTTTGGCAGGTGTGCCAGCTTTTCATACAGTGGATGCCCTGAAAATAGATGTACACATCATGCATAATGTGACAACGTCACAAAATTTAGTGAAATAAAAGGGCAACTATTCGCCGTTGCCCTTCATTCACCGATTAATCGACAAAATCACCGTGCTGCCTGGCCACCAGCGTCAGAATTGAATACAGCGCCACCGGGGTTTGATGCTGATTGAATACCTCTACCGCCCATTCCACCACACCTGTTGGTTTTTCTTCTGCGCTACGCTGTTTTTTCAGCGTCTTGCGCTTACAGGTGAGACGCACCTGGATGGTATCGCCTGGTTTTACGGGTTCGATAAAACGCAAGTTTTCCAGCCCGTAGTTAGCTATGACCGGACCGACACCGGCATCGACAAACAGACCCGCAGCCGCAGAAAGCACAAAATATCCATGTACCACACGCTCACCAAAAATAGATTCGGCAGCAGCAATTTTATCCATATGTGCATAGAAATGATCGCCGCTGAGGCAAGCAAAGTTAACAATATCGGCCTCTGTCATTGTGCGGCGGGGAGTCAACAGGCTGTCGCCTGGTTGCAGCTCCTCAAAATATTTGCGGAACGGATGAATACGATCTTCTTCGACTTTCGCACCGCGCACCCACTGTTTACTGATAGCGGCAAGCATCGTCGGACTACCCTGAACAGCGGTTCGCTGCATGTAATGTTTCACCGCTCGTAAACCACCTAATTCTTCACCGCCTCCTGCGCGACCAGGCCCACCATGTACCAGTTGTGGCAGTGGGGAGCCATGCCCGGTGGATTCTTTTGCCGACTCTTCATTGAGGATCTGAATTCGCCCATGCGTACGTGCCGCGTCGGTAATAAACTGACGCGCAATTTGCGGATCAGCCGTCACCAGCGTTCCCGCAAGGCTACCGCCGCCTGCACAAGCCAGTTGCAGAGCATGTCGCTGGTTTTGTGCTGGCATCAGCGTTGCGACAGGGCCAAAGGCTTCTGTTGCATGTACCGCCGGTGTTTCATCCGGCTGCGGACAGTACAATAAGGTTGGCGGGAAGAAGGCACCCGCAGCAGATAAATCCGCCTGACCACCGAGGCGAATCTCGCATCCTGCAGCCAGCAATATGTTCACTTTTTCCTGCACATCGGCACGCTGCTCAGCATTTACCAGTGCGCCCATTTTCACGCCTTCCTGAGCAGGATCACCGACCACGACTTTCTGTAATCGCGCAACCAGAGCATCACTGACAGCATTAACCAATGCCTGCGGCACAATAATCCGCCGGATTGCCGTACATTTTTGCCCGGCTTTTGTGGTCATCTCACGCACAACTTCACGAATAAACAGCGCAAACTCCGGTTGATCCGGGGTGACATCTTCGCCCAGTACGCAGCAGTTCAGGGAATCAGCTTCCATAGTGAAGGGGATAGATTTGGCGACGATATTTGGCTGAACTCGCAGCATCTGTCCGGTCGCCGCTGACCCCGTGAAAGTCACCACATCCTGGCTGTCCAGATGATCCAACAAGTCGCCAGCACTACCGCAGATCAGACTAATTGCGCCTTCGGGAACAAGACCACTATCGACAATTGATTTCACCATCGCCTGAGTCAGTTGGGCCGTCGCGGTAGCTGGTTTGATGATGGCTGGCATTCCGCCCAGCCACGTTGGTGCCAGCTTTTCCAGCATTCCCCAGCAGGGGAAGTTAAAGGCGTTAATATGCACTGCCACGCCTGACTTCGAGGTCAGTACATGGCGCGCGGCAAATCCACCTTCTTTCGATAAGGGGATCAATTCATCTTCCGGCCACAGCGTATCGTCAGGCAGCTCCCGGCTACCGAGGCTGGCGTAAGTAAATAACGTCCCAATGCCACCTTCAATATCAACCCAACTGTCTGCCCGCGTTGCGCCTGTTTGCGCAGAAAGAGCATAGAAACGCTCTTTTTCACTCAGCAGATGTTTAGCGACCGCTTTAAGCATCGCCGCACGTTCGATAAAGGTCATCGCGCGGAGGGCGGGGGCACCTTTTTCAATGGCAAACAGGCGGGCAGCCGCCATATCAAGACCTTCACTGGTCACTTCCCATAACGCCTCGCCGCTAATAGCGTGATGAATCAAACGGCTACGGCCCTGGCCAGACTGCCAGGCACCGGATAAGAAACTGGCTAACTGCTGCATCGCTACTCTCCAGATGTTTCACATTTCTGTTGCTAATAGTTAAATCGCGAATCATAAAAAGCAAGGGATCTTTTAACGAAATGTTAACTATGCGATCTGTATAGCAACTGCGGAAAACATTAATGCACTGATAAATAATGATTTATAAAAATAGGGTGCGAAATCCGTCACAGTTCAAACATACAAAATTTGTGATTTTAGTTAACCATTGTGTAACTTTCATAAAACAACGTGATTCGTGTTTTTAATTAATTCACGAAAACTGGAATCGTAAAGGTGATGACGTGACCCAAGAAGAACGCTTTGAGCAACGGATAGCCCAGGAAACGGCTATCGAGCCGCAGGACTGGATGCCCGATGCTTACCGAAAGACACTGATCCGCCAGATTGGGCAGCATGCGCACTCCGAGATTGTTGGTATGTTGCCTGAAGGTAACTGGATCACTCGCGCACCAACCTTGCGGCGTAAAGCCATTCTGTTGGCCAAAGTGCAGGATGAAGCCGGTCATGGTCTGTATCTCTATAGCGCCGCCGAAACACTGGGCTGCGCCAGAGAAGACATCTACCAAAAAATGCTCGACGGACGGATGAAATATTCCTCCATCTTTAATTATCCGACATTGAGTTGGGCTGATATCGGCGTTATCGGCTGGCTGGTGGATGGCGCAGCGATCGTCAATCAGGTGGCGTTATGTCGCACTTCTTATGGCCCGTATGCCAGAGCAATGGTGAAAATCTGCAAAGAAGAGAGTTTTCACCAGCGTCAGGGGTTTGAAGCCTGCATGGCACTCGCGCAGGGCAGCGAAGCTCAAAAGCAGATGTTGCAAGACGCCATTAACCGTTTCTGGTGGCCAGCCTTAATGATGTTCGGGCCAAACGATGATAACTCGCCAAACAGCGCCAGAAGTCTCGCCTGGAAAATCAAACGTTTCACCAACGACGAACTCCGCCAGCGTTTCGTGGATAACACCATTCCACAGGTTGAAATGCTCGGTATGACCGTTCCTGACCCGGATCTGCATTTTGACACTGAAAGCGGTCACTACCGCTTTGGTGAGATCGACTGGCAGGAGTTTAACGAAGTAATTAACGGTCGCGGAATTTGTAATCAGGAGAGGCTCGACGCCAAACGTAAAGCCTGGGAAGAAGGTACCTGGGTACGGGAAGCAGCGCTGGCCCATGCACAAAAACAACATGCCCGTAAGGTCGCATAAGGAGATTCAAAATGAGTAATGTTTACTGGCCGTTATACGAAGTTTTCGTGCGTGGCAAACAGGGCTTATCACACCGCCATGTTGGCAGTTTACATGCTGCCGATGAGCGGATGGCACTGGAAAATGCCCGTGATGCTTACACCCGTCGTAGCGAAGGATGTTCAATTTGGGTGGTGAAGGCGAGTGAAATTGTTGCCTCGCAACCGGAAGAACGCGGTGAATTTTTTGATCCGGCTGAAAGCAAGGTCTATCGCCATCCAACGTTTTACACCATCCCTGATGGCATTGAGCACATGTGAGGTCGGAAATGAATCAGTTAACGGCTTACACCTTGCGCCTGGGCGATAACTGCCTGGTGCTCTCCCAGCGGTTGGGTGAATGGTGCGGTCATGCACCGGAACTGGAAATCGATCTCGCACTGGCAAATATTGGACTCGATTTATTAGGCCAGGCACGCAACTTCTTATCGTATGCCGCTGAATTAGCGGGAGAAGGCGATGAAGATACCCTGGCCTTCACCCGAGACGAGCGCCAGTTCAGCAACTTATTGTTGGTTGAACAGCCAAACGGCAATTTTGCCGACACCATTGCACGCCAGTATTTCATCGATGCATGGCATGTGGCGCTCTTTACCCGTCTGATGGAGAGCCGTGATCCGCAACTGGCGGCGATTTCTGCCAAAGCAATTAAAGAAGCGCGTTATCACCTGCGTTTTAGTCGTGGCTGGCTGGAGCGACTGGGCAATGGTACTGACGTATCAGGGCAAAAGATGCAGCAGGCCATCAAAAAGTTGTGGCGTTTTACCGCCGAACTGTTCGATGCCGACGAGATTGATATTGCACTGAGTGAAGAGGGTATTGCGGTTGATCCACGCACTTTACGCGCAGCGTGGGAAGCCGAAGTTTTTGCCGGGATCAACGAAGCCACATTGAACGTACCGCAAGAGCAGGCGTATCGCACTGGCGGTAAAAAAGGACTGCATACCGAACACCTTGGACCCATGCTGGCAGAAATGCAGTATCTCCAGCGTGTCTTGCCCGGTCAGCAATGGTAACAGAGGAGATGGGTATGCAACGTCTGGCCACCATTGCACCGCCACAGGTTCATGAGATATGGGCGCTACTCAGCCAGATCCCGGACCCGGAGATCCCGGTGCTGACCATTACCGATTTAGGCATGGTGCGTAATGTGACACAGATGGGAGAAGGATGGGTGATCGGCTTTACGCCGACTTATTCCGGTTGTCCGGCAACGGAACATTTGATTGGCGCGATACGTGAGGCAATGACAACCCACGGGTTTACCCCCGTTCAGGTTGTGCTGCAACTCGACCCGGCATGGACCACCGACTGGATGACCCCCGATGCCCGTGAGCGTCTGCGACAGTATGGCATTAGCCCGCCCGCCGGACACAGTTGCCATGCCCATTTGCCGCCAGAAGTACGTTGCCCGCGCTGCGCCAGCGTCCATACCACACTTATCAGTGAATTTGGTTCCACGGCCTGCAAAGCATTGTATCGCTGCGATAGTTGCCGCGAACCTTTCGATTATTTCAAATGTATTTGAGGATGCCATGACAACGTTTCATTCCTTAACGGTGGCAAAAGTGGAGCCGGAAACCCGTGATGCGGTGACCATTACCTTTGCGGTGCCCCAGCCTTTGCAGGAGGCGTATCGCTTTCGCCCCGGTCAACATTTGACCTTAAAAGCCAGCTTTGATGGTGAAGAATTACGCCGTTGTTACTCCATTTGCCGCAGCTATCTGCCTGGCGAAATTAGTGTGGCGGTGAAAGCCATTGAAGGCGGACGTTTCTCCCGCTATGCCCGCGAACACATCCGCCAGGGTATGACGCTGGAGGTCATGGTGCCGCAGGGGCATTTCGGCTATCAGCCACAGGCCGAACGCCAGGGCCGCTATCTGGCTATTGCAGCAGGATCAGGTATTACGCCAATGCTGGCGATTATCGCCACCACTTTACAAACCGAGCCTGAAAGTCAGTTCACCCTGATCTACGGTAACCGTACCAGCCAGAGCATGATGTTTCGCCAGGCACTGGCAGACCTGAAAGACAAATATCCTCAGCGTTTACAGTTGTTGTGCATTTTCAGTCAGGAAACCCTCGACAGCGATCTGCTTCACGGGCGTATTGACGGTGAAAAATTACAGTCACTTGGGGCCTCGCTCATTAATTTTCGTCTTTATGATGAGGCATTTATTTGTGGTCCGGCGGCGATGATGGATGAGACGGAAGCCGCCTTAAAAGCACTGGGAATGCCAGATAAAACCATTCATCTGGAGCGGTTTAATACGCCTGGCACGCGCGTCAAACGTAGCGTTAACGTGCAAAGTGACGGACAAAAAGTGACTGTACGTCAGGATGGGCGGGATCGGGAAATCGTGCTTAATGCCGACGATGAAAGCATTCTCGATGCGGCATTGCGCCAGGGGGCTGATCTGCCCTATGCCTGCAAAGGCGGCGTCTGTGCGACCTGCAAATGCAAAGTGCTGCGTGGCAAAGTGGCGATGGAAACCAATTACAGTCTGGAACCGGATGAACTGGCCGCAGGCTATGTGTTGAGTTGCCAGGCACTGCCGCTGACCAGCGATGTGGTGGTTGACTTTGACGCGAAGGGGATGGCATGAGCGAACTGATCGTCAGCCGTCAGCAACAAGTATTGTTGCTGACCCTTAACCGTCCCGCCGCACGTAATGCGCTAAATAATGCCCTTCTGACGCAACTGGTAAATGAACTGGAAGCTGCGGCTACCGATAGCAGCATTTCGGTCTGTGTGATTACCGGTAATGCACGCTTTTTTGCCGCTGGGGCCGATCTCAACGAAATGGCAGAAAAAGATCTCGCGGCCACCTTAAACGATACACGCCCGCAGCTATGGGCGCGATTGCAGGCCTTCAACAAACCTCTCATCGCAGCCGTCAACGGTTACGCGCTTGGTGCGGGTTGCGAACTGGCATTGTTGTGCGATGTGGTGGTTGCCGGAGAGAACGCGCGTTTTGGTTTGCCGGAAATCACTCTCGGCATCATGCCAGGCGCAGGAGGAACGCAACGTTTAATCCGTAGTGTCGGTAAATCGTTAGCCAGCAAAATGGTGCTGAGCGGAGAAAGTATCACCGCTCAGCAAGCACAGCAGGCCGGGCTGGTTAGCGACGTCTTCCCCAGCGATTTAACCCTCGAATACGCCTTACAGCTGGCGTCGAAAATGGCACGTCACTCGCCGCTGGCCTTACAAGCGGCAAAGCAAGCGCTGCGCCAGTCGCAGGAAGTGGCTTTGCAAGCCGGACTTGCCCAGGAGCGACAGTTATTCACCTTGCTGGCGGCAACAGAAGATCGTCATGAAGGCATCTCCGCTTTCTTACAAAAACGCACGCCCGACTTTAAAGGACGCTAATGATGGAATTCATCCTCAGCCATGTAGAAAAGGGCGTGATGACACTAACGCTCAACCGCCCGGAACGCCTGAACAGTTTTAATGATGAGATGCACGCACAACTGGCAGAGTGTCTGAAACAGGTCGAGCGCGACGACACTATCCGTTGCCTGTTACTTACAGGTGCCGGGCGCGGATTTTGTGCTGGTCAGGATCTTAACGATCGTAACGTTGATCCCACAGGCCCCGCACCGGATTTAGGGATGTCAGTTGAACGTTTCTATAACCCACTGGTACGTCGCCTGGCAAAACTGCCAAAACCGGTGATCTGTGCAGTCAATGGCGTGGCGGCAGGGGCTGGCGCAACACTGGCACTGGGATGCGACATCGTTATTGCTGCCCGTTCAGCAAAATTCGTCATGGCGTTTAGTAAGTTAGGCTTAGTACCCGATTGCGGTGGAACCTGGTTACTGCCACGCGTTGCTGGGCGAGCGCGCGCCATGGGGCTGGCACTGCTGGGGAATCAACTGAGTGCTGAACAGGCGCACGAATGGGGGATGATCTGGCAGGTTGTTGATGATGAAACGCTGGCAGATACCGCGCAACAGCTGGCACGGCATCTGGCGACACAACCGACATTTGGTCTTGGACTTATCAAGCAAGCGATAAATAGCGCTGAAACCAATACGCTCGATACGCAACTGGATCTGGAACGTGACTATCAGCGACTTGCCGGACGGAGCGCAGATTATCGTGAAGGTGTCAGTGCGTTCCTGGCTAAACGCTCACCGCAGTTCACGGGGAAATAGCATGATGATAAATGTGCAAACTGTGGCAGTGATTGGGAGCGGCACCATGGGGGCAGGCATTGCTGAAGTTGCCGCCAGTCATGGACATCAGGTTTTACTGTATGACATTTCTGCTGAAGCGCTGACCCGCGCAATCGACGGGATACACGCGCGGCTAAATTCACGCGTGACGCGGGGAAAACTGACCGCTGAAACCTGTGAACGCACATTGAAACGCCTGATCCCGGTGACCGATATTCACGCGCTGGCAGCAGCGAATCTGGTTATTGAAGCGGCGTCTGAACGTCTGGAAGTTAAAAAAGCGCTCTTTGCACAACTGGCGGAAGTTTGCCCGCCACAAACGCTATTGACCACTAACACTTCGTCAATCTCTATAACCGCGATTGCTGCGGAGGTAAAAAATCCTGAACGTGTTGCGGGGCTGCATTTTTTTAACCCGGCACCGGTGATGAAGTTGGTGGAGGTGGTCAGTGGGCTGGCAACGGCAGCGGAAGTTGTTGAGCAGTTGTGTGAACTAACGTTGAGTTGGGGTAAGCAGCCTGTGCGCTGTCATTCGACCCCTGGATTTATCGTTAACCGTGTGGCGCGTCCTTATTATTCCGAGGCCTGGCGGGCACTGGAAGAGCAGGTTGCTGCACCAGAAGTGATTGACGCTGCACTTCGCGATGGCGCTGGTTTCCCGATGGGGCCGCTGGAATTAACCGATCTGATTGGTCAGGACGTCAATTTTGCTGTCACCTGTTCGGTGTTTAACGCTTTCTGGCAGGAGCGTCGTTTTTTACCTTCGCTGGTGCAACAGGAACTGGTGATTGGTGGACGGTTGGGCAAGAAAAGTGGGCTGGGCGTGTACGACTGGCGCGCGGAACGTGAGGCAGTTGTTGGCCTGGAAGCGGTAAGCGACAGTTTTAGCCCAATGAAAGTAGAAAAGAAAAGTGACGGTGTCACGGAAATTGACGATGTTTTATTGATTGAGACACAAGGCGAGACGGCACAGGCGCTGGCAATACGACTGGCACGCCCGGTGGTAGTGGTCGACAAAATGGCGGGCAAGGTGGTGACCATTGCTGCGGCAGCGGTGAACCCGGACTCAGCGACCCGCAAGGCCATTTATTACCTGCAACAGCAGGGCAAAACAGTGCTGCAAATTGCAGATTACCCAGGAATGCTGATTTGGCGAACGGTAGCAATGATCATCAATGAAGCCCTTGATGCGCTTCAAAAAGGCGTGGCCTCTGAACAGGATATCGATACCGCCATGCGTCTTGGGGTGAATTATCCATATGGCCCACTTGCCTGGGGAGCGCAACTTGGCTGGCAGCGAATATTAAGGCTCCTTGAAAATCTACAGCATCACTATGGCGAAGAACGCTATCGCCCATGTTCATTGCTGCGCCAACGGACGCTTCTGGAGAGCGGTTATGAGTCATAAGGCCTGGCAAAATGCCCATGCAATGTATGAGAACGATGCCTGCGCCAAAGCGCTTGGCATCGACATTATCTCAATGGATGAAGGCTTTGCTGTAGTGACCATGACCGTCACTGCACAAATGCTTAACGGTCATCAAAGTTGCCACGGCGGGCAGCTATTTTCACTGGCTGATACTGCCTTTGCCTACGCCTGCAATAGCCAGGGGCTGGCAGCCGTCGCTTCTGCCTGCACGATTGATTTTTTACGTCCAGGCTTTGCCGGAGACACCTTAACTGCTACTGCGCAGGTACGTCATCAGGGCAAGCAAACCGGTGTTTACGACATCGAAATTGTTAACCAACAACAAAAAACGGTTGCGCTGTTTCGCGGTAAATCTCACCGCATCGGCGGCACCATTACAGGAGAAGCCTGATGCGTGAAGCCTTTATCTGTGACGGAATTCGTACGCCAATTGGTCGCTACGGCGGGGCATTATCAGGTGTTCGGGCTGACGATCTGGCTGCTATCCCTTTGCGGGAGCTGCTGGTGCGAAACCCGCGTCTCGATGCGGAGTGTATCGATGATGTGATCCTCGGCTGTGCTAATCAGGCGGGAGAAGATAACCGTAACGTAGCCCGGATGGCGACTTTACTGGCGGGGCTGCCGCAGAGTGTTTCCGGCACAACCATTAACCGCTTGTGTGGTTCCGGGCTGGACGCACTGGGGTTCGCCGCACGGGCGATTAAAGCGGGCGATGGCGATTTGCTGATCGCCGGTGGCGTGGAGTCAATGTCTCGGGCACCGTTTGTTATGGGCAAGGCAACCAGTGCATTTTCTCGTCAGGCTGAGATGTTTGATACCACTATTGGCTGGCGATTTGTGAACCCGCTCATGGCTCAACAATTTGGAACTGACAGCATGCCGGAAACGGCAGAGAATGTAGCTGAACTGTTAAAAATCTCGCGAGAAGATCAAGATAGTTTTGCGCTACGCAGTCAGCAACGTACGGCAAAAGCGCAATCCTCAGGCATTCTGGCTGAGGAGATTGTTCCGGTTGTGTTGAAAAACAAGAAAGGCGTTGTAACAGAAATACAACATGATGAGCATCTGCGCCCGGAAACGACGCTGGAACAGTTACGTGGGTTAAAAGCACCATTTCGTGCCAATGGGGTGATTACCGCAGGCAATGCCTCCGGGGTGAATGACGGAGCCGCTGCGTTGATTATTGCCAGTGAACAGATGGCAGCAGCGCAAGGACTGACGCCGCGAGCGCGAATCGTAGCCATGGCAACCGCCGGGGTGGAACCGCGCCTGATGGGGCTTGGTCCGGTGCCTGCAACTCGCCGGGTGCTGGAACGCGCGGGGCTGAGTATTCACGATATGGACGTGATTGAACTGAACGAAGCGTTCGCGGCCCAGGCGTTGGGTGTACTACGCGAATTGGGGCTGCCTGATGATGCCCCACATGTTAACCCCAACGGAGGCGCTATCGCCTTAGGCCATCCGTTGGGAATGAGTGGTGCCCGCCTGGCACTGGCTGCCAGCCATGAGCTGCATCGGCGTAACGGTCGTTACGCATTGTGCACCATGTGCATCGGTGTCGGTCAGGGCATCGCCATGATTCTGGAGCGTGTTTGAGCATATCAACCTGCGAGTACCCTACAATGATAACCAATACAAAGCTTGACCCGATTGAAACCGCGTCTGTTGATGAGTTACAGGCGTTGCAAACACAACGTCTGAAATGGACGCTCAAACACGCGTATGAAAATGTCCCGATGTATCGGCGCAAATTTGACGCAGCAGGCGTACATCCTGATGATTTCAGGGAACTTTCAGACCTGCGTAAATTTCCCTGTACCACCAAACAGGATCTGCGCGACAACTATCCCTTTGACACCTTTGCCGTGCCGATGGAACAAGTGGTGCGCATTCATGCTTCTTCGGGAACCACAGGTAAACCGACAGTTGTCGGTTATACGCAAAACGATATTGATAACTGGGCCAATATTGTAGCGCGTTCTTTGCGTGCGGCAGGGGGCTCGCCCAAAGACAAAATTCATGTTGCCTATGGTTACGGCCTGTTTACTGGTGGGCTGGGCGCGCACTATGGTGCCGAACGTCTGGGCGCTACGGTGATCCCGATGTCTGGCGGGCAGACGGAAAAACAAGCGCAACTGATCCGCGATTTTCAACCAGATATGATCATGGTTACGCCATCTTATTGCCTTAACCTGATTGAAGAGCTGGAGCGGCAGTTGGGCGGTGATGCCAGCGGTTGCTCGCTGCGGGTTGGCGTGTTTGGTGCTGAGCCGTGGACACAGGCCATGCGTAAAGAGATTGAACGGCGTCTGGGGATCACCGCACTGGATATTTATGGCCTGTCAGAAGTGATGGGGCCGGGGGTGGCGATGGAGTGTCTGGAAACTACCGACGGTCCAACTATTTGGGAAGATCATTTCTATCCTGAAATTGTTAATCCTCATGACGGCACACCGCTTGCCGATGGTGAACATGGCGAACTGTTATTCACCACGCTGACCAAAGAAGCATTGCCGGTCATTCGTTACCGCACGCGTGATTTAACCCGACTGTTACCAGGAACGGCGCGGACTATGCGCCGCATGGATCGCATCAGCGGACGCAGCGATGACATGTTGATTATTCGCGGTGTAAATGTCTTTCCGTCACAACTGGAAGAAGAGATTGTCAAATTCGAACATTTATCGCCGCATTACCAACTGGAGGTGAACCGCCGGGGGCATCTTGATTCACTTTCTGTGAAAGTGGAGTTGAAAGAAAGTAGCCTGACATTGACGCATGAGCAGCGTTGCCAGGTATGCCACCAGCTGCGCCATCGGATTAAGTCGATGGTGGGGATCTCTACCGATGTGATGATCGTTAACTGTGGCAGTATCCCGCGTTCAGAAGGCAAGGCGTGTCGGGTGTTTGATCTGCGCAATATTGTTGGTGCCTGACGTATCGTCTGGCCCTGGTGGGGTAAAGCGCCAGGGCCAGAAGTCGATACGACCTGTGCTATGATTCATAAATCACAACAATAACAACAGACTGAAGCGAATGAGTAAACTTGATACTTTTATCCAACATGCTGTAAACGCTGTTCCGGTCAGTGGCACATCTTTGATCTCCTCTCTGTATGGTGATTCGCTTTCCCATCGTGGTGGTGAAATCTGGCTTGGTAGTCTGGCTGCTTTGCTGGAAGGGCTGGGATTTGGTGAGCGTTTCGTCCGCACCGCTTTGTTTCGTCTTAATAAAGAAGGCTGGCTGGATGTTTCCCGCATCGGGCGACGCAGTTTCTATAGCCTCAGTGATAAAGGCTTGCGCCTGACGCGACGGGCAGAAAGTAAAATTTATCGCGCAGAGCAACCTGCATGGGATGGTAAATGGCTCCTGTTGCTCTCGGAAGGTTTAGATAAATCAACGCTGGCTGATGTCAAAAAGCAGTTGATCTGGCAAGGTTTTGGCGCACTGGCACCCAGCCTGATGGCATCGCCGTCGCAAAAACTGGCCGATGTACAGACACTTTTGCATGAAGCGGGTGTGGCGGATAACGTGATTTGTTTTGAAGCGCAAATACCACTGGCGCTTTCTCGTGCAGCACTGCGTGCCAGAGTAGAAGAGTGCTGGCATTTAACTGAACAAAATGCCATGTACGAAACCTTTATTCAGTCATTCCGCCCGCTGGTGCCGCTGTTAAAAGAGGCGGCAGACGAGTTAACCCCGGAGCGGGCATTTCATATTCAGCTTTTACTGATCCATTTTTATCGCCGTGTCGTCCTTAAAGACCCATTGTTGCCGGAGGAGTTGCTTCCGGCACACTGGGCAGGGCATACGGCGCGTCAGCTGTGTATCAACATTTATCAGCGCGTAGCGCCTGCTGCTTTAGCGTTCGTTAGTGAAAAAGGTGAAACCTCGGTCGGTGAACTGCCTGCGCCGGGAAGCCTGTATTTTCAACGTTTTGGCGGCTTGAATATTGAACAGGAGGCGTTATGCCAATTTATCAGATAGACGGTCTGACTCCGGTTGTGCCAGAAGAGAGTTTTGTTCATCCGACAGCGGTATTGATCGGCGATGTTATTCTCGGCAAGGGTGTTTACGTTGGGCCAAATGCCAGCCTGCGTGGCGATTTTGGTCGTATCGTGGTGAAAGATGGCGCGAACATTCAGGATAATTGCGTTATGCACGGTTTTCCCGAACAGGATACTGTCGTGGAAGAAGATGGGCATATTGGTCATAGCGCTATCCTTCATGGTTGCATTATCCGCCGCAATGCATTAGTGGGAATGAACGCGGTAGTGATGGACGGCGCGGTGATTGGCGAGAACAGCATTGTTGGCGCATCCGCATTTGTGAAAGCCAAAGCAGAAATGCCAGCTAATTACCTGATTGTCGGCAGCCCGGCGAAAGCGATTCGTGAACTCAGTGAGCAGGAGTTGGCATGGAAAAAGCAGGGTACGCATGAGTACCAGGTGCTGGTGACACGCTGTAAGCAGACGTTGCATCAAGTCGAACCATTGCGGGAAGTTGAACCTGGCAGGCAGCGCCTGGTATTTGATGAGAATCTGCGACCGAAACAGTAACGTCCAGATACTGAACATTCTAATTTTTAGCATGTGATACCTAAACCGCAACGCTGATACAGGTTGCGGTTTTTTATTGCCGGATGCGGTACTTGACGCGTTTTGTTTTGTGTTTTTCAGGACAATAGAGCAACTCATCCAGTAATCTTGTTTACGCCCTCGCATTATTTATCTCTTTTCGTTTCTATACTGATTTTTCTTAATCCGTTTTATT
>OLFS01000093.1_pt1 | contig 83838 bp, 71 predicted proteins | sample 1605491 | NCBI WGS metagenome assembly OLFS01 (sample SAMEA3888921, study PRJEB22519) | human gut metagenome | biome: human gut; feature: human-associated habitat; material: faeces | place: Denmark | collected 2011 | reverse complement strand
TAGCGCCGATGGTAGTGTGGCATTCGCCATGCGAGAGTAGGACACTGCCAGGCACCCAATTAAACAGCGATGTGAAGAATCACGTCACTGGCTGCGAGGATGACACCTCAGAAAATGCAGCAGAAGATTTAGCGAAAGCTAACCGAATGCGGAGCGGTAGTTCAGTCGGTTAGAATACCGGCCTGTCACGCCGGGGGTCGCGGGTTCGAGTCCCGTCCGCTCCGCCACTAATTTGAAGGCCTTCCCTGATGGGAAGGCCTTTTTGCTATGGGCGGTTTTGTCCATAAGACCCACAGGTTTGCATACCAGAACGAACGTCAAAGCCCAGTCTCACGACCGGGCTTTGTGTTTTTAGCGTGTTAAACAGCCAGTGTTAGCATTTATCTAGAGGAAGAGAACTAAAACCCTGTCATCTCCTCCATTTTCTATCTATATCAAGCTCTTATCTGATGGATTACTAGCCATTCTAACTGGTTTACTTTTGGCCAAACTCTGTTCATGGCGCGCGATTAGGGTTGTATCTCGCTTATAACTCGGTAGAGTAAGGGCATCTTGAGTTTGCCTGTCCCGTGCCGAGTTTGCCGGGTTCCAGGTGTAACTTGGCCAGTTTTTATCAACCTTAAGTCAGTGGTATCGATATGGAACAAGTAAACAAGTCCACCTTCAGCGATGTACTGGAATATGTGCGTATGTCCCGTCGCCAGAACAAACTCAAGCGTGAAATTGCGGATAACGAGAAGAAGATCCGTGACAACCAGAAGCGCGTGCTGCTGCTCGACAACCTGAGCGACTACATCAAGCCGGGCATGAGCATTGATGATGTGCAGGCGATCATCGCCAACATGCGTGCCGACTATGAAGAGCGCGTGGATGACCACATCATCAAGAACGCCGAGCTCTCCAAAGAGCGTAAAGAGCTGAGCACCAAACTGAAGGGCATGAGCTCTCACAAATAAGCGTTCAGCTTTCGCTTAAGAGACACCGGCCACTGGCCGGTGTTTTGTTATCAGCTCGGATCTCTGCCACTCCTGCAACAATCGGCTCCCCTTTTTAGAATTGCCCTGTTACCATCACCACAAAGCGGTCAATAGTTTCAAGCCATTGACTTGAAAAGACTAAGCTTGAGTGAAACACAATAAATTGCGCAACCATGGTGGGGCTGATATGGGCGCATCAGAACAGACGGATTTGACACAAGTGGCATCTCAAGATTCATCTGTCCAGACCTCGGACGGGAACCCAAAGCGCAAGCGTCGTCCCTGGTGGCGTTGGCTGTTCTGTTTTCTCTTTTTATTGTGCCTGGGGGCGGTGATCGCTCTGGTTGGCTATGAGATGAAAACCTCGAAGCTGCAATCTCAGGAGATTTCCCGCTATGCCGCCAAGCTCACGTATCAGGTCGAACCTGGTCAGAGCAAGCAGATCGCCTTCCCTGAGGATGGCCCGTTCGACAAGCGGCTCGGCTATGTGCAACTGCCGATGATGCAGGAGCGTTTGCTGCAGCGGGGCTATGAAGTCAGCAAACAGGTGCATTTCTCCGACGCACTCTATGACTATGCCAGTCGTGGCTTCTTCGTGCCCTATACCGAGAAGGTGCAGGCCGGTTTGACGCTGCACGATTGCCGCGCCGAGCCCTTCTATCAATTCAAGTATCCGACCCATCACTATCCGGATTTTGATTCCATTCCGCCGCTCGTCATCCAGTCGCTGCTGTTTATCGAGAACCGCGACTTGCTGAGCAACGAAGAGCCGTTGGCCAACCCGGCGGTCGACTGGCCCCGTTTTGCCAAGGCCGCGCTCTCTCAAGTGGGCAAGGCGCTCGATATGCAGGATCAATCTGCCGGTGGCAGTACCCTGGCGACCCAGGTGGAGAAGTATCGCCACTCGCCGGATGGCCTGACCCTGTCGCCGACCGAGAAGATCCGTCAGATGGCCTCTGCCAGCGTGCGGGCCTATCGTCTCGGGCCGGAAACCCTCGAAGCGCGTAAGCTGGTTGCTTGGGCCTACCTCAACTCGGTGCCGCTCTCGGCTGCGCCGGGATATGGTGAAGTACATGGTCTGGGAGATGGCCTCTGGGTCTGGTTTGGTGCCAATGTCGATGACGTGAACCGTCTGCTGGACCCCGCCCGCAACCAGAACGCACCGCTGGCCGAACAGGGGCTTGCCCTGCGTCAGGTGGTCTCGCTGATGATTGCGCACCGCCGTCCCTCTTACTATCTGGCTCAGGGGCGAGAGGCGCTGGCTACCCTGACCGACAGCTACCTGCGCCTGTTTGTGCAGGAGGGAATGATCACGCCACCTCTGATGGAGGCGGCGCTCAAGGCCAAGATTACGTTCCGTGATTTCCTGCAGTCCCCGGCTATCACCCGGGTGAACAATAACAAGGGGTTGCAGGTTGCCCGTACTCGCCTGAGCCGTCAGCTCGGGGTGCAGCTCTATGACCTCGACCGGATGGATCTGACCGCCGATACCAGCCTCAACATGCCGTTGCAGAACGAAATCTCCCGTTATCTGCAACAGCTGGCCGACCCGACGTTTGCCGCTCAGGTGGGACTGTTTGGTGAGCGCTTGCTCTCGCCGGAGAAGACGGGCGATGTGCGCTACAGCTTCACCCTGTTCGAGAAATCGCCGGAAGGGTTCAAGGTGCGGGTACAGACCGACAACACCGATCAGCCGTTTGATATCAATGAAGGCTCCAAGCTGGAGTTGGGCTCAACCGCCAAGTTGCGGGTGCTGACTACCTATCTGGAGATCGTGGCCGAGCTGCACGACAACTATGCCGGGATGCCGGTCGAGAATCTGCGCAAGCTGGCTGCCGTCTCTCAGGACAACCTCAGCCGCTGGGCCATCTCCTATCTGATGACTGCTCAGGACAAGAGCCTGCCTGTAATGCTGGAAGCGGCGCTGGATCGCAAATACTCCGCCAGCCCCAACGAAGGGTTCTTTACCGGTGGCGGCATGCACACCTTCAACAACTTCCGCCGCGAGGATAACAATCGTATTCCGACGTTGCGTGACTCTCTGCGTGAGTCGATTAACTTGCCCTTTGTGCGGCTGATGCGCGATATCGTGCGCTACAGCCTCTACAAGGAGGGCAACCGTGCCCAGTTGCTGAAGGATGACAAGGATCCCCGTCGTCAGGAGTATCTGGCTAAATTTGCCGACAAAGAGGGGCAGACCTATCTGCTGCGCTTCTGGCGCAAATATCGCGGCAAGACTCCCGAGGAGCAGCTCGATACCTTCCTCGACGGTCTCAAGCCGAGTGCGGTACGTCTGGCGGCGGTTCACCGCTACCTGATGCCGGAAGCCAGCGAAGCCGCATTTGCTGCCTTCCTGGCGGAGCGGTTGCCGCGGGAGAAGCTGAGTGCGAAGCGGGTCAATCAGCTCTATGTGAGCTATGGCCCGGGCAAGTATTCACTGCCGGATCAGGGCTACATCGCCCGGGTGCACCCGCTGGAGCTGTGGCTGCTGGCCTATCTCAAGGAGTTCGACAAGGCGACCTTTGCCGACGCTGTGGCGGCCAGTCGTGACGAGCGGCAAGAGGTTTACAGCTGGCTGTTCAAGACCCGTCATCGCAGTGCCCGTGACAGCCGGATCCGCACCATGCTGGAGGTTGAAGCCTTCCTCGATATCCATCAGCGCTGGGCCAAGCTGGGTTATCCGTTCGACCATCTGGTGCCTTCGCTGGCGACCGCGTTGGGTAGCTCCGGCGATCGTCCGGCTGCACTGGCCGAGCTGATGGGGATTATCCAGAATGGCGGTGTCCGCTCGCCAACTTTGCGTATCGAGCACCTCTCGTTCGCCAAGGGGACGCCCTTCGAGACCGAGTTTGAGCCGCAGCACACCGAGGGTACCCGGGTGATGCCAGCAGAGGTGGCGGCCGCCCTGCGCAGTGCGCTCTCCAAGGTGGTTGAAGGGGGCACGGCAAGACGTATCGCCGGTGCCTTTACCCTGCCGGATGGCACTGTGCTGCAGATGGGGGGCAAGACCGGAACCGGGGATAACCGGATTGAAACCGTGGGTCGTTATGGCAACGTGACCAGCTCACTGGCGCGCAACCGCACCGCGACCTTCGTTTTCTATCTGGGTGAGGATCACTTCGGTACCCTGACCGCCTATGTACCGGGTAGCCAGTCTGACAAGTTCCGTTTCACCTCGGCGTTGCCGGTGCAGGTGCTCAAGGGGATGGCTCCCCTGCTGACGCCTTACCTGCAACCGGGTTCCCATACCCAGTGTCTGGCGAACCAGTGATGCGAGCGAATTAACGCTCATCACGCAGATAACTGACCAGAAAAAACGGGGAGGCTGACAGCCTCCCCGTTTTTATTTCCTTATCGGACGCAGCAGCGCTCGATTGCGATCAGGCGTTCAGTACGAACTGCTCGATCACCTGAGCTACGCCATCTTCATCGTTGCGGGCAGTGGTGTGCTGGGCGAGATCCTTGATCTCGTCGGTGGCATTGCCCATCGCCACTCCGAGGCCTGCGTATTCGATCATGTGGCGATCGTTGCCCGCATCCCCGACGCAGATCACCTGATCGGCGGTCAGGCCCAGGTGCTCGGCCAGCGCGGCCACGCCTGTTCCCTTGTTGCTCTGCTTGTTCATGAACTCGAGGAAGAAGGGGGCGCTCTGTACCACGGTATAGCGTTCATAGAGCTCTGCAGGCAGTCGCTCGATGGCGCGGGAGAGCTGGGGCGGCTCGTCGATCATCATCACCTTCATGATCTGCTCGTCGGCAGGCAGGGTGGCGAAGTCGATCAGATTGATCGGCATGCCGATAAGGCGAGATTCGTGCTCGGTGTAGGTACTGACACGGGGACTGATCAGGCCACGGGTGACTGAGAAACCGTGGACGTTAACTTCCAGCTCGTCAGCCAGTTTGGCGACGGCGCTGGCGTCACTGCCGGTCAGCAGCTGGCTGCGGATGATGCGCTGATCGGCCACCTGTTGCACCAGAGCGCCGTTGTAGCAGATGACGTAGTCATGCTCTGTGGTGAGGCCGAGCTCTTCCAGATAGCGGCTCATCCCTTCCAGCGGGCGGCCGGAGGCCAGCACAACAGTGACCCCTTTGGCGCGCGCGGCACTGATGGCGGCGTGGGTGCGGGGAGTAATCTGGCCCTGCGGGTTGAGCAGGGTGCCATCCATATCCAATGCGATCAGCTTGTACATCTCTCACTACCTGAGTCTGGGTGGCCCGCCCGGTGGGGCCAAGGAAGTGGCGAGTGTAGCGAAAATCGGCGGCGGGATCACGACCGGTTCAGCGATGGGGCCGTGCCGGTTGAGCTATTTGTGTCCCTCGTAAGGGGTCATCTCGAGGGTTTCATCATGGATGGTCAGACGGGTAGGGCCTCGGGTGATGGTAACCTTGCGTTTGAAGCTGGCCATCTCGACCTCGATGCCGGAGTAGAGGTGCTGGGTGGCAATGACCTCCATCTGAGCCATCAAGTTTCGCAGCTCCTCCTGGTTGGCGGTGAGCTGCTCATCGAGCTGGGCCAGTTCGGCCAGCTGATGGTCCCGGATCGGTTTGAGCTTGCGCAGGGTATCCGGATTGCGCTTGTCGCCGGGCAGTTGCAGCAACTTCATGACCAGCTCCTTGATTTTCTCCAGCTGGGCCTGACACGCCTGCTGACGCAGCTTGAGCTGGTGTTCCTGCTCCTTGTGGGTGAAGTAGCCGCCAAGGATCTGCAATCGGGTATGGTTGGCGGCCTCGGCCCCCAGGCTGGGAGCCATGATCAGGCGATTGGCAATACTGGTGCCCCCCAGCAGAGTGCCTTTGCGCATGTTGCTATCGCCCACCTTGATATCTTGTCCGCTGCGGGAGTAGCAGTGGCTGAGCTGGCTCTGGATCTGGATATCCCCCCCCGCTTCCAGCTGGGCATACTGGGCGTAGCTGGCGTGGATCTCCCCTTGCGCATTGAGCTGGCAAAGGTATTCCCCCTGCTCGTTGCGGCGGCCAATGATGCCGTGGCGTACCGTGATGCTGCCCCCTGCCTCGATCCAGCCCCCTTCGATAAAGCCGCCAATCACGATGTCACCGCTGACCCTGATCTTCATACCCGGGTTGACGTCGCCGCTGACGATTAAGCCCCCTTCAAAATCAATGTGACCGTGGCGGGCATCCACCTGTTTGACGCTGAGCACCTCGTCCACTTTCATGCCCGCTTTCTCCTGACAGGGCAGGCCCGCCCGACCGGCAATCAGCAGGTCGGGATCGTCGGGGGAGATGAAGGTGCCCTCACCAGCACTCATCGGACTGTCTTTGCCATCTTTAGCGGGCAGATCCTGACCGGTTACGGTAAAACCGGGCACCCCGACGGTGGCTGGATGACGGCGCATCAGCGCAGCGCCTGCCTTGACGGTGACGATGGAGCCGAGATCCCGCAGGTCGACTTTGCCATGACCCAGCTCCTGCGGTTTGAGGATCCGTTCGGCCGGGGTCTCCACCAGCCGCTCATAACGAGTGTCCTGACCATTGACGGCAGGCTGGCCGTTGGCAATCACCAGCTTGAGCTGACTGCCGGGGGCGGCCTCCTTGGCTGACTGGATGGCAGCGGTGAGCAGTTGCTCACTCACCCCCTGTTTGATTTCGCTGATGGCGATCGCCTCTTTCAGCTGTTCCAGCGTCACATACTTGCCACCCCAGTCGGCAGTGATCTGGGCGATGGCGCTCATGCGATCCTTCTCCACTATTACGGCGAGCCGGGCATCCTGACGCTTGCCGACAGGGATGGGGTTGGCGGGGACGGGGGCGGCAGGGTTGGTGAGCAGGGTATTGAGCAGGCTGATGGCCTGTTTGATCCCCTCGGGCAGCGGCTGATAGCGGCGACAGTTGGAAGCGAGCAGCAGAGCCTGCACATCCTGTTCCGTGACAGGTTTGGTGAGACCGGCGGCAATCCGCAGGCAGACCAGTTCCATATCGCTTGATAGCAGCAACCACTCTTTGCTTAACACCGCATCTCCTTGCTGGATGAGAACGGAACGATCGGCTCGTTCCTCTACTGTCATTTAATCTCTCAATGATTAATAAAGCGAGTCACCAACCCTGAGAGTGGGCAGTATTCAGATATTTCCTCTGAATGGTCAATGAATTGAAGTCAAATCGGTGATGGCGGCCAGATAAATGTGGGCGCTGTTTGGAAACGGAGTGAAAAGACGGATCGCAGCGCCAGCGACATAGGGTCGCTGGCCGGTGAATGGCGGTTCTTATCAGCTGCGCTGGGCTGTTCTGGCCAGGGTGAGGTAATCGCCGAGCACCGGCTCACCCAGCATATGGCGGCGCAGCATGTCGAGGGCGGCAAAGGCGAGGATCTTGCGGCGACTCTCCGGGTCGGGGTGGCTGACCTTGACCGTCTGACCGACGTGTTTTCCATCGGCGCTGAGTAGCAGTGGTACACCCTCAGTGCCCTCTCGCCCTATGGTCAGTTGCAGGCCCGCATCTGCGGTCGGCAGTTGCGCCAGCTCATCGGCCAGTTGCGTACTGAAGTTGGCCTCCAGCCGGGGATGGCCGTGACAAAGCGCCAGCAGGGCGCCGCCACTCTCCCCCTCCAGCAGAGCCAGCGGTTTGCCTTGCAGTAGCGCCAGGGTCTGCTGCGCCGGTTCCGTATCTCCGCTGCCAACCAGCCAGGGGTGGATCGTATCCAGCAGTCGGCGCTTTGCACTCTCCATGTCAGCGGTACTGGCGCCGTGGCCGATCAGTTTCAGCTCGATAAGGGGCATGGAAGAGCGGTAACCCAGCTCGATGCCGGCTGGCCAGGGGTCGGCATCCAGCATATCGCTGAGCGCCGACTCCGAGACGCCGAAGGTGTAAAAGCGACGCAGCTCGGTATCGATCTGTGCCCCGGCCAGCTGTTTGAGGCGCGGCAGAATTTGCTCGCGCACCATCTGTTTGAACTCGAACGGCACGCCCGGGGTGAAGAAGAGCTGGCTCTGGCCACTTCGCACCACAAAGCCGCAGGCGGTGCCAACCGGGTTGTCGAGGATTTCGCACCCCTGTGGCAGCCATGCCTGTTTGGCATTGCTTTGTGCCATGGGGCGGCCACGGCTGGCGTAGCGCGCTTCGATGGTAGCGAGCCAGTCGGGGAAGAGGGTGAGCGGTTGGTCAAAGGCCTCGGCGGCGGCCTGAGCGGTGAGGTCGTCGGCGGTGGGCCCGAGCCCGCCACACACCAGCACCACCTCGGCGCGGCTGGCACTCTCTTGCAGCACCGTTTTCAGGTCGGCGAGGTTGTCCCCTACCGTCAGGCGACGGCGCACCTGCCAGCCCTGCTCCAGCAGCAGAGCGCTGAGCCAGGCCGCGTTGGTATCCACCACCAGACCCGTCACTATTTCGTCTCCGGTACTGATGATCTCGATACGCATGGCAGGCTCCTTGGATTAAACGGGTGGCAACGGTTGGCCTCGGGCCAACACAATCAGGCTTTGTTGTGCTCGAAGTAGTAGCTGATCCGGGTACGCGGATTGAGGTACTCGAACACGGCGGGCGGCAGCCGTTTGGGGTGGATCACCTTGGCGATCGACAGTTCGGCTTGCTGCAGGTCGATGATGGCGGCTTCCTGACGGGGAATGCGCGGATCGTAGACCAGCACCGAGGGGTAGAGCAGGCGAGAAGCGTTGACCGACATCACCAGCCCCACCTGACCGTTGGAGAGTTGCACCACGCTGCCGGGGGGATAGATCCCCATCAACCGGATCAGCATGCTGAGGTACTCCGGATTGAACTGCGCCTTGCGCTGCTTGTAGAGGCCGCTCAGGGCCGAGTAGGGCACCTTGGCCTGCATGTGGCAGAGGTTATCGTACTCGTTGATCAGCGACACCATCTGGGTCAGCGGATCGAGCTGGCCACCCTTGAGCCCTTCCGGCCCGCTGCCATCGAGATATTCATGGTGATGGAGCACGATCCCCTTCGCCTCGGCCGGGAAATCCTTGGCCAGATTGAGCAGATCCAGCCCGTAGCGCGGGTGCTGGGCCATCAGGTTCTGTTCCGGCTTGGTCAGCGGCTCGGTCTTGCGCAGGATCTGGCTCGGGATCTTCAATTTACCGATGTCGTGGAACAGCGCCCCCATGCCGACCTGACGGATCTCGTCGGCCGTCATGCAGCACTCCTTGGCCAGCAGCATGCTGAGCACGCTCACATTGAGGGAGTGAAAGTAGAGGTTATTGCCATCCTCGCTGTCGGAGACCAGATGGAGCACCATCTCGTCCACCGAGAGCAGCTGCTCGGTCATGGCGTTGACCAGCTCCTGCGCCTCGCCGATGGCATTGAGGGGGCGTGACTGGATCTTGCTCATCACGCTGCGCACCTGCGCCAGCGACTGCTGGAACTGCTTCTCGCACTGCTGCAGATTGCGGCGATAGAGTTGCAACTGCTCGATGCGGCGATCCTTCTCCTGCTGCATCTGGGCCTGGCGCTGGGCGGCGTCTGCGCTCTCTTGTTGCTGAGGCTGTACCTGATTGAGAGGCTTGGGCGGAACGTCGCTCTTGTCGGGAATGATGGTGACCAGTTTCAGGCCGAGACGGCGGATCAGCTCGATCTCTTCTTCACTTTTGATCTTGAAGCTGGAAAACAGGAACGGGTGTTCGCGCCACCCCAGTGGCAGTGATACATAGTTGCCGACTTGCAGTCGATCTACGGAAATCTTGATACCGGTCATTATCTTGGAAGCAGGAGACACACTGAGCCGTATGCTAGTCAAAGGCGGGGGTGAATACAAAAGGTATCTGATGACAGGGCAGGAGCTTTATTGTAGGCTTCTGGATGTCCAGACATATTTACTGATGCAGTACAGGGAGTAAGCATGCCGATCAAGATCCCGGATCAGTTACCCGCCGCCGAAGTGCTGGGGCAGGAGAACATCTTCGTGATGACGGAATCCCGGGCCGTCACCCAGAACATTCGCCCGCTGCGGGTGCTCATCCTCAACCTGATGCCAAAGAAGATTGAGACCGAGATCCAGCTGATGCGGATGCTCTCCAACTCGCCGCTGCAGGTGGATGTGGATCTGCTGCGCATCGATGACAGGGAGTCAAAGAACACGCCGCAGGCCCATCTGGAGAACTTCTATCACGACTTCGAGCAGGTGCGTGGCAACAACTACGACGGCATGATCATCACAGGGGCGCCGCTCGGGCTGGTGGAGTTCGAGGAGGTGGTCTACTGGCCGCGCATCGTCGAGATCATCGAGTGGTCCCATCAGCATGTTACCTCCACCCTGTTCCTCTGCTGGGCGGTGCAGGCGGCGCTGAAAGCCTTGTATGGTATGGAGAAGCAGACCCACGGCGAGAAGCTCTCCGGGGTTTATCGCCACCATCGCCTCGATGAGCACGAGCCACTGCTGCGCGGTTTCGATGATGAGTTCGTCGCCCCGCACTCCCGTTACGCGGCGTTTGATGGCGATCTGATCCGCGCCCAGACCGACTTGCAGATTTTTGCCGAGTCAGAAGAGGCAGGGGTCTATCTGGCGGCGACCAAGGATTGTCGTCAGGTGTTTGTCACCGGGCACCCGGAGTACGATGCCCTGACGCTGGACGGGGAGTATCAGCGGGATCTGGCTGCGGGGCTCGACCCGGCCATTCCGGTCAACTACTACCCGAATAACGATCCTGGCAAGACCCCGCGCGCCAGCTGGCGCAGCCACGGTCATCTGCTGTTTGCCAACTGGCTCAACTACTACGTTTATCAGCTCACCAGCTATCGGGTGGAAGATATCGGCAAGGTCTTTACCTACGACCAGGGAGGCAAGTAGTCAGTCGCCCTGCGCCAGCCGCTCGGCCAGCTGGTCGAGCCATTGGCGGTGGCAGGCCAGGGTAAACGCCTTGGGTCTGTGGGACTTGATGGCGGCCATCGCCTCTTGCTGTGGCTGGCCGAGGGTCATCAGCAGCGCGGCGGCGACCAGACCGGTACGACCGCTGCCCCCTTTGCAGTGGATGACCAGATGTTTGCCATCCCCCAGCAGCTCGCGCAGTTGCGGCAGCGCCTGTTGCCAGGCTGCCTCGAAGGCGGCATCGGGGGCCAGGTCATCCTCGATGGGCAGATGGAACCAGCGTATCCCTTCGTGTTCGACCTGCTGGCCGAGCTGCGCCAGTTCGAGTCGGATCAACTCGGCGCTTGTCATCAGGGTCACCACCCCGTGGGCACCGGCCAGCCGCAGTTGATCGAGCGCCAGGGTCAGCGGCACCTGCTGGGTGCCGGGGCAGGGGGTCAGCAGCAGCTGACCATCGACACGGGGAACCTCAAGGCTCCAGAAGGGGTGATACGGGTGCATGGCGGATCCTCGCGTGGTGGCCGCAGGGCTGCGACCGGTGAATGGCGCCAAGGATAGGCGGGGCAGGGGGGATGTCAATGGCCGTTGTGTTTGCCCCGGTTTACGGGCAGAGTCTAAAAAATTGAGCGGTTCAAGGAGTTAAGATGAGAAACCTGGATCAACTGGATTTGGATATCCTGGCCCATCTGTTTCGGGATGCGGGCATGACCAACAAGGATCTGGCCGCGCTGGTGGGCGTTGCCCCCTCCACCTGTCTGGAGCGGGTGCGCAAGCTGCAGCAGGATGGCGTGCTCAAGGGGGCGCACTGCGAAGTGGATTATCAGGCCCTCGGTGGTCACATTCAGGCCATGGTCTCCCTGCAGCTGGCCCGCCACAGCCGCCAGATCATCGATGCCTTCCGCGATGCCATTCTGGCGCTGCCCGAAGTGATCAGCCTGTTCCACATGGGGGGCAAGGATGATTTTCTGGTGCACCTGTGTGTTTCCGATACCGAGCACCTGCGCAACTTCGTCTTTGATCACTTCACCTCCCGCGAGGAGGTGGTGCACCTCGAAACCTCGCTGGTATTCGAGCACAAGTTCAGCCGCTCTCTGCCCTGCTTTCCCCAGCCATAACGGCCAGTGGGCCGACAATATGGGGAGATGAAAAAACCGCCAGCTGGCGGTTTTTCCATTCTGCTATCGGCTGAATCAGCACGGTTGGCTCAATTGGCGGCGGTGCGTTCATCCTTGGCCGTCTGATAGAGGCTCTTCTGATAGGCCATGCTGCCCCACAGGGCCAGACCAAGCGCATCCTCCTTCAAGGCGTCCGGCTGCGCCGCCAGGGTCAGCTTCTCGTTGGCATCATCGTAGACATAGCCCTCTGCCGCCCGTTCCGGTTGCAGGATCACCACATCCTTGCCGCGCATCAGGGCGAAGTTCTTGTCGTACTGCATGATGGCGCGCCCCGGCCAGTCGGCAGGCATGCGGGTCAGATCCTTGCCGAGCATGGGGTAGTCGGCACTGATCCCCATCAGGGAGAGCAGGGTCGGCGCCATGTCGATCTGGCTGACGATGCGCGGATCCTTCCTCGGCACTATGCCATCGCCCACGATAACCCCCGGAATATGGAAGCGGGGGATGGGCACCAGACTGGCGCCACCGACCCGGCTGTCGTGATCGGCGATGACCAGGAACAGGGTGTCCTTCCAGTATTCGGACTGTTTCGCTCTCTTGAAGAACTCGCCGATGGCGTAATCCGCATACTTGGCCGCGTTGTTGCGGGTCTGCTTGGGTTGCTCGAAGAGTTCGATGCGGTTGTCCGGGAATTCGAACGGATCGTGGTTGCTGGAGCTGAACACCAGACTGAAGAAGGGCTTACCCTCCTTGTGCAGCGCCTTGAAGGTCTCGTCGGCCTTGGCCATCAGATCCTCGTCGGAGGCGCCCCAGGAGCCCTTGAACACCGGATTGTCGAAATCCTTCTGCTCGACGATGGTGGTGAAGCCGTTGCCGAGGAAAAAGCTGCGCATGTTGTCGAAGTGACTCTCGCCGCCGTAAATAAAGCTGGTGTCGTAGCCCCGCTGTTTGAGCAGATCCGCGATGGTGAAGAAGTTGGTCTGGCTCTTGCCGAGTTTGACCACCGCCTGTGCCGGGGTCGGCGTGAAGCCGGTCAGTACTGCCTCGATACCGCGCACCGAGCGGGTGCCGGTGGCGTAGAGCTGCTCGAAGGCCCAACCCTGCTGCGACAGGGCATCGATGTTGGGGGTGAGCGGCAGGCCACCGAGGGAGCCGACAAACTGGGCGCCCAGGCTCTCCTGCAACAGGATCACCAGATTCTTCGGTTTACCCTGGAAGCTCGCCTCGTTGAAGGTCTGGCTAGGCAGCAGCTCGGAGTTGAAATCACTGGCCGGACGGCCACTCTCCTTGCGCATGACCTCGAGCACCTTCTGAGGGGTCATCTCGCCGTAAAACTGGCCGGCATCCTCCTCGGCGCCCATCTGCTTGATGGCAAAGAAGAGGGAGTAGGCGGAGTTCACGGTGAGCGAGTTGACCAGCGGATCCTCGGCAAAGGCAACCATGGCCGGGTTCAGGGCGCGGTGGGCGAGACTGGAGCGTGCACCGAGAAAACCTATGGCCAGAATGAGCAGGGCGAAGGCCGGACGCAGATACCAGCGGGGGAAGCTGAGACCACGTACCAGACGGCCGCTCAGCCACCAACCGCCGGTCAGCACGGCGCCACTGAAGAGTAACGCCAGCAGCAGCTCGGCTTTGCGGCCCGCCCACAGCATGGCGAACACCTCTTTCGGATAGATGAGATACTCCACATAGAGACGGTTGGGACGCACGCCATACTCGGTGACAAACGAGGGGGTGGAGATCTCGAGGAACAGCATCAGCCAGAGTCCAACGGTCAGCCAGACGCGCATCAGTTGCAGCCAGCCCCGGCCGATGGCATGGGGGCCAGCCAGCAGCAGAGTGAGCATGGCGGGGATACCCCAGACCCAGCAGAGGGTCGCAAAGTCGACCCGGATCCCTTGCAGCAGCATCTCCTGCCAACCGGCCACGGCATCCACCCGTTCCAGTTGCCAGAGACCGAGGGCGATTCGGCTGAAAGAGAGAGAGAAAAGCGCGAGCGCGCAGAAGACGGCGAAGGGCCAAAACGGGCCGAGTCGCTGTTTTAGGTCTGTCATGTTTGTTCCTGAATGAGACTGTAAACGTCTGTCCACAGACGTTTTTTTAGTTGTTGTGAGGTTATGACAGATCGAATTGGTTAAGGTTGCATTCAAGTTTGTTAAAAGTCGGCATTAACACATTTATCATCTAAAAATGTGATGTCGCGCCACTAATGAGCACAGCATAATCTGCTGGGTAAAATGTGAGCCACAGCGTGTATGGATGGAGCGCTGGTGTTTATAATTGCCGCGAATTATCTCAATCGGAGCCGAAGGGATGCCGGTCTTTATCGATGTCGAGTATGTGCGGGGATGGCGCCTGTTTCTGGTGTTATCGGATGGCACCACGGGGGTGCTGGATCTGACCCCCTGGCGAACCCAGCCGCTGTTTGCAAAGCTGGAGAGCGAGCGTCACTGCGCCCGGGTCTTCATCAACCGTCACCACCAGCTGGAGTGGCCTGTTGGCTGCACGCTATCCGCTCATGAGGTCTATCACCTCATCTCGCCCATCGATGAGCGGGAAGCCTTCAGCTAATCCCCATTTTTTGTGAGCCAACGCCAGATTCCTGTTACTGGAATGTTTGCCCGTTTGCCTTTCTGAGCCAACTTGGGTAAAACCTGCGCAACATTTTGCCAACTTGCCTTCGCTTCACCTGACAGAGGCTTGCCGCTTTCGCGCCGCAGGCCTTTTTTGCGGCCTGACGGCAAACCTTTCCCTTGCTGAAAGGTTTGATTGGTTGAATGAAAATAACAAAACAAACAAATACATAAGGAAAATGTATGGCTTGTCATATGCGCACACCCCTTGCCCTGCTGGTTGGTGGACTCGCCTGTCACGGCGCTGCCGGTCAGGAACCGGTGCAACAGCTGGATCCCATGGTGGTGGTGGCAACCCGCCCGGCCAGCACACTTGAAGTGACGCTGGATCCCAAGAAGCCCGGTTCCCCCATGCCCGCTGCCGACGGTGCCGGTTATCTGAAGAATGTCACCGGCATGAGCATGGTGCGCAAAGGGGGGCTCGGTGGCGACCCTGTGCTGCGGGGGATGGGGATTTCCCGCCTCAACGTGCAGATGGATGGCGGCATGCTGGCCGGTGGGTGTGGTGGCCGGATGGACCCGCCCACGGCCTATGTGTTCCCCCAATCCTTTGACCGGATCCGGGTGCTGAAGGGGCCGCAATCCCTCGAGCAGGGGGCTACGCTGGCGGGAACCGTGCTGTTCGAGCGGGACAGACCCGAGTTCACCGCACCGGGCCTCAAGGCCGATGCCTCGGCCCTCTATGGCAGCTTCGGCCGCGATGACCAGATGGTGGATATGACGGCGGGTTCGACCGACGGCTATCTGCGCGGTCAGTTTACTCACTCCGACAGTGACGATTACCGCGATGGTCACGGTAACAAGGTGCGATCTTTCTATCGCCGCGAGAACGGCACCGCCCAGCTGGGCTGGACGCCGGGGGAGCACACTTGGCTGGAACTCACCGCCGAGCGTAGCAATGCCCGTGCCGCCTATGCGGACCGCACCATGGATGGCCCCATGTTTGATCGCGAATCCTTCGGGCTGAAGCTCAAGCAGGAGCAGATCACCCGCTACTGGCAGCGCAGCGAGCTGACCCTGTGGGACAACTACATCGACCACATCATGGACAACTTCAGCCTGCGGCAAAACAGCGGCATGAAGATGCTCTCCAACCCGGATCGCCGCAACACCGGCGGTCGCTGGGCCAACGACATCGCCTTGCCAGCAGACTGGCTGCTGACCGCCGGGCTCGACAGCAACCGGGATCAGCACCGCAGTCGGAGTGGGGTCGACTATGCCACCAAGGATCGCCAGCGCACCCTGCGTTTCGAGCAGCAGGGCGGCTTCGCCGAACTGGGTCGTCAGCAGGGGGCTCACAGCTACAAGGGCGGTTACCGTCAGGATAGGGTCGAGACCACCCGCTATGGCGCCGGTGAACAGACCCTCTACAGCGATACCCTGACCCTGAACAGCGGGTTTGGCCGCTACGAGTACCAGTGGTCACCACGCTGGTCCAGCTATCTGGCCTGGGGGCAGGCGGAGCGGGCGCCGGACTACTGGGAGCGCAGCAAGGACAGTACCCCGTTCACCCTCAACCCGGAGCGCAGTCGCCAGTGGGATGCTGGGTTGGCCCTGCGCAGTCGCGAGCTGGACTTGACCCTCTCCCTCTTTAGCGCCGATATCAAGGACTACCTGCTCTACAACAGCAAGTCGAACAAGGTGCGCAATATCGATGCCCAGACCCGGGGTGGCGAGCTGGAGGGGCGCTGGCAGTTTGCCGAGCAGTGGCGTCTCGATGGTGGTCTGGCGGTGGTCTACGGCGAAAACCAGAGCGACAACAAGCCGCTGGCCCAGATGCCACCGCTCGATGGCAAGCTGGCCCTTGGTTGGCAGCCAAATGAGGCGCTGAACTTCACCCTGCTGGGGCGTGCGGTGGCGGCGCAGGATCGGGTGGACGTCGGTTCCGGCACCGTTGCGGGTCAGGATCAGGGGGAGACTCCGGGCTTCTTCACCATGAACCTGAGCGGCGCCTGGCAGTTTGCCAAGGGGTGGCAACTCTCGGCCGGGGTGGACAACCTGTTCGACACCTTCTACTACGAGCACCTCTCCAAGTCGGTGCACGCCAGTCAGGCCGGGCTTGGCTATGAGCAGAGCGGCCGCATCCCCGAGCCGGGTCGTTCCTACTGGCTCTCGCTCAACTACCGTTTTGCCTCGGCAGGGGTGCTCTAACCAGTTGAGTCAGATAACGTTTTCAGTCACAGACACCGCTGTGTGAGCATCGCTATCATGGTGAAAAACAGGCGTATCAGACGCCTGCTCTCACAGCGGGAACATAACAATGAAACAGGGAACGTTACGCTATGGCGGCCTGCTCGGGGCCGCCCTGTTACTTGCGGCTTGCGGCGGCAGCGGTAGTTCAGGTGGGGAGAGTTCTCCCCCCGTCGTCAATCCGCCGGTCACCCACCCTCCGGTCGCCACGGCCAGTCGTGCCTGCTATGGCGACGATCAACCCGCCTGCAACCTGCGCATCTATCAGGTAATGGTGGAGTCGTTTGCCGATGGTGACGGCAGTGCCAACTACGGCGTCGGCTATGGCCCCTCCCAGCACAACGGCGATCTGCAGGGGATCATCGATAGCCTCGACCACATCAAGAGTCTCAACGTCAACGCCATCTGGCTCACCCCGGTGTTCGACTCCTGCGCTGGTCAGGGCGGTGATAACAAGCTCGATGCCACCGGCTACTTCGCCTGCGACTTCTTCAACGTAGACCCCAACTTCGGCAGCAACGTCCAGCTCAAGAAACTGGTGGACGGGGCGCATCAGCGCGGCCTCTACGTCTTCCTCGACGGGGTGTTTGGCCACGTCAACAGGGTGGGGGTGAGCAAGCCCTCGCCAGAGGGGCGTCTGCCAGCCCTCACCAGCGGCGGTGCGGGTTATCCCGGCCAGCTGGTGGATTACAGCAAGCCGGAGAGCCTCGCCTACTTCAAGGAGGTGGCCCGCTACTGGGTCGAGCAGTACGGTATCGACGGCTGGCGCCTCGATCAGGCCTATCAGCTTGGGCTGGATGATTGGCGTGCCATTCACAGCGAGGTGGAGCAGGCCAGCGCAGCGCGCAAGGCCGCCGGTCAGCAGTGGGGCACCCTCGGCTACATGGTGGGCGAGGTGTGGAAGGGGGCTGACGATATTCGCGCTCAGGCTTATGGCAGCAGCGACAATCCGGCGCTCTCCTCGGCGTTCGACTTCCCGTTGCGCTACGGCATCGTGCAGGCGCTGGCGGTGGAGGAGTCCGGCAAGGGCGGCCAGGGGGCCAGCGTGCTTGACGCCAGCTGGAACAAGGTGGAGAACTACCCGAATCATGCCATGCCGAACCTGATGCTGGGCAACCACGATCTGGTGCGTTTTGGTGATCTGCTGGAGCGCGGCAACTTCAAGTTGACCGAGTACTGGCAGCGCCACAAGGCGGCCTTCAGCTTTATGGCGGCTCGCTCCGGCCCGATTACCTTCTACTATGGCGAGGAGTTTGGCGACGAGGTGCCGGGCTTTGCCGCCAAGGTTGGTGGTGACTGCGCAGCGCAGGGTTTGTGCGACGATCATGTGGCCCGCAGCGATGGCAAGGTGCCCGCTGTCACCGGCTTTGTGCCGGGTAGCGAACAGGCCGAGCTGAAAGAGTGGCTGGCCCAGCTGCTGGCAATGCGCGCTGCGCACCCCGCCCTCTATCAGGGGGAGCGAGTCAAACTGGTGGCCGAGGGCAGTCTCTATGGTGACATCAAGCAGACGGCGGGGGAACAGATAGTCTACCTGCTCAACCTCTCCACCACGGCGCTCAGCTACAACCTGCCGGCGGGCAAGTTGCGCAGCGGCAGTGCGCTGGTGGATCTGCAAAGCGGCGAGAGTCTGGCCATCGGCGGCAGCAGCGTGACGGTGGAGATACCGCCCTTGAGCGGGCGTTTCCTGCGTCTGCAATAAGTCAGCCACAGCACGCTTTGATATGAGAGAGGGCCCCATCGCGGGGCCCTCTCTGCCATTGTGGGCGACAAAGCCATGGCGGGGTTATGCGGTGCTCTGGCCCCGGTTTTCCAGCCGCTGGCGGAAGGCGCGGGCCAGTCGCTCGTAGAGATCCTGCGCCTCCTTGTCTTCGATATCGCCGCGGATCCAGGGGTTGTCGACGATCTCCAGCAGCACGCAGTCGCGCCCTTGCTGGCGCAAATCGAGCCCGTAGAGGCCATTGCCGAGCTGATGGACTGCGCGGCGGGCGGTCTGCAGTACCCGCTCCGGCACCTCGTTAAGCGGCAGCGCCTCGATCCGGCTCATGTCGAGAGGGTGCTTGCGGCGGCGGATGCGGTTGCCGGGCTCGGGCCGGAAACGGCGGCAGGCAAACAGCGGAGATCCATCGAGAAAGCCGATGCGCCAGTCGAACTCGGCGGGGATCCGGCTCTGCACCAGCAGCAGGGCGGATCTCCCCAGCCCCTCGTCCAGCAGGCGAGCCAGCTGCTGCTCGTCGCTGGCCATGGCCAGATCGCGCCCCTGCGCCCCGTCGGGCACCTTCACCATCAGCGGCAGGCCGAGCCGCTGTACCAGCTCATCCACATGGTGGCGGCCGCGGCGGGTGACCACCATGGTGGGCGGCATGGGCACGCCGCTGCGCACCATCAGCTCGTAGAGGTAGAGCTTGTTGCTGCAGGCGAGGATGGCGCGGGAGCTGTCGATCACCGGCATCTTGAGCTGTTCGGCGCGATGGGCAAATTCGAAGGTGTAGTGGCCGACCGCGGTTTCGGCACGCAGCCAGAGGGTGTCGAACTCCGGCAGCCGCTCGATGGCCGACGGTGGCAGGATCTCGGCCCGGATGCCTTGGGCTGCAGCAGCACGGATAAAGCGCTCCAGCGCCAGCCCGTCACTGCTGGCACGGCCATCATCGGGGTCGACCAGAATGGCGATCTGGTAGAGCGGCGCCGCCTGCTCCTCATCACCGGTCCCCACCAGCGCCTGAGCGTGGTGCAGCATTAACTCTTTCTCGCTTGGGCTCAGCTCCAGCGGTGACAGGCTCTGCTGCTGGCGCACGGACCAGCCGTGGCGGCCGCGCTTGAGGGTCAGCTCCTGCAGCGGTAGCTGGCTCAGGCCATAGTAGTAGCGGGCCAGCCCCGCCAGCTCGCTCTGTTCACACTGGCCGAAGATGGCGCGCACTCTAATCCGATCCTCGCTCTGCTGGGCCAGCCACCCCTGTGCCTTGCGCCACAGTTTGGCCGGTGGCTGCTGGGGTTGCAGTCGGCTGATGGCTTGCAGACCCGGCAGGCAGTGGTGGCCGCGGGCCTGGGCCAGCAGCGAGCAGTAGTAGCCTGCGCTCAGGTGCTCCAGATTGCGGCAGAGGTTGATGATGCGGGGTCGGCCGCCGGTGGTCGGCACGCCATGTTGCAGATAGGTGCGGGCGGTCAGCAGATAATCGGCATGGCAAGGCCAGTCGCCCAGCTCTTCGACGATGACATAGGTACTCATATTTTCGGCTCCACAGATCAGACTGCCTGAACAGGCAGGATCCCCAGTGGGCTTCGATGCACCGACAAGCACGACAATGGCGCGAGGGGAAACAAGAGGTTACAGTGCCTAATATGACGCCTTGGTAACTTGTGATACAAGTCGCATTTTTGGTGCTGAGGATAAATAACCGAACAAGGACTCCCCGTGTTGACCGTACGTGCGGCCCGAACCGATGATCTGGGCGCCATCGTTAATCTGGAACGCTACTGTTTTCCTCCCGAAGTCGCCTTTGGCCGCAGCCGTTGGCACTATCTGCTGGCCCACGCCAAGGGGCGCACCCTGTTGCTGCTGGACGAGAAACATCAGCTGATGGGCTATCTCTGCCTGCTGGAGCACAGAGGCTGGGATCGGCTGGTCATTCAGGCGCTGGCCATCCGCTGGACGGTGCGCCGTCTGGGCTGGGCCCGCCGCCTGCTGGAGCAGGTGATCCGCGAGGGCAAGGCCGCTGGCTGGGGGGCGATTCGCCTCGAAGTGGGGGACGCCAACGAAGAGGCGCTGGCGCTCTATCAGGGATTGGGATTTCGTCCCCAGCAGCGGCTGGCGGACTACTATGGCCGCGACCAGCACGCCCACCGGCTGGTGCTGCCGCTGGTGAGCGACGAGGAGCGTGAGCGGCGCAGAGTGGTTCGCACTCAGGCGCGCAAGCCATCTTCACAGGCCAACTGATCATGTTGAACGAGCAGAATTGAGGAGCAGGATGAGCTGCGACAACTGTCTTGCCACCGCCATCAGGGCCAAGCTGGGGCGCTGCCCGGTCTGCGCCGGCCAGACCTTTGCCATCGGCATGGTCGGCTGGCTGGTCTGGTGGTGGTGTGGCGCCGACACCTCGGTCAACGCCCTCACCGCCCTGCTGTTTGCGCTGGGTGGCTCGGCCCTCTTGCTGCTCCATCTGGCAGTATTTGTCTGGCGCAAGGCGACCGGACGTGAATTGAGCGATGAATAAATCAGATTGGTTTCAACAACATAAAAAACAATATCGGTTGAGATAATGGAGGTTCAGATGATAGCAATGGTAACGGGCGCCTCGTCCGGTTTTGGTGAGTCCATCAGCCGCCAGCTGGTGCAGGCGGGCTACAAGGTGATCGGTACCGGTCGTCGCGCCGAGCGGCTGGCTGCGCTGGCCGACGAGCTGGGCGCGCAGTTCCTGCCGCTGGCGTTCGACGTGCAGGACAAGGCGGCCACCCGCGCTGCCATCGCCGCTCTGCCGGCCGAGTGGAGCGAGGTGGATCTGCTGGTCAACAACGCCGGTCTGGCGCTGGGGCTAGAGCCGGCCCACAAGGCGGATCTGGAAGATTGGGAGCAGATGATCGCCACCAACATCAGCGGTCTGACCCTGCTCACCCGCCTGCTGCTGCCGGGCATGGTGGCGCGCAATCGCGGTCACGTCATCAATATCGGCTCCATCGCCGGCACCTACCCCTATCCGGGCGGCAACGTCTACGGCGCCACCAAGGCGTTCGTGAAGCAGTTCAGCCTCAACCTGCGCGCCGATCTGGCGGGCACCGCTATCCGCGTCACCAACGTGGAGCCGGGCCTGTGCGGCGGCACCGAGTTTTCCAACGTGCGCTTCCACGGTGACGATGCCAAGGCGGCCTCCGTCTATCGGGGGGTGGAAGCGATCCAGCCGGAAGATATCGCCAATACCGTGCTCTGGGTGAGCCAGCAACCGGCCCACGTCAACATCAACAGCATCGAGATCATGCCGGTGGCGCAGACCTTCGGCCCGCTCAATATCAGCCGTCGCTGATCGCTGGATTGGCTGAAACGAAAGAGGCTCCCTTGGGAGCCTCTTTGCGTTGGCGAGCCGGTCACAGGCTCATGATCTTCTTGAACTCCTCCGGCGAATACTTCTTCTCGGTGCGCTTGGTCAGATCCGTCATCAGCTTGTAGCGCAGCGTTTTGGCCATCTGATAGGTCTGCTCCAACTGGCCATAGGAGTAGTCGGCGGCCAGCCCGATGGCGGTAGCCTTGTCGCTGGCATAGGCCTGCTTCAGGCTCTTGTCGAGCAGTGCTACCTCCTTGTAAAGCTTGCTGCTCTCCTTGCTCCAGACGCCGCGCAGCAGCGGCAGGTACTTGTCCGGATCGGCGCTGGCCAGCGCGGTCAGGCTGCGGAACTGCCAGTAGGCGGAATCATCGGAGTAACTGTCGCTGCCGGTGCGATAGGGCAGGGGATAGTTTTCCAGCGTGTTGTAGAGCGGCACCATCACAGATTCGGCCAGCACGCCGTAGCTCTGCCAGATCAATCCCTGCAGCTCTTTGGGCATCTCCTTGCGCAGCTGGATGACGTGGGATTCGAGCTGGCGATCGATGCGGATCGGCCGCTCTGCCTTGCCCGCCAGCGGCGTGCCCTCATAGGTGGCGCTCAGCAGTTTGGCCACGTCCGGCACGGCGATGGGGGCATCCGGCTTCATAAAGAGCGGATATTGCGCCTGCCGGGTCGGCTGCGGGTGGCTGGCGGTCAGCATGTTCTGGCCGAGCCACTCCCGATCCACGTTATACGGGTCAGCGATGACCCCGAACGCCTTGGCGAAGTTGAACTCTTTCGGGTCGGCGTTATCCAGCAGTTTGTGTTCGCGTACAAACTCCAGCAGCTTGGGCGAGTGCAGCACATCGGCGCTGTCGAGATTGACGCCGTGGATGCGCAGGCCGTTGGCCACCATGGCGTAGCTGTCGTCCGGCACCCGCACCGCAATCCAGTGGTGGCCGGAGCCGATCTCCATCAGCCAGGCCTCGTTCACATCCGCCAGATAGAGGCTGTTGCCCTCACCGGCGCCATATTGCTCCACATAGCGGCCGAGCAGCTCGACCCCCTCTTTGGCCGTCTTGGCCTGCGGCAGGATCAGGGTCGGGATGATGGCTTCAATCACTCCCTTCTCGATCAGCGGATCGGCCTTCTGGGCCTTGTCGTTGACCTCGGCACTGGTGGTGGCCGAAATGGCGACGTTGAACTCGTTGATGCCGCGCTCCTCGTAATACTTGCCGTCCGGGTCGCTGGCTGTGGCATCCCAGTCACGAATGGCTGAGTAGGCGAAAAACGCCTTTGGCATCGGCACTTCCAGTCCGTTGCCCAGCTTCCAGACCTTGCCCTCGTTCTGCTGCGCGGGCCGGAAGGCGAGGTACTTGTTCCAGTTGTTGACGCCAAAGTCCTCGTTTCTGGCGATCATCACGCTGCCATCGGCACTGGCCCCCTTGCCGACGATAAGGCCGGTACAGGCGTCGGCACTGGTGCCAAGCAGGGTGAGCAGGGTGGCGGAGAGAAGACTCAAGGTGTGTTTTTTCATCGTTATGCCCGAAAGGTTGCGGTGAGTGAGAGTCAGACGAGGGGATGAGGTGTGGGGAGGCTGCAACTCCGAACTGGCAGCGGAGTGAGCACGACAGATTGGTCTGCCTGTTATTGGTTTGACGAACAGATCATCCATGACACGGCTGGCTGGTTGTGATGTGCGCCAAAATTGTATTCCTGAGTGGTTGTTTGTTTTGTGATCGAACGGCTGTTCCTGACTTTTCTCTGGCATCGTGGTGCGCGGACGGCGAAATGTGCCAAAACAGCGTGAGCTGGCAGCAGATGAGTCATGATTCTGACGCCTGCTTGCGTGGGATGCGTGGTGAGATCCGCCATCTCTCTGGCTCTCGCACTATCTGACAAGTTGGCCTGTAACTTGCTGGTTTAATTGATAATGGTGGGGCATGACGCCCCATGTGACCGGATCAGCCTGTGCCCATTGCCGCAGATGCGCACCGAATTGGAGCCCCCATGGATATCAAACCCTACAGCCAGCAGCTTGCCCAGAGCGCATCCAACAACCGCGCCCTCGCTACCCTCAACAGTGCCAGTAGCGGCGGTCAGGGCGGTGGCTGGGAGGAGATGGTCAGCCTCTCCACCCAACGCATGACCGGTCAGGCCCAGCAGGTGCTCACCTATGAACATCTGGCCAAGAACAACAAGTTGCCGCCGGCGCTCGATATGAGCTCCGACAAGGGGGGCGTGGTGCAGCAGTTGGTGGACAAGGCGCTTGGTTTCGATCGCAAGAAGTTCAACGAGATAGAAGAGAAGCTCAAGACCATCGCCGATAACAAGAAGCTGACGCCGGAAGAGCGGGCGGAGCAGAGCAAGCCGCTCAACGAGCAGCGAGAGGCGATGCTCAAGGAGGCGATGGATCGCCTGACCGGCAAGAAGAGCTCATCCACAGATGAGGCCAAAACTGCCTGATCCTGCCGCTGTTCTGAGATCTACCCGGTCGGCACCGATGGGCCAGTGTCGACCGCCGATGGGCAAGCTTCTGCCACCTCTTTTGACCTCACCTCCCCACAGGCGCACAATGTCCGCGCATTGAGCCAGTCGAGGAGTCCGCCGTGTACAACTTCCAATATGCCAATCCGACCCGCATCTGTTTCGGCGAGGGGCAGATCGCCAGCCTGCCCGAACTGATCCCGTCCGGCAGCCGGCTGCTGGTGCTCTACGGTGGCGGCAGCATCAAGCAAAACGGCGTCTATGAGCAGCTGACCCGGGCGCTGGAAGGGGTGACGTGGCAGGAGTTTTCCGGCATCGGCGCCAATCCCAGATACGAGCTGTTGATGGAGGCGGTGGCGCAGGTGAAGCGCGAGCGCATCGACTTCCTGCTGGCGGTCGGTGGCGGCTCGGTAGTCGATGGCACCAAGTTTGTCGCGGCCGCAGCCTGCTACGAGGGGGATGATCCCTGGGATATCTGCGGCAAGCAGGCGAGCGTGCACAAGGCGCTGCCGATGGGCTGTGTGCTGACTCTGCCGGCGACCGGCTCCGAGAACAATCCCACCTCGGTAGTGAGCCGGGGGGATGTGAAGATCTCCTTCAGAAGCCCGCTGGTGCAGCCGCAATTTGCGGTGCTCGATCCGGCGACCACCTACAGTCTGCCGCCGCGCCAGACCGGTAACGGAGTGGTGGATGCCTTCGTCCATATCGCCGAGCAGTACCTCACCTTCCCGGTCGGCGGTGAGGTGCAGGATCGGCTGGCGGAAGGTTTGCTGCAGGTGCTGGTGGAGAATGGCCCCAAGGCGCTGGCGGAGCCGACCAACTATCAGGTACGGGCCAATCTGATGTGGGCGGCCAGTCTGGCGCTCAACGGCCTTATCGGTTGCGGGGTGCCGCAGGATTGGGCATCTCACGCTATTGGCCATCAGCTGACGGCGCTTTACGGGCTCGACCACGGCCAGAGTCTGGCGGTGGTGCTCCCCTCACTGCTGCGTGAGCGGGCGAGTCAGAAGCAGGACAAACTGGCCCAGTTTGCCGAGCGGGTGTGGCATTCGACCCGTGAGGACAAGGCCCTGCGCATCGAAGAGGCGATCATCCGTACCGAGCAGTTCTTCCAGAAGATGGGACTGGGCACCCGGCTGGCTGACTATGGCCTCAGCGAAAGCTGCATTCCGGCGGTCTGCTCCAACCTCAAGCGGGTGGGACGCACCGCGCTCGGTGAACAGCAGGATATCGACCCGGATCGGGTGGCACGCATTCTCGCCCGCGCGCTATAAGCCGGCGCCGGTTTGTTTCCCTGGCTGATTCATTTTCCCAATTAAAGAGGGCCGCTTGTTGCGGCCCTCTTGCATGACGGGTTAGCCGATCACTCGGTACGCGCCTTGAGATAACCGGCGTAATCCGGGATCTGCACGCTGAACGCCTGCCGCATATGGGGGCTGTCCATGATGAAGTCGGCGGTCGCCTCGTTGGTGGCAACCGGGATGTTCCACACCGCAGCCAGTCGCAGCAGCGCCTTCACATCCGGGTCGTGCGGCACCGCATTGAGGGGATCCCAGAAGAAGATCAGTACGTCGATCTTCCCTTCGGCAATCAGGGCGCCGAGCTGCTGGTCGCCCCCCATGGGGCCGGAGAAGAGGCAGGTGATGGGCAGTTGTGCCTGCTTGCCGAGCATGGTGCCGGTGGTGCCGGTTGCATAGAGGTGGTGGAGCTTGAGCTCCTCCTTGCGGCGCATCACCCAGTTCAGCAGAGGGGTCTTCATGTTGTCGTGAGCCACCAGTGCAACCCGTTTGTGGGGCGCCATCTCGCGTGCAATCTGTTCCATGGAAATCGTCCGTAGCATTGTTATTGGAAGAGAGCCGTATCCTAATCGAAAGCGGCGCCCGTTGCCTTGCCGGGCGCCGTAACTGTGATCACTTCGACTGTTCAATCCACTGCTTGTTCTTCTGCTCCAGCACCGAGATGGGCAACATGCCGTATTCCAGCACATGGTGGTGGAACGCCTTGAGGTCAAAGCCTCCGCCCAGCGCCTGCTCGGCCGACTCCCGCATCCGGATCAGCGCCAGCTGGCCCGCCTTGTAGGAGGTCGCCTGGCCGGTGTAGGCCATGTAGCGCGGCACCTCGGAGCTGATGTCCCCCGCTCCCAGCGCCGAGTTCTCCTTCATGTAGTTGACGGCCTGGTCGTGGCTCCAGCCATACCAGTGGATACCGGTATCCACCACCAGCCGCATAGCCCTCAGCATCTCCTCGTTGAGGCGGCCGAAGTACTGCAGCTGGTTGTTGAAGGCGGACGATCCCTCGACCTTCACGTCCCCCACCGCTGGATCATAGAGACCGCGCCCCTGATAGAGCCCCATGTCGTGATCCGCCAGGTACTCGGTGTAGAGCGCCCAGCCCTCCGCATAGGCGGTGTAGGAGGCGTTAGCCACGTACTGCGGGAAGTCGGGATCCTTGGCGGCTAGCTCCTGGGCGATGGTGATCTGGAAGTGGTGACCCGGCGCCGCCTCGTGGGCCAGCAGGGTGCTGATGTTCCAGCTCTGCAGACCATAGGGGTAGTATGTGTTGAGGAAGAACTGCCCCTTGCGGCCGGTCTGCGGGTTGCCGTCCTGATACCAGGCTACCCCGCCGTATGGCGCATCTTCATAGGAGACGGGCACCACCTCGTAATCCAGTTTGGGAATGGTACGTTCGGCATCGAAGAAGTCTGGCAGCACCAGTGCTGCTTTGCTCTTGAAGACGTTGTACTCCTGCAGTGCCCGCTCGTGTTCGGCCAGCGCCTGCTGCTGTGGCCCGCTCAACGTCGCCCCGGCTGCATTGTCCGGGTTGAGACCGGCGGACCAGACCTCTAGCGGGTTCTGATAGAAGAAGGCCGGCTCGTTCAGATAGCGGAAGAAGGCGTAGATCTGGCCGCTCTGCTTGCTCTGGCTCACGTCGTCGCTGTCACACTTGCCGACGGAATGGCATACCTTGACCATGGCAGCGAAGATCCGCTCTACCTCGCTCAATCCCAGCTCATGTACCTGCTCGGGTGTCATATTGGTGGTGGTGTGCTTCTTCAGCAGCCAGCGATACCAGTCTCGCCCGTTGGTCATACCACAGAAACCGTCGTCACACTCGCCACTACCCAAGCGCACTGCATAGGCGCCGCCATGCTGGTAATCCAGATAGTCGCGCAGCGCCAGATAACGGCTGTTGATGCTGTCCAACACGGCTTTGTAGTCTGCTCGCAGTGTGGCATCGGCATCCCCCGGCAACTGCTGCCAGCCGAGGTAGGAGCCGGCGATCGCCTCCCCATCCAGCTTGCTGTTGAGCTGGGCCAGCAGCCGGTCTACCAGCTCATCAGGCAAGGTGTTGCCCTGAACACTGGCCAGCTCGAACTGGTGTTTTACCTCGGCAAGATAGACATCATAGGCCTTGAGCCAGGTGAGGTGTTCCTGATACCAGGCCAGCTGGGTCATTGTTGTCTTTGCTCGAGTTGCCATTGCAAGTGCCGGAGCTGTGTCTGTGCGGTCGAGATCCCGTCGCCATGCGCCATCACCCGGCGTGACCCTGTCGGCCGAGCTGTGCTCGAAATAGTCGAAGTCACCGCTGACGGTGCGAGCCGCTTTGCCGCTGGCAGGGGCTGTTCCGACGTCATCTGCCAGATCCACCACGCGGTTGCGGAAGTGATGGATCGGGATCTGGGATTGGGGTAAATCGTATCCTTCAAGATTGATCTGCAAGTCCCAGCGGATCATGTCGTAGAACAGCCGATCCCGCTCACTTAGCACCGTAGGATCCAGAGCATTCAGTCGTTGGAGCAGTGAACTGTCGAGTGCTTTGCGCTTGGCGATGCTGGTGGCATCGATGGCAAAACCGTAGGGGTCGAGCGACTGGCTCTCGCGCAGGGCTTCATCCATGGTCTGCATCAGGGATGCTTTGGTGGCTGCGGGATCTGCAGGTGCGTTCGAGCTGTTGTCATTGCAGGCGGCAAGAGACAGGGCAATGGCGCAGGCTAGCGCGAGCTTGTTGGGTAGGAAGTGCATGATGTAGTCCTTTCACATGTTGTTATTGTATGTCCCTGTGAGGGGCCTCAATAGTGCAACTCCCAAGCGTCTGTTTTTGCGATCTGAATAGCAAAAATACGCTTATTTTTCATGCTGATAAGTGGTGTGAAAAGCTATGCAGCCAGACATTAAAAAACCCGCCTGAGCGGGTTTTTTAATCGTTTTTTCATGCCATAACTATTCAGGATGAACCGTGGTGCAGTTGCGACTGCTGGTAGTTCTCCAGCCCGATGCGATCGATAAGATCGAGCTGGGTCTCCAGCCAGTCCACATGCTCCTCCTCATCCTCCAGGATCTCCTGGAACAGGTCGCGGCTGATGTAGTCCTGCACCGACTCGGCATAGGCGATGGCTACCTTGAGGTCGGGGATGGCATCCATCTCCAGCGACAGGTCGCAGCGCAGCATCTCTTCCACCGTTTCACCGATACGCAGCTTGCCCAGATCCTGCAAATTGGGCAGCCCTTCGAGAAACAGCACGCGCTTGACCAGCTCGTCGGCGTGTTTCATCTCATCGATAGACTCGTGATACTCCTTGTGCCCGAGCGCCTTGAGGCCCCAGTCATCGTAGATGCGGGCGTGCAGGAAGTATTGGTTGATGGCAATCAGCTCATTGGCCAGCACCTTGTTGAGGTGGGCAATGATCTTGGGATCTCCTTTCATCGACAGTGCTCCTTGGTTCGTGCCTGAGGCTTCGATCGTTAGAGCTTAGTCCAGAAAAGTGACAACAAGAGGTCTGGCGAGCCAGCTCGCCTGAGAAAAGGGGTGACCCTGTTGGCGGGTCGCATCAGAAAAGAGGTGTCCGGATCAGGCCACTTCGTAGTAGAGCACGGGTTGCTCCTGCTCCATCTTGTCGAGTTCGGCGGCAATGATCTCCATGGTCATGCGCACGCATTTGCCACATTGGGCGCCCACCTCGAGCGACTGCTTGAGCTGGCGGAATTCGCTTTTACCTGACTGCACCGCTTTGCGGATCTGGGTATCTGTGATGCCGCGGCACAAACAGACGTACATGATGGTCACCTCTTGTGGAATGAAATGAAATCTAAATGAGAATGGTTCGTAGTGCAAATAACCATTGGTAATAAGATCCCCTGCTTGCCACTGTGCAACCCCTTGGGGACAATGCTGGCAACCAGAGGAGATCACCATGCTCAAGAAACTGTTCAGCGCCCTGTTCGGGGGCGAACCGGCCAAGGCGCCGGAAGTCACCCCCACCGAATATGCCGGCTATCTCATCTATCCGGAACCCATGGCCGAAGGTGGCCAGTACCGACTGGCAGGGCGCATCACCAAGGAGCTGGACGGCGTGTTGCAAACTCACCGTTTCATCCGCTCCGATCTGTTTGTCAATCCGGCCGATGCCGAGCGTTTCATGGTGCAGAAGGCTCACACCTTTATCGATCAGATGGGAGATCGCATGTTCGAGCCCCGCAAACCGGCTGACAGCCAAGCTTCATGACACAGCAAGAGGTCACCCTGCTGCGTGAGGCGTTGGCCCGCGCCGGTGAGCGGCGACTGATCTGGCTGGAGGGGGAGGAGGCCGACTGCATTGCCCGCGCCCAATCCCTGCTCGGCGAGACCGTCTTCTGGCTGGGTGCCGGGCCCGAGAGTTATGCCCCGCAACCCGCCGCCAAGGCGCTGCAGTGGCTCGGTCAGGAGTGCGACACGCTGGTGTTCAACGCCTTCAGCGGCTTTCACCCCGACGCCTTCGGGGCGCTGGCGGGCACTCTATGCGCCGGTGGCTTGCTGTTGCTGCTGACGCCGCCCAGAGTAGAGTGGCCTTCATGGCCGGATCCTGACCGGATCCGGCTGGTGGCCCAGCCGGAGGAGGCGGGCCGGGCCGGCCACGGCTTTATAGCCCGGCTGGTGCGGTTGCTGGAAGGTGATCCTGCCCTCTCTCTGGAGCCTCCGGTTTGCTCGCAGCCGTGGCAACCGATTGGGCCGGAGCGCAGGCTGAGCTGCGATCAGACACGGGCACTGCCCGCTATCCACAAGGTGTTGCACGGCCATCGTCGTCGGCCGCTGGTGCTGAGCGCCGACCGTGGCCGTGGCAAGAGTGCGCTGCTGGGGCTGGCTGCTGCCGAGCTGCTGCGCCAGCAACCCTCGCTGAACATAGTGGTGACGGCCCCCTCACAGGCAACAGCAGCGACCCTGTTTGCCCACGCCGCTCGCGGGCTAGATACTACTCCTGACCAGCTGGCAGGGCTGAGCTACTGCTCGCCGGATCGGCTGGTGAACGAGGCGATGAATCCCGATCTGCTGCTGGTGGATGAAGCGGCTGCCATTCCGACCCCGCTGCTCGAGGCCATGCTGGCCCGCCACAGCCGCATCGTGTTTGCCACCACCGAGCACGGTTACGAGGGGACGGGTCGCGGTTTTCACCTGCGCTTCAAGCGGGTGCTCGATAGCCAGACCCCGGAGTGGCAGGAGATCCGCCTCTCTGAGCCCATTCGCTGGAGTGAGCGCGATCCGCTGGAGCCGCTGATTTTCCGCCTGCTGGGGCTTGATGCCGAAGTGGCAACGCCCTTGCCGCCGACCAACCCGAGCTGGCGTCTGGTCAGTCAGGAGGTGCTGGCGAGCGACGAGACGTTGCTCAACCAGCTGTTCGGCTTGCTGGTGCTGGCTCACTACCAGACTACGCCGAGCGATCTCAGGTCCCTGCTGGAGAGCCCGGATCTCGACATCCATCTGCTGGAGCAGGATGCGAGCCTGCTGGGTGTGGCGCTGGTGGCGCGGGAAGGGGAGATAGATCCCGAGCTGGCCGAGGCGATATGGGCCGGTCGCCGCCGTCCGCGCGGCCATCTGCTGCCCCAGTCGTTGCTGGCCCACGCCGGTTTCAAAACCGCGGGGGGGCGCAGCTACGCCAGGGTGATGCGTATCGCCATCCATCCCGAGCTACACCGCCACGGGCTGGGTTCGCTGCTGCTTGGCAGGCTTGAAGAACATTATCGTCAGGCAGGGATCGATTACCTCGGTTCTGCCTTTTCGGCCAGCGCCGACCTGCTCCCCTTCTGGCGCAAGGCCGGGCTGGAGGTGCTGCGCATCGGTCTGCAACGGGATGCCGCCAGCGGCTGCCACGCAGCCCTGCTGCTCAAAGCGCTGAAACCCGAACATGAGATCGAGTTGAATCAATGGCAGCAGCGTTTTGTACGCCAGCTGCCGACCCTGCTGGCGGGTGAGTTGAAAGGATTGGATCCCGAGCTGGTATGGCAATGTCTGCAAGGCTGCACCGCTACCGCAGCGGAGCTTGGCGAGTACGAGCGCGATGAGGTTGAGTGCTTTGCCCTGCATCACAAGCCGTTTGAACTGAGCCAATCCAGCCTGCAGTTGTGGTTGGCGCGCAATCTGGCTGTGCTGGCTTCACTGACTCCTGAAGAGCGTTATCTGCTGATCGCAGCCATTTGGCAATATGCCGACTGGGGAAGACTGGCTGCGAGGTTGCAACTGGCTGGCAAGCCCGCCGTGATCAAGAGCTTGCGGGCGCTGCTGGCGCGTCTCCTGATCTCCCCTACCACTCGATAGGTTTGCCCTGCCAGTCGAGAAAGCTCAGTTCGCCATCCGGTTGCAGCCGGCTCATCAGGTTAATCAGATGGTCGGCTACCAGTTCGGGACTCTGCACATTTCCTGGCGGTACATTGGCGTGAAACGGGCGAGAGAGTTGGGTATCCACTGTGCCGGGATGGAAGGCCAGCAATTTGACGCCGGGGGCCCGCCGGGCCAGCTCGATGGCGGCACACTTGAGCAGCATGTTGAGGGCGGCCTTGGATGCGCGATAGCCATACCAGCCGCCCGCTCGGTTGTCGCCAATGCTGCCGACCCGAGCGCTGAGAACGGCCAGAGTGCAAGGCTCGCGGCCAAACAGCGGTAACAACTGGCTGATCCAGCGCAGCGGCAGCAAGGCGTTGGTCTGGTAGAGGCGGGTCATGGCATCCAGATTGATTGCTTCGAGCCGCTTCTCTGGCTGGATTTCCCCCTGATGCAGGATGCCGTTGCAGATCACCACCCGATGCGGTCTCGGTGCCAACTCAGCGATGCGGGCCACCAATTCTGTCATTTGCTCATCGCCGTAATCACAACATAGCCAGTGCAGGGCTGGCGAAGAGGCTCCTGCTGGTGCGGGCTGACGACTGATGGCAATCACTGGCCCGACACCCGCCGCCAACCAGTGTGCGACCAGCGCCGCCCCGATACCGCCAGAAGCGCCAATCACGACGATACCTTCACTCATCTCAGGCTCCTTGTGGGTGCATGATGGATTTCACCATCCGCCAATGTTGTCCTGATTGGCAGATACGATCGTGCCAGCCTGCGGGATCAAGCGGTTAAGGCTGCAATCTTGCCGAGATCCGAGCCGTTGGGTGAAATCCATTCCTATACTGAGGGAAAACCGCAGCGGTCTGCTGCCCGCGCAACCAGAATGAGAGTCACCATGATGTCCAAAGATGGGGAAGAGCGTAAATCTATCCTGACCGAAAGTGGCACCAACGAGCTTGAGATCATCGAGTTTCACCTCAAGAAGCAGCTACCGGATGGTCGTGAAAAAACCGCTTATTACGGGATAAACGTCGCCAAGGTGCGCGAGGTGATCCGGGTGCCGGAAACCACAGATTACCCCAATGCCCAGCGCCATATGGTGGGGGTCTTCTCCCTGCGGGATCGCCTCATCCCGCTGGTGGATCTGGCGGGCTGGCTCGGCATCAAGACCAACCCGGACCCCAGCCACAAGGTGGTGATCGTCACCGACTTCAACAAGATGGCCAACGGCTTCCTGATCGATAGCGTCAGCAGGATCCATCGGGTCTCCTGGGAGGATGTGGAGTCCCCCAGCCAGTTTCTGGAGGCGGGGGAGAACGACTGCGTGGTGGCCGTGGTCAGGCGCGATGGCAACCTCATCATGATCCTCGATTTCGAGAAGATCATCGCCGACATCAATCCCGAACTCAGCATGGAGAAGTACGACGTCACCCAGGATCGCAAGGTGCTCATAGACGATCGCATGATGGCGCTGCGTCAGGGCAAGACCATTCTGGTGGTGGACGACTCGGCCTTTATCCGCAAGATGATCGAGACCACCCTGCGCACCGCTGGCTACAACGTGATCACGGCCAAGGACGGCGGCGAGGGACTGGAGATGATGACGGATTTCGATCGTCTGGCCCAGGAGGAGAGAATGCCGGTGACCGGCTTCGTCAATGCGGTGATCACCGATGTGGAGATGCCGCGCATGGATGGCATGCACCTGCTCAAGCGGCTGCGGGATACCCCCTCCTACAAGGAGATGCCCATCGTGATGTTCTCCTCCCTGATGAGCGATGACAACCGCCAGAAAGCGCTGCAACTGGGGGCCAACGATACCATCACCAAGCCCGAGATAGGGCGCATGGTGGGGATGATGGATCACATGCTGCTGGGGATCGCCCCGCCTTCGCCAGCCAACAACATCTGACCTGCCGTTAACTTCCAATTAGCCGGTCGAATCCACTGACCGGTGCCTCAAGCGGCCACTCCTTGCCAAGGGGTGGCCGCGCTGTTTTGGCTGTTTGTTGCGATCCCGACGCCCCTTGTCTCCCGGATATGATTCATGTAATGATAATCATTATCATTTATTGGTGTAAAGCATATGACAGCAACCTGGGTGAAGGGGTGGGTCGAGTCGACCGAAGGTGGCAGCAGCATGAGTCACTGGAAACAGCAGACCAGAGAGGGCAACCGGCTGTTTGACTGCGGCGAGTATCATCAGGCGTTGGCCCATTATCAGCAGGCGCTCTGGCTGGCTCGTCAGCAGTTGGTGCAGTGGCATGACGCCGATGAGGCGGTGGCGGCGCTGGTGGTGGCTCACCACAATCTGGCGGATCTGCTGGTGGCCATGACCCTGCCCGATCGCGCCGCCGACCTGCTCTGCTATGTGCACGACTGCCTGCTGGCGACCTGTCACTCCCCCGTTTGCTCCTCTCGCCTGCGAGAGGCTGCTTTGCGCCATACCCGCACAACCCGTGCCGAGTTGCTGACGTTCGTACAGCGCCACGGCAGCCACGCCGGGATCATGCGTTCACTCGGTCACTGCCTGTGTCAGAGCGAGCCCTCATCCCGGCTCCATTAATCCGAACAGAGGTCATCATGAGCCATACCCTGCCAGCCCTGAACTATGCCTACGACGCACTGGAACCCCATATCGATGCCCTGACCATGGAGATCCACCATAGCCGTCATCACCAGACCTATATCAACAACCTCAACGCCGCGCTGGAAGGATCGCCCGAGCTGGCCGTACTGCCGGTAGAGGAGCTGCTGCGCCGCTTCGACACCCTGCCAACCGCCCTGCAGGGGGCGGTACGCAACCATGGTGGCGGCCATGCCAATCACTCCCTGTTCTGGCTGGTGATGAGCCCGCAGGGGGGCGGTGAGCCGGGCGGTGAGCTGGCTCTTGCCATCGAGCGGGAATTGGGGGGATTCGATGCCTTCAAGCAGGCCTTCACTCAGGCTGCCCTGAGCCGTTTTGGTAGCGGCTGGGCCTGGCTGGTGGTGGACAAGGCGGGCAGATTGCAGGTGGAGAGCAGTGCCAATCAGGATAGTCCCCTGATGCATGGCCATACCCCGATCCTGGGGCTGGATGTGTGGGAGCACGCCTACTATCTCAAGTACCAGAACAAGCGTCCTGACTATATCGCTGCCTTCTATCAGGTGGTGGATTGGGCCGAAGTGGCCCGCCGCTATCAGGCGGCGAGAGGCTGACTTGGTCGCTGGGAATGGGTGTACAGGCTCACCGCCACAACCCGCGCTGTAATAACAGGACCCGCCAGTTGGCGGGTCGTCTGTTTATGGTGTGGCAGTGCTGACGCTGGCGGCTGAAGGGGTCATCGGCATTGTGGGCAAGGCCACGCTGGGCATCTCGGCGGCGGTTTTTGCCGCGGATTTGGCGGGAGTGACCGGCTCAGTCGTTGCCGCAGCGGATAAAGCTAGCGTGACTTGTTCCGTCACGGCCGAGGCTGATGGAGTAGCCGACTCGGTGGCAACCGCGGCAGAGACTGCCGCTGGCTTTGCCTCATCCACAGCCGGTTTGGGCTGTTTGAGGCAGGGTTGCAGGCTGCCGATGGTGCTCAGTGACTGGCAAGGCACAGGCAGACCGATGGGGACCGGTGCCCCGAGGAACTTGGGCCCCTTGTCCAGTACATAGAGGTCGAGCAACCCCATCAGGCGGGCAAAGACTTCTCGCACCCGGGTGCGGATCCCCTGATAGGCGCTGGGATCCTCGGCATTGAAGCCGACCGCATCGATACCGAAATGGCGGGCGATGAAAATGGCCCGCTCGTTATGAAAGCCCTGGGAGACCACGGTAAAGCGCTCCTGGCCGAACACCTCTTTGGCGCGAACCACTGAGTCGAGGGTGCGGAATCCGGCGAAATCCATATAGATGGCGGAGGCGGGGATGCCCGCCTTGATCAGGGCGCGGCGCATCTGGCGTGGCTCGTTGTACTGCACGGTAGCGTTGTCACCGGATACGATGATGAAGTCCACCTTGGCATTGTTATAGAGCTCGGCCGCCGCCTTGATACGGTATTTGAAGTAGTGGTTGGGGCCGCCACCGGAGAGATATTTGGAGGTACCCAGCACCACCGCAACCCGGTTGTAGGGCACCTTGTCCACCTGATCGTAGGTGTAGTGACGGGCATCCGAGACGATCCACTCGCTGTAGCCCAGCAGCATGGCAATCAGGGCCAGCAGCAAAACGAGGCAGGCGAGGAGGATCTTGGCAAACTTCTTCATGCGCGGTGCGGTCAGGGTCTGAAGTTGGGAGTGGCTATCGGCATTCTATTACAACTCGGCCGCTGGCGTCAGGCTTGATAACGGGCGGGCACCTCATTCGGGCAGAGGTTGTCGCAGCAGAGGCCGGGAGAGCGGGAGGATAAAGAGAGGGGCTGCGGTGGCAGCCCCTCCGGTCGGTGAAGGTTTATCAGTGGGCGGAGTCGTTACCCTTGCAGGCGTCTGACTCCTTGTTGGCTTGCCACCAGGGCAGCAGATCCCGGGCGAGCCATGCCTGATAGGCGTCGCTGTCGTTGGCGATCAGGCGGTCCAGCTCCCCTTCGAAGTCGCTCATCGCCTGCTGCCGATCCGGATTGCGCAGCGCCTGTGCCAGCGCCAGCCAGCTGGCGCCGCGACCGGTATCGTTGAGGAAGCGGTGCACGGTATAGGACCAGGAGTAGACCATCTCGCCACCCTGCTCGTAGTCAAGGTGGAGGATCGCCGCCAGTGTCGGACGCTGGTTGGCGGGGCGGTTTGCCACGTTATCCAGACCACGGGCAAAGCACTGGCCGTGGGCGATGTACTCTGCAATCCCCTCTGCCCACCAGGTAGTGCGGTTGAGCGGATAGTGGCCGAAGCTGCCGTACTGATTAAAGCGGCCGTCGAGATAGTGAACGTACTCGTGGCGCAGGTTCCACACCTGGAAGGCAGGGCGTTTCCACTCCGCCTCATAGGCGAAGAAGCGGGCCTGATTGTCGGGGCGAGCCGGATCTCCCTCGATATAGATGCCGCCATTGTCAGTGGAGACACCAAACAGCGCGCTGCCGTAGCGGCCCCAGTCGGCGGAGGAATTGAAGATCACCAGCTCCAGCGCCTCGTTGTGATCATCGGCCACCGGTTGCCAGCCAGTCTCCATCTGCTGGTGGAAGCGCTGCTCTTCATCACCCAGCTCGCGGCAGATCCCTTCGGCCTGAGCCTGAGTCAGATCCTGGGCGCGCAGACGCAGGGTGGGTGAGCAGGTGTGCTCGAACGGCAGAATATCTTCCATGCGGATCGGGGTACAAAGCCCGGCGAACTCGCCGCTGACACAGGCTTCGCTGGTGCGATCCGTGTAGGTGAGGTAGTAGCTGGAGAGGGTCAGGGAGACCTCTTCCAGCATGGCAGCCGGATGCTGTCCGCCCGGGATCAGCCCTTGCTGGCGCATGATGGCGATGACATCGCGATCCAGCTGCTGGCGATAGGCGATCGCCTTATCCGGGCTGGTGTGATGGAGGTAGCGCATCATCTGGTAGAGACGGCTATGGGCATCGAGGATGTTGTTGAAGATAAACAGATCCCGTGAGCCATCGCGCTGTTTCCAGAGGGCCAGCTCGCTCAGGCCCAGTTGCAGCAGGCTCTGGCGCAATGCCGCCTCCTGTTGCAGCACAGCTGCGCTGAAGTCTGCCTGCTGACCATAAGAGGCGCTCTGATCGACCAGATTGAGCAGCTCGAACAGGCCATCGGCCCAGGGTTTGTGGCCATTGAGCTGCGCCGCATGTTGCACCGCATAGCCGAGCGCCTGGTTGAGCTGGGCCAGCATGGGGGCGGCACTCTGGCGGAAGGCGGCTTGGCCAAGTTGTCCCTGCGCCGCCACGCTCCAGGCTTCCAGCACTGTGCCAGCCTGATCCTGTGGTTCAGCTCCCAGCAGCAATGGGTGGTTGAGCAGATCAATCATCACCCCGGCCAGAGCCCGGGCGGCCTGATCACTCTCTTTGCCAACGCCGCCGTGGTAGTTGTGGGCGCGCACATAGTAGAGCAGCTTGTCCATTGCCGGATGGGTCGGTTGGTTGGCCGCCAGCAGGGCACGCATGCCGCGCACCACCGCCATCAGCTTGGCGTCATCGTGGCCGTAATCCGCCTGCCAGGCAGGGCTGTTCTGGCCGCTCACGTCGGCCACCAGTTTGGCTGCATCGCTGTCGAGCAGATCCACATCGGGTTGCTCTGGCTCGGAGCAGAGACGACCGTTGGCGCGGCGGCACTCCAGCTGCTCCTCCTTGCTGGCCAGCACGATGGGGCGATTGAGCACCCGACTCTCCTGCCACTCTTTGCTCTCTGGCAGGGGTTGCCACTCGCCGCCAGCGACCGGGTATTGGTAGCCGCTATCTTGCAGCGTTACCTGAACCTCGCTGCCAGCGGGGATCACCTGACGACAGATGCGATAGCGGATGGTGTTGCTCCCCTCCTTGCGCTCCTGTGGCTCATCACACTCCTGCTGAGGCGTGAGCTGATCCAGCTGCCACTGATAGCGGCGCCAGACATGGATCTCGCTGACCTGAGCGGCTGCCTGACTGCCTGCCACCGGTTGCAGACGGAAGAAGATCTGCTCCAACCGGCCATCCCGCTCACTCGGGGTCTCTTCAAGTACCTGCAACTGCTGCCAATCCTGCGGCTGATAGTGCCACTCCGACTCTGCGCAGCGGCCTTGTGCGTTGAGTTCGCAGCGATCCAGCTCCCTTTCGCTCTGACCCAGGATGATGGCTTGTGGCAGCGGCAGACGATCCTGCCGCTGGGCGGTCGGCGTGCCCGCCAGCTGCTCCCAGCGACCCTGCTTGAGGCCATAACCGAAGTCATAACTGCTGGCGGGAATGAGCTTGCCCGCCGGAATCCGATCTTCACAGCGCACGAAGCGGATCTGCCAGCCCGCATCTACCTTGAGCTGCGGCTCGCCACACTGCTGCTCGGCCAGTGCGGCGAGATCGCTACTCTGCCAGTCGAAGCGACGGTAGACCCTGAGCTGCTGGTAAGGAGCATTGCTGCTGCGCGCCTTGAGCTCGTAGGTGATCTCGGTGATGCGAGTGGCCAGTTGCCGGCTCGATTCGCCAGTCAGCTGATACTGTCGCCAGTCATTGGGGGAGTAGTTGGCTTGCGCCGAGGATGTAGCCAAAAGCAGGGGGCCTGCCAGCAGCAGCCACCCGGTACCTGAACGGTTCATTTTTATCCCTTTGTTCTTGTTTGTGTATTGTCTTGCGAGTAATCGCAAGGCAATTTACAGAGACTCAAAAGAATATCAATGATTTTTTAAATGACATATAAATCAATGATATAGCGTTGATTTATATGCTTGCTGTTTTTGAACTCCTGCTGCCGTAGTGAGGGCTCACATGCGACTTTATTGGCGAAGTTGTTAGTTGTGTAAAGTGCGTGTCAGATCTCATTTAATCAACACGAGACATGCAGCAAATGACCAGGAAAAGCGAGATGTCCCTGTGGCTTAAGCCACATTATCTGGGCGCATGATGACTGGTGACTCAATCAGCAAAGCCAGCTATTTGTTCGTGAGGAGGCGGGATGAAAAGATATTCGCCGCCTGTATGGGTAGCACAGGCGACCTGATAAGAGTTGCTTTCAACACCACCTGCTCATCTGTTTCGCGCCAATTTCAGCGTCACTACAGATGAGTCATCAGAGATAGCTGACAGTCACGATCGCCATGTTGCTGGCATTGGTCACTTTGTAGCTGATAGTGCTGCTAATTGAGCTGATTTGACCGGCTTGCTGCAAGTGAGCCAAAGGCATGGTTTGCTTGTTCATGCCTGAATAGCAGGTCACGCTGCTGTCAGAAAAATCACATGGAGATTCATAGATAGTGCCAGTAAACGTCACTGAGCCATCAGCCGCAGAAGCGGTGGATGGCAACAAGGCGGTACCAAGCAGCAAGGAGGTGCATAATACAGAGAAAACTGTCTTGCGAACTAAACGGGAGGCGGTGTGTTGAGCTTTCATATCTATGTCCTTTTCGTCACAGGTGTTGTACGAAAAGGGCAACGCAATCAAAGAGTAATGCCATAAATCGGCAATAACATCACTCTTCTCAGATGGCAGCTCCGCTGTCTTAGGTATCAAAACCCTTAGACCGGTGGCTTTGCGTCCCGACCTTTCGATCGGTTTGCCCTTTACTCTATGTCTAGATGATAACACTCCACTTTGAGAAATCAATCGGCTTAAAAATCATGAGAGATGGATCACAGTTAGTCTGCATAATTAATAACGTATATTTATTTTTTTTATCTCAAATCTTGCCTGTGAATATTGCGGACAAGCCTCTATATTAGCGCGTCATATCTATGATTAATATGTAATGTAGTAGATGTATATTTATGTGTGGGCTGCCAATGATTTGATTACCTGATTACCTGATTACCTGATTACCTGATTACCTGATTACCTCTTTAGGGGGCGGTTTATGAAGTGGTTGATAACTATTGTCAAAAATAGATAGATTATCTTTGTTGTGTTCTTGTTGAAATTTTGTGTGCGACTTTGAATTCACAGTCTGACAATATTGCAATAGATGTCCTTTATATGAACTTTATTTATTTCATGATATCGCTTTATGTTTCACTGTTGGTTTAAGTCATTGTTTTTAGTGTGTTTATAAAAAAATTTATACAAATTAAAATGTATTTGATGTGCATCAAACGAGTCGTTAATTTGTTCGTCAAGCAAAAGCGGAATGCGGCTTTCTGCACAGACGACAAGGACGTATGTAGTTGTGCAGTTGAGGTGTAGCGGGAACTACCCCTGATGCGGTGTGCTGCTTTTGCTTATTTAAATAAACCTGAAGAGGCACAGTTTATTATTGGCATGACTTCTCATCGGCTTAATGAGAAACGAGCGCCAACAGTTGCTGTGCAGTATATCGCGGCATCACTTAATATCGTGACTCCAGCATGATTGGAGTGATGCAGTACAACACACGTTAATGTAGGTATAAACGAATGAAAGCTAATAAGATTCTGGTTGCTATGGGTGTTGGTTCCATGCTGCTGTGCGGCTCCGCTTTTGCTGCTGGTGGTGCCGGTTCCGGTAAAGTCACTTTTAACGGTGAAATCATCAACGCCCCTTGCTCTGTAGCCCCTGAGTCTGTTGACCAGGTTGTTGAAATGGGCCAGATCAGCACCAAAGAGCTGGCCAACGGTGGTGAGTCCAACTCCAAGCCGTTCAGCATCAAGCTGCTGAACTGTGAAATCTCTGACAAGGAAGATGCCGTCAAGGTGACCTTCAGTGGTGCCAAAGACCCGGTAGACTCCAGCCTGCTGGTGATCGGTGGTGGTGACGCCGCGGGTGCCGGTATCAAGATGACCGCTCCGGGCGGTGCTCCGATCGTATTGGGTACCCCGACTGCCGCCTTCGGCCTGGTCAACGGTGACAACGAGTTGCCCTTTAGCGCCGTGCTGAAAGGCTATGCAAGCCAAGACACCAACCCGCTGAAAGCCGGTGCTTTCACTGCAGTGACCAACTTTACTCTCTCCTACGAGTAATAGAGTGCCTTAACGTGTGACAAGGGTTGTGGTGGTGCGAGCCACCACAACTTCACACATTCTGTTTCCTCACATCGAACCCTAATCATGAAAACTTCAATGATGGCGGCCATGGTGCTGCAGCTGGTGATGATGGCGGGATCAGTCCACGCCAACGAACTCACGGATGGACTAGCCGAATCGGGCTGTACGCTGGAGGTGCTGCGCAGCATTCCACTGCAGGCTCAGCAACCGGGCACGTTGAAAATCAGCGGTTGTCAGGTTGACGGGGCGACGGTGGCATCACTGCCTTTTATTTCCATGTCCGTGCGTGGTGCCATGAGCGATGAGCTGGGCATTCTCAATAACGGCCAATATCACAAGGTATCCGGTGAGCGCTTTATTGTCTCGGATATCGTCAACAGTGATCTGGAATTCAATTTGGGGCTCATCAGCAGTCAGCTGTTTCTTCCGGACAGTACGACGCTGTTAGAACTCAATTATATGTAAGCAAACCAATTGCTTAGTGTAGATACCTCATTACGTGAGACCTTTATGCAATTCCTAGAGTGAAAATATGAGCGTTTCAACATCAGACTCTGTGAGAAAAAAACATTATTCAAAAATGGCTTTTATGCTATGCGTGTCCGGCCTGATGGCGGTGGCAAATCACGCATGGGCAGAAACGGAGTTTAATATTGATGCGCTCGATCTGGATGATCGGACCAAGATAGACCTCTCCCAGTTTGCCGACGAAGGCTACATCCTGCCCGGCGACTACTACCTCGAGATCGAGGTCAACAAGAACAAGCTGCCCCTGCAGAAAATCCCTTTCTACGAGAACGATACTGGCAAGGGAAAGGGTGGGGTGGCCTGCCTGCCGCAAGACGTGATCCCCAAGCTGGCGCTGACCGACGAGGCCATCGCCAAGATCGATACCTGGCACGATGGCCAGTGTGCCAACCTGTTGGCGCTGGACGGCGTAGTGATCTCGAACGATATCGGTAACGGCTTGCTGCGCATTGCCATCCCTCAGGCGTGGATGAAGTACAGCGATCCCAACTGGATTCCGCCCGAGCAATGGGATGAAGGGATCCCGGGGATGATGCTGGATTACAACATCAATGCCCAGGTCAACGAAGGCGATGGTTACTCCAATCACAACATCAGCAGCTATGGTACGCTGGGGTTCAACTACGGCGCCTGGCGTCTGCGGGGTGACTATCAGGCCAGCTCTTACTGGGGCGACAATGAGCGGACGTCGACCGAGCTGAACCGTATCTATGCCTATCGTCCGCTGCCGAACATGGCCGCCAAGCTGACAGTGGGTGAGCAGCAGCTCAACTCCCAGTTAATCGATGGTTTCCGCTATACCGGCGTCAACCTGGCCAATGACGAGCGCATGCTGCCGCCTAGTCTGCAGGGTTATGCGCCGGAAGTGAGCGGTATTGCCAAGACCAACGCCAAGGTCACCATCTCCCAGTCCGGCCGGATCATCTATGAAACCAACGTGCCGGCGGGCCCGTTTCGCATCCAGGGGCTGGACAGCTCGGTGCGCGGCCGCCTTGATGTGCGGGTAGAGGAGCAAGATGGCAGTGTCAATGCGTTCCAGGTAGACACGGCAACCGTTCCCTACCTGACTCGCCCTGGCTATGTCCGATACAACCTGGCGGTTGGTGCACCTTCCGAACAGACGGATTCGGTGCACGATGTGCACGGCCCTGCCTTTGTGACCGGTGATTTCTCCTGGGGGGTGGCGAACTCCTGGTCGCTGTACGGCGGCAGCCTGATTGCGGGTGAATACAACTCCATGGGATTGGGTATCGGTCGTGATCTCTATGCCTTCGGCGCTATTTCCGCCGACCTGACCCAGTCCATCGCCAAGTTGCCGGGCCTGTCGACCAAGATTGGCCAGTCTGTACGGGTGAACTACGCCAAGCAGTTTGATGAATACAACAGCTCGATCACCTTCGCGGGTTATCGCTTCTCCCAACATGACTTCATGACCATGTCGCAGTTCCTCAATAACAAGGATCGGTTGGAGAACAACACTACGACCTCGAGCGATGATTACAATACCTGGGGTGACAAGGAGCTCTACACCATTACCGCCAACAAGACCTTCTGGGCGGAGGATGCAGCCAAGGCGCTGACGGTTTATCTGGACTACACCCACAGAACCTACTGGGATCACGAGGCAGAGGATCGCTACGGCCTCACTATCAACAAGAACGTGAACATCGGCAGCTTCAAGGATGTCTCCGTCTATGTGTCGGCCTACAAGACCAAGACCGAGAACTACGAAGATGACAAGAGCGTCATGTTGACCCTCAGCGTGCCAATAGGGGACAGAAAGAGCGCGGGATACAGCGTACAGTCCTCCAACGGCAAGGTGACTCACCTGGCCACCTATCAGGATTACAGCCGGCCGGATGATACCTATCAGTTGGGGGCGGGCGTGCAGAGCAATGGCCACGCCGTGGCGCGGGGTTACTACAACCACAACAGCGACATCGGAGCGGTCAGTCTCAATGCCTACAGCGTGCAGAGCGAATACACCTCGGTTGGTGCCAGCCTGCGTGGCGGTCTGACGGCGACCCAGCACGGTGCAGCCCTGCACCAGGCGACTCGTCGTGGCGGTACCCGTATGATGGTGGATACCGACAATACCTCCGGCGTTTCTTTCAACAATGGCCGCGCCGTGACCAACCGCTTTGGCGTCGCGGTGATCAGCGACATGACCGACTATCGCAAGAGCGACACCCGGGTCGATGTGGATCAGCTGAGCGACGACATCGATGCGATGAACGCCATCAAGCAGGGGACCCTGACCGAGGGCGCAATTGGGTATAATGCCTTCGAAATTGCCGAAGGGTTCAAGCTGCTGGCCAGTGTCAGACTACCCGATGGCTCAGTGCCGCCGTTTGGTGCCACCGTCGTCAAGGATTCCGGCCGTGTGCTCTCGGTGGTGGATGAAGATGGCCTGGTCTATCTGACCGGGGTGAAACCGAATGAAGCGTTTGAACTCTCCTGGGGCGGGGCCCGCCAGTGCAAGATAGTGGCGCCGCAACAAGTAACCGATCTGTCGATGAAGACTCTCACTTGCAAGTAATGGGATACCGATGAAAAAGCTGCTCTCTTATATCTGTCTGGCTGCGCTTGGCATGACCTCACTCAACGTCAGTGCCGCCATTGTGCTGGATCGTACTCGTGCCGTTTATCCGGGCGGCGCCAAGTCCATCAGCCTCAACATCAAGAACGAGAACCAGAAGCTGCCCTACTTGGCGCAGGCCTGGATTGAAGATGCCCAGGGCCAGAAGATCTCTTCTCCCTTCGTGGTGCTGCCACCGGTACAGCGGGTGGATGCCAACCAGAAGTCCATCGTGCGCATTGCCAGCGTGCCGGCCATCGACAGCTTGCCCAAGGATCGTGAGTCCATCTACTACTTCAACCTGCGCGAGATCCCGCCCAAGAGCGAGAAGAGCAACGTGATGCAGATTGCCGTGCAGTCCAAGATCAAGCTGTTCTACCGCCCCGAGGCCATTCTGCCCGAGCGTGGGGCAGTCTGGCAGGATCAGGTGCTGATCACCAAGCAGGGCAAGGCCCTCAAGGTCAACAATCCGACCCCTTACTACATCACCTATGTGGGTCTCGGCCATCCGAAGGGCAAGGAGCGGACCACCATCAAGGGTTTCTCCGCCTTTATGGTTGCCCCCAAGTCAGAGCAGACGGTCACTATCCCGGAAACCCTGGGCAATGAATTTGTGATCAGCTACGTCAATGACTACGGCGGATATATGGATATCAAATACCAGTGCACAGGCAATGCCTGTAAAGCCGTGAAGAGCGAGTAAGCCTTATGCTACGTTCCATCTTCTGTTCAAGTCTTATGCTGTTGGTAGGAACGGCATTGGCAAATGGCTATGTGACGCCTAACCCAACCCATAATTACTATATATCGTTGGACAAGGCTGACATTCAAAACAGACCTGGTTTTACTACCAAGGCATTTGAGTGGAATTTGAGAGGGCAATACTCAGGTATCGTTACCTGCCCAGATAGAAGCATTCCGCAATCTCCAGTGTACTATAAAGCAACAATGACGGATGGCTTGCCTCAAGTTGGTGATGGTTTTGTAAAACTGAATGACTTTTTGGATATGAAAGTCGAAATTTGGATAGCCGGTTGGAAGAAAAAATTTGTTACAGCCCCATTCCCGAATGAAAGTAACGATTTCCCAAATTACTCTTGTACTAAAGGGAAAGAGACAAGAATAAATAATTTCGAAAGTGGTAGCCGTGGAAAGGTAACTTTTCGCGTGAGAAAACAAATAATTAATGGTGTGCAAATATCAGATCGTCAAGTTGTAGAGATGTATGGTCGTCTAGGGGCTACAACTACAGACTTTAATAGTTTGCCAATGTCTAGAATTACGATTACATCTGCAATTTTATATGTACCAGAAGAATGTGTAATCAATGGCGGGCAAACTATCGAAGTCGAGTTTGGCGATTTACCTGGAACAGGATTGGATGGTAATAATTTTGAAAGAGCTGTGCCACTAACTTTCCAATGTAAGGGGGGCGCGTTTGAAGGTGATGCATTGAAAATAAACCTTGGTATCTCAGGACGACCAGCCTCATTCAGCCAGGATTATTTGAGAACAACCAGTGACAGCTATACGGGTAACAAGGTTATTCCCGATTTGGGAATAAAATTCAAGCAGCTGGATGGTTCACCGTTGCAGTTAAACAAATTCTATCCGGTTTCCATGCAGGGCAATATCGGTGATTGGGGCTTTATCGCTGCACCGGTAACCCCGACAGGTGCAGATATTCCGGCGGGCGATTTCTATGCGACAGCCACCATCGTTGCCGAGTTCCAGTGAGGAGTTGTCATATGTTGCGGACATTGTGGATAGGTTTGGCGCTTTGCCCGGTGCTGGCCGTGACGGCGGCCCCTCGTGCTGGCGATGATCTGGAGTTGCTGGGCAATACAGTCAATCTCCATGGCCGGATCATCGACCAACCCTGTGTGGTTTCCCCTGAATCCCTTGATCAGGAGGTCGCGATGGGGGTAGTTGATGTGAAGGAACTCTATGCCAACGGAGTCGCGGAGCTAGTGCCGTTCTCCATTCGTCTGACCAATTGCAAGCCGGGTATTTTCCGCATGGCCAAGGTGACCTTTACTGGCTCGCAGGATCCCGAACTAAGCGGCGGATTGGCATTCACGGCTGGGATTGCCAGGGGGGCAGGCATCCGCCTGTATGACGTGGCTCAATCACCTCTGAATTTGGGTAGTGCCTCCCGCGGCTATCTGCTAGGTGGTGCGGCAGATAATGAGCTGCAATTTTTTGCCAGGGTTGAAGGACATCCAGCGGCATTGACCGCCAAGAACATCCAGCCTGGCGACTATTCTGCCGTCGCCAATTTCATCGTTGCTTATGAGTAAACTCAGAAGTCGTTGCGCTGGATGACTTTTATATTGCCATGGCTAGGCCAGGTGATGACGCCACCTAGATAACTGGAAAGGTAAATACCTCCGGGCAATTGAATGAACTTGGCTTTTTGTTTGGGGGGCGTTAGCGCCGCGACCAGAGTGGCGACCATAGCGTTATTGGTCAGCGCCTGCTGGTCAATGAAATTGACAATGGTATTTTTTATCTCGACCGAAATATCGCCATTATGCCGCTCCAGATCTCCAACAGAATCCAGATTGAACAGCGTCTTTCCCTGATTGTCAGTGGCTATCACGGTGGCCACTACAATTTCTCTGTTCATGGTCACAATATATTTACTCTTTCTGGTCATTTCTACCCAGTTGTCTGGTGCCAGACAATCTCTGTGATATCTGACAGTGGTTTCTTGATTATTGTAATAGTTGTTGGAAACATTATTTCCCTGCTGGTTCATGGTTGTGATAACGCATTGAACTTCTTCGGCCACCGGGTGACCGCTACGCAACAGGAAGATATTTTCGGATAATTTCCTGCTGCTATTGTTGATGGAGAAATAGCTGATGGCTTCTTTTCCAACCAGAATTGAAATCTGCTCATCAGCTTTACGTGAAACAGGTTTTATCAAGGGCGTCAGTGAATCTATTTTCACATTCAGTGCTTTTTCCGTCTCGCTGGTCATATAGAGAGAAATCTGACCTAAATTGATAGTGCGTAGTGTATTTGCTGTTGCATAGTTATAAATGACGAGGGCTAGTGAAGTCAGCGAGACCAGCAACAATGCAAACAGCAAAATACGCTTTGGGCTGAAATATCGGTCATATTTGCGGCGAGTATATTGCCGCCTGGCTTGAGGTGCAGGGGAAGGCGTCGGCGCATGAATTTCTTCCGCTGGTGCTGGTTCTTCACTTTCCCCTGCGAGCTCAATCGGAGCACAAAACATATAGCCAACCCGTGGAATTGTATCGATCGCATCCATTAAGCCGAAGGATTCCAGCTTTCTTCTCAACGAGAGTATCTGCCGGTTCAAATTGGTATCGGTATTGTCCTGATTTGGCCACAAGGCATCCTGCAGTTTGCTTCTTGGAATGACAGTGCCTGCCTCATCACACAGCATTTCGAGTAGCTCGGCTTCCTTGTTGCTGAGCTTGATGTCCTTGTCCCCTTTCGAGATTCGGAATATTGCAGCGGAGAAAAAGATATCCTCTGCAATTTTATAAATTCTGTTACTCATGTGTGACTCGTCTTACTGCCAAGGAGAGCATTTTACCACCACGCAGTCTTTGTTCAAATAATGATAAATCGTCAATTTCTTTTATTATCATATGGTTAGCTTTTCTACTAAATGCATGGTGGAGGGTATGGTACTACAGCCAATTAATTTGGTTCAAAAAATGTGCAAAAAAAGGCCGTTTATGTAATCGTTCTCACTTATTCAGACTGAGGAGGAGGATTTTGATACCACCAGCATTTTATTTTGAGTCATATGTGTATTTGGATGGCTCCACTGTGTCAGTTTTTGTCGCATGAATAATTATTGCGACCTAATGATATTCTGAAATTGTTTCCGCTGTGGCTTGAGATTGCCGCCAAGATCGGGCCAGGGGAGCCAGTGGTCGGGCACCATAAAGCCGGGCAGGGTGCTGCGGATCCAGGTGGCCAGTTCGGGGTAGGGCACCGGCCCGCCGTGCCAGTCGATAAAGGCGGCGGGGCGTTGCCCCCACTCGTCGCTTGGTACCGGCACCACCAGCGCCTGGGCGACGGCAGGGTGGTCCACCAGCCGCTGCTCTATAGTCTCTGGCTGGATATTCTCCCCGCCCGAGATAAAGAGGTTATCGAGCCGCCCCTCTACCAGCAGTTCCCCTGCCGCAGTGAACCTCCCCTTGTCGCGGGTATGAAACCAGCCTTCGTCATCGAGGGGCAGATCCAGCTCGCCAGCCCGGTAGTAACCGGCAAACAGGGTGGCGCCGCGCACGCAGATCTCCTGCTCCCTGATGCACACTTCCCGCCCCGGTAGCGGTTTGCCAACTACGCCTGCATCGCCGGGGATAGCGGTACAGACCTGACTGCCCATCTCGGAGAGACCATAACTCACCTTGGGTTTGAGCCCCATGGCGCAGAGGCGGCTCACCAGCGGCTGCGGGATGGCGGCACCGCCGAGCAGCAACTCGCGCAGGCGGGTACGGGCGGGATCAAAACCCTCTGCCAGCAGGCGCCAGAGCTGGGTCGGCACCAACGAGAGATGGGTAATGGGTTGCTGTTCAAGCCGCGCCTTGAGCGGCTGACTGCGATCGTCCAGCACCAACGTGGCGCCCGCCAGAAAGACCCGAAACAGGATGGCGTAGCCGCCCACATGGAACAGTGGCAGGGAGAGCAGCCAGCCGCACCTCTGATCGAGCGGGATCAGGGCGGCTGAACCGCGAGCCGAAGCCAGATGGTTAGCCAGCCGGTGTACCACGGCCTTCGGCGTACCGCTGGAGCCGGAGGTGAGGATCATGTTGTTGAGCTGGGTCGATTCTAGCGGCCATGTTTCCTCGCTTGCCGGCAGTTCGTGCGTGAAGTCGAGGCGCAAGGGTTGCCAGTTGCCTGCCGGGATCTCCCCTGCCGACCAGAAGGCATCGGCATCGAGTTGTACCGCCAGCTCACGCTGCTTTTCGAGAGGAAAGGCGGGATTGAGCGGGCAGAACACCACGCCGCTGCGCACGCAGGCCCACGCCAGCAGCACATCTTCCAGCGCACTGCGCACCACTGCAGCCAGATGATCGCCACGGCGCACGTCGACTTGTTCCAGCTGTTGGCACAGGCTGTTGAGGCGGGCATCGAGTTGGCGGGAACTGAGGGGGGAGACTGCGTGGATGGCAATGCGGTTCGGGGCTGTGATTGCCCGGTGGCGTACCGGGCAAGGTGTCTGTTCGGGTGAACGGGAGGGGTCAATCACGGTAATACAGTTGCTCCAGTCGGCTCAGGTCCGGTTTGCCATCTTCCCCCAGCAGATTGCCTGCCATCCAGCGGCGGGTATCCAGACCCGGCGCCTGTTCCGGCGCCCATTCGCTCGCCAGATGAAACAGCTGGTTCAGGCCCAGATCCGATTCGAAGCAGGAGGAGATGATCACCTTGAGCCGCAGTTCGCGGGCGCGGGCGATCAGCGCTTCGCAGTTGGCGAGTGAACCGAGCAGGGTGGGTTTGAGCACCAGCGCGCGCAGTTGCGGGATCGGCTCCCACGGCTTGCCTTGTGCCAGCAGTTCGTCCAGCGCCACCGGCATGCCGGTGCGGTTGGCGACAAAGGCGATGTCGGCAAAGTCGGCGCAGGGGTCTTCCAGATACTCGATGCGATTCGGGTCGAGGTGGCCGCAGAAGGTCCACGCCTCCTCGCGGGTCCAGCCCTGGTTGGCATCCAGCACCAGCTTGAGGGAGGGGAGGCGGTCGCACAGCAGGCGGATCAGCGCCAGCTCGTCACGCATCGGGTAGCGTGCCACCTTCAGCTTGGCCTTGCCGGGCGTGCGGTGCAGCCACTCTTTCCAGTTGCGCAGCAGCTCCTGGGGGGAGCCTTGAATGAGGGGATAGGGCTCCGGCAGCGGGTTGCGCTGCTCGGGCCATGTCCGGCGCGCGCAGTCGAGGCCAAATTGCACCGACGGCAGCACTGGGTTCGGGGTGTCGCCGGCGGCCAGGACCGCCAGCGTGGCAAGGGCTTCTGCCTCTGCCTGTTGCAGGCTCTCTTTCGAGAAGCCGGGCAGGGGGGCGATTTCCCCCCAGCCGTCGTTGATGCGCACCAACAGCCCCTCTCGCGCCACCTCCACCTTGCCGTGAAAGGTCAGTGGCTGGGTAAAAGGCAGTTGATAGCGATACAGGGCGAGTGTCATCAGGGGTTCCGCTTGTATTTGGAGAAGTCGGGGCGACGCTTTTCGTTGAAGGCGTTGCGGCCTTCCTGACCCTCTTCGGTCATGTAGAAGAGCATGGTGGCATTGCCCGCCAGCTCCTGCAGACCCGCCTGACCATCACAGTCGGCGTTGAGTGCCGCTTTCAGGCAACGCAGCGCCATCGGGCTGTTTTGCAGCATTTCACGGCACCAGCGCACGGTTTCGCGCTCCAGTTCCGCCAGCGGCACGACAGTGTTGACCAGACCCATGTCGAGGGCTTGCTGGGCATCGTACATGCGGCAGAGGAACCAGATTTCGCGGGCCTTCTTCTGGCCGACAATGCGAGCCATGTAGGAAGCACCCCAACCGCCATCGAAGGAGCCCACTTTCGGGCCGGTCTGGCCAAACTGGGCGTTGTCGGCGGCGATGGTCAGGTCACACATCATGTGCAGCACGTGGCCGCCACCGACCGCGTAGCCCGCTACCATGGCAACCACAGGTTTCGGGCAGGTGCGGATGTCGCGCTGGAAGTCGAGCACGTTGAGGTGGTGAGTCCCCTCGTCATCCCGGTATCCACCGTAGTCGCCACGGATCTTCTGGTCGCCGCCGGCGCAGAAGGCTTTCTCGCCAAAACCGGTCAGGATGATGGTGCCGATCTGATCGTCATAACGGGCATCGGCCAGCGCCTGCAGCATCTCTTTGACGGTGCGGGGGCGGAAGGCGTTGCGCACCTGGGGACGGTTGATGGTGATCTTGGCAATGCCATCGTTGGACTTGTGATAGAGGATGTCCTCGTAACCGGCGGAGCAATCTTGCCATTCAACAGGTGCATACAGTTCAGCTTCCGTCATTGCTTCAATCATGACTCGTCTCTTCTTGTTGGTTGACCCACTCCGCGAGGAGTCGGGCAAAGTTATCAGGCTGATGGGCGTGCAGATTATGGCCGCCATCCAGCACCAAGTGGTTGATTCTGCGATTTTGGTTCGCCAGCTGGCAAGCCAGCTGATGGAATTTGTGATCCCGCTTGCCACTCACCCAGGTGACCGGCAGCTGGCTCGCCATGAGCCAGGGGACGAGATCCGGCTGCTTGCCTAGCGAAGTGGCACGCAGCATGGTGGCGATGCCCTGACCGTCGTTGCCAAGGCGGCGGGCGATCTGGCTGGCCCGGGCCGCATCGTCAAGATCGGCAAACACCCCTTGCCGGTACCAGTCTGCCAGCACGTCAGCCAGTGGTTCCTGCTCAAAGCGCCGCGCCCACTGTTCATCGTGCTGGATGCGGGCGGCCCGTTCACTGGCCGGTAGCCCCGGGTGGCAGTTCTCCAGCAGCAGCCCCCGCAGCCCGGCGGGCTCGCGGCTGGCGTGATAGAGGGCCAGTCGCCCACCCAGCGAGTAACCCGCCAGCAGATAGCGTTCAATGTTGCGGCTGGCCAGCTCGGTGACCAGCCACTGGTGGCTCTGCTCAAAGTCGCTGACGTTGAGAGCTCGATGCTGACCATGACCCGGCAGATCGAGGGCGATGCAGCGGATGGCGGGCAGCCGGTCGATCACCGGTTGCCAGTCGCCGCCATCCCCCAGCAGGCCGTGCAGCAGAACCAGCGGCATATTGGCATCTTTATTCGCCACGGATGGCGGCCCCCAGCGCCTTGAGATCATCGGCCACCTGCTCGCTCGGTACCCGGATCTCGATCAAGGTAACGCCATGTTGGAGGGCTGCGCGGTAATCGCGTTCGAACTCGGGCAGGGTGGTCGGCGCCCGATAGGCGAGGCCAAACATGGCGGCAGCATGTTCAAAGCTGAGGCCGTGGGGCAGCCGGTAGTAGCTCTCCAGCAGCTCCCCTTCGGTGGGCACCGGCAACATACGAAAGATGCTGCCGCCATCGTTGTTGAGCAGGATCACCACCAGCGGTCGGCTCGCCTTGCTGAGCAGGGCGAGGCTATTGAGATCGTGCAGGGCGCTGAGATCGCCAAGCAGCAGGGTGGTGGGCTCATCACTGTCCTGCTCGATTGATTGGGCAAACCCGTAGGCGGTGGCGATCAGGCCATCGATGCCGGAGGCGCCACGGTTGGTCATCACCCGGCTCGGCCCCTTGCCCGTTTCGCCGAGCATATCCATCAGTCGGGCTGGCATGCTGTTGCCGACAAACAGTTGCCCTTCGATCAGGCGGTTGAGGCGATGGCAGACCCCAAGCTCGGAGAAGTGCTCGCAGGCAGCGGCGATCTGCTGGCTGGCGTTGTGTTGCAGCTCGGCCAATGTGTGCCAAGGGGCCTGCGCTGTGGTGACCGGATGGGCCGAAGCAAAGGCGCTGGCACTGCAGAGCAGCCGGTTGCGCAGCCGGTAGTCGGGGTCGAGCCGCGCCGGTTGCGGATCCACCAGCCAGTAATCCTGCCATGAATGGTGCTTGATGAACTGGCCGAGCCGCTTGGAGACAAGCCGCGCGCCAAATTGCAGCAGCACCTCGGCGCGGCCCAGCTCGGCGACGAATTCAGGGTCGTTGAGCGCCATATCCATGTGGATGAGGTTGCGGCTATCGAAGCGGATCTGGCTCTGCAGGTCCGCCAGCAGCGGCCAGCCGAGTTGCTCCGCCAGCGCAGCGGCGGTCTGTGCCTGCTTCGGGTCGGTAATGCGACCAGCCACAACGATGCCGCGCTGTTGCCGAAAGCTTTCCCACTCCGCCTGAGGTGGGCAGCTCGGCTCGCTTTGCTGCCACGGGCTCCAGGGCTTGTGCGAGCCGAGCCAGTCACCGAGGGGGGCCAGATAGTCGGAGAAATCCTGATAGTGCTCGCCCGGGTAGAGGGGCTCGGGGTACATGCAGTTGAAGTGCACCACTCCGGGAGTGAGCGCCTGTTTGGCCAGCGCCTGATCCACCGAGCTCAGCACAAACGCCGCCGGAATGGTCGGGGTGGGGCTCGGCAGGTTCTGTTGATAGACGGGGTAGCGGCCGAAGATCCCTTGCTGGTCGATCGCCTGATTGGCGCCGTTGTCGATAAGTTCGTGAGGACGATCGGCGGAGAGAATAATCAGCGGCACGCCGGTGAGCTGGGCCTCAGCCACTGCGGGCCAGAGGTTGGCTACCGCGGTGCCAGAGGTCATGATCACCGCCACCGGCCGGTTGCTCCCCTTGGCCAGCCCGAGCGCCATAAAGCCGAGACCGCGCTCGTCAAAGTGCAGGTGACGACGAAAGCCCTGATGGGCGGCGGCGGCCATGGTCAGCGGCGCGGAGCGGGAGCCGGGGGCCAGCGCGATGTCGCGCACCCCGAGGCGAAAGAGCTCCTCCAGCAAGAGGGAGGACCAGACGTGGTTGAAGGTGGCGTGCTGGCTCGAAAACGGTGTGCAGGCAAACTCTTCGCTGGCAGGCTCTTTACGGGTGGGCATAGGGGCTCTCGTAGCGTGAAAAGGGTGAATGACTATCCCAGCAGGGAGAGCACATTGGCGATCTTGTTGTCGAGTTCGGCCCACTCGGCGACAGGCTCGGAACCGGCGACAATGCCGGCACCGGCAAACAGGGTGACGCTGCCCGGCTGAATGCGGGCGCTGCGAATAGCGACCGAGAACTCCGAGGTCTCCCGGCTCAGCATGCCGCAGGCACCGGCGTACCAGCCCCGATCATAGGGCTCGAACTCGCGGATAAAGGCGAGCGCTGCCTCGCGCGGGGCGCCGCCCACCGCCGGAGTCGGGTGGAGGGCATCGAGCAACTGCCAGTCGCAGACCCCGGGCTTGAGCTCGGCTTCGATATCGCACTTGAGGTGCTGCAGCAGCCGCAGTTTGAGAATGCGCGGCTCGGTCAGGGTGGCATCGTGGGTCAGTGGTGCCAGACGGCTGAGGATGTCGGCATGTACCAGCCGGTTCTCCAGCCGGTTCTTGCTGTCGGCCAGCAGCTCGGCAGCCAGTTGGGCATCCACCTCTTCATCGCCGGAGCGGCGAATGGTGCCCGCCAGTGCCTCGGTAAAGAGGTGGCGATCTTCCCGGCGGTAGAGCCGCTCGGGGGAGCAGGCGATAAAGGCCTGCTCGGGGGAGAATTGAAAACCGAAGTGGAAGCAGTCCTGGGCGTGGCGGGCCCACTGGTCGAGCATGGCCCAGGGATTGATATCCGCATCATGGTTCGGACTGGTCAGCACGCTCTCCCGCGACAGCACCACCTTGGGGGTGTGGGCCTGAAAATCGGGGGCGGTGACGCGCTCAACCAGTGTTTGCCACTGGGCGGCGCCGGGGCAATCCTGTCGCTGCCAGGGCTGCTTTTGCAGGGCGGGCAGCGGGGCTTCCGGGCGCAGGGCATCGAGGGCGGCTTCGGCCGCCTGCAGTTCGGCCTCGAGATTGTCGTTATCCAGCCAGAGGTTGAGGCAGAGGCTGACGCACTCGCCACGGCGCACCAGCTCGATGCGGGGCAGCACGAAACGGCAGGGGCCAAACCCTTGCCAGCCGGATTGGGCCGGATCGAACGCCAGTCCGCCATAGTAGCGAGGGCTGTCGTCATGATGCTGGTTGGCTGTGTTAGTGCACACCTGCTTGATGGCGTGCGGTTCGGTCAGTTCATGGATGGCGCCCAGCGCGACATACTCGGGACGAGCCTCTCCACGGGCCTGCCAGTAGATGCGGGGATAGAGGGTTTGCGCCGCGAGCCAGCCCAGAAAGGAGCGGATTTCGATCGCCACTCGCAACCGTACGAAGCCGCTGACGTTGCTGTGACGCAGGGCGTCCAGTTGTTGCTTGATATGGGTCTGAGCCAACATGGATTCTTGTCTGAGCCGGGTAGTAACGAGCGATCCGGTAGCTGGATGCCGTAGGTTTATGCCAAAGGGCGATGATTTCCTATATATTATCTGCCCATTCGTCCATGTAAATCGCCCGCGGGAGCTTCACTCTCCGGGGCCAAGTATACCCAAATCCGGTTCGATAACCCTTAACACGATCAATATCCGATTGTTTGGCCATCACAAAATGACAAATACCTTCTCTGTTTGGTTGCTGGCGGCGCGTTTGCGAACATTGCCGCTCGCCTGCTCTTCCATCCTGCTGGGCTCGGGGCTGGCTGCCAGTCGTGGCGCCTTCGATGGCACCATCATGGCGCTCTCCCTGCTGACCGCCATCTTGCTGCAGATCCTCTCCAATCTGGCCAACGATTACGGCGATGCGGTTTCCGGCGCCGACAACGGTGAGCGGATCGGTCCGCAGCGCGCGGTGGTCTCCGGTCTTATCACCAAAAAGCAGATGTGCGTGGCGATGGGGCTGACTGCGCTGGCGGCGGTGGCCAGTGGCCTGCTGTTGCTCGGTTGCGCCTTCGGTGGCCAGTGGCTGCAGATTTTGGCGTTTGTAGTGCTGGGTGGCGCGGCCATCGTCGCGGCGGTGACCTACACCGTCGGCAAGACCCCTTACGGCTATCGCGGGTTTGGCGACATCTCGGTGTTCCTCTTCTTCGGTCTGCTGGGGGTGCTCGGCTCCTACTACCTCTTCACCAAGACGCTGGAGTGGGATCTGCTGCTGCCCGCCACCGCCTGTGGTTTGCTGGCCACCGCCGTGCTCAATATCAACAATGTGCGCGACATCGAGACCGACGCCGCCAGCGGCAAGATCACCCTGGCGGTGCGCCTTGGCCGCAACCGCGCCATCGCTTATCACTGGGTACTGCTGGGGGCGGCGCTGCTGGCCACCATCGCCTTTATCCTGATCCAGCCCGCCAGCTTCTGGCCGTGGATCTTCCTGCCCGCCATGAAGCCTCTCAGCGATGCGGCTCGCACCCTTCGCGAAAGCTACGATGGCGAGGTGCTGACCGGTTCCCTCAAGAAGACCGCTATCAGCGCCTTTCTGTTCAGCCTGCTGCTCTCTGTCGGGTTGGCGTTCTCCTGACAGCTGGTCGCAGCTCGCCAAGGCGAACAATGAAAAGGGCTCCCGAGATGGGAGCCCTTTTTGGTTTTGGTGGGTTTAGCTGGCGCGCGCCACCCTGAGAGGACTGCGGGAGAAAATCAGGGTATCCAGCAGCCAGATGGCGACCATGGAGGCGCCCACCAGCGGGAAGGCGATCCCCAGCAGGATCAGCAGGGCGATGGCACCGCGCATCGGTGGCAATTTGGCGGGCAGTGGCGGCGCGGCGAGACGGCCCTGCGGGCGGCGGCACCACCAGATCCACAGACCGCTCACGGCGCTGGCCAGCACCATCAGACAGATGATCAGCATGGCGAGCTGATGGGGCCAGCCGTAGAGCTTGCCCATGTGCAGCATGACGCCACTCTCTACCGTCTTGGCGACCGGGCCGTAATCCTGCCAGCGCACATCGGCCAGCACCTTGCCGCTGTATTGATCGATATGCAGGGTGGCGTCGTTGCGTGGATCGTCGGCAAACAGGGCGATGGTGTAGACGCCGGTGACGCCGACCGGCGGGGTGATGCTGTAACCCGGTTGGACTCCCCGTTCATGGGCGATCTCGACCACCCGTTGCAGCGCAATGCGCTGGCTCGCCATCACCACTCCCTCGTGCTCGCCGTGGTTCATGGCACCATGATCGTGCGCTTCATCGATCGGCTGCGAACTGGGCATGGGGGTATTCTCCACCGCCCAGGGAACGGTCTGTTCGTGAGCCTGATTGAGGGTGCGGGCCAGTGGCGCCGATTTGGGCACCTCGTTCCACATGGCGGCGGGGAAGCGGTTCCAGACTGCGGCAAACTGATCGCCCCAGAAACCGGTCCAGGTCATGCCGCTCAGCAGTAACAGCAGCAGGAAACCTGCGCCCCAGAAGCCGATAACGGCGTGCAGATCGCGCCACCAGAGGCGGCCACGCTGGCTGACTCTGGGCCAGAGGATGCCGCCCACGCCGGGCCCCTTGCGCGGCCACCAGAGATAGAGGCCGCTGATGAGCAGCACTATCCCCCAGCCGGCAGCCAGCTCGATCAGCCGATCTCCGGTGGTGCCGAGCAGCAGATCGGCGTGTAGCGCACGGGCGACCGCCTGCAGATTCCACTTGTTATCCATGGTGCCGAGCAGGGCGCCGCTGGCGGGATCGAGAAACAGGGTCAGTTCGCGGTCCCCCTGATTGACGATGAACTGGGCGCTGGCATCCGGGCTGGCGGGCGGCAGATATTTGCGCAGGCTGGCGTCCGGCATGGCGATCATCGCCTTGGCCAGCAGCTGGTCGGCACTCAGGGTCTGGCTGGCGGGGGCGACCTTCATCAGCTCTGGGTACATCAGGTTGTCGAGCTGGGGTTTGAACAGATAGACGATCCCGGTCAGTGACAGCAGGATCAGGAAAGGGGCGACAAAGAGACCGGCGTAGAAGTGCCAGCGCCAGATCCGTTGGTAATGACTCGAGTCCCTGTTTTTCATTGCACATCCTTGTTGGGGTGCCAAACCTTTCGGCTGGTGGAATGTTTGTGGCGGCGCGGATAATAGCAGTAACGTTTCGTTAACTGCAATCACACATCTTGAGATCGATTCGGTGCGGGATGTCGGTAACATGAGGTGCCGACGGTTTGCTGGATAGGATGAGCACGCTTTGGGAAAAGCCTGTTTGCTGCTGGACTTTTCCTTATAAATTATTACCTTGTGGTAACAATTTGCAGGCGATGGTGGTGGTAACGGAATGGGAGCAGTCATGCAGCCACATGGGCAATTTGACATGGAGCGCAGGGGTCAGATGCTGATCTGCCGCCCGAGTGGCCCCTTCAATCTGGCAGGTGCCATGGCCTATGAGGCGCGCTTTCGTCACGAACTGGCCGGATTGATGGATGGCCCCTGGGGGATTGTCGAGGTCGCAACCGAGTTTGAAGCGGCCGGGCCCGAGGTGCTGGCCCGTTTTCGTCGCCAGTTTGGCTGGTGTGCCGAGAGTGGCTGTCAGTTTCTGGCGGTGGTTTTCGTAGGGGGCTTCAAGCGCTATCTGGCGGATAACATCTTCAAGGGATTGCCCTTTCGGGCGGTACGTTACTTCGAGCAAGAGGCAGCGGCCATACAGTGGCTGGGGGAGCAGCTCAACACAGCTCCCTGTGAACCTGCGAGCGCTTGACGACCCTGCCCACCGCTTGGGTGGGCTTCACTCCAGTTTGATAAACCACTTGTCCCGCTCGTCAACGCAGTCGGGTTCACCCATTTCGAATTCGCGGCAGATCAGCGGTCGTACCTCGTAGATACGGCACATCATGGTGTTGCGGTCGAGGGCGGCGCACCAGCCATCGTCCAGCCGGCGCATGACCGGTATCTCGCCTTCCCGTTCCAGTACATAACGGTCCGGCACGCCGGTATCGGTAAAGAGCATCACTTCGAGGCGGCAGCAGCAGGCTTCGCAGTTCTGGCAGCTCACATCGGTTTGGATTGCTTGGGTCATGGTGCCTGTCTTGCCGCATGGCGGCATCGGAGATATGAAACAGGCGCCTGTCAGGCGCCTGTGGTCTGGCTAACGGCTTGCAAAGAACCTTAGCCCAGTTTGCGGGCGCGGTAGCTGCGACCCTTGATCTTGCCTTCCTGCAACCGCTTGAGGGCGGCGCTCGCCACGCTGCGCTTCACCGCGACGTAGGAGTACTGTTCGGAGATCTGGATCTTGCCCACGTCGGCGCCGGCAATGCCGCCTTCACCGGTCAGGGCGCCCAGAATGTCACCGGCCCGCACCTTGGTCTTGCGGCCTGCATCGATGGAGAGGGTCACCATCTGCGGGGCGATCGGCTTGATGTCGCGGCCGATGCTGTCGAGATCACCCAGCGGCATCGGAGCCTGCTGGTACTCTTCGATAAAGTTGACGCGCTGGGCCTCGTTCGGCTGATAGAGGCTCAGGGCCAGACCCTGCTGGCCGGCACGACCGGTACGGCCGATGCGGTGCACGTGCACTTCCGGATCATAGGTCAGCTCGTAGTTGATGACGGCGCCCAGCTCCTTGATGTCGAGGCCGCGGGCCGCCACATCGGTTGCCACCAGAATGGTGGCGCTGCCGTTGGCAAAGCGCACCAGCACCTGATCCCGCTCGCGCTGTTCCAGATCGCCATTCAGCGCCAGCGCCGAGAAGCCCTTGGCGGCTAGATGGTCGGCCACGTCGTTACAGGCGCGCTTGGTGTTGCAGAACACCACACAGGAGCTTGGCTGGTAGTGGCTCAGCAACCAGGTGAGGGCGTCGAGGCGCTGACCGGCAGGCACTTCATAGAGCTTCTGTTCGATGGCGCTCCCCTCGTGTAGGGACTCCACGCTCACCTCGACCGGATTGCGCTGCACGCCGCGGCTCATCTGGGCGATCCCTTCCGGATAGGTCGCGGAGAAGAGCAGGGTTTGGCGCTGTTGGGGGGCATAGCTGATGACCCGGTTGATATCTTCGCCAAAGCCCATGTCCAGCATGCGATCCGCTTCATCCAGCACCAGCGTCTTGAGGCCGGAGAGCTCCAGCGTGCCTTGCTCCAGATGCTTGAGAATACGACCCGGGGTACCGACGGCGATGTGGGCGCCAAAGCTCAGGGTAGCGGACTGCGGTGCGGTCGGGGTGCCGCCGCACAGGGTCACCAGCTTGACGTTGGGCAGGGCGCGCGCCAGACGACGGATCTCCTGAGCCACCTGATCCGCCAGTTCGCGGGTCGGGCAGAGCACCAGCGCCTGCACTTCGAGGCGGTTGACGTTGAGCTTGGCCAGCAGGCCGAGGCCGAAGGCGGCGGTCTTGCCGCTGCCGGTTTTTGCCTTGGCGATCAGGTCTTTGCCATCGAGCACCAGGGGCAGGCTCTGGGCCTGGATCGGGGTCATCTGCAGGTAACCCAGGCTGGTGAGGTTCTCTTGCAGGGCGGGGGAGAGATTGAGGCTGCTAAATTCGCTGTTGTTCACAAAAGGACTCTATTTCGGAGAAAACGGGGATGCGCGAGCGCTAAGGCCGCGCATCATACCAGAATGTGGCACCGGATGTGGCGGATTTTTGAACGGCTGGCCACGAGGGGCCATGAAAGGTTCATTTGTTGCCAAATTGATCGTGGGCGATCACCGACATAGCAATAAGGACTATTTTTCAAACACTCATCTAATTATTTATCGCGGATAAACGTTTTCTATTTTCAGTATTTTAATATAATGACTGGAAAATATTTCACGAGCAGTTATTGCGCCACAGGGAATGTTGAGAAAATGCTGATGAAATATTTTCAAAGAACATTAAAACGGCGCAAGCATTACTCAACATATTGTTTTTAAAAGAATTTATATTTTCCATGTTGCGCGATTAATATCAGTTCATTGCACAATTAATTTAAAAACGTTTGTATTGTCCCGCCTCCATAATATTGCGCGGGATTGTGATGGCTATCTGATTTTTAAATGTGCAAATGTCTATGATGGCGCCGGTCAAAAATTACAATTTACTCAGGTGCTACAGGTATGGAATACGTTCACTTTGTGCTCGGACTGGTGATGGTCCTCGCTCTCTCTCTGCTGGCTAACCGCCACAACTGGAAACAGATCAAACTGCGTTATATCGGCCAACTGTTGGTGGTCGAACTGGCGCTGGCCTGGTTCATGCTGAACTCGGAAGTGGGTCTGGCGGTGGTGGGTGGCTTCGCGGCCGGCTTCACCAAGTTGATGGAGTTTGCCAAACAGGGTACCGACTTCGTGTTCGGTGGCCTGGTCAACGAAGGGGCCTTCTCCTTCTTCCTGATGGTGCTGATGCCCATCGTCTTCATCTCCGTGCTGATCGGTATTCTGCAGTACATCCGTCTGCTGCCGCTGGTGATCCGCGGTATCGGTACCGTGCTGGCCAAGATCAACGGCATGGGCAAGCTGGAGTCTTTCAACGCCATCAGCTCGATGATCGTCGGTCAATCCGAGAACTTCATCGCCCTCAAGAACATCCTGCCGCACCTGAACGAGAAGCAGATGTACACCCTGGCTGCGACGGCCATGTCTACCGTCTCCATGTCCATCGTTGGTGCCTACATGCAGCTGATCGAGCCACGCTACGTGGTTGCCGCGCTGGTGCTCAACATGTTCAGTACCTTTGTGGTGCTCTCTCTGATCAACCCCTACGAGCCGGATAACTCCGTGACCGACATCAAGGCCATTGCCGAAGGTGACGAGCACCACACCCCGAAGAAAGAGAACTTCTTCGAGATGCTGGGTGAGTACATCATGGCCGGTTTCACCGTTGCCGTGATCGTGGGTGCCATGCTGGTGGGCTTCATCGCCCTGATCGCCCTCATCAACTACCTGTTCGAGATGGCATTTGGCGTGAACTTCCAGTTCGTCATGGGCTACCTCTTCTACCCGATCGCCTGGATCCTGGGTATCCCGAGTGGTGAAGCGCTGCAAGCGGGCTCCATCATGGCGACCAAGCTGGTGACCAACGAGTTCGTGGCGATGATGGATCTGGGCAAGGTGGCTGCCGAGCTCTCTCCGCGCACCGTCGGCATCCTCTCCATCTTTATGGTCTCTTTCGCCAACTTCAGCTCCATCGGCATCATCGCCGGTGCGGTAAAAGCGCTGAACGAAGAGAAGGGCAACATGGTTTCCCGCTTCGGCCTGAAGCTGGTCTACGGTTCAACTCTGGTCAGCCTGCTCTCTGCTGTTATCGCAGGCATCATGATCTGATCCTCTGGCGGCACCCGCCACGGTTTGAGCCCCTGACCTCGTCAGGGGCTTTTTTGTTTCTGACTCACAGCCGCCAGCCGCACCACCAGCCGGCGACCAGCAGGCTGAGAGTGCAAAAGCCGGTTTCGATGGCGCCACCACTGCGCAGCGGCCACCCCGGCAGGCGGTAACGGCGTTTGATGGGCCAGAAGAGCGGAATGCCCGCCGGGGTGAGCCAGTCCCCCAGCAGATGGCTGAGGTAGCCGACGATAAGCGCATCCTTGACCCCCACGGGCAGGGTGCCCGGCGGCAGGCTCTGGTTCAGCCCCCAGACAGCGGCGGCGACTGCCAGCAGACTGTGGGTGAAGCCGCGATGGCCGAACAGTCGCGACAGAGGTTTCGAGATCCACGGCAGGCGCTGCCCCAGCACCGATTTGGGGTGGTCGAGGTCGGGCAACAGGGCGCTGGCCAGCGCGGCAGGGATGGTCTGCCACAGGCTGGCATCGGCCAGCGCCGGAGTGAGCTGCAGTTTGTGGGCGATCAGGGTGCAGGTAACGGAGAAGAGCAGGTGCCCTTGGGCTGTCATGATGATTACGGCGTGGACAAGATGGCGGCGCATCTTACCAGCCTGACGGTTGTGGTCAGCTCTTATTTTAAAAATCAGGATGTTACGGCGAAAAAGCGCCCAAGCAGGGCGCCTTTAGGGTCTCTTTACAGCTTGCCTTTGACCAGCCACTTGTCGAGGGCGTTGGCGAAGCGCTGTTTGTCGGCGGCATTGAAGGGGGCCGGGCCGCCGGTCTGCACGCCAGCCGAGCGCAGCTCTTCCATAAAGTTGCGCATGCCGAGCCGCGACTTGATGGTCTCGCGGGTGTAGATCTCGCCGCGGGGATTGAGCGCCTCGCCACCGGCATCGATCACCCAGGAGGCGAGGGGGATGTCGCCGGTGATCACCAGATCGCCGGGCTGAACCTGCTGGGCGATGACATGATCTGCCACATCGAATCCCTTCTCCACCTGCTGGGTTTTGATGAAGGGCGAGGGGGGCACCCGCAATCCCTGATTGGCCACCAGGGTGGTGACGACCTGGGCGCGGTGGGCGGCGCGGTAGAGGATCTCCTTGACCGGAATGGGGCAGGCATCGGCATCAACCCAGATGGGCATGGCATGTTTTCCTGTAGTGAAAGCGGATAAAAAACGAGAGCGGCCATGTTAACACAGGCCTCCCTTCCCGGCGCGGGGCTGAGTCGGCCCAACCTTTGGTGTAAGCTGGGGCCAGCACATGAAACGAGAAGGAGACGAGATGGATCGGGTGCCCGGTGAAGTGATTTATGCCCTGACCCTGGATGGCAAGGGGGGCATGGCGCCGCTGACGGCGGGAAGCGAAGTCCCGGCGGCGCATCCCGGCTGGCTGCATCTGGATTACGGTAATCCCGATTCGGCGCGCTGGCTGTTGCAGACCCCCTTGCTCAGCGAGGCGGCCAGGGAGTCGCTGCTCGGCCAGAGCAATCGTCCCAAGCTGGTGCGGATGGGGGAGACGGTGCTGCTGATCCTGCGCGGCATCAACCACAACAAGGATCACAGGCCCGAAGAGATGGTGGCGCTGCGCATCTTCATCACCCCGGATCTCATCATCAGCAGCCGTCGTCGTCCGCTGCTCTCCGAACAGGATGTCTTCAACCAGCTCAAGCTGGGTGGTGGCGCCGATACCCCGGCCGACTGGCTGGTGGAGATCTGCGATGCCCTGACCGATCGGGCGGGGGAGTTTGTCGAGGAGCTGCACGACAAGATCCTCGATCTGGAGGAGATGGTGCTGATGCGCGATATGCCCGCCAATGGCCGCTTGGCGCTGATCCGCAAGCAGCTCATCATGATCCGCCGCTACCTCTCCCCCCAGCGGGATCTGGTGGCGCGGCTGGCCAACGAGAAGATCAGCTGGCTGGATGAGGATGACCGCCGTCGTCTGCTCGATATCGCCGATCGGCTGCGGCGCTGGCTCGATGACCTCGATGCCGGAGTGGCACGCACCGCCGTGCTGGCAGACGAGATCAACAATCTGATGGCGGAGGCGACCAACCGCCGCGCCTACCAGATGTCGGTGATGGCGCTGCTCTTTTTACCTGCCAGCTTCCTGACCGGTCTGTTTGGCATCAACCTCGGTGGTATCCCCGGGGCCGAGAATCCGACCGCCTTCTGGGTCTTCTGTGGTTCGCTGGTGGCGCTGGCAAGCGGGCTGGCTATCTGGCTCAAACATCGGCGCTGGTGGTAAGGAGGCATAACCCATGTGGCAATCAATTGGCCTGACCCTGCTGCTGTTGCTGGGGCATACCCTGATCCGGCGGCTTATTCACAAGAGTCTGCTGGCGCTCGGCCAGAGCAGGCAGGTGAGCGAGAACCGGGTGCTCTACGTGGCCCATGTGTTCCACTTCCTGCTCGGCTGCGCCACCTTGCTGGTGCTGGCCGGGGTGTGGGGGCTCGACTTCTCCCGACTGGTGGTGCTCGCCTCCTCCTTCTTTGCGGTACTGGGGGTCGCCATGGTCGCCCAGTGGTCGATCCTCTCCAACATCACCGCCAGCATCACCATCTTCTTCGCCTTCCCCTACAAGATTGGCGACCGGATCCGCATCCTCGACAAGGATGATTCGGTCACCGGCGTCATCACCGAGATCGGCCTCTTCTATGTGCGGGTGCGGGATGACAACGGCGATCTGGTCACCTATCCGGCCAACCTGATCCTGCAAAAGCCGGTCAGAAAGCTGGAGGGGAAGGTGGTGGAACCGCTGCAACCGGAATAGAAAGCAACCGGATTAACAAAAGGCTCCTTCGGGAGCCTTTTTACTGTGCGGTGGGTGGCGCTAGCGTTCGAAGAAGCGGTAGAGGTGCTCCACCTGAACCGGGCAGTCGGCCACCTGATGCAGATGTTCGCGGGCCTGCTCGACGGTGCCGAAACTGACCGGGCAGCCGAGGGTGTCGGTCAGCTCGTAGAGGGCGCCATCCTTGCCTCTGAATTCGATGAGCCAGCCGGGAATGGCCACATCGTGGAGTATTTCGGCCTCTTGCAGGATCTGTTGCTGATAGAGCTTACGAAGTTCACTGACTGTCATGATGCTCTCCTGTGGGGAATATCCAGCTCCAGTCTATGCCTGCCCTTTATGTGCGGCAACAGTGGTGCGGCAACGGGATCATCCCCGCAGGACCTCCCATGCCCAGCGGATGCGGATAAAGGTCTCGGCATTGCCGCCCCGATCCGGATGGTGCTGCAATGCCAGCTCCCGCCAGCGGCGGCGGATCGCCTCCTGACTCGCTCCTTCATTCAACTCGAACAGGGCCAACGCCTCGGCTTTGTGCCCCTCACCGTCATAAGCGCGCCAGAAGCGGTTGAGCAGGGCCTCAACTTCAGCACGGTCGGTCTGCCAGAACACCTGCCAGTCGAGATAGTAGCTACGCAGATTTTCGCCAACAGCAAAGCCGTGGTTGGCCTCCTGGTTCCCGGCCAGCGGTTCGAGCCGGATATCCAGGGTGCTGATCACCAGCCACCATCCTTCTTGCCAGAGCTCGGCCTGCAACTGGTAGAGGGCGTTCATGATCAGGAAGTTGACCCGAAACAGCTGCAGCTGCTCGTCATCGGCCAGCCGGGGGATCGCTCCCTGCTGGCGCAGAGCAGCCATCAGTTCATGCACCTTGTAGCTGCCCGCCGCCTGTTGCAATAGCACCAGCAGAGGGGCGATCAGCGGATTGTGGTTGGCTTCGTTCATTCAGCGCCCTGCTCTCTGGGTGGCTGCAGGGCGATCAGCAGCTCACCCGCCTGCGGAGTGACGGGGCCGGTAACGATCTGGGGCTTGCCCTTGCCATCCATGATGAACAGCGGGATGGCGCCGGGATTGGCGGTCTGATACTGGGCCCAGTCGAACGCCTCGCTCAGGCGGGTCGCCTTGATCTGGCCACCCCGGCTCAGCAGGCCGCTCAGCCTGGCATAGTTGATGTCGGGGCCGAACAGGTTCTGGCGAGCGCGAAAGGTGGCACTCTCCCGGTTGGCCTTGCCGTGTTGCTCGCTGGATCGCAGGGAGTAGACCTGCTCCTCGCCGTAGAGGTGTGCAAAGTGCAGCACCCCGAGGGCGTTGTTGTGGCGGTTGGGGGAGAGCGCGAGCACGGTACTGATGCTGGTAAGCGGCAGGTGCAGCTCGGCATGTTCCGACTGGGGGTTGCCGAAATAGCAGGGCAGGTTGCTCATCCGCGCCTGTTTGCAGAACTCCCAGGCGGGATCGCAGAGCTGCACCGGCACCCCCTGATCCGCCAGCGCCCGGCCTATGGCCCGCGCCACCGAGTTGGCCCCTATGATGAGCCAGGTGTTGGGGGCGCTCTGGCGCATCTTGAGCAGGCTGGCCAGCGGTGCTGAGGTGAGGCTCTGCAACACTACGGTGGAGATGATCACTGCAAATACCAGCGGCACCAGCTTGTCGGCATCGGGGATCTCGGCCTGATGCAGGCTGATGGCGAACGAGGCGCTGACCGCCGCCGCGACTATGCCGCGCGGGGCGATCCAGCTCAGCAGGGCGCGAGCTCGCCAGGAGAGATCCGAGCCCCAGGTCGAGACCAGAATACAGAGCGGGCGCGCCACAAACTGCACCACGCAGAGCAGCGCCAGCACCATGGGGCCGAGCTGCCAGAGCTGTGCCAGATCGAGGCGGGCCGCCAGCAGGATAAACAGGCTGGAGATAAGGATGACCGCGAGATCTTCCTTGAACGCCAGCACCTCCTCCAGATCCAGCCCCTCCTGATTGGCGAGCCAGATGCCGAACACGGTCACCGCCAGCAGGCCGGACTCGTGGCTGAGCCAGTTGGAGAGGCTGAAGGTGACCAGCACCAGCGCCAGCACGCCGAATTTGTGCAGGCTGACCGGTAGCCAGTCCTTGCGAATGAGCAGGGTGGTGAGCCAGCCTGCCACCACCCCGATCAGGGAGCCGACCAGCACTGTCTTGCCCAGCGCCAGCAGGGTATGGCTGATGAGATCCCCCTGACTGCCGAGGCGTACCGCCTCGAACACCAGCACCGCAAACAGGGCGCCGATAGGGTCGATGACGATCCCCTCCCAGCGCAGGATGCGGTCCACCTCCCGGGTGGGGCGGATCACGTTGAGCATGGGGGCGATCACCGTCGGGCCCGTTACCACCAGCACAGCGCCGAGCATGGTGGCGACCCGCCAGTCCAGCCCCAGCAGGAAGTAACCGGCGCTGCCGATGACGGCGAAGCTGACCAGCATGCCGGTGGAGCAGAGATTGCGCACCACCTTGCCGATCCCCTTGAGCTCGGCCAGATGAAGGGTCAACGCCCCCTCGAACAGGATGATGGCTACCGACAGGGAGACCAGCGGAAACAGCAGATCCCCGAGCAGGGCATCGGGGTCGAGCAGGCCGCTGACCGGGCCCAGAGTCAGGCCGGTGAGCAGCAGAAACAGGATGGCGGGCACCCGCAGCGACCAGGCGAGCCATTGGGCCAGTACGGAGACCAGGGCGATCCCGGCCAGAGAGAGGGCAATCATGCAGACCTCGATTCAGGCAGTGAGTATGGAGCTAGTGTAGTGGCTAAGTTGGTCAGATTGACACCCAAAGGAGCGTGCATCATGGCCGGGATGGGGAGATGTGCGACAGTCGGCGTCATGGTGGCTGGCGGTGGTGTGCAGGGCGCCAGCCAGACGCCAACCGTGGTGATGGGGTGGCCTCGGGGCTTGATTAGATGGGGCTCTCCTTGTGGAGCTCGCCGACACAGTCGGCCAGCGTCAGTACCAGTGCGGAGCGCACCATCTGATCGAGCCGGTTGAGCTGCATCTGGTAGAAGGCCCAATCCTCTTCGCTGGCGGGGGGCTCCAGCTTCATCATGCCGCCCTGATTGACCCCGTGCAGGCGGTCGAGCAGATCGCGGATCGGCTTGTCGCTGAAGCGGTAATCCTTGGGGTCGCGCACCAGAAAGTCGCGGATCTTGATATAGGCTTCGATATCCTGATAGCGCTCGAGGGAGATGAGGCCGAGGGCGAAGATGAGCTTGAGGCGCACCTCCAGCTGGCCGAGGGGGCCGCTCTGGTTGAGCAGGGGTTCGATGGCGTATTTGACGGCATACTCCTCCTGACGGAACGCGCGTCGCATCAGGGAGTCGACCGCCTCTTCCAGGATGGTCACGGCTTCGAGAAAGAAGCCGCGGGGGCCATCCTGCTCGTTCAGTCGTTCCAGTACTTCATCTTCCTGGTGTGTGGTCATAGGTGCATTGGGTCCAGCTGACAGGGAGAGAGTCAGCCTCTCTCCCGGTTTTTATCATATGGGGCACATTCCCTTGCCATTCAAGCGCTTGGTGCGCTATCAGTGGTGGCTGAATGCGCCGCAAGCAGGGTCATTACAGGGTTTCGTAACGGGCGACGATGGCGCGAACCACCTCGCTCTCTTCATCCAGTCCGGTGACGCGGGCCAGCGCTTTGGCCGGGCCCAGCTCCGCCAGCAGGGCTTGCAGCTCCACCGCCTGCGGGTCATCGGCATTGCGATAGTGGAGAGCTGCAGCGATCCCCTCCTGCAACTGATCGCTCGGCAGGCCGTACTCCAGGGTGCCGAGCAGCGGCTTCACCAGTCGATCCCCCGCCGCCAGCTTGCGCAGCGGCTGACGGCCGACCCGGTCAATCTCGTCCACCAGATAGGGGTTGGCGAAGCGGGCCAGGATCTTCTCGATATAGGCGGCGTGCAGGCGCGGGTCGAAGCCGTAGCGTTTCACCAGCACGGCACCGCTCTCCTCCATGGCGCGGCGCACCTTGCTGCGGATCACCGGATCTTCGATCGCCTCGCGCACTGTGCGGTAGCCCCTCAGTTTGCCGAGGTAGGCGGTGACGATGTGGCCGGTGTTGAGGGTGAACAGCTTGCGCTCGACGAAGGCCATCAGGTTGTCGGTGGGCTCCATGCCCGCCACCTGTGGCAGCTCCCCCTTGAACTGGGTCTGGTCGACGATCCACTCGCTGAAGCTCTCGACCGTCACTTCCAGCGGGTCATCGTTGGCAGCCGCGGCGGGCGGTACGATGCGATCCACCGCCGAGTCGACGAAGCCGATGCAGGATTCGAGCGTGGCATGATACGCGACCGGCAGGTACTTGAGTACCTCCTGCTTGAGGTGGCTGGTGCCACGCACCATGTTTTCACATGCGATCACGTTGAGCGGAGTCAGGTTGCCAGCATCGAAACGGGCCTGCAGCCCCTTGGCCAGGGTGCTGGCAATCTTGTCCAGAATGTTGGGGCCCACTGCCGTGGTGACCAGATCGGCAGTGATGATACGGGCGATCACCTCGTGACCGGCGGAGCTCACCGCCGCCACGTTGCGCACCACATCCAGCTTCTGATCCGCCCCCACCACATGGACCTTGTACTCCTGACGGTGGTTGAGCTGGTCGATCAGGGTGTCGTTGACGTCGGCGAAGGTGACCTGATGGCTGGCATCCGCCAGCACTTTGCCGATAAAGCCGCGACCGATGTTACCAGCACCAAAATGCAATGTTTTCATGATATTAACCTCTTGAACCAAAGACGATGGAAGATGATTAGGCAGCCTGTTCGGCACCCAGCAGATCCAGGAAGGCCTGGGGATCCGTGGTGCTGGCCAGCCGGTCGATGAGGCCGGGTTCATCCAGTGCATTGGTCAGGCGGGTTATCACCTGCATATGTTCGTCGTTGCGGGCGGCGATGCCGATCACCAGCCGCGCTACCTCATCGGCAGCCTCGCCAAAGGCGACCCCGGCCGGGTACTGGCAGATGACGATGCCGGTTCGCTTCACAAACTCCTTGGCGGCGATGGTGCCATGGGGCACGGCGATGGACTCGCCGAGGTAGGTGGAGACCAGCTGTTCCCGCTCCAGCATGGCGTTGACGTAGTCGGGCGCCACGTAGCCGCGCTCGGCCAGCAGTCGGCCAGCGGTCAGGATGGCGGCCTCCTTGTTGTCGGCTTTCAGTCCCAGATGCACGTCATGACGGCTCAGGGTAAAGACTTCGGCTGCCTGCGGCTCGTAGCTGTCGTCGTTGGCGGCCACCAGCAGTTGCGGGTTGGCGACGTCATCGTTGGCGGCGCGGCTCAGGCTCTGTACCAGCTCCTGATAGAGGCCGTTGTCGAGGAAGTTGGTCAGGGAAATATGGTGAGCGTTTGGCGCATGGCGACGGGCCCGCTCGGTCAAATCCTTGTGAGTGATGACCCAGTCCACCTGATCATCGAGCTGATCGATGGCGCGGTTGGTGACGCTGATATCGAGCCCGGCGGCCTGCACCCGCTTGCGCAGCATGCCGGCGCCCATGGCGCTGGAGCCCATGCCCGCATCGCAGGCGACCACAATATTGCGTACCGCCATCAGTTCGCCGCCCGGCTTCTTGGCCGCTGCGGTTTCGGGCTTGCCGCCCTTCATGGCTTTCATCTTGCGAGTGGCTTCACCGAGGGCATCGGCCTCGTCGGCTTCCGGCTGCTGGGCGCGAACGAACACGGCGGCGACCAGGAAGGAGACCAGAGTGGCGCTGATGATGGAGAGGGCGACTCCGATCAGGGAAGCTTTCGGCGTCATCAACAACACGGCGAAGATGGAGCCCGGCGACGCGGGGGAGACCAGACCTGCATTGAACAGGGTCAGGGTAAAGACCCCGGTCATGCCACCGGCGATCACCGCCAGAATGAGGCGCGGGTTCATCAGCACATATGGGAAGTAGATCTCGTGGATGCCACCGAAGAAGTGAATGATGGAGGCGCCAGCCGCGGACTGCTTGGCCGCACCACGACCGAACACCATGTAGGCCAGCAGCACGCCCATGCCCGGGCCCGGGTTCGCTTCAATCAGGAAGAAGATGGAGCTGCCGTGCTCGGTGGCCTGCTGGATCCCCAGCGGCGAGAAGATGCCGTGGTTGATGGCGTTGTTGAGGAACAGGATCTTGGCCGGCTCGACGAAGATGGAGGTGAGCGGCAGCATGTGGTTTTCTACCAGGAAGCCGACGCCACCGGCCAGCAGGCCGGAGAGTACCTTGACGAAGGGGCCGATCACGAAGAAGGCGAGGATCGCCAGCAGCATGCCGATAAGGCCGGCGGAGAAGTTGTTGACCAGCATCTCGAAGCCGCTCTTGACGCGACCGTCCATCGCCTTGTCGAAGCGCTTGATGGCCCAGCCACCGAGCGGGCCGACCATCATGGCGCCCATGAACATGGGGATATCGGTTCCCACGATGACACCCATGGTGGTGATTGCACCGACCACGCCGCCACGCTCGCCGCCCATCAGTTTGCCGCCGGTGTAGCCAATCAGCAGCGGCAGCAGGTAGGTGATCATGGGGCCGACCAGCTTGGCCAAGGTTTCATTGGGCAGCCAGCCGGTGGGGATGAAGAGGGCGGTAATAAAGCCCCAGGCGATAAAGGCGCCTATGTTGGGCATGACCATATTGGACAGGAAGCGTCCAAAATTCTGTATCTTGACTTTGGTATCCGGTGATAACATGTCGGGACCCCGTTTTAAGCCTGTTTGATTAAAAGTGGTAGTCGGGATGGCCGGTTTTGCCGAACCTCCATCCCGGTCGTCTAAGCAACTTCAATCTACCAGCTTGCGATCAAATTAGGCTGAAAACGGGGTGTCTTGTGATCCAGTTCTCAGATACCCAGCAATCCCCCCTCCAAAACCAGTGATCCTGATCACGTTCGAGAGCTGTAATTCGGCTACATTTCGATATTTTCTGTTTTGAATGACCATTTTTTGTGATTTAGATCACCAGTTCGGCTTTACCGCTCTTTCGCGCAAAGGTGATTTGAATCACAAATTCAATTTTTGTATTCGAATGGGACAAATCACTCAGTCACTCATCAGTGGGTAGTGGCGATGGATCTATCGAAATACTCCATTGCTTACCAATGAATCAATAAATTTGTAACCCGCTTTCAGTTTTTACGGTTGGTGATGAGGTCTCTTTTGCTGCTGGCCGATGGGAATGGGCGCCAACATGCAGGATGTTATCGAGCGGCAGATGTTCGGGGCGCTTGCTTGCCGCGCAGGGCTGATAGCAGATAAAAACAAACCGCCAGCAGGCGGTTTGTCGGTTTTTGCGATCTGAGCCCTGTCGGGGCTGCGGCTTAGTAGAAGCCGGTATCCTCGGAGGAGGGGCGGGTCTTGAAGCGGCGATGGAGCCACATGTACTGCTCCGGCGCCTTGCGCACGGCGGCTTCAATCTCGCGGTTGGCGCGGGCGGCATCGACCATGTCATCTCCGCTCGGGTAGTCGGCGAGCGGCGCCCCGATATGCAGGGTGTAGCCCTCGCTGGTGCGGATGTTGTAGCAGGGCAGAGTGACGGTGTTCTTCACCCGCGCCAGGGTGGCTGTGCCGGTGATGGTGGCGGCCTGCTCCACCGCGAAGTAGGGTACGAACACGCTGGCGTGGGAGCCGTAGTCGTGATCCGGCGCGTACCAGAGGGCGTCGCCGTTGCGCAGCGCCTTGATCATCCCCTTCACGTCCATCCGGTCCACCAGATATTTGTTGGAGGCGCAGCGACCGTGGTACTGGGCATACTCCAGCACCGGATTGGTGTTGGGGCGATAGACCCCGACCCCAGGGCGAACCAGCCCGAAACAGCGGGCGTTGAGTTCCAGCGTCAGGAAGTGGCAGGAGAGCAGCAGCATGCCCTGACCTTTTTCCATGGCGGCGATGACGTGCTCTTCCCCTTCCACCTTCATCAGGTTGCGCATCCGCCAGTCTGGCCAGAACCAGGCGATCCCCACCTCGAATACGGCGCAGCCCACGCTCTCGAAGTTGGCCTTGAGCAGTTTCTCCCACTCATCCCGGGTCAGCTCTGGCATCGCCAGCTCCAGATTGCGACGGGCAATCTTGACCCGGGACTTCAATATCCTGGCGGCGAGACGACCGAGCTGACGGCCCAGCCACATCTGGCTGCGCCACGGCAGCAGGGTCAGCAGCCAGAGCAGGCCTAGGCCGAACCAGCTGGCCCAGTAACGGGGATGAAACAGGCGGGGCTCCAGGCGGGGAGCGTTGTCGTGGGCCATGGCTAATCTCTTGTTCGCAAACACAATCGGGGGATTCTAGCCGAAAAGGGGGGGCGGGGGCGAATGGCTGTGTGCTGGTCAGAGGGGTAGCCTGCGTCCGGTTAGCGTGACAGCGGCGGCAACTGCGGTCGGCTTTTTCTACACCGGATAAAAGAGTGTGATAAAATCGCCCGCTGATTTTTCAGGTTTTGAGAGTCGATACAGATGAAGATCACCCTGCCCGATTTTGAAAAAGCCCGCGTTCTGGTCGTTGGCGATGTCATGTTGGACCGTTACTGGCATGGCCCTACCGGTCGGATCTCCCCCGAGGCACCGGTGCCCGTGGTCAAGGTTGAACACATTGAGGAGCGCCCGGGTGGCGCGGCCAACGTGGCCCTCAACTCCGCCGCCCTTGGCGCTCACGCTGTACTGCTGGGCCTGACCGGTCAGGATGAAGCGGCCGATGCGCTGGCTGGCCAGATGGCTGGCGTCAAGGTGGCCTGTGATTTCGTTCGTCTGGCCGACTTCCCGACTATCACCAAGCTGCGGGTGCTGTCCCGCAATCAGCAGCTGCTGCGTCTGGACTTTGAAGAGCCCTTCCACTCCGTCGATGCCACCCTGCTGATGAGCAAGGTCGAGCAGGCGCTGCCGAATAGCGACGTGATGATCCTTTCCGACTATGGCAAGGGTGCTCTCAACGATGTGCCCGGCATGATCCAGCGCGCCCGAGCCGCGGGTATTCCGGTGCTGGTCGACCCCAAGGGGACCGACTTCGAGAAGTATCGCGGTGCCACTCTGCTGACCCCCAACATGTCCGAGTTCGAGGCTGTGGTAGGCAAGGTGAAGAGCGAAGAGGAGCTGGTCGCCAAGGGGCTGGATCTGGTCAAGCGTTTCGAGCTGGATGCCCTGCTGGTCACCCGTTCCGAGAACGGCATGACCCTGATCCGCGAAGGTCAGCCGGAGTTGCATCTGCCAGCTCAGGCCCACGAGGTTTATGATGTGACCGGTGCCGGTGATACCGTCATCTCCACTCTGGCTACCTCACTGGCGGCAGGCAAGAGCCTGGACGAAGCCTGTGCGCTGGCCAATACCGCCGCCGGTATCGTGGTCGGCAAGCTGGGTACCTCTACCGTTAGCCCGGTCGAGCTGGCCAACGCCCTCTACACCGAGCAGGAGACCGGCTTCGGCGTCATGTCCGAAGCCCAGCTGAAAGTGGCGGTTCGTGCCGCCCGTCTGCGCGGCGAGAAGGTGGTGATGACCAACGGTTGCTTCGACATCCTGCACGCCGGCCATGTCTCCTATCTGGCCAACGCGGGCAAGCTGGGGGATCGCCTGATCGTGGCGGTCAATACCGACGAGTCGGTTCGTCGCCTGAAAGGGCCGGGTCGTCCGGTCAACCCGACTGAGCGCCGCATGGCCGTACTGGCTGCGCTGGGCGCGGTGGACTGGGTGGTGCCCTTCTCCGAGGATACCCCGCAGCGCCTGATCGCCGAGATCCTGCCGGATCTGCTGGTCAAGGGCGGTGACTACAAGCCGGAAGATATCGCCGGTTACGCCGAGGTGACCGCCAATGGTGGCGAGGTGCGCGTTCTCAACTTCGAGGATGGCTGCTCCACCACCGACATCATCAAGACGATCCGCGAGCGCGGCTAACGCGCTGCTGGCCCCGCAATCTGGCGGGGCTCACTATCGGCGGCTGCAATCCGACCGAAATACGGATAACAAAAAGGCGACCTTGCGGTCGCCTTTTTCATGTCCGATAGCGGCTATCAGCCCTTGGCTTTTGCCGTGGCTGGCATCAGACCCTGGTTCACTTCCACCAGGTCCTGCGCTTCCAGAATACCGGCAGCCTGTTTCAGGCTCAGGATATTGAGGATGTAGTTGTAACGGGCTTCGGAGAGCTTCTGCTTGGCCTCGTACAGCTTGCGAGTGGAGTCCAGCACGTCGACGATGGTACGGGTACCCACTTCGTAACCGGCTTCGGTCGCCTTCAGGGCGCTGTCGGCGGAGACCACAGACTGGCTGTAGGCACGTACCGAGCCGATGCTGGCGTTCACGTTGTTGTAGGAGGAGCGTACTGTGCTCTGCACCGAGCGGAAGTTCTTCTCCAGCAGTTCGCTGGCCGCTACGTAGTTGTATTGAGCCTGTTTCACCTTGGAGCTGGTGGCGCCACCGCTGTAGATGGGCAGCTTGAAGGTCAGACCGATATTGGCCTGATTGTCATTGCCGCCCGGCATGCTATCCAGCTTGTAATCGGTATTGCTGGTTTGCAGTCCGGCACCCAGATCCAGCGTCGGCTCATGGCCGGTTTTGGCCAGATCGATCTGCTCTTTGGCAATGTCCTTGCTGATGCGGGCACTGTGCAGTTGCAGGTTCTTGTCCAGCGCCAGCTCAAGCCACTTGTCGGAACCGAAGGCGGTCTTTTGCGGGCTGAAACGATCGGTGTTCAGCACATCCAGATTGCGATGATCGATACCGGTCAGCTCGCGCAGGGTCTCGTAGCTGTTGTCCAGCGAGTTTTCGGCATTGATCTCGTCAGCCAGCGCCTGGTCGCGGGAGGCTTCTGCTTCATGGACGTCGGTGATGGCGGTCAGGCCCACTTCGAAACGCTGTTGGGTTTGCTCCAGCTGACGCTCTACGGCAACCTTGTTGGCACGGACGAACTCCAGGGTATCCATCGCCTTGAGCACATCAAAGTAGGCTTTGGCGGTGCGCACCATCAGGTTCTGGATCTCGAGGTTGTAGGCGACATCTGACTGGGTGGCCTGCTTCTCGCTGATATCCAGATTGACCCAGTTACTGCGACGATAGAGGGATTGCGACAGCGTCACTTCACCCTTGGCGTTGGTATTGCTCTGGGTATCGTTCTTGTTTTGCAGATAATTGAGCCCGGCACCCAGATCGATCTGGGGCAGCAGAGGGGCACGGGATTCGTTGATCTTCTCGAAGGCCTGGTCGCGAACGGCTTTGGACTGCAGCAACTGCGGGTCTTTGATCTGGGCTTGCTGGTAGATGTCGAGCAGGTTTTCGGCATGGGCACCGGCACTGACGCCCAGCAACACCATGACTGACAAAAGTGTTCTTTTCATAGATCGTTTTAACCTTATGTAGTAACCCAAACTGGTTGCTGGAGAGGCAAATATTGTCACCGACCAAGCTTGATTGCAGCTTAATCACTCTACTATAAGCAAAATTTAATGCTAAGAGTCTCAGGTCCGGTGACGGGAACGTCAAGAACCGGACGCAGTTTTCTCCCCGCGCGCCTAGCCAAATGGTCTGTGGCTGCTAAAATCCACCCCTCATTACCATGGCACGCCGAGTGAATGAACGTTCATTCATGTTCCTCGGATTTTATGGTCAAACTGATACAAGTCAAGCTGACGGGAGCCCCGGATGTCGCAGCAACCCTTGCCGCAAGATCGGCATTACGCCGCCGATGATGTGAAAATCATTGAAAAATCAGCTGGATATAACGGCTTCTTCAAGGTGAATGTCTATCGTCTGCAGCATCGGTTATTTGCTGGCGGCTGGAATCAGCCCATCGTGCGCGAGCTGTTCGAGCGGGGCCATGCTGCCGCACTGCTGCCCTATGATCCGGTGCGCGACCAGATCGTGCTGGTGGAGCAGTTCCGTATCGGCGCCATGGAGACCAGTCCGACCCCCTGGCTGCTGGAGCTGGTGGCCGGCATCATCGACGAAGGGGAGACCGCCGAGGCGGTGGTGCGCCGCGAAGCGGTAGAAGAGGCCGGGATCGAGGTGGCCCGCTGCGAGCATGCCATCAGCTATCTGGTGAGCCCGGGCGGCAGCACCGAGCGGATCGAGGTCTTTGTGGGCGAGGTGGATGCCAGCAAGGCCGAGGGACTGCACGGTCTGGCTGATGAGGGCGAAGATATCCGGGTGCACGTGGTGAGCTGCGAACAGGCCTATGCCTGGCTGAAAGAGGGGCGCATCGACAATGCGGCCTCGGTCATTGCCCTGCAGTGGCTGGCTCTCAACCACGGCGAGCTGCGCGCCCGCTGGCTGGCGGATCGCTGAGGTGGCGATGACCCTGCAACAGAGCAGGCGCTATGTGCCTGATCTGATGTCCTTGCAGCGTACCTGCGAGGTCAACTACTCACGGGTGTTGATTGATGGAGCTTTGCGATGCCGTTAGTTCAATCCCGGACCAAACGTTATGTGCCGGATTTGATGTCTTTGCAGAGAACCTGCGAGGTCAACTACATGGCACTGATGAAACTGCTGCCGCCTGATGGGGAAGTCGGGGCCGAGCGCCGCTATCGGGTCGGCAACGATCTGCAGTTCCAGCTCACCATCATTGGTGAGAGTCGCTTCACCAATCAGGTGATCCTGAGCCAGCACAACCCCGAATTGCCCGAATATTTACAAGCTCAGATGGAGATTCGTTTGTATCATGATGTGCGGATGGCGGAAGTGTGTGCAGCGCAACAGATTTCCCGTTTGCAACCACGTTATGATTATCCCAATAAAAAGATGCACCAGCGGGACGAAAAGGAGCAGGTAAATCTGTTTCTGGCCGAATGGCTAAAATTTTGTCTCAGACATGGTACCAGCCCGATCAATATCTCCAGTTGAACAAATAAAAAGAAGCGTGATTTTGGAAACAGAGCTCCCCCAGGCGCAGGACGGCAGTGTGCGCCTGTTGCAAATTACCGACACCCACCTCTTCGCGAGTGCCGAAGGGCGGCTGTTGGCTGTGCGCACCGCAGAGAGTCTGGCCGCCGTGCTGGAACAGGTGCAGGCTAATGAACACCCCTACGAGGTGATTCTGGCGACCGGCGATCTGTCGCAGGATCACAGTCCGGAATCCTATCAGCGTTTCGCCTCCATGATGGCGCCCCTCGGTCGCCCCATCTACTGGCTGCCGGGCAATCACGATGACAGCCCGCTGATGACCGAATATCTCCATGCCGCCGGGATCAGCGAATCCAAACAGCTGGTGGGCGACCACTGGCAGGTGATCCTGCTCGACACCCAGGTGCGCGGCAAACCTCACGGCATGATCGGTGATCACCAGCTGGCCGCCCTCGACCGCGCCCTGCGTCAATATCCTGATCGCCACGCTCTTATCACCCTGCACCATCAGGCGGTGCCGGTGGGCTGCGCCTGGCTGGATCAGCACAATCTCAAGAATGCCGATGACCTGTTCGCCGTGCTGGCCCGTCATCCGCAGCAGAAGACCATCCTGTTCGGCCACGTTCATCAGGAGTTTGACGAGGTGCACCGCGGGGTGCGGCTGATTGCCAGCCCATCGACCTGCATCCAGTTCAAACCGCTCTCTGATGGCTTTGCGCTGGATGAATCCGGCCCGGGCTGGCGCTATCTCACCCTCTATCCGGATGGGCGGGTGGCCAGCGAGGTGTGGCGCCTGCCGGTGGGGCAGTTTGTGCCTGACCCCAACGCTACCGGTTATTGAGGAGAGCATTCCATGAAGTCGGTTCTCCTTTATCTGCACGGTTTCAACTCCTCACCGGGCTCCGCCAAGGCGCAGCAGATGGCTGCCTGGGTGGCCGCCAATCGGCCCGACATCGAGGTGATCATTCCAGCCCAGCCCAATACGCCAGCGGCGGCCTGGGCGGCTATCGAGCAGACCATTGCCGATCTGCAGCGTCGTTATGGCAGCGGGTTCAAGCTCGGCGCCGTGGGCAGCTCCCTCGGCGGCTTTATGGCGACCCGGGTGAGCGAGCAGTACGGCTGCCGCGCGGCGCTGATCAATCCGGCGGTGCGCCCGCACGAGCTGCTTTGCGACTACCTTGGCCCCCAGACCAATCCCTATACGGGTGAGCAGTACGAACTGCTGCCTGAACATATGGACGAGCTGCGGGCACTGGCGGTTCCGGTGACGGCGCCGGAGCGACTCTGGATCCTGCAACAGCAGGGGGATGAGGTGCTCGACTATCGCAAGGCGCTGGACGAATACCGCTTTGCCCGCCTCTCGCTGGAGTGCGGCGGCAACCACGCCTTCGTGGCGTTCGAGCGCTACCCCGCCCAGATCATCCGTTTCCTCGGGTTATAGTCAGGTTTGAGTCAATAAGGGCGGTCTCGCCCTGCTTGTTCTTCTCCAGATCAAGCTTTCGGTGCGGGGAGTTTGTTCTACCCCCGCCTAGCAGTTAAGATTCCCTCCAAACGTCAATTCGCAAGGCCCTCCATGTCTACTCAATACAATGCGGATGCCATTGAGGTCCTCAATGGCCTTGAACCGGTGCGTCGCCGCCCCGGCATGTATACCGACACCACCCGGCCCAACCACCTCGGCCAGGAGGTCATCGACAACAGCGTCGATGAAGCACTGGCAGGTCACGCCCGCAATCTGGAGGTGATCCTGCATGAAGACCAGTCCCTCGAAGTGATCGACGACGGCCGCGGCATGCCGGTCGATATCCACCCGGAAGAGGGGGTCAGCGGGGTGGAGCTGATCCTCTGCAAGCTGCACGCGGGCGGCAAATTCTCCAACAAGAACTACCAGTTTTCCGGCGGTCTGCACGGGGTGGGTATTTCGGTGGTGAACGCCCTCTCCGATCGGGTCGAGGTGACGGTGCGCCGCGACGGTCAGGTCTACGACATCGCCTTCGAGCGTGGCGAGAAGGTGCAGGAGCTGACCATCACCGGCACCTGCGGTCGTCGCAACACCGGCACCCGGGTGCGTTTCTGGCCGCAGGCGAGCTACTTCGACTCGCCCCGCTTCTCGGTCACCAAGCTGGAACACCTGCTCAAAGCCAAGGCCGTGCTCTGCCCCGGCCTCACCATCAAGTTCCTCGACAAGAACACCGGCATCAAGCTGGAGTGGTGCTACGAAGATGGCCTCAAGGATTATCTGGTCGACGCGGTCAAGCAGTTCACCTGCCTGCCGGAGCAGCCCTTTATCGGCTCGTTCAGCTCCGAACAGTCGGCGGTGGACTGGGCGCTCTGCTGGTTGCCGGAAGGGGGCGAATGCCTCGCCGAATCCTATGTGAACCTCATTCCCACCGCGCAGGGTGGTACTCACGTCAACGGTCTGCGTCAGGGCTTGCTCGACGCCATGCGTGAGTTCTGCGAGTTCCGCAACCTGCTGCCGCGGGGGGTCAAGCTGACCCCGGAAGATATCTGGGATCGCTGTGCCTACATCCTCTCCATCAAGATGCAGGATCCACAGTTCGCCGGTCAGACCAAGGAGCGCCTCTCCTCCCGCCAGAGCTCTGCGTTTGTCTCCGGCGTGGTGAAGGATGCCTTCAGCCTCTATCTGAACAGCAACACCGAGCTGGCGGAGCAGATCGCCGAGCTCTGTATCTCCAGCGCCCAGCGCCGGATGCGCGCTGCCAAGACGGTGGTGCGCAAGAAGATTACCCAAGGCCCGGCGCTGCCCGGCAAGTTGACTGACTGTAACTGCGCCGACCCCATGCAGGGGGAGCTGTTCCTGGTGGAGGGTGACTCCGCGGGCGGCAGTGCCAAGCAGGCGCGGGATCGCGAGTTTCAGGCCATCATGCCGCTGCGCGGCAAGATCCTGAACACCTGGGAGGTGGAGGCCGGTCAGGTGCTCGCCTCGCAAGAAGTTCACGATATCTCGGTCGCTATCGGGCTCGACCCCGACTCCGAGGATCTCAGCGGCCTGCGCTACGGCAAGGTGTGCATCCTCGCGGATGCGGACTCGGACGGTCTGCACATCGCCACCCTGCTCTGCGCCCTCTTTGTGAAGCACTTCCGCACGCTGGTGGAGAAAGGCCACGTCTATGTCGCCATGCCGCCCCTCTACCGGATCGATATCGGTAAAGAGGTCTACTACGCCCTCGACGAGGACGAGAAGAATGGCGTGTTGCAGCGGGTCGAGGCCGAGAAGAAGAAAGGCAAGGTGATGGTGACCCGATTCAAGGGTCTGGGTGAGATGAACCCGAAACAGCTGCGGGAAACCACCATGGATCCTAACACCCGCCGTCTGGTGCAGCTCACCATGGAGCCGGCAGGAGAGAGCGAAGGGGATGCGGCTGACGAGACCCTGCAGCTGATGGACATGCTGCTGGCCAAGAAGCGGGCGAGCGATCGCCGCGAATGGCTCGAAGAGAAGGGCAACCTCGCCATCATTTAAGCCGTCGGCTGGCCCGCACAGGGCCAGCAAGCATTTAGCCGGAGTCGCCCTGTGGCGGCTCCCGAACCGAAAGAGAAAATCACATGAGTGATGCTATCGAGCTCAGTCTGGACGGGGTAGAGCGCCAGCCAATGCGCACCTTTACCGAACAGGCTTACTTGAACTACTCCATGTACGTCATCATGGATCGGGCCTTGCCGCATATCGGCGATGGCCTCAAACCGGTGCAGCGGCGCATCATCTACGCCATGAGCGAGCTGGGTCTGTCTGCCCTCTCCAAGCACAAGAAATCCGCCCGTACCGTGGGTGACGTGCTGGGTAAGTACCACCCCCACGGCGACAGCGCCTGTTATGAAGCCATGGTGCTGATGGCCCAGCCCTTCTCCTACCGCTACCCGCTGGTGGACGGTCAGGGTAACTGGGGTGCGCCGGACGATCCCAAATCCTTCGCCGCCATGCGTTATACCGAAGCGCGCCTGTCGCGCTTCTCCGAGCTGCTGCTCTCCGAGTTGGGGCAAGGCACGGTGGAGTGGACACCGAACTTCGACGGCACCATGAAGGAGCCGGTAGTGCTGCCCGCCCGCCTGCCGCACATCCTGCTCAACGGGGTGACCGGTATCGCGGTTGGCATGGCGACTGACATCCCGCCCCACAACGCGCGGGAAGTGGCCTACGCCTGTGCCGAGCTGCTCGACAACCCCAATGCGGGGCTGGATGCATTGATGCAGCACATTCAGGGGCCGGACTACCCGACCAACGCCGAGATCATCACCCCGCGCGACGATATCCGCAAAATCTACGAGACCGGCAAGGGCTCCATCAAGCAGCGGGCGGTCTGGAGCGAGGAGGATGGCGACATCGTCATCACAGCGTTGCCCCATCAGGCCTCCGGCGCCAAGATCATGGAGCAGATCGCCGCCCAGATGGTGGCGAAAAAGCTGCCGATGGTCACCGACCTGCGCGATGAATCGGACCACGAGAACCCGACCCGTCTGGTGATCGTGCCGCGTTCCAACCGGGTGGACGTGGAGGGGCTGATGGCCCACCTGTTCGCCACCACGGATCTGGAGAAGAACTACCGGGTCAACCTCAACATCCTCGGCCTCGACAACCGGCCGCAGGTGAAGTGCCTCAAGACCATCCTCAGCGAGTGGATCCAGTTCCGCCGCGAGACGGTGCGTCGCCGTCTGCAATTCCGCCTCGACAAGGTGCTGGCTCGCCTGCACATCCTCGAAGGCTTGCTGATCGCCTACCTCAACATCGACGAGGTGATCGAGATCATCCGTACCGAGGATGAGCCGGGCAAGGTGATGGTGGAGCGCTTCAACATTACCGAGACCCAGGCCGAAGCGATCCTCGAGCTGAAACTGCGCCATCTGGCCAAGCTCGAAGAGTTCAAGCTGCGCGCCGAACAGGATGAACTGGCGCAAGAGCGAGACAAGCTTGAACTCATTTTGGGCTCCGAGCGTCGCCTCAACACCCTGCTCAAGAAAGAGCTGCTGGCCGATGCCGAGAAGTACGGCGACGATCGCCGCACCCCGCTGGTGGAGCGTGCTACCGCCGTGGCGCTGACCGAGAAGGAGCTTATTCCCAGCGAACCGGTCACCGTCATCCTCTCCGACAAGGGGTGGGTGCGCGCCGCCAAGGGCCACGATGTCGATGTGGCGGGGCTCTCCTACAAGGCGGGGGACAGCTATCTTGCCCACGCCTGTGGCCGCAGCAACCAGCAGGCGGTGTTCCTCTCCACGTTGGGGAGAACCTACGCCCTCGAATCTCACACCTTGCCATCCGCGCGCAGTCAGGGTGAGCCGCTCACCGGCCGCTTTGCGCTGGGGGCAGGGGAAGAGGTGCGCCATCTGGTGATGGGCAACGAGGGCGAGCCCTACCTCATCTGCTCCGATGCCGGTTACGGCTTTGTCTGCACCTATGACGACCTGATCGGCAAGAACAAGAACGGCAAGGCGCTGCTCACCGTGCCGGAAGGGGGTCAGGTGATGGCACCCCAGAAGATCGGCTCGCCAGAAACCGATCTCTGCATGGCCATCTCCAACGAAGGGCGCATGCTGCTGTTCCCGCTCAACACCCTGCCGGTGCTCGGCAAGGGCAAGGGCAACAAGCTGATCAGCATCCCCTCGGCGCGCGTCAAGGCGCGGGAGGAGTTTGTGGTAATGGCCGCCGTCATCCCGCAGGGCCAGTCGGTCACCCTGTTTGCCGGCAAGCGCAAGCTGACCCTGAAACCTTCCGATCTCGACTACTACCGCGGCGAGCGCGGCCGCCGTGGCGCCAAGTTGCCCCGCGGTTTGCAGCGGGTCGATCGCATCGAGATTGAACCCGCCGCTGGAACCGAACCGGTAGCCGGGGAAAATCAGGAAGGGTAGTAAACGGATCTATACAAGATGGGAGCGAATTATTCGCTCCCATTTTTTTGTCAAAAATGACTCATCATGGCAATAAAAATCTGGGACATCCACCTTTTCGGCTGCGTACAGGGTTCGGGATCCATTTTTCGATCCTTCACTTTCTGTCAGCTCCTTTAACGCGCGGGGGAGATAAACAGTAGGAGTGATCATTACGGCAGTATCTTCATCGTTAGTCCCAGAATATTGATACCTTTCAATAAATCCAACAAAAAGCAGCGAGATAGATAATTTTAACACACTAAGGACGTCCACGTTTGA